>OBWV01000097.1_pt1 | contig 105175 bp, 84 predicted proteins | sample 1495351 | NCBI WGS metagenome assembly OBWV01 (sample SAMEA2580122, study PRJEB22360) | human gut metagenome | biome: human gut; feature: human-associated habitat; material: faeces | place: Denmark | collected 2008/2010 | reverse complement strand
TCCCGAAGACAGGGAGTATTTCAACTCTCCCTCTGTTTATAGAGGGAGTACGGCGAAGCCGGGAGGGAGTTTGAAAAATGCCTTTTGACACACCTCTAGTTAAAGCGTTAGCCTTGTGCGGTTGGAATCTAAAATCATAAATTATAAATCTAAAATTAGTAAGTTCCCAAAACACGCTTACATCATAGTCCCTGATTTTCTTCGGCGATCGTGTAAAACAGGGTTGCTCCTGTTTCAATCACTGCGTCCGGGAAGTCATACTGCGGGGAGTGGAGCGGGGCGCAGTTTTCCCCGGAACCCAGACCGAACATGGCTCCTTTATATTGCTGTGTGAATAAGCCGAAGTCTTCGCCCCAGCTGAATGGTGTCTGTAATTCTAAGTATGGTAAATTGTTGCGAATGGCTGCACTTTTTACCAGACTCACGGACTGCGGGTCGTTTTCATTGGCGGAGAACGGTTCCAACCATTCCATCTCGTGTTGCAAGCCGGGAGTGCGTTCGCACTCGGTGGCTACCAGATTTTTTAGTTGCTCGGCGTGTTGGTGTAGCAGTTTGTCTGTCTTGGCTCGAAGCGTGGCCCGGATCACGCCGTTTCCAGCCGACACGCCGTATGCTTCTTCCCCGACGTGTATTTCTACTATGGTAGAGAGAAAGTAGTCATCGGATTGCATATCGGTGTTATTCCAGCGTGATAACTCATCAACAATTGTGAGCATGGCGGGAATAGGGCTGATACCCTTCTGTGGTTCTGCGGCGTGTGAGGTTTTTCCCGTGAGCGTGATGGAAACGCTCACCACGGCACACGTGAAACTACCTTCCTTGCAGAGAACGGCGTGCAACGGGTAGCCCGGTATGTTGTGCAGGGCAAACGTCTTGTCGATCTGGTAATAGTCCAGCACCTTCGTGTCCAGCACGGCTTTTGAGCCAGAGCCGTTCTCTTCTGCCGGTTGGAAAAGGAGCAGTATGCGTCCTTTTGTCAACGGGTGTTCCGATAACATTCGAGCAAACCGGAGCAGTATGGTCGTGTGACCATCGTGACCGCACTTGTGCGCCACTCCCGGAGTTTGTGAATGGTGGGATATCTCCTCCGGTTCTTGTACAGCGACGGCATCTATGTCTGCTCGGAACAGGACGGTGGGACCGTCTTCCGAGAAGAAGTATTCTACGAGCAGCCCGTGGCCGCCCACGTGACGGATGATTTTGGTCGGGTTGAATGCTTGTAATTTATCCTCGACGAAACGGGCCGTCTGAGCTTCGTGTCCCGAGAGTTCGGGGTGTTGGTGTAGCTCGCGGCGTATTTGGTAAAAAGTATCTTCTTGCATAGCTTTTCAATTTACACCGCAAAGGTAAAATAATTAATTATTCGTGTGGTTACATTTATTTTCTATCTTTACGTCGAATTATAAAAGAAAGCAGGCATGAAGTTAAATAAGTCGCAAGGGGATTTGTTGAAACGGGTGATCGAGCGATGGGAGGCGGACGGCACGATTGACGTGAGTACGGCGGATCGGTTGAAGGAAAGTTACACGGTGCGATCTTTCGAGTGGAAGGAGTTGGCGAAGTATTCGTTCTGGATAGCCATCGTGTGCGGGGTGATCGCCGTGGTGTCGGTGTTGGCGGATCATTTGATCATGGATTTGCTTGAAAGATTGTTTCTTTCCTCCTATTCTTTGGCCAGCGGCGTGTTTGCCGTGGGAGCGGCCTTGGTGTATTACTGGGGGTGGCGACGACGGAAACGGATGCCTTACAAGGTTTTCAGTAACGAGACAATTCTTTTTTTGGGCGTGTTGCTGACGGCAGTCTCGGTCGGTTACTTGGGGGCGGCCATGGATAACGGGAGCGGGCATTTTTCCTTGCTTTTCCTACTGGCGGCGGTGATTTATGCCGTGCTGGGCTTTTACTTCTCGTCGGTGCAGGTGTGGGTGTTTGCCTTGTTGTCGCTGGGAGCGTGGTACGGGGCCGAGACAGGGTATCTGAGTGACTGGGGCAATCATTTTCTGGGACTGAATTACCCGCAGCGTTACGTGGCTTTCGGGGGATTGCTGGTAGCATGTCGTTTCTTGCTGGCCGGAAAGAAGTGGTTCACGACTTTTGATTACTCTACATACGTGGTGGGAATGCTTTACCTGTTTATCTCGTTGTGGTTCCTTTCTATATTCGGGAATTCGGAAAGCTGGATTCGTTGGTATTCCACGAAACAGGTGGAGTTGTGGGCTTGGAATTTGCTGATCCTTTTCGGTTCGGTAGTGGCTATATTTGTAGGTTTGAAACGGGATGATGCCGTTGCCCGTGGGTTCGGGATCACTTTTTTTCTGTTGGGTATTTACACATTGTATTTCTCCCTGCTGTGGGATGTCATGCATGCCGGGTTGTTCTTTTTTATACTGGCTGTATCTTTCTGGTTGCTGGGACGTAAAGCGGAGAAGGTATGGAACTTGGAGTTTCTGCGAGACCCGAAGAAACTGAATGATGATATGAATTAAGTTATGGATACACTGGTAAGTTTAGGATACTGGGGATTGTTTATCGGTTCTTTTCTCGCATCAACGATTATCCCGATGAGTGCCGACGTGTTGTTGGTTGGCGTGTTGGCCTTAGGAGGGAACGTGTGGGGATGTTTGGCGATAGCCACGGTGGGTAACTGGCTGGGAGGGTTGACCTCGTACTGGATCGGGTGGCTGGGACGCTGGGACTGGATTGAACGCTGGTTCAAGGTGAAACGAGAGAAGCTGGAGCAACAGAAAGGACACGTGGATCGTTACGGCGTTTGGCTTGCTCTTTTCACGTGGTTGCCGATCGTGGGAGATCTGTTTGCCATTGCCCTCGGATTTTATCGTGTCCGTCCGAAGATGTCCGCTTTCTACATGCTCGTGGGGCGTTTCGCCCGCTTTCTGGTGTGGGTATTGCTGTATATCAAGTACGCTGATCGTTTTATCGAGTGGATCAGTTGATCCGGTGATCGTTACCAGCTACCGCTGGAACCACCGCCACCGAATGAACCACCGCCGAATCCGCCAAATGACCCGCTACCACTGCTGAATCCACCGAATCCGCCGCTACTGCCACCGCCCATGGGGAAGATGAAGAACCCGCCGCGACCGGAGGTGTGACCGGGTGAGTAACCTCCGCCGCCCCGTTTTCGGAATATGAGTGACAGGATGATCACGAAAACAATGAACCCGATCACGATGTCAAAAGGACTGCCTTCGTTCTTTTTCTTGTACTCGTCCGCGGTGTATTCTCCTTTTGATAAGTCGATTAGCACGTCAGTGGCTTTGTCAATACCTTTGTAGTAGTTGTCAGCTTGGAAAGCGGGAATGATTTCATTACGGATGATGCGGGAGGCCGTCACGTCCGGAACGACACCTTCCAACCCGTAACCGACGGAAATGGCCACTTCTCCTTTTTCTCTTCCGGATTTGGGTTTAATCAGAATGACGATACCGTTGTCTTTTCCCTTTTGTCCGATACCCCATTTTTCCCCGAGACGGGCAGCATAGTCGTTGATGTCGTACCCGTTGAGTGAAGGTACGGTGACCACGGCGATTTGGGTGGAGGAGTTATTATTGAAGTTTACCAGTTTCTTTTCCAGCGCAGCCCGTTCTTGGGTGCTGAATAATCCCGTGAAGTCATTCACGATGCGTTTCGGGGTCATGGGTTCCGGAATATCCTGAGCATGAACGGAGAGCAGGGTTCCCGCGATGACGGTGAATAATATGAGGAGTTTTTTTATCATTTTGCTATATATTACAAATTAGAAGTTCAGGTTGTTCGTGTAAACCTGTGATGTTCCTTTACTGAAAGGAGATTTCGTCGGGAAGTTCATTCACATCATCGGTTTGATAGGGGAAGTATACTTTCAATTGTTCACCGGCGGTGATGACGGCTTCGCAGATGCCTTCCGTGATCTTGCCTTCCTTGAATTTTGCAACCATGTTTTTCATGATTGAATCCCAGAAGTCCGCGGGTACTTTGGCATTAATCCCGGCATCTCCAAGGATCGCGGATTTGTGGTCGAGTAAGGCCACGTAGATCAGTACACCGTTTCTTTGCGCCGTTTTGTGCATGTTTAAGTGGGCAAAAACGTCGGCAGCCCGGTCAAGTACGTCTATTTTACTACGGTTTTCGATATGTACCCGGATTTCCCCGGACGTGTCTTTTTCCGCTTGCTTGATAGCAGCTACCATGGCATCTTTTTGTTGTTGGGTAAAAGCTTTTTCGGGAGACATAAGCTGATGATTTTAGATTTTAAATTTTAGATTCCAGTCGCACGAGGCCCTACTAATTTTAGATTTTAAATTTTAGATTAGACGGCCAACGAGGAAATTCAATTTAAAATTTAAAATCTAAAATGGATAAATGATTAAAATTTAACTTCCGGAGCTTTTTCTGCACCGGCGGCAGCCTCAAAGTAAGGTTTCGGGAGGAAACCGAACATCCCGGCGATGATGTTTTTTGGGAATGAACGAATGTAGGCGTTATAACCTTTTACTTCCTCGTTAAATTTGCGTCTTTCAACGGCAATTCGGTTTTCTGTTCCTTCCAGTTGGGCTTGCAAGTCACGGAAGTTCTCGTTGGCTTTCAAGTCCGGATATTGCTCGGAGATCGCCATCAAACGGGAGAGGGCAGAGGAAAGTTCGCCTTGCATATTATTGAATTTCTGGATGGTTTGCTCGTCCAGTTGATCAAAGTTTACCCGCATTTGCGTGGCTTTTGCACGGGCCTCCACGACTTGGGTCAACGTGTTCTGTTCATGCTCCGCGTAGCCTTTCACCGTGTTCACGAGGTTCGGGATTAGGTCCAGACGACGTTGGTATTGATTTTCCACGTTCGACCATTGGGAGGATACGTTCTCACTCCGGGTTACCATCTGATTGTAACTTCCTTTGAACCACATGAAGATTCCAATCACGATGACGATAATTACTCCTATTACAATATAACTCTTTTTCATGTTTTGCTTTTATTTTAGTGTTACGAGTACAAAAGTAAGTATAAAAATCGAGATAGCGAAAAGAACAGAAATAGAATTGAAAAACAGAGGTTTAGGATGGAAGGCGGAAACAGGGTGCAGCCAACGAAAACCGTTCAAAAGCCAAGTTAAACCGGAGCGACGTTGCTAATCCGTAACCACGCATTCAGGTTATGAGATAGACACGAAAGGAAAGGCTAACGACTTGTAATTTAATGGTTTTCGGAAGATAAGGCAATTGAAAAGCGTTATATGATTAGTGATTTTCGGTAAAACGGCTGAAAAAAGTTATAATTCCGGTTCTTATTCTGTGGTACACAGTGTTTTGCGTAACAACGGGTAACTCTACACAACTTAATTTTGAAACTTAAAAAAAGTAGAGTTATGAAGAGTACATTTTCGACAATTTTCTATCTCAAGAGACAAGTGGTAAAGAACGACGGTTCATCCCCGGTTATGGGAAGAATTACCATCGACGGCACGCAAACGCAATTCAGTTGCAAACTGACCGTCGATGCAAAAATCTGGGACGCGAAAACAGGTCGTGCCACAGGGCGTAGCACCGTAGCGTTGGAGACCAACCGCATGCTGGATAAGATACGGGTAAAAATCAACGGGCACTATCAGGAGATCATGGACAGGGATAATTTCGTGACGGCGGAGAAGGTGAAAAACGCCTTTTTAGGGTTGGAACACCGCCAAAACACTCTGCTTAAGGTGTTCGAGCGTTTCAACGAGGACTACGAGAAGCTATATGAAGCCGGGATGAAATCAAAATCCAGCTTGAGCAAGTATCAAACCGTATATAAACATTTGAAGGAATTTATATACCAACGCTATCACATGAGCGACATCGCCCTGAAAGAACTTACTCCGGCGTTCATCACCGACTTCGACATGTTCCTGCGTGTGGATAGGCACTGCTGCAACAATACCGTCTGGATTTTCCAGTTTATCCTTTTTTTGCCCAGCCCACCACGTCGATATAAAAGTCGTTGTAGTCCTCGTCGGTGGAGTCCTCGATGCAGAAGCCGTAAACCTGTCCCACTTTTACCGCATGGGCGTCGGTGACGCTGTTGGCGGTGATGCTTTGCTGGATTTTAGTGCTTTGGGGGATTTCGACGGATAGGTATAGTTCGTTGCCCGTGAAGTCGTCATGTCCCTGTGCCAGTGACTGGTAGGAGGTGCTTCCGCTTGTTTTGGAACAGGTGAAATATACTTTTCCCGTGTCGTCGTACAGTTTTATCGTTCCGGCGTAATAACACTGCGAGCAGACATACCATGAGAGGTTGTAGCCCTTTTTAATTTCCGTTAAAATGTATTTTTGCGAAGCCATAATGCGTTGGTATTTAATTGGGTTGCTGTTGAAAATACTTCAAGTTCGTGCTGCATGGCGGTACGGAATATCTCTTTAGCCTGCTCTTCATCCATCTGCGTGCGGTAGTTTTCGAGCATATTCGCCATCTGGTAGGCGCCGTCGGGGGTTCCGCCGTTGCCTTCTATCCAGAAATAGTAGAGACCGTCGGGGGAGGCTGTCGGGAGCAGTTGGTTCGCTATCCAGTTCCACAGGTATTCGCAGGGGAGCATCACGCAGAAGAGGTAGGGCGAATCGAGGTGGCCTGCCACATGGGCTTCGTAGTCGGCATAGTCCTTGATGGGGGTACCGGGGATTACGCCTGCGGTGTCGCGTATGTGCCACGGCCCGTGGTAGTAAAGATTATATTCTTCGTAGCTTTCGCGTTTGCCTTTCAGGAAGTCGCTGCATACGTCGTCCAACGGATGGGATGCGGCGGCGGCATAAGCGTTCTCCGCCTCGAAGCAGTAATAGGCGTCCTGTACCATCAGCGAGCCGTAGGCGTTCGGGTCGAGGTTGTTGTCCCGTATGCCCCGGAAGTAGTCGGTATCAAGCACCTGTCGGGCAATATCTTCGCATTCGTTCCACATTTCCCAGAACAAAGCGTCGGCGGGCGGCTCGTCGGAGGAGAGGGCGATGCCTCTCTTGCCCATTTTGGCGGCGGCGACTGAAAAGTCACGCCGGATGTACCATTTGTTCATCAGTGTCATAAGCTTTAGTTTTTAGTGTGAATACTTTTGTTTTAATGCTTCGATAGCCCCCGCCCGCCCTTGCCTGCTCCTTTCCGTATCGGGACGGGGGGATAGTGTATAATCGTTCGCGCCGTTCGGCAAACCGTCACCGGCGTTGCCGGTTTTGTCGTTCCGCTTCCCCTTTCCCGAAGTTTAACTTTGACGATGCCAATGTCTGGCTTTGACCGTGCCGAAGTTAAACTTCGGGAAACGAGCTGGATCGTTACGGATTCGTGATGCTCTTCCACGTGGCGTTAGCCCACGTCGTTCCGTTCACGGTGGGGCTGCCCGTGCCGCCGGTGTTTTTGTCCGCGTTGAGGACGAGGGCGCAGTTGGCGGCATCGAACGGATCGCCGGTGTTGCCTTGGTTGCCGAAGACAGCCATAACGTTCAAGGATAGATCTCCGCTGTTGTCCGTAAATGCTCCGAAGGCGGTCGCCTCTATCCGTGTGAGGCTCTTGCAACGGTTCACGATGTAGTTCCCGAATTTGGTGGCTTCCGGTAGTTTCAAGCTCTCCATGGCTGTACATCCGGTGAAAGCGCGGCTGTTAATCAGGGTGGCTTTCGGCAACTCCGGGTTCGTCAGCCCGGTACAATAACCGAACGCATCCTCCCCTACGGTTGTCACCTTCTTCGCGAAGCCGAAGCCTTCATTCTCCGTTGTCAGCTTCTTACAGGAGTAGAACGCCTGATCATTGATTTCCGTCAGCGCGGAAAGGGTCAGCGCCGTGAGTACCGAACAACCCGAAAATGATTTGTATCCCGTGCTTGTCAGCTTCGGGGCATTGACGGAAACCAGCGATTCGCAATCCCCGAAAGAGCCGGTATGGCTACTGAAGTTGTTAGCCGTAAGGCCGCCGCTGATGGCAAGGGCTTCGGGCAGGGAGAGGGCGGTGAGGCCTGTCCCTTGGAAAGCCTCCATGTAAAGGTTGATGACCGCGGACAAATCGACGACCGTCAATGCCTCACAGAAACCAAAAGCCTGCTTTCCTATATGGGTGACGTCCTTCAGATTGATGGTGGAGAGCGATGTGCAACTAGTGAAAGCCCCGGCGCCAATGGCTTTTACCTCGGCGGGAAGAACGACTTCCGTCAAGGCCGCGCACCCATAAAAGGTATAGGCGGGGAGGCCGGCTACAGAGGATGTGACATCCGGGAAGTTGCTGTATGCCACGGTTTGCCAGCCCGTCACGCCCGACAAGTCCACCTTGGTCACTCCTGTATCGTAGAAAGGATTGCTCGTTGATAGAGTATAATCTTCCTTTATTCCTAAATTGGCGATAGGGCCTGTCAGCTTGAACTCGGTGATGCCTGCGGCGATAGCGGTATCGATGGCGGCTTTCACCCCGGCGGCATCCATGGCGGTCATGTCGATGTCGCCACCGCCGATGTTAATCTCGCCGTCGATGGTGGCCTGCGTGTCCCATGCGGCGATGTCGCCGCAGGTGAGGGTAACGCTGCTGCGGGTGAGGGCGAGGTTAAGGGTGAGCGTCTTGCCGCTTTCGAGGGCGGTGAGGGGTGCCGTGCCGCCGCCGGGCAGGGTGATCGAGGCGGGTACTTTATAGACATACTGCTTGCCGTCCATCGTGATTTGAATCCAGTCGGCATCGGCAGTCACTTTTTGCGGGGCAACGACAAAAGTGGTGGAGGCTCCGGTCTTGGTGCCGTAGTCGCCGTCCGTCGCGTCAGCTTTGCCGGGGGTGACGGTGCCTGCGGTGATGTTCACCGTGGCGGAGGCGTTCATGCCCGCGAGCGATACCTGTGCCGTGGCGAGGTTCCAGCCGTCGATGTCCGTGGAGAGGTTCACCGTGAGGCGGTGCATGGCGTGGCGGAAGGCGAGCGCGACGTCCTCACCCTTACTCGCCGTGACGGGCGTGGCGAGCAACAGGTCTTTGTTCGTGGCTGTGGCTGCGTTGAAAATGGTTGCCGCCGGGTCTGTGATAGCCTCCGCTTTCGGGTAGTAGGCGGCGAAGGCGACGGGGTCGGTCATGCTCAACTCGTCCCACCAGAGGGCGGTCGAGCCTACGGTGTAGGCGCTGTTGGCGAGCTTGGCGGTGGTGCCCGCGGTGGCGTACAGCCCCAGCACGTCGCCCGCTTCAAAGTTTCCGCTGCCGTCCGCGCCGATGGCGGCACGGCTGCCGAAGCTTCCGGCGTCGGTAGTTCCTCCGATGGAGGTCCGGATGTTCACCGCGGCACGGGTTGGTTCGTCCGGCTCGTCATTCTTACTGCATCCCGCGAGGGCAAGCGTTGCGGCCAGTGTTGCCGCCAATAGAGTTCTTGTCTTCATTTTGTTTCTATTTTTAATATGAATAGGATATGTTTTGTTTTATCGCTTCGGGGGTGTCCGCCGGGGCGAGGCAGTCACGGTGTGTCTTCCCCTTGCGGATTAAAGGCAAAAGTAACCGGAACGCGCATTCACGGCAAGAGCGGAGGTGGTTTATCTCGTGTGGCAATACGAAATAAACCACTTCGGACAAGCAAAAAGCCTTTGCCACGGAGGTACGGCAAAGGCTTTTTTTGAGAATCAACTTTCGGTTCAGTTTTTCAGTTTTATCCGGTTTAAGTATTCGGTCGGGGTTTCTCCCATAACCTTTCTGAAATAGGTATAAAAATTCCCTCGTGTATTGAACCCGACCTTTTGCGCGAGTTCGTTCATTGACATGCCGAGTTCTTCCGACAATAATTCCTTGGCGTACTCGATGCGCAGCCCCACACGCCACGGCAGGAAGTTCTGCGACATCTGCGTGCTGAAATACCACCGCAGAAAGTCGGGGGTCGTGCCCAATTCCCGCGCAATCTGTTCGCGTCTGTCTTCCTGCACGGCATATCCCCTGTCGGCCACCCATTGTTCGAGCGTCACGCGCAGCCGTTCCGTCTTTTCCCGCAGTTCCGCCGCGGGAAGTTCCTCGACGGCAATCTCCGGTACCGACGGTTGCTCCGGTTCTTCCGGTTCCAGTTTTATTTCCGGTTGTTCCGTCAGCGCGGGCAGGTAATAATTCACCTTTGCCGCGTAGTTGGAGAAACGGCTGGTGAACCACCCGTAAAAGACGACGTATCCCACCGTGAAAAGATTATAAACCATCGGCGGCAACCACATCGACACGCTGGCCGCCACCCCGACGGCAAGGGCTGCGTAAAACCCGAATTTCGTCCACCGCAGCCGCGAGTCCTGCTCCTCGTCGTAATAATCCTCCAACTGCGCGAGGCTTTCGGCATACTTCCGGCGAAAGAGCCATGTGTAATACGTCAGTTGCCCGGCATAGGCCGCCAGCGCTACCGGAAATATCCAGCCCGCATCGGTCGCGAGGGCAACGGGCATGAACAGGGCTACCGCCGCCGTTACGATACCGACCTGCGTCCACACCCGCCGCCGGGTGACATACAGCGGACAGATAAAGATGAACAGCGTGGCGGTAAACAGCAGCGACTGGTAGGCGGCGGTTGCGAGGGTGAGTGCGGCTATGAGCTTCGGGTCGCCCTCCCTATTGACGAGGAGTTCCGCAATAGTCGCCCCGGCAAGGATGAAATAAGAGGCGGTCAGTATCGCGCGTGACGTGCGCAGTTTCCGCGTTTCCTCCTTGCGTGAAATATCGACTCCGCACAACTGGAACCCAAAAGCTGTCAGGATAATAGCCGAGACAACGGTGACGAGCGTATAAATGTTCAACCACATACCGCCCTCCCGCTTAATGAATAGGATATTTCCGGAAAAGAAAAGGATACGCTATTTGCGTAGGAACTGAAAATAAGTATATTACGTGCGAAGAACAGACGGCGCAATGGTGTGTGTTTAGAAGAATTTGGCAGACCGCCAAATTTTCAGGCATAAAAATAGCGGGGAAAGCGTATTTTTTTCTTTCCTCCACCGTATTTGCCATCGGGCGCACGGCGTTGTATGCTATGTCCGCGTGTTCACACCTCATTTTTTTAATCGCACTACTTTTCACCCCGCAAAATTACGCTTTTTTATGGAAAAGGGCAAATATATGGAGGGCAAATATAATGCTTTATTGATTGTCCGCTGCAGAATGAGGATGTTAAGATTTAAGATTTTAAACTTTTATCCTTTAGTTTTTATCTTTTAGTTTTATTTATCACCCGGTCGTAAATGTAGAGCAACAAGGTAGTGCCTAGCCCGATAGCCAGTATTACCATCCATATGTTGGAGGGGGAATACTCGTTCCATAGTAGGTTGGTTAACTCGTGAGGGGTGAGGTTGACTTGTTGGGCTACATGCTCGAAATAGGCGTTATTTGACAAACCGTCCGGTAAATGGAGGCCTTTTTCGGCAACAAACTGACGAGTGATCATCACTTTATCCGCCATATTTTGATAAACTACACCGGAGATAATTCCGGCAAAAACGTTACCAATGAAGACGGGTATAAAGGAGTAGCCCATGTAGAGTGCCTTTTTGTCGTGTGGGGCAATCCGGCCGATATATTCCGTGATTTTCGGGGACCCGGCCATTTCTCCCAGCGAGAAGATCAGTATCGCCACAAGCGTGAACAGCACGTTTTGCGAGAATAGGGTGAGGGCCATTCCGATGGAGCAGACAAGGAATCCCGAAATCATGGATTTAAGGGGTTTCATCCGCATCACGACACTCGACACGATAATCTGGAAAATGATAATGTAGAGAGCGTCGAAATTCGTCACGAATTCAGCATCCATAACTCCCGGAGCCGGACTGTAGTTGGTGCTGATGAAAGGGATATACTTTTCAAAAAAATGGTATAACACGCTCGTGTCTATCCATTGCGAGATAAAGACGGGTAGGGTGAAGAAGAGTTGGTTGTACATGGTCCAGAATCCGGCTACGATGAGCAGGAATACCACGAATTTCAAGTCTTTCACAATACTGAACATATTCCGGAATATATCCCCGAAGGTGCGAGTGAGAGAAGTCTGTTGCACGACTCCCCGGTGGGGTTCCTTGTAGAAAAGAAGTAGCACGAAGTTCAGCGCGATAATACCAGCCGATACATAGAACACGAGGTTGGACGATCCTTTGAACAAAAGGGTGACCATCGGTCCGAAGAAGGCGCCTATGTTAACCATCATGTAGTAGATGCCGAATCCGATGGAGGCTGTTTCATCCGTTGTGGTCTTGGCTATTGTGGCCGAGATGATCGGTTTGAATAGGGCGGCACCCAGAGCCAAGTAAAGGTACATGAGGAATACTCCCGTGAACGTGGAGAACATGGGTAGGAAGATGAAGGCGGACGTGTAGATCACGAAAGCGAGGGCCAGTACTTTTTTGTAACCGTAGCGGTCTGCTATGGCCCCGGTCAAGACAGGCAGGAAGTAGAGAATTCCCGTTCCCACACCCATCAGGATTCCTTTTTGACTTTGCGTGAATTCCAGACCACCCATGTCGGATGATCCCGTGAGGTAATTGGCAAAAAGCATGAAGAAACCATACCATGCCCAGCGTTCAAATAATTCAATAGTATTAGCCACCCAAAAGGTGCGGGGAAATTTACGAAACACGCCCATCTTTTACGTTTTTAGTGATTGATTGGCAAATATAACGAATTCGACAGATGAAAGGAAGTAAACGTTCTTTTTTCTGAGAAATAAGCTATTGAGATAAGGGTTTTTGCAATTATTCCAAGAAATATGGTGTAAACTGAATTATATTAACTATCTTTGTGCCGTGAAACATTGTGAGTTCATTTTGATCTTTATCTTCTTTGTATTTTCCGGACATATTCCGTTCGGCTCTTTCCATCGTTGAATTGACCTTTGTAAGCTTTCTTTGTTCAGACAGTTTCTTTGCCCGAGTAGGTTTATATGTACGAACCGAAAATGGCTGGAGGCAATTTTAAACGTAACAATTATTTATTATGACATTTAGAGAATTAGAAATTGCAGAGCCTATTTTAAAGGCTATCTGTGAAAAAGGATATGAAAAGCCCACCCCGATACAAGAGAAGGGTATACCTGTGGCTCTTAGTGGTGGCGATATGCTAGGAATTGCCCAGACCGGAACCGGTAAGACAGCGACGTTCGCTATACCGATCCTGCAACATTTACTGGCTGATCGTTCGGAGGAAAAAAGTTCGGAAACACGAGGCAATAAAGGACGTCTCGTGAAAAGACGGGCAATTAAGGCTTTAATCTTAACGCCAACCCGTGAATTGGCTATCCAGATCGGAGAGAATATCACGGATTACGGGAAGTACACGGGGATTAGGCACGCAATTATATTCGGCGGAGTGAAACAAGGACCGCAGACGGATCTGTTGCAGGCAGGAGTAGATATTCTTGTTGCCACACCGGGACGTTTGCTCGATTTGATCCGGCAGGGATACGTGAATCTTTCATCAATTACGCATTTTGTTCTGGATGAGGCTGACAGGATGCTGGATATGGGATTTATTGCGGATATACGACGTTTGTTACCCATGCTGCCGACAAAGCGGCAGACGCTGTTTTTCTCGGCAACGATGCCTAAGGATATAGTGAATTTGTCGAGAAGTATTCTTTCAAACCCGACGAGGGTGGAGGTAACCCCGGTTTCTTCTGCCGTTGACACGGTGGAACAATGTGTCTATTTCGTGGAGAAACCGGAAAAGAAGAAACTTCTTGTTTCCTTGTTGAAACAAGAGAAAAAGTCGGTGCTTGTTTTTTCACGTACCAAGCATGGGGCAGATAATATATCACGCTTGTTGAAGAAGTCCGGCATCAAGAGTGAGGCGATTCACGGGGATAAATCACAAGGACAACGCCAGCGAGCTCTGTCGAACTTTAAGGCAGGAGCTATCCGGGTGATGGTAGCCACTGACATTGCAGCTCGAGGAATTGATATTCAGGAGTTGGAGATTGTCATAAATTATGATCTGCCTGATGTGGCTGAAACATACGTACATCGTATCGGGCGCACCGGGCGTGCGGGACATTTCGGTACAGCGGTGACGTTCTGTTCGGAAGAGGAACAGTCTAAAATTCGGGAAATCCAAGTTCTAACTGGCAAGAAAATCAATCGGTTGTCTTTTCAAGCATGATGACTGAACGTATATAAAAAAGAACGATCTGTGATGCAGATCGTTCTTTTTTTATATAGAAATAATAGCTTATTTCACTAGATTCATGGTGTCCGTTGCGATAACCAATTCTTCGTCCGTGGTGATGCTCATCACGATTACTTTGGAATCGGCGGTAGACAGTACTTTGTCTTGTCCGCGAACGCCTTTATTGGCGGCAACATCAAAGTGAATACCCATGTATTCCATGTTGGTACATACTTGTTCACGTACTTCACTGTCATTTTCCCCGATACCCCCGGTGAAGACGATCAAATCCGCTCCGTTTAGGGCGGCAGCATAGCTACCCACGTATTTCTTCACATCATAAGCAAGAATATCAAGGGCGAGGCGAGCCTTGTCGTTTCCGGATTCAGCTGCAGCCTGTAAGTCACGACAATCGGAAGAAACTTCAGATACTCCTTGCAATCCTGATTTCTTATTTACTAGGTCGTTTGCCTGTGCTGCGTTTAAACCTTCTTTCTCGCAGATATACAATAATGCTCCCAAGTCAAGGTCTCCCGTACGGGTTCCCATGATCACACCAGCATTGGGAGTGAAACCCATGGAGGTGTCAACGGATTTACCTTTGTTGATGGCGGTTATGGATGAACCATTACCCAAGTGGCAAGTGATGATTTTTTTCTCCTCAATATTCCATCCCAGTATTTTACATGCTTTTTCAGCCACGAACTTGTGAGAGGTTCCGTGGAATCCGTAACGACGGATACGATAATCCTCGTAGTATTTGTATGGGAGCCCGTAGATATATGCTTCTTTCGGAAGAGTTTGGTGGAATGACGTGTCGAATACTGCTACTTGTGGTACGCCCGGTAACAGTTTCTCCATGGTCTCGATTCCTTTCAAGTTTGCGGGGTTATGAAGTGGGGCTAACTCGCAGCAAGCGGCGATCTTTTTCTTGGCATCCTCGTCAACACGGGCGCTCTTAGCAAAGAATTCACCTCCATGAGCTACGCGGTGTCCCACGGCATTAATGTCCGTCAAGGCCTTGATTACCCCATGTTTCGGGTCAACCAGAGCTTTCAAGATCAGATCGATCCCGGCTGTATGGTCCGCGATAGGTTCTTCTACCACGTATTTATCTTTTCCTTCCGGTTTGTGAGTGAAACTTCCCACGGGTAAACCGATCTTTTCCACCAATCCTTTAGCGAGTAACGTCGGTTCTCCTGCCATGTCAAGCAATTGATATTTAATAGAGGAGCTACCGCAGTTTAAAACTAATACGTTCATTATAATTTAATTTGAAAATGGTAATACTTGTTGAGTCTATAAAAGTCTATTTTGCCGTTGCCTGATTTACCGTGATGGCAACAAGGTTCACGATGTCACTTACGGAACAACCTCTTGACAGGTCGTTAATCGGGGCTGCCATTCCTTGGAGGACGGGACCCACCGCTTCAATTCCGGCAATACGTTGCACGAGTTTATAGCTGATGTTTCCAACTTCAAGACTCGGGAATATCAACACGTTAGCTTTACCGGCCACGGGACTGCCCGGGGCTTTGCTGGCACCTACCGATGCCACGAGGGCTGCGTCAGCTTGCATTTCACCGTCGATCATCACGTCGGGAGCCATTTGTTTGGCGAGTTCCGTTGCTTTCACTACTTTGTCAACCAGTTCGTTTTTAGCTGATCCTTTGGTGGAGAAACTTAACATGGCAACTCTCGGTTCGATTTTAGCGATAGCTCTGGCTGTTCCGGCAGTAGCCACTGCGATCTGGGCCAATTCTTCCGCGGTCGGATTAGGCAGTACGGCACAGTCGGCACATACGATTAGGCCGTTTTCTCCATATTCCGGTTTGTTGGTTAATAACAAGAATGCTCCTGATACAACAGACATACCCGGTAAGGTTTTCACGATCTGTAACGCGGGACGTAACACGTCTCCGGTAGCATTTTTTGCTCCGGCAACTTCACCATCGGCATCCCCGCTCTTGATCATCAAAGTGGCAAGGTATAGCGGGTCAAGAACGAGTTTCAAAGCTTGTTCTTTTGTCATACCTTTACTCTTGCGAAGTTCAACCAAAAGGTCTGCATACGCTTCTTTCTTCTCGTGATTTTCGGGATCGATGATTGTGGCTTTACCGATGTTTTTCAACTCGAATTTCTCGGCCAACGCTTTAATTTCAGCCGGATTACCGATCAAGATGATTTGAGCAATACCTTCACCTATCAAGATGTCGGCTGCTTTCAACGTACGTTCTTCTGTTCCTTCCGGAAGTACAATCCGTTTGTTGCACTTCTTCGCATTTTCTTTGATTTGTTCAAGGAGATTCATGATATTTTTATTTTAAATATATAGTTACTCGCAATCGTTAGCGCGAAAGTAGAAATAAATAATCAATTTGTAATGCAGACATTACAAAAAAGTTCATTTTCGGGGAAAAGTTTATTATTTACTCTTATTTCATTTTCCGAGTTTGAAACGAATACGCAATACTCCATCATTGAAATCGAACGAGATGATGCGGAACGTGCCGATCTCGGCCGTGTTGGTGACATGAAGTCCGATGCAGGCGCATTGATCGTAATCCCCGATACGGATTACCCGCACGGTCTTTATACCCGGTTCAGGAAGGCGGGTAAGGTTGATGCCTGCCGGCACCTGATCGATCGGGTAGAAAATTTCTTCCACGTTGATGTTTTGTTGTATAATGTCGTTTACCGCTTGCTCCACGGTGGCAATGTCTTCGGCAGAAGGTGCCGTTTTGAAGTGGTAATCACATTTGGATTTCTTTTTCTCTATATGGGCGGAGAAAGAACGTTCACAATGGAAGTATTTGACCATCTGAGAATTTAGTAGGTGTTCCGCCGTGTGCATAGGTGGATATTCTTGTTTGTTGTGTTCGTTGAGTTGAATTTCTTGTTCCATATATTAGTTATTTTGATTGATTAAATTTACGACGACTTTGACCATACTATCTTTTTCTTCCGTGTGGCTTTCTGCTATCATCAGTGTAAGAGCTACTAGGGTATTATCCGCAATCCTTTTTTCTCCATTGGATCGATACAAGATTCCATTATTTTCCATGAACCAAAGGAATAACATGGCAGCGATCCGTTTATTCCCGTCGCTGAAGGAATGATTTTTTGTTACAAGATAGAGTAACATTGCAGCTTTTTCTTCTACGCTTGGATATAGTTCAATGCCATCGAAAGTTTGATAAATGGTTGAAATTGAACTTTTGAATGACTGGTCTTTTTCATGTGCAAATAAGTTACTTTCACCGAATTTACCTTTTAAAAGTTGAATGGCTTCCATTGCATTTTCATAGGTTGCGTGAAACTTGTCATTTTTTGTTGTTTCTTCTATTGTCAGTTGCTGATAATCATATTTATCCAACGTATCAAGGGCATAAACATAATCGGTTATGACAGCTAGTAATCCTTTAGATTGATCGGATGTTAACTGTTCTTGGTTTTTGATTGTATGACCAAGAATATGAACCATTTCTTTCAGTTCTTGATAACGTTCTAACTGTATTTTCTGATTGATAGCATATCCTTTGATTAGATAGTCCTTTAATATTTTATTTGCCCAGATACGAAATTGGGTACCGCGTTTTGAATTAACTCTGTAACCAACGGATATTATCATGTCTAGATTATAATAAGGAATATTTCTGGTTATATTCCTTTTTCCTTCCTTACGAACCTGTGCAATTTTTGCACAGGTTCGTTCTATTTCTAATTCGTGTTTTTTATAAATATTGTTTATATGACGTACAATGGAGGTTCGGTCCGTTTGGAACAATTCACTCATCTGTATTTGTGTCAACCACACAGTTTCTTTATCCATTTTTACATCCAACCTGATTTCTCCATCTTCCGTTTGATAAATGACAATATCATTTAGAGATGTGTTAAAATCAGTCGTGTACGTTGGAGAATGTTCTTGTTTGTTGGGTTGAATCTTTTGTTTCATATTTTTATTCGTGTTTGTCAAAGATGAGTTCATATTTTCTTAATCTTCGTTTGGATTTAAATGTCCATTTTTCCGGATTCCAGTAGGAGTATTCCACGGGAATTGTATTGGCATAGATATGTTGAATCCATTTTCCCCAGAATTGAAGATCATTGTCTTCAAACCTGTAATCATCTGGTTTATAGTATTTGCCGCATAGTTCAGATCCTTCTTCCAATACTATTTTGGTGTGGGGGTAGACGACATGAGTGGTGTCGTCCAATCGAGTGTCCATGTTTTCTTCGGTTCTCCAATTCCCATATAGCCGGAGCGTGTCGTAATTCACGATGATCCGGAGCGTGTCGTCCGTATTGTTAATCACGTGATACTCGTCTTGACACCAGTAATCGCATCCTGTAAATAGAATTGCCAGTAGGGAGAAAAGTAATGTTTTTAGTCGGTTCTTGTTTTTCATGTTGTATTGTTATTGGTTGCGTGTAATATAAAATGCCTGAGGTGTATCTTGTAACTACAAGTGTAATGCTTTTTAGGAGAATAAACAATCGAAGTGAAAATAATTTCTTGGTTTGAATTAAATCACTAACTTTGTCGCTTGATCGGGTGGGATTTTCCCGCCGCGGGATCACTTGACAAGTGGTTCCGGTTTAAATTTAGGTTTAAATAAAACTGTAATTATGAAGTTATTAGAAGGAAAGACCGCCATTATCACGGGGGCATCAAGAGGAATCGGAAAGGCTGTGGCATTGGAATTTGCCCGTCAAGGAGCGAACATCGCTTTCACCGATTTAAGATATGATGAAATAGCTCAGGAAACCGAAAAAGAAATTGCCGCTTTGGGTGTGAAAGCTAAAATGTTTGCTTCCAATGCTGCTGATTTCGCGGCTACGAATGCTACCGTGGATGAGATTGTTAAAGAATTCGGACGTGTAGATATACTTGTAAATAATGCTGGTATCACGAAAGACACCTTGTTAATGCGTATGAGTGAAGAACAATGGGATGCCGTGATCAACGTGAATTTGAAATCTGTGTTTAATTTCACGAAAGCCGTGTCTGCCGTTATGTTACGTCAGAAATCGGGTTCCATTATCAGCATGAGTTCCGTGGTAGGAGTGAGTGGTAATGCCGGACAAGCAAACTATGCTGCATCTAAAGCCGGGATTATCGGATTCACGAAGAGCGTGGCCAAAGAACTTGGCTCTCGTAATATTCGTGCTAACGCTGTTGCTCCGGGATTTATCATTACCGATATGACCGCGCAATTGTCTGAGGACGTGCGTAAGGAGTGGGCTGCTAAAATTCCATTGAAGAGAGGCGGTACTCCGGAAGATATTGCAAAGGTATGCGTATTCTTGGCTTCTGATTTGTCTGCTTACGTGACAGGTCAGACAATCCACGTTTGTGGGGGAATGAATATGTAAGATCCGCTTAAAAGTTTGGTTATAATTGTCGCAGATGCGAGACGATAGGGGTATTGAAATTCAATACCCCATTTTTTTTACCGGATGTTGAATTGTGAAACAGGAGCCTTCTCCAACTTTGGAGGTTACCGTGATTGTCCCTTTTAGATGCTCTATGATTGTATGGCTGATTGCTAAGCCTAGTCCTGTTCCTTGAACAAAATTGTCACCCTTGTAGAAACGTTCGAAAATACGGTTTATCTTATCTTCGTCAATTCCGCTACCTGTGTCTTTCACGAAAATGGAAACCTGATCGTTATTCTGCCTGTAACCAAGTGTGACTGCTCCTTTGGAGGTGAACTTGATAGCATTGTTGATCAAGTTGTTAATGACTTGTTTTAAGCGTAGGGGATCGGTCGTGATGATCGTGTCGGTTGCAGGAAGGTCCAAAAGTAATTCTACCTCTTGCGGGACATTTATTTGTTGGGCTCGTAGGATATTTTGTAATAAAGGCGTAAGCGGTTGTTCTGTTATGTTGAAAACCATCGTGTTGGATTCTATTTTTGAGAGATCGAGTATGTCGGATATAAGTGCTAGTAGCTGTTCGCAATTCAGGTATATCAATGATAAAAATTCTTTGATCTCCTCTTTCTGGAAAGACATATCTCCATCAACCAGTAAATTGGAAAAGCCGACAATGGCATTTAACGGTGTCCGTATTTCATGGCTCATGTTGGCAAGGAATGCACTTTTAAGTTTATCGCTTTGTTGTGCTTTGTCACGGGCTTTGGTTAATTCTTCTTCAATTTTCTTGTGTTCCTGTGTACTCATGCAGACACCAACGAGCCGGAAAGGAGTTTGTGTTCCTTGACCGAGATAAGTGGATTGGGCCTCGAACCATTCCCATTGTCCGTCGCCTCGCCGAAGACGGTAGCTCACGGGGGTCTCGATTAAACTTCCATGAACAGTGAGCGTAAGAGCCGTGATTACCCCTTCAATATCATTGGGATGCACCATTTGGGCAAATTGTTCGTTTGTTAGCGTGCAATCCCCGGCAGGAATTCCAAGGTATTCGAAATAACGGGGATCAATAATCATCAGATTACATTTTATATCGTATGACCAAGGAAATATTTTCGTGCGGTGTAGGGCCATGTTCAACACGTATTCTTGGGTAAGTTCGGTCACGACGTTTCGGAACGTGAATATGATATAATTTGAATCTTCTTCTCCGGTAACATTTTTGAAATAGCCTTTCACCAGAAAAGAGATGGCATTGGTTGCCCCGTGGATGAACGTGTCAGGTGGGAGTGTAACTTCCTGCTCGTCTTTTTGTAGGAGACTCAAAAGTTTATCCAGAATATTGAGGTTCTCGTGGAAAATTGAAAATACTTCCCGAATGTTTTTATCCCTTATGTCTTGTTTTTGTACTCCGAGTTCGGTAGCGGCCTGACGATTTACCTGTTTGATTGTCCCATTCGGGGTTAATAGAATAAATCCCGCCGGTACGGAATCAAGAAGTTCTCGAGCGAACTTTTGTTGCGTGTCTAATTGCTTCTCCTTTACCAGTCTTTCGTATTTTCGCTTTCGTGCTATCAAGTAGAAAATGAGGGTAAGAATGACGATAGCGGCCAATAGAATAATGTTTAATGTTATACTATATTGAATAGATGCGTCGCCAGTGAATAAATTTATCTGGTCAATCATGATATTTTGTGTGTTGTGTTGTTTAATTGATTGTTCCTGTATTCCCGAGGGGACATCTTCATGATACGTTTGAAGAATTTCGTGAAGGTGGATGGAGAAGGGAAATTCAGGCTATAACTGATTTCCTGTATGGTCTTGGTACTTGAAACAAGTAGGGATTTTGCCAGCGTGATCACGTAATCGTCAATCCATTCCCCCGCAAATTTTCCGCTAGCGGCATGAATGACGGATGATAGGTATTTAGGGGTTAGACATAATTTGTTTGCATAGAAAATAATGTCTCGTTCTTTGAGGTGATATTCTTCGACGAGCGTGATGAATCGGTTGAATATGCTATTGGGGTGTGATAACTCAAAATCTTTATCTTGCATATGACGATAAACGAAATTGTAAAGATCATAAAATAAAGCATGTGCTAGTTTATGTACGGCTAGTTCAGAAAAATGAGGATTCAGTTTATCTGTTTTCCTAGATAATAGTGAATAATATGATTCCAATAGTTTAATTTCACCCTCTTTAAGTCCAACAACCGGATGGAATTGCATTTTAAATCGCAAGGGAATCATTTCTTGGCATTTCTCTTTGAAGTAGTCTGACGAGATGAAAATAATCTTTGTCTCGTAATCCGGTGTTGTATGAATCGGTTTGATGACTTGCTTGGGAAGCACGACAATCAAGTGGTTCTTTTTGATATGATAGTTTTGAGTATTGATCATGATTTCCGCTTCTCCCCGGGTACAAAGCGAGAAAGAACAGGTTTCTGTCACGATGAACCCCTGTCTACTGATTTCTTCTCCAATGAATGCTTTTTCATGGGTCACATGGTTATAAATGATTAGACTTTCCGAGGTATAATCCGGGGGTACCCGCCGGGCGAGTTCCTTGATATTGATAGTCGCAGATTCTTTCATTTTTCCATCTAAATAGTTAAGCAAAGGAATGAATAATCTACTACATATCCAACGGTGTTCCGACGTTTAGTTTATTTATACCGTCCTAAAGGAAACTAATAATTTATTGACAATTCGCACGCTTTATCCGGGAAGTTGTTTTTTCTCGATGACCGTTTGGTTATTTCCCGGAATATTTCTACTTTTAAAACATCGTATTTGAATGGTTGCCGAAAAGTCAGGCCGTGATTGTGGCTCACTTTTTGTAAACTCAAAATAAAACAAACAAGTAATTTCATGGAAAGGCGTGTAAAATATAAGATGAAGGCCGGGCTAAAGATAGTCGGGGCATTTTTATTTGTGGGCTTATTAGCCTCATGTAGTAGTTACAAAGTGCTGAATATAGACGTGTTGCATCCGGGAGAGCTGAATATCGGAAACAAGAATGCACAAATTTTGTTTATCGACCGGAAATTGGTGCATGAGTCGGATTCTCTCTCTGCGTACCAGTTGTTTGCTAGTTTGCGGTTACGGCGGGACGAGGTTGTCAATCATTTCTATAATGGGGTGCGTGATGGGTTACGTAACGGGGTACAACCTATCTTACTGGTTAAAGGGTTGGGATTGAACACGGGATATATTCCGGACGGGTATACTCCTGCACCGATTTCCCCGGCAGGTATTGCCGCATTGGAAAAGATTTCCGGACAAACATACGTTCTCTCGGTGGAATATTGTGAGTTCGGGTTGGATGGTGCGAGTCGGTTGATGCTTGATACCAATCTTTTCGTGCGTTTATATGACCCGGATGGTGTTGTGGTGGATTCCGCAACTACTCATAAATTGGATGATGTGGACGAGACGCTGTTCGAGGGAAATAATTATGATATAATATGTAATTTTTTCTACAATAACGGGGTGAAGTACGCGGAACGTTTGACGCCGACATGGAAACCCGAACAACGTAGGATTTACACGAATAACCGTCTGTTGAATCTCGGTTACTATCATTTTGAGAACGAGAATGATGAAGAGGCTCAGCGGATATGGAATGCGGCCTTGAACCTGAAGCCCAGAGTAGCGGCTCGTGCTGCGGTGAACTTGGCATGGTTCTATGAAAAAGATGGTAACTTCTCGTCAGCGAAAGCTTTATTGGAGGCGGCTTTGAAAACATTACAAGCAAATAACATCAATGACAATTTGTCCGTATATATTACGGATTACATAAAGCGTTTAGAGAAACGTATCAAGGATGAAACCAAAATTATGGAACAGTTATAAACGATTTTAAAGCATGAGAAATTTCGATTATTACAATCCCGTGAAAATTCTTTTCGGGAAAGGAAAAATTGCCGAGATCGCAAAATGGATTCCGAAAGGGATGAAAGTTATGATGACCTACGGTGGTGGAAGCATCAAGAAAAACGGTGTCTACGAACAAGTGATGGATGCGTTGCAAGGGTTTGATATTGTAGAGTTCGGGGGTATCGAGCCGAACCCGAAATACGAGACTTTGATGCGGGCCGTGGAATTGGCAAAACAGGAAAACGTGGGATTTCTTCTAGCTGTAGGAGGAGGTTCCGTGATTGACGGGACGAAATTTATTGCTGCTGCAACTTGTTTCGAGGGGAATGAACCTTGGGACATCGTGGCAAAGGGCGCACGGGTGAACGCGGCACTTCCGTTGGGAGCCGTACTGACCCTTCCGGCTACAGGATCGGAAATGAATAGTGGCGGTGTGATCACTCGCCAGTCCACTTTGGAAAAATTGGCGTTTAATTCTCGCCACGTGTTCCCGAAATTCTCTGTACTGGACCCGATGGTGACTTATTCATTGCCCATGAAACAAGTGGCTAACGGGGTGGTTGACACTTGCGTGCATGTCATGGAACAATATTATACTTTCCCGGAACAAGCTGAGATTCAAGATCGTTTCTCTGAATCAATCTTGAAGACTTTGATTGAGTTGGGACCGAAGTTGATTCATGCCGAGAAACCGAATTATGAAGATCGGGCCAACTTCATGTGGGCAGCCACGATGGGGTTGAACGGTTTGATTGCCTGCGGGGTATCGCAAGACTGGTCAACTCACCATATCGGTCATGAATTGACCGCTTTCAACGGGTTGGATCATGGAATCACGCTGGCGATCGTTTTACCGGGAGTGATGAATGCCACGAAAATTAAACGTCGTGAGAAATTGTTGCAATATGCCGCACGTGTGTGGAATATTGACACAGATCAGCCCGATGCTGCCGATCAAGCGATTGCCCGTACGGAACAATTTTTCAATGAATTGGGCGTGAAGACCCGCCTGTCTGATTATGGCGTGGGTATCGACACGATCGACCGTATTGAAAAGCGTTTCCGTGAACGGGGGGATTTTGCCCTAGGTGGTATCGATGATGTGAACGTGGATAATGTGAGAGCGATATTAACTTCAAGACTTTAATAATTTAGAATGTAGAATGTAGAATGTAGAAATTAAAATGTATACCAAGAAAACCCTTTACCACATTCTAAATTCTACATTTTACATTCTAAATTCTAAATTTCATATTGTATGTTGCGTGTATATCGGGCCTCAGCCGGTGCAGGGAAGACGTTTGCTTTAACGATGGAATATTTCAAGATCGTTTTCAATGTTTCTTCTGAGTATAAAAATGTGCTTGCGGTGACCTTTACCAATAAGGCCACGGAAGAAATGAAATCCCGTATAGTGCGGGAATTGAACAAGCTGGCGGAAGGTCAGAAGAGTGATTACCGGGAGGAACTTAAACGGACGCTGAAATTGACAGACGATCAGGTAAGGGAACGGGCCGGAGTGTTACGTACTTTGATTCTGCACGATTACGGGCGGTTATCCGTGACGACAATTGATCGTTTTTTTCAACGGGTAATCAAAGCGTTTACCCGTGAACTGGGGATATTTCCCGGTTATAATGTCGAGTTGGATAGTGACTACGTGTTACAGCGAGCCGTGGATCAAGTGATGCAACGCATGAATAAGGATAAGGAGCTAAGGGCGTGGATTACCGAGTTGATGAGTGATAGCGTGGAGGATGCCAAATCGTGGAGCGTGAAGAGTAAGATCGCGGAGCTGGGGAAGGAGTTGTTTGGAGAGAGTTATATGCTTTTCGACAAGGATGTGAGGGACAAGTTTAACGATCGAGGATTCCTGAAAGGTTATAAGATGTTCTTGCAAGGTGTGATCTCCCGTTTCGAGGATCGCATGGAGATGTTCGGTCGGTCTGCTTGCCGGAATATCGAGGAGAATGGATTGCACGCGGAAGATTTTAAAGGAGGGAAACGAAGTTTTATAAATTATTTTTACAAATTACGGGATAAGAGTCTGGATAAGATTCCCGATTCTGCCCGAAAAGCAATAGATAATCCGGATGAATGGGTGACCAAAAAGCATGATTCGTCGATCCGGACATTGATTGAGCATATCTACCCGGAACTGAATACGAACTTGCGGGAAAGTGTTGAGTATTATGACGAGAATTTTCGGGATTACGTGTCTGCGGTTTTGCTCTCGAAGAATCTTTACCAATTGGGGATTCTGAATGACTTGTACGGGGAGGTGAGAGATTATTGTGACGAAAAAGGGCTCATGTTACTGAGTGACACCACCCGGTTACTTAACATGCTGATTGCCGGGAATGATACTTCTTTCCTGTTCGAGAAAACAGGGAATTTCTACAAGCATATCATGATTGACGAGTTTCAAGACACCTCGACCATGCAATGGGGAAACTTCCTGCCACTTGTCGTGAACACGCTTTCCGAGGGAGGAAGGGCTATGATCGTGGGGGACGTGAAACAAAGCATCTATCGATGGCGTAACGGGGACTGGCGTTTGTTGGCGGAAGGGGTAGAGCGTGATTTGGCTACTTTCGGTACGGATAACGTGATTCTGGAGCATAATTGGCGGAGTTACAAGGAGGTGGTGGAATTCAATAACCAGTTCTTTATCCTAGCTGCACGGCAATTAAAGGAGTTGTATGACAATGAATGTGGAGAAGAGAATGTTTATTCCCGTTCGATCACCGAAGCCTATTCCCGGCCGGAGCAACTTGTGAGCCGTTCGGGAAGTGGGTACGTGGAGATCCGTTTCAGTGGGGAAAAACAAGAAGAGGGGAGTGATGCGGAGATCATGGACTCTGTCGTGGATGTTGTCAATGACACGATGCACCGGGGTGGAGAACTGAAAGACTGTGTGATTCTTGTGCGTAACGGTAAGGAAGGTGCTTTCGTGGCTGATTACTTGATAGAATATAACAAGCGGGAGAATATTCCTTTTCCGATACCTTTTATATCTAATGATTCGCTATACGTTTCCTCGTCGCCTTACGTGGAATTAATTATTAACGTGCTACGTTACATGGTGGAACCGTATGATGCGGTGAATCGAACGGTGTTGCTTTATAATTACCGAACTTTTGTCAGGGGTGAAGATACTTCACGGGAAGATGTTCTTTTCAAGGCCGGTAGTACGGACGAGAGTTTTCTTGACACGATCGACTTGCCGTTTTTACGGGAGCCGGAGAAACTGACATTTAGTTCCTTGTTCGAGATCACGGAGACGATTATTGAGGCTTTCGGTTTACGGGCTAGGATGGAAGAATTGCCTTACTTGATCGCTTTCCAAGATATTCTCTTTGATTACGAGAAAAACAACACGAACAGTATTCCTATTTTCCTTGAATGGTGGGAGAAGGAAAAGGATAAAAAAGTGTTATCTACCTCGGAAGAAGTGGATGCCGTGCGAATTCTCACGATACATAAATCCAAAGGGTTGGAATTTAAAACGGTTATTATTCCTTTCTGTGCTTGGGAGCTTGATGATATCCGTCACGGGCGCCGGATATGGTGTAAGAACCGGGAGGAGGGGTTTAGGGATTTGGAGTATGCACCATTGAACTATTCCTCTAAACTGGCAGATAGTCATTTCCGGGAGGATTACCTCAGTGAACACGTGAAGGCTTATGTTGACAACTTGAATCTGCTTTACGTGGCGTTCACGCGGGCGGAACGGGAGTTGTATGTTCTGCCTTACGCACCCAAGATAACGAAAGAAGGGAAATCGTCAGATATTGGTGCTTTTCTCTTTCAAGTTTTGGAGGCAAGCGGGATGCCGGAATGGAATTCCGAGAATTCGAGCTTGATCATCGGGGAGAAACAGTTGATAGCCGGTAAGGAAAAAATAGAAGACGATGATACATTAAGTCTGGCGGAATATCCGATTTATGAATTGAACGAGCGAGTGAGTGTCCGCTATAAATATGAAGATTACACGGACCCGGAGACAACAGAGATTTCTGCCGTTGACGAGGGGAAGATGTTACATGAGATATTCCGTCGTATCGAGACGGTGGATGATGTCGATCGGGCGGTAAATGATATGTATCATTCGGGTTTACTTACCTTGGTGGAAAGGGAGGAATACCGGGAGCAGGTGGTGTCTTATTTGAATAATCCAGTCCATTCGGCATGGTTTGATGGTCGATATAAGGTTATTAATGAACGGGATATACTTTTCTGTAACTCGGGAAAAGCTCGTCCGGACCGGGTTATGGTTGATGGGAAAAAAGCCATTGTTGTGGATTATAAATTCGGTCAGAAAGAAGAAAAATCGTATATCCGGCAGGTTGGTTTTTATTGTAAAACATTACGACAGATGGGCTATACCGATGTGGCAGGTTATATTTGGTACGTTCCCTTGGGGAAAGTAGTGTCCGTGTGAGAACATAAAAAATGGGAAGTTTCAAATGCAAACTTCCCATTTTTTATATCCGGAGATTTATTATCTACGATAGTCTGATCTCTTTTTGCCAAGAGGAACACTAACACCTAAGTAGGCATTTACCCGGTTGGCGTCACCTGCTGATTTGGTCATCAAATAGTCGGAACCGATGAAAACAGGGCCTAATTTCAAGCCTATTCCCAGCGTTTCGAAGTCACTATGTAAGAAAGAGTAACTTAATGTTGCCCCAAACCAGTTTCTCGGACGGTAGTTTGCTGAAAGTGTCAATTCGGAGTAAGCTTTAGGCTGAGTGAATTGAGTAGAGGACAACAGACCGAATCCGAGCTTGTTATTCAAAAGGGTATATTCTGCACCGAGGTTCAAGGTTGAACGAAGACTGGTACTCCGGCTTTTGGTTTTCTCTTCCGTTTGGAATTGGATCAAGTCGAAGTCGAACACGTCTCCTGCCTCGTAAGTTTCATAATTATTTGGATCGAAATTAGAGAAATCACCGTAATCATGTTCGCTGTCTGTCGTGGCAATCGTGGTAGATGATTTTGTCCAACTAATGAATCCTAGGTCGAGGATGGCTGCCGATACATTAATGCAACCAAGAAAATTGTAACTTGCTCCTAAATCGATACCGAATCCATAACCGGATACTCCGGGAGAATCAAAGTCAATATCATCAATATATCCGCCATCTGAATTATACCCAAATTCTAATCCTTTCATGGAAGTTTCCAATCGTCCTTTGGTTTTTACTTTCCAAGATTGATAACTTAAAATATCTTCCGTGTTTATTTTTGCGGTGATCTGATCAATTTTAGCATCTAGGTTACCTAATCCAACTAAAACTTTCACGCGTCCCCCGACAGTCAGGTCTTTTGTTACGGGACGGGAATATCCTAATCCTATTTCAGTGAAAATATCCGCATGGAGTTCCATATCCCGGATGTCGTAATCGAGGTTGAGCCTGTCGTCTAAATCCGGATCAATATTAGCGTAACGGGCAAATTCGAACATACTCTTCGGGATGGAGGCGCTAATGATGGACCGAGCTCCCAAATTTACAGTCCAAAATCCTTTCCCGCTGTAAAAACCGAAAGAAATAATGTCCACCGTCAAGTCGATATTCATCGTGTTCTTGTTGTCCAGACGACTGATGAACTTATCGCTATTCAAAAAGTCATTCTCGTTTTCGATAATGTCGATAAAATCATCGATACTCAATTTGTTGGAAGAAGCAGATAATCCGATGGCACCGATAGCCGGAATATTAAAATATCCTCTGGCGGGTTGCAAGGCAGGGTTCATTTTAAGTCTGGCCGGAACGTTGTCCATGAAATAAGAAGTTCTAAGTCCTTGTGCAAGACCCTCAGAAATTCCCATAATAGACAAAAGTATAGCCACACAGATAACTTTCAAAAAGGTAAAACTTTTTTTCATAAATAGTGTCGTTTATAAATCTGATTTGATATTTATTACGACACAAAATTGTCATTTTATTTTAGAATAGACAAGGATTATTATTAATTATTTGTTTCATTTTAATGTAGTGAAAGCATAATTTATCATCTGATATTTGGAAATGTAAAATAGATACTCTATCTTTGCACTCGCAAAACGAAAGAAGTTCTGCTTATATTGCGGGATGGAGCAGTTGGTAGCTCGTTGGGCTCATAACCCAAAGGTCGTCTGTTCGAGTCAGGCTCCCGCTACAAAATGAGGATCGATGAAAGTCGATCCTTTCTTTTTTTATTCAGCATATGAAACTAACACGTTTTTCACGTGAGACAATAGATAGAAAATGAATAGTTGTCGTATTTACTATATAGTTGTGTTTTGGAATGTATAAAATACGCTATTTCCTTTGTTGTGTGGATGAATAGTCATACCTTTGTAAAAATAAATAATTCTTTGTGTATGAAAAAGGTGGTGTATATTTTGAGTTGTATTTCACTGTTTTTATCATGTAGAGGTAAAGACGTGTATAAAGCTCCGGAGGCAGATCTGAATCTGTTGAAACCATATGAGGATATGGAGGTCATCGTTCCGGAGGGGTATGCCTCGATTGTCAAGTTATATGATGATACCTTGGCAATTTGTACTTGTTCAACAACAATTTCGATCCCTACTTTCTGGGCGTCTAAATTGGGTCGGGCATCTGAAAATAGTCCGATCACAATTGAAAATGTAAAGAATGAGAATAATTATTATCAAGGTGTGTTAAATACTTGGCAGGTCGTGGCCTTTGAGGATAGTCGGGAAGGAGATTATGACTATAATGATTTGATCATACACGTGAACTGGAGCATTCGGGAAAATAATTACACGATATCCGTTCAGCCAATTGCTTTAGGATCTTCCAAGAAAATTAAGCTGGGATTCGAGAAAATGGATGGTAATATTTCGAGTGTGAACGAGGTAATCGTGGCCGAAGATTGTCGGAAAGATTTATTTGAGGGGAGAGAGGGATTTATCAATACTTTTTCCGGCAAAGAAAAGGTGATTATTAATAATGGTAAATATAAATACCAGAAAGAGTTGGCGAAACAGAGTAATGATCTTAGATGTGCCGTGAATTGGTTCATTGAAGTAGATGGCGGGACAAGATTATATGCTATTACGAATAACCCGATATGTCTTAATCAGGATGGAAGACCTTACGGATTGATATTCACTAGAATCTATGATGAGTATACTTATTGTAACGAGAAAGGGGAGCGTTGTGGAGTTGACTGGTTTCTATATCCCCAAGAGCTTGTGAATATATCTGATATTTATGATTTCGACGGCTATATGAAAACAGGAGATATTTCTATTTTCCGAACTCCCAAAGAAGGTTTTTATGACGCCATAGGGAAAGGTGTACCGATGGGAAAAGAGGGACTGATATATTGTCCGAATTCGTTGTATAACGTGAAACTATAATAGTAGGTTAAAACGGGGAGTTTTCCCCGTTTTTTTATTCCTTTTCTCGTTATTTTTCAGTGCATTTTGTTTGGTGGGTTGATATTTATTTGTACTTTTGCGCCCGTGTTATAAAAACATAATGTCTAATTTATTAGGAGATAAGCATTTATTATTTATTATGGCAGAAGAACAAAAAGAAATGCAAGTAGAACTTGCACAAGAAGAAACCAAGAAAGTTGCTCCCGTAGCAACAACAAGCGCTGAGGCTGACGAGAATTTTGACTGGGAAGCTTATGCAAATGATGATGTAATCCCCGCATCTGAAAAAGAAGAATTGGCTAACAGATACGCCGAGACTCTTTCATCTGTAGTAGAGAAAGAAGTTGTTGAAGGTACTGTTATCTCGATGAACAAGAGAGAAGTCGTTGTAAACATCGGTTACAAGTCAGACGGTATCATTTCATTGAACGAATTCCGTTACGATCCGGAATTAAAAGTGGGAGATAAAGTAGAAGTTTACGTTGAGACTCAAGAAGACAAGAAAGGTCAATTGACTCTTTCTCACAAAAAAGCAAGAGCTTTACGTAGCTGGGATCGTGTTAACGCGGCGTTGGAGAACGACGAAATTATCAAGGGTTACGTTAAATGTCGCACGAAGGGCGGTATGATCGTTGATGTATTCGGTATCGAGGCATTCTTACCGGGTTCTCAAATCGATGTTAAGCCGATTCGTGATTATGATATCTATGTTGGCAAGACCATGGAATTCAAAGTGGTTAAGATCAACCAAGAATTCAAAAACGTTGTTGTATCTCACAAAGCTCTTATCGAGGCTGAATTGGAACAACAGAAGAAAGATATCATCTCTAAATTGGAGAAAGGACAGGTACTTGAAGGTACTGTTAAAAATATTACCTCTTACGGAGTATTCATTGACTTGGGTGGCGTAGACGGATTAATTCACATCACAGACCTTTCTTGGGGTCGCGTAAATCACCCGAACGAAATCGTTGAGTTGGATCAGAAGTTGAACGTTGTTATTCTTGACTTCGATGACGAGAAAAAACGTATCGCTCTTGGTTTGAAACAATTGACTCCGCACCCGTGGGATGCTTTGAGCGCAGACTTGAAAGTGGGTGACCGCGTGAAAGGTAAAGTAGTGGTTATGGCTGATTACGGTGCTTTCGTTGAGATCGCTCCGGGTGTAGAAGGCTTGATCCACGTATCTGAAATGTCATGGTCTCAACACTTGCGTTCAGCTCAGGACTTCATGAAAGTGGGAGACGAAGTAGAGGCTGTTGTTCTAACCTTGGATCGTGACGAAAGAAAGATGTCTTTGGGTATCAAACAATTGAAAAACGACCCGTGGCAAAATATCGAAGAGAAATATGCTGTTGGCACGAAACACAAAGCTATCGTGCGTAACTTCACGAACTTCGGTGTATTCGTAGAGATCGAAGAAGGAGTTGACGGATTGATCCACATCTCTGACTTGTCTTGGACGAAGAAAGTAAAACATCCGGCAGAATTCACTCAAATTGGTGCTGAGATCGATGTTGTAGTTCTTGAAATCGACAAGGACAACAGAAGATTGAGCTTAGGTCACAAACAATTGGAAGAGAATCCGTGGGATGTATTCGAAACGATCTTCACTGTTGATTCTATCCACGAAGGAACGATCACTGAAATCTTCGACAAGGGTGCTGTTATCGCGTTACCTTACGGTGTAGAAGGATTTGCTACTCCTCGCCACTTGGTAAAAGAAGACGGAACTCAGGCTAAGGTTGACGAGAAATTACCGTTCAAGGTGATCGAGTTCAACAAGGGTGCCAAGAGAATCATTCTTTCTCACTCTCGTATTTTCGAAGACGAGCAAAAGGCGGTTGATAATGCCAAGAAGAAAGATGAGGCTAGCGCTACTAAAAAAGCAGTGAAGAAAGTGAAAGAAAAATTGGAAAAAACAACGTTAGGTGACATCACCGAGTTGGCTGCTTTGAAAGACCAAATGGAAGCTAAAGAAGAGGAAGAAAAGAACAATTAATTTGTGAAATTCGAATTGACTATATTAGGGTGCGGTTCTGCCGTACCCACGCTTCAAAGAAATGCTGCCGCTCAGGTACTCAATGTACTTGAGCGGTACTTTCTTATTGACTGTGGCGAGGGTACTCAACAACAGTTGAGACGCTTTAAAGTGCCATACAATAAGATCAATCATATTTTTATTTCCCATTTACACGGGGATCATTTTTTCGGACTAATTGGTCTATTATCCAGTTTTTCATTACAGAACCGTCGGGCTGAATTACATATCTATTCAGACAAGCGTTTGGAAGAGATCATCGAGTTCCAGCTGAAAGTGATGAACTCTCGGCTGAATTACCCATTGATATTTCATTACCTAGACCGTGAACCCGGTTTAATATACGAGGACCGTATGATGACGGTTCATGCTTTCCCACTGAAACACCGTTACGAGGCTCCCGTGACGGGATTCCTATTTGCCGAGAAAGAGAAGGAGAGAAATATTAAGCGGGAGATGACTGATGCTTTCTGTGTTCCCGTGGCCTTCATGCACCGTTTGAAGAAGGGGGAGGATTTTATCACGCCCGAGGGGGAAGTGATCGCGAATAGTCGTTTAACAACGGCTCCGCCAGCTCCTCGTTCATATGCTTATATGACAGACACGCTTTTCCGAGAATCTTTTGCTGAATACGTACAAGGTGTTGATTTACTCTATCACGAATCTACTTACGGGAACGAGTTTGAAGGATTGGCCAAAGAAACTTTTCACAGTACTGCAGGACAAGCAGCGCGAATGGCAATGCTTGCCGAAGCAAAACACCTTCTGCTGGGACATTTTTCGTCCCGTTATCCCGATCCGACCCCTTTACTGGAACAAGCACGGGAGATTTTTCCAAATACGGATTTGTGTTATGATGGGGCGGTATTCGAATTACCTGCGGTGAAACGGGGGTAATGTTGTCATGACTTACCTCGCTTTTGGGCTAAGGCTTGTCTAGTCTTTAGTATGATTCCTTTTACATTTAATTGATAGTTCATTTAGATCACGGAGCATTCATCCTGTATTCATGTTGCATTTATCCTCGATAAAATAGATATTTGAGACGATTTTGTTTGGATTCGGGGTAAGGGGTGAAGTATATTTGTTATAGGGTGAGATATGCTTGAGTGATGGGAGACTAGGGCGTAGGGTTAGTTTAATATGGGCGAAAGTAGAGCGTAGATTCAATTAGAAAGTGGAAAGAAATATCAAAGGTATCTTTTTTTTTTGTATATTTGCATCCTATATAGTGGTAATATGGGTAAGGAAGATTTAATATTGCAAATGTTCAAAGTGGCTGAAAAGAAAGCTTTTCAGTTACTATACGATACCTACTACGAGACTTTGGTACTTTTTGCGAATCAGGTTACCGGGGATTCGCAAGCAGCAGAAGATATTGTGCAGGATTGTCTGGTAAAATTTTGGATTTCCAAGCGCTATCGTACATTAGAATCCGGTTTGGATAAATACATGTTTCAAGCGGTTAAGTTTTCTTCATTGAATTACGTGAGAGGGGATAAACGTAAAAAGATTCTTCACGATCATGTCATCCGGGAGACGATGTTCGGGGATGAGGAAGTAGAGGATGAAAATGTTGAAATACTGGAGGTCGTGTATAAAGTTATTGATTTACTGCCGGAAGAAAGACGTAACGTATTTTTGCTGGTGTTCGTCGAGGGAATGTCCTATCAAGAAGTAGCAGATCAACTCCAAATATCTAAGAACACGGTAAAAACTCAATTAAGCCGTTCGCTAAAATTCCTTCGTGAAACCTTGAAAGACAGGTATAACGCGTTTCTTTTATTTTTTATTTTGGAAAAATAGACTTTTCCTGTCACCCTTTTTTCTTTTGGCGGTGATTATAGGGAAAATAGTCAGAAAATGAGAGAACTTGAAGATATTTTGGTCGATTATTTTGCGGGAGATGAACTTTCACCGGAGGAATCTCGTGTGTTGGTCGAATGGTTGGAACAGGGAAATCACCGGGAGATAATTACCGCTTTACAGGGAATGCATGCGGGAGCGGGGATCAGGAAGAGTTTGCGTCAGGATCCGGGTTCGGGGATGTCTTTTATACGGTATAGAATAGGGGTAGTACAAGGAAAGCGTAGATTCTTCTATTGGTCGGTAGCCGCTTGCTTGTTTATGTTGTTGGGACCTGTTGTGCTGTATTTTGGGAATTTCGGAAATGGGTCAGCATCGGATGGGGTGATCACCTCGGAACCTGTTGCCGGAAAATCGTATGCTCAATTGAAATTGGCCGATGGAAAGGAGATTCCATTATACGCGAATCGTGACGAGATGATTATAGCCGATAGTTTTATGAGTGTCGAGAATATGAATAAAACGTTGGTTTACAGGAAAAATAAAATAAATGAGAAGATCGAGTATAACACGTTGACGGTCCCGCTGGGGGCAGAATATAACGTGGTGCTGGCGGATGGGACAAAGGTATATTTGAATGCGGGTACCCTGTTACGCTACCCGGTTGTTTTTTCGGGAAATACACGCGAAGTTTATTTAGAAGGAGAAGGTTATTTTGAGGTGGCTAAGGATTCAACGAAAAGATTTGAAGTACACACGCCGGAAATGACAGCCGTGGTGCTGGGGACTTCGTTCAACGTGAAATCCTATGCCGATCAGGATCACGCGGCGGCAACCTTGGAAGAGGGGCATTTGAAAATCGTATGTGGAAACCGGGCCGAGTATGATGTTTATCCCGGTCATCAAGTGCGTTACGATAAATCAACCCGGGAAGCGGCAATGAAAAAAGTGGATACAAAATATTATACATTCTGGAAGGACGGGTATTATTCGTTTAACGAAATGTCTTTGGAGGAAGTGATGGAAATTTTGTCAAAATGGTATAATCTAAACGTGTTCTACGTGGATGATGAGGTTAAAGAAATCGAGTTTTCGGGACGTTTGAAGCGTTACGATGATTTTAGTTACCTGTTGGGTAAGTTCGAGGAAACAGGAGCGGTCGAATTTATTATAAAAGATAAAACGGTTACGGTCAAGAAAAAATAATGGGTTGAAAAACGATGTCTTCAACCCGTTAAATTCATTATATACTTTCTCTGCCCGTGGAAAGAACGAGAAGTATAGTATGTTGAATTTTAAACAAACAAATGTATGAAAAAAATCGAGTGGGGGGTAATTTACATGAAACTATTATGTGTTTTTCTTTTGGGGACTTGCATGTCCTTGCACGCTAACAGCTATTCACAGCAACGGAAAGTAACGCTGGAAGTGAAGGAATCATCCTTGAATGATGTCCTGCAAGAAGCTAGCCGGCAAACTCAATGTGACATTCTTTATAACCTGAGTTTTATCAGGGGAATTGTCGTGAAAGACTTGAACGTGGTAAACAAGGATTTACTGGAATTTCTGGATGAATTGTTACCACGCTACGGGTTGGCTTATTCTTTTGATAAAAACGTGGTGGTGATTAAGAAAAAGGAGGCAGAGAAAGAGGAGAAAAAATCGTTTACGGTGACGGGAAACGTGACGGATCAGGGTTTACATCCTTTGCCGGGAGTGACGGTGAGGTGGAAAGGTTCGACCGTGGGTACGGCAACGAATGTCGCTGGGAATTTTGATTTATTATTACCTGAAAGGAAAGAGGTCGTGTTAGTGTTTTCGTTCGTGGGGATGAGAGAGGTGGAGGTAAAGCTCGTGGATGACAAACCCGTTCACGTGGTGATGGAGGAAGAATCCTCGGAATTGGAGGAGGTAAACGTGATTTCGACGGGGTATTATAATGTGGATAAACGTCACTTGACAAGTTCGGTCACCTCGATCAAGGCCGAGGATATTATGATGCCCGGTGTCGGCACGATAGATCAGATGCTGGAAGGGCGTGTGCCTGGGATGATTTTTATGCAAAATTCGGGACAAGTGGGCACTTCACCTCGCATCAAGATCCGGGGAACTACCACCTTGTTGGGGGCAACGGCACCTTTATGGGTGCTGGACGGGGTGATTCTTTCCGATCCGGTGAACGTGGACCCGCAACAAATAAATGATCTGGATTTCGTGAATTTGCTGGGAAATGCTATTTCCGGGTTGAACCCAGAAGATATTGATCGAATCGACGTGTTGAAAGATGCTTCCGCGACGGCTATTTACGGGCCGAAAGCATCCAACGGGGTCATCGTGATTACCACGAAAAAGGGGAAAGTGGGAACTCCTGCGGTCTCCTACTCGTTGACGGGTACTTTCAGGCAGCGTCCGCGTTACACGGATCGTTCGGTGAACGTGATGAATTCGGAGGAACGGATTGATTATTCCAAGGAACTGGCTACGAAGGGGATCACGGTGACGGACAACAACAGTCACGTCGGTTACGAGGCCGCTTATTATGACTACATGAACGGGAAAATGAATTACGAGGATTTTGTTCGGGAGGTGAACCGGATGGAAACGGTGAACACGGACTGGCTGGGACTTTTGATGCACGATACGTTTTCTCACACCCACTCGTTGAGCGTTTCCGGCGGGTCGGATAACGTGCGTTATTACACTTCACTGGGATACATGGATGAGGAGGGTAACCTGAAAGGGGAGAGAAACGAGCGATACAGCGGAATGGCAAAGGTGGATGTGAATTATAAAAATTTCACCTTGTCGTTCAAGATCGATGGAAATATGCAGGACCGGAAGTACACGCCAAAAGACGTCGGGTTGGCCTCGTATGCCTATAACACGGCACGTAGCGTGAATGCGTATAACGAGGACGGCTCTTTGATGTACTACCAGAGGGTTAAGAATAATGAAACGTACGATGTTCCGTTTAGTATTATCAATGAAAGGGAACACACGAGTGACAAGATCACAACGGAACAGTCCGGTTTGTCCGTGAATCTAGGATATCGTTTCGTTCCCTGCCTGACGGGAAACGTGACGTTCGCATACAACGTGTCGCATACCGAGGAACAGGTGTATTACGGGGAAGAAACTTGGTATGCGGCTGATTTAAGAGCCAAATCCCGGGAGTCGGGCGAGGTGATAGCCAGTTATACTTTATTACCGAAAGGGGGTGAATTAAGATTAAACAACACGAAGAGCAAGAGTTACAACGTGCGAGCCTCGCTGATGTTTAATAAATACTTGGATAAAGATCAGGTGCATAACCTGAGCGCGTCGGTTATCGGTGAATTGAGTTCAAGTCGTTACACGGGTTTTAAAATCACCAAAAGGGGGTATTTGCCCGATCGCGGGATGGTGTTTGACATCATCGACGAGAAAGATGAGAAAGGTAGCCCTTACAAGGCTTATTTCAACTGGTTGAGAACGGATGAAGAGGCCCGGGGAAAAATGAGCAATTCATTGACGAACCAGGTTGGCCTGATCGGGACGATTTCTTATATGTACAAGGATTTGTATATTCTGAATGCGAATTGCCGGATAGACGGGTCGAATAAATTCGGGGATGCCAGTAATGACCGTCTGAACCCGATCTGGTCCGTGTCCGGACGGGGCAACTTGCAGGATGTCGTGAACAAATGGTGGGTGAACACCTTGGCATTGAAGATGTCATACGGGTATCAAGGGAATATGTCTGCCCAAGATTCGCCGGAATTGATCATTCAAAAGCAAGGCACGAATAAGTTTTTCAATGAATACTATTCCACCGTGAAGTATTACCCGAACCCGGATTTGAAGTGGGAGAAAACTTCCACGTACAACGTGGATGTGGAGTTCGCCTTGTTCAATAACAAGCTGAGCGGTAATCTTAGTTTTTATTATCGTCATACGACGGACGCTTTTATGTCGAAAACGGTGTCACGAATCAGCGGGGTCAATCATTACACGGTGAACAAGGGGGTGCTGGATAACTCCGGTTTTGAATGTACCTTAAATTTCGTGCCAGTTAACACGTTGGCAGGAGGCGTGAATCCGTCCGGGAAGAGAAAAGGGTTTATTTGGCGTTTGGACCCGAATTTCGGGTCGGTCTTCAACCAGCTGGTCGACAAGTTGAAATCAAAGGATCAGGTGCTTCAGGATGAAATCACGTACCGTGATTTTTTGAACGGGAAGGTGCAGATGGCGGGGCGTCCCGTGAATACTTTTTACTCGTACAAGTTCGAGGAACTTAGCCCGGAAGACGGTCGCCCGTTATTCTACGGGACGAATGAAAACGAGAAATTGAGCGTACATGGGGAGGAAATGACCTATCTTGATTATTACAAAACTTTGGATATGAATGATTTGTGTATGGCAGTGATGGAACATTCCGGTTGTCGCGAACCGTTCATGCAAGGAAGTATCAGTAATTATTTGGGATGGAATAATTGGGGGTTATCGTTTAACCTGGCGTACAGCATCGGGGGAAAGACACGCCTCATGCAGATGTACGGGGATGGCATGACGAATGCTCCCGGTGCGGAGCGGAATATGAGAAGGGAGTTCGTGAAACGTTGGAAACGTCCGGGGGATGAACAGCACACGAGTGTACCGGGCATATTGTCCTCGGAAGAGTACAAGAAAACGGCAAAACCTTGGTGGCAAAGTAAAAGCTACGAGTTTGCCGGAACGATTTGGGAGATGTATGATAACTCGAGTGTCCGGGTCGTGTCGAGTGATTACCTGAAATTGTCGAGTATCTCTTTGCGTTACGTGTTTCCGATGCCACTATGCCAGAAATTGCGGATGAAGTCGGCTTACTTGAGCCTGAACGGGACGAATATATTCACCATTTGCAGTAGCAAACTGAAGGGACAGGACCCGCAGCAATCCGGGACGTCGGATTTGATTAACATATCCGTTCGTCCGACTTATTCCCTTCAATTAAATGTAACTTTTTAACGTGTACGATATGAGAAAGATGTATGTTTTTTTAGCGATCAGCTTGGTTTTATGCGGCGCGTGCAGTCATTTTTTGGAGGAATCTTCTCCCGATCTGGTCTATGCGAGAACTTGTTCCGATTTGAACGAGATCCTGATCGGGAACGGTTATATGAAATGCGGTAAGCATACCCGGTTGGCAGCCGAGCCTTATTTGACGGACGTGTATTTCCCTTATTTGCACGTGATGGATGACGATATATGGGAATACGCGGTGGGAAAGTCGACAAAGGGGGTTGCTTTCACGTATCGGAATTTCTACACGTGGTCGGATCAGGTGAATATCGATTACCTGACGGGGAAGAAGTTAACGGACACGGACTGGGGGCGATTGTACGAGCATATCGGTTACCTGAACGTGATTATCGCTTACGCGGATAAGTTCATGCGGGATTCCGCCTCGGTGCGTGACCGGGTGATGGGAGAGGCCCGGTTCCTGCGGGGGGCGTATTATTATTACTTGGTGAATATTTATGCCAATCCCTACTCTCCGGGGACGGCAAGTAAAGAGATGGGGGTACCCTTGAACCTGACGGAGAAAATTGAAGATAAGTATTACGAGCGTGCCGATTTGAAAACTTGCTACCAACAGATTGTCGAGGACTTGAAGGTGGCGTCGGATCGGTTGGAGGGTGTTTCGTCGTCTTCCATTTATCGGGCTGACGAGGCGGCAGCACGGACTTTGCTCGCCCGGGTATACTTGTACATGGGAGAGTGGCAATCAGTTTTGGATGAATGTAATAAAATCTTAAAATTGAAGGATGTGGCTCTGTATGATTTGAACGGATTTGATACCGGTTACGAGGATAGCGGGAGCGATTATATCCGGAAGGAATATATGTTACGTGCGAGTAACCCGGAGATTTTATTTACTTCCGGGTCTGCCAATGCTTCGTTTCTGATGGGAGAAAGTATGCTAGGAAGTTTGAAGGCTTACACGGTATCGGAAGAGTTGAGGGATTTGTACATGAAATATGCCCCGGAAGGCGTGGAAGATTTGCGGGTGAATTGTTACTTGCTTCCGAGTAAATGGGACCCTACTCGTTACCGGGTGTTGAAATCGACGACGGACCAGACGAGTATAGATGTTTTCGATTGTTTCGTGATCCGTTCTGCAGAGGTTTACCTCAATAAAGCGGAGGCGGAAGCCATGCTGGAACGGGAGGGGGATGCGGTGTTGTCGGTGAAGGTGTTGCTGGAGAATCGTTTTAAAGATCATCGTGTTCCGGATGTTGGCGGGTTGCACGGGGAGAGTCTGGTCCGGTTCATCCGGGAAGAGAGGCGGCGGGAACTTTGTTTCGAGAGCCAGCGATGGTTTGACCTGCGGAGATACGCCGTGTCATCGAAATACCCGGAGAAGAAGGAAATCGAGCATCGTGTGTACGAGGCCGGTGCGGTAGATGGGAGCTTTGGCGTGTTCACCGGCACGTACGTTTTGAAACCCTACGGGGAGGATCCAGCCTGGGTGATGCCAATCCCTGCCGACGAGATTGTTTATAACAAGGGTAATTTGATTGATAATCCGAAACGAGTGGCAAGAAAATTCAAGTAACGATTAAAAGAAGATGAACATGAGACGAAATTATTTATTGTTGGGAATGGCATTACTTTCTTTATTTGCCGGGTGTAACCGGGATGCGGACGAGGTTGAACCGAGAGAGGTGAAAAATTGGTTTAGGATCGAGGATTGCGGCGACAAATTCGGGCATTTGGCATATGAAGTGTATCAGGACTACGGGATTCCGGTTTTTGTCAATGACACGATCGGGCGTACTCGTGTGGGAGAGGATGTGTACGGGGAACCCCTGTTTTCCTACGAGATATTGAACCCTAGGTATAACGTGTACACGTATTACAATAATACTTACGATCGAGCGTTAGAACGTGATACTGCGGTCATGATGAAAGCCCTGGAGGTGGTCGGGAACTGGGTGTTACCCAATTTTCCGGATGAGGAAGGAGCGAGAGTGAAGAGCTTGTTGCTGGTGGATTCGTTGTTTACCTCTGATTACGGGGGATATAATAATTCGAGCGTATCGAAAACGGATGTAAGCATGACGGCTTGGGTGTACAATACATCCCGGTGGTGTACCGTGGTCGGTCGGTTATTTGAAATTCAGAAAATGACGGATCGACAGTTGAAGTTCTGGGCAGGGATGATCCTGAGTGCCAATGTTGTCGATTGGTTGGGAGAGAATTACCCAGAAGGATTGGACGAGTTTTACGCGTTGACGGATAGCGATCATCCTCAATCGAAAAGTTTTTACGCAACCATGTGTATGTGCATGATTAAAATTCCTTCAGGAGAACTCGTGTATCCCAATTACCCGGAATATAATTCATGGAGTTGTTTCCGGATGGGATTTCTTGAGTGGGTGAGGGAGAGGTACGTGCAGGATTCATACAGTATTTTTGACGGTCAAATTCGAACCATCAAGCAATACCCACCGTCGAAAAAAATTGACGTGATGAATTACGTTGCTGCCGTGTACGCTTTTTCTGATGAAGAATTTGCTGCGATGATGCAAGAGGTCGATGGCGGGAAGAAGTGTATTGAGAAACGGTTGATTATGAAGGATTTGGTTGCTAAATTTGACGAGGCAACCGGGGTAACACGACAGGCTTTCGGGAAAATCACGTTTCATTCGTGAATCAGACCCGGACATGGCGTAATTTAACCGTGTTTCTGCCGATATAATTGGCAGAACGTTGAACAAAGCCGAGATAAAGACGACACAAAGCTGAGATACAGCCGAGTTGTGTCGTCTTTATCTTTTTGGGATGTCTTGGATGTGCATCGCCTAAGCCCTAAACAGGGATAAATAAGGGTAGAAAATAGTACCGTTTTCTATTTCAGGTATTCTATAAAGTGTAAGTAAAACGTGTGGTAATATTTATTCAAAACTATACTTTATGGAAGAATCAATTGTTAAGGTAAAGCATTTATCTCATCGTTACAGTGTACAATGGGCGATTCGGGATATTAATTTTGAGATAACGGAAAACGGTATTTACGGTTTATTGGGTTCTAACGGGGCGGGTAAATCGACGACGATGAACATTATGTGTGGGGTGTTGAAACAGACAGAAGGGGAGGTTTTCATCAAGGGAGTAAGTATGAGAGAGAACCCGGTGGAGGCCAAACGCTATATCGGTTTTTTACCCCAGAAACCACCCCTGTATAATGATTTAACCGTGGAGGAATTTTTGGCTTTCACGGCTAATATTCGTCGTATTCCCACGGGAGAGGTGGCCGAGGCGATTAAGGTGGTGATGGGACGATGCGGGTTAAGCCATTTCCGCAAACGGTTGGTTCGCAATCTATCGGGAGGGTATCAGCAACGTTTGGGGATAGCCCAAGCGATTATTCACAACCCGGCATTTGTCGTGCTGGATGAGCCGACCAACGGGCTGGACCCGAATCAGATCGTGGAGATTCGGCATTTGATTAAAGAGATTGCCGAGGAACGTACGGTGATTCTCTCCACGCATATCTTGTCGGAAGTACAGGCAACGTGTGATTATATCCGGATGATCGAGGAAGGACAGGTCGTTTTTGCCGGAACGGTGGAAGAGTTTGATAATTATATCGTACCGAACACGATATTCGTGAGTCTGGCATCGGCCCCGCCGGTGGACGAGTTGAAGATGCTTTCCGGTGTGGAGGATGCGGTAAGTATGGGAGGCATGGATTACCGGATAAACTTTTCGGATTCCCGGGAGGCGATTACCCAGATCGTGGAGGCAAGTGTGACCCGGAATTGGCAATTGTTGGAGATACGTATGGAGAAGAGTTCCATGGATAGCGTGTTTGCCGAATTGTCGGCCAAGAGTAAGAACCGCTAAAAAGGAGAGCTTATGAAGATGATATTCAAGATAGCGAAGACGGAATTACAGTCTTTGTTTTATTCACCAATTGCTTGGTTGCTTTTGGTGGTGTTTGCTTACCAAGTCGGGATGATTATGTCCGGGATGCTGGAAGATATTGTGGTTCGGCAGGCCATGGGATATGAATCGTGGAGGGTAACAACCATTTTTGGAGAACTTTTCGGGAATGTACAGGGAACCCTGTATTTTTATATTCCCTTGCTCACGATGAACATGATTAGCCGGGATTTGAGTGGCGGGACGATCAAGTTGTTGCAATCGGCTCCTTTGCGTAATGCCGAAATCGTGTTGGGTAAATACTTGGCATTGATGGTATTCGGGTTGGCGATGATGGGTGTTTTGTTATTTTACGTGCTTTTCGGGGTGTGTACGATTCAAAATATAGATTTCCCTTACGTGTTGACGGGAATGTTGGGGCTTTACCTGTTGTTATGTGCGTACGCGGCGATCGGTTTGTTCGTGTCGAGTTTGACTTCTTATCAAGTGATGGCGGCTTTCGGGACGTTGTTCATTTTGGCCATGTTTAATTACGTGGGTGGTGTGTGGCAGGATTACGAGTTTGTGCGGGATATTACCTACTGGTTGTCTATACGGGGAAGGACGGAAGAGTTTATTTACGGGTTGATTTGTAGCGAGGATGTGTTGTATTTCCTGATCGTGATTTTCCTGTTCCTGACGTGGACGGTCTATCGCCTCATCAACCGGGTGCAGAAACGGAGTTGGACTACTCGCTGGGGGATTTATCTGGGCGTGTTCTTGGTGTCGATGATGTTGGGGTACATGAGTTCCCGCCCGGCATTGATGGCATATCATGATTCTACCCGTATCAAGAGTAATTCATTGAGTAAAAGTAGCCAAGAGATCGTGGCGTTACTGGATGGAAAAGTGAAGATCACGACTTACACGAACTTGTTGGATCGGGACTTTTGGAGTACGTTACCCGATCATATTAATTTTGATAAAGAGACTTTCCGGCCTTACACGCGGTTTAAACCTGACATGAAAATCCGGTATGTTTATTTTTACGATAATGCGAATAATCCGGAGTTGGAGGAACAGTATCCTGATATGAGCGACGAGGAACGGGCCAAGCAAATCAGTGAAAATTATGGTGTGCCGTTCTCGATATTTCTGGCCCCGGAAAAGATGCGGGAGATAGAAGATTTGAGTGCCGAGGGCAACAAGACCATCCGTGTTATTGAACGGGAAAATGGTCAGAAGGCGTATTTGCGTTTCTATTTCCACGGTGGTTGGAAAGAGTCTCCGGGAGAGGCCGAGATTTCGGCCGCGTTCAAGCGGTTGGTGTCGGAAGTCCCCACGATCGGTTTCCTTGCCGGACATGGCGAACGGAATATTTACCGGGAGGGGGATCGGGAATACAAGCGGATTTCCAGTGATAAAAATACCCGCTCGTCAATGATTAATCAAGGGTTTAATATTGAAGAGGTTTATTTACATTCATCCCTTCCGGATAGTATTGATATTCTGGTGATATCCGAGTTGAGATCACCGTTATCGGCAGGAGAGATGAACTATTTGCAGGAGTTTATTGGTCGGGGAGGAAGTCTTTTCGTTTTGGGTGGACCCGGACGTCAGGAATTGATGAACCCAATTATTGAACAGTTTGGTGTTCGTTTTATGCCGGGCCAACTGGTGCAACCCACCCCGTTACTTCAGGCAGATTTGATTCAGTCCGTCCCGACGGATGAAGGTGTCGCGTACTGGTCCGATCTGGATTATATCCGGAAGAATGAAGGGTGCGTGGCTATGCCGGGGTGCGTGGGATTAGAATATACTCCGATAGAAGGGATAACAGTTGTTCCGTTATTTTCAACCGATACGGCGGGGTGTTGGAATAGAATCGTGGCGACGGATTTCGTGCGGGATTCGGTGTATTATACTCCAGAAACAGGAGATCAAGCGGGAATTTTCACGACGGCATTAGCGTTGACCCGTGATGTGAACGGTCGAGAACAACGGGTTCTCGTTGCCGGAAACACGGATTTTCTTAGTAACGGGGAGTTTGCCACGGGACGGAGAGAGGTTCGGAATTTTAACGGGATATTGAAACATGCCGCTTTTTACTGGTTGTCACATGAAGAGTTACCCGTGAATACGGCAGGAGATAGCCCTATCGACCGGAAATTGTATATCGGTGAGGCCGCGATGGAGGTTTGGTCTATCGTATTTATGGTCGTGATACCTGTTATACTGGCTCTTGCCGGGATCATTATATGGGTACGTCGTCGCGGGCGTTAATCTTTAAAAGTTTGTTTTATGAATATGATATATAAAATAGCAAAGACCGAGTTACAGATGTTGTTCTATTCGCCTGTGGCTTGGCTGGTTTTGATTATATTTACGTTTCAATCGGGGATGATATTCTCCGGGATGATTGAAATGATCGAGCGGGAACAGGCTATGGGGTATGACCCGCTATTTATCAGTTCTTCGCTTTTCAATCGACTGTTCTATAGCGTGCAAGATTATCTTTTCCTGTATATTCCTTTGCTGACGATGGGATTGGTCAGTCGGGATCTGTCGGGTGGAACGATCAAGTTACTACATTCTTCGCCCATGACGAACACGCAGATCATTTTGGGAAAATTTCTTTCCATGATGATTTTTGCCTTGTTGTTAGTGGGGATATTTGTCGTTTACGTGATTTATTGCCTGTTCGTGGTGGAGAATTTCGATGTGTGCTATATTCTTACGGGGATTCTGGGCATTTATTTGCTGATATGTACGTATGCCTCGATCGGGTTGTTCATGTCGACGATTTCTTCTTACCAGATTATTGCGGCGGTGGGGACCTTTGTACTTTTGACTTTCTTGAATTTCGTGAACGGCATTTGGCAGGATATTGATTTCGTGCGGGATGTTACGTTTTGGTTATCTCTTCGGGGACGAGCGGAGAGTTTCACGGGAGGATTGATTTCCAGCGAGGACGTGATTTATTTTATAATGGTTCCGGGGATGTTCCTTTGGTTCTCGATCATAAAGTTATCGTCCCGGGTAAGTCATAGTTCCAAGGGGCGGAATGCCATGAAGTACGTGGGTGTGTTTTTGGTGGTGGCTGTTGTTGGTTACTTGAGTTCCCGTCCTCATTTGATGGGATATGTTGACACGACTAGGGAAAAGAGCCGAACGTTGACCCCGAATAGTCAGGAGATCGTGAAAAAGTTGGAGGGAGGTCTGACAATTACAACTTATAGTAACTTGCTGGATGATGATTTTATGAAAGCCATCCCCCGCTACCAGAATTACGATAAGAGTAATTTCCGGGAGTATATTCGTTTCAAGCCGGAAATTAAGATGGAATACGTGTATTACTATGATTCGGTTCAAAACACGAGGAGAAGGGGATTTTTGGCTGATCTTCCTTTGGAAAAGAGGGCCCGGCAAATTGCTCACTCCCACAAAATCAAGTTTTCGAGGTATTTAAGTCCCGATCAGATTAAACAGGTTATTGATTTGACTCCGGAGGATAATCGTTTTGTCCGTCAGGTAACGAGGGAAAGTGGGGAGAAGATGTTCCTGAGGCAATTTGATGACATGATGCGTGATCCTTCCGAGGGGGAGATTTCGGCAGCCTTTAAACGGATGGTGATGGAGCTACCCACGGTCGGGTTCCTGACCGGACACGGGGAACGGGATATGAATCTTTATCGGGACCGGGATTATGCCTGTTTCGCACGTGATAAACGGTTTCGGTATGCTTTGTTGAACCAAGGGTTTGAGGTTCAAGAGGTGAACTTGAACGAGGATATTCCGACGTTAGTTAATATTCTGGTGATTGCCGATATGGCAAAATCCTTGACCGGGGAAGAGATGGAACGTTTACAGCGGTATATTGACCGGGGTGGAAATTTGTTTATCGTGGGTGATCCGAATAGCCGGGAGTACATGAACCCGTTGACGCAACTCTTCGGCGTGGAGTTCATGGAAGGGGTACTGGTGAAACCGACGGAGAATTTCCAGCCTGATTTGGTTATGTCCCGGCCGACAGCCGGAGCTTTGGAATTATCGTATTTCTACGAGACAATGGATAGCTGGAAAATGAGTGCTGTTATGCCGGGTGTTGCCGGATTGAAATATGCCGAGGATAAGGGGTTCAAGGTGATCCCGGTGTTGCAAACCGATACTCTTGGAGTGTGGAACGAGTTGGAAACGACGAACTTTATAGATGATATGGTTCGCTTTAATCCCGCAGTTGGGGAGGTAGAACAGTTATACACGACGGCAGTAGCTCTGGTCCGTCCGATGGGAGATCGGGAACAAAAGATTGTGATACTGGGTGATGCGGATTGCATCAGTAACGTGGAACTTTTCAAATCCCGCGAAGAGATTGAATCCGGTAATTTTTACATTATCCTAGGTTCTTTTGCTTGGCTTTCAGACGGGGAGGCTCCCGTGGATGTGCGTCGTCCGAAGTCGATTGATAACCGTTTGTTCTTGGGAAAGACGGGGGTAAAGGTGACGGATATTTTATTCAAATGGTTTATCCCGATTGTTCTGCTGATAGGTGCGATTTTCGTGGCCATCAGGAGAAGAGGAAGATAATTTTCTTGGAAAAAGTAGTACCAATTTGTGTTTCAAGTATTCTTTAAATAGTTATGAGTATAGATAGCATACATATCATATTGGATTTGATTCTGAAATCTTGGGCTGGGACGCTCACGCAACCGGAAGAAGAACGGTTGAACGAGTTGCTGGAGGACCCGGAGTGGGCACGGCTGAAACAGGATTTGGAAGATGATCGTTTTATCATGGGACGTTTTAAAGAATACGAGAAATACGATAAGATTGCCGATTTTTCATGTTTCTTGAAACGAATCCGCAAACATAAGAAACGGAGGGTGTTGACCGCAAGTGTCCGCCGTACGATTTACGTGGCGGCCTCTTTACTTGTTTTTGTCATGGCTGGTGGCGTGTGGTGGTCGGAACGGACAGCGATGATTTCCCCGGAAGAGGGGCGGGAAATCGTGATAGAGACGACGATTGATCGGAATAGTGTACGGTTAATTTTGGGGGATAACCGGATGATTCCGTTGACTCATAAAAACGAGGCTACCGTGTTAGGCATGAGGGGTATATTACATTCTGAGGGCCTGAGAACTTTGAATTACAAGTACGTGAAGAGTGATTCTCTCGAAAACGTGTCCGAGTACCACACATTGATTGTGCCGAAGGGAGAAAGGCAGAAGGTTATTTTTTCTGATAGTAGCTGGGTGATACTGAACGCACAGTCAACCATGAAATACCCGGTGGCGTTCCGTGGGGAAGAGAGAAAAGTGTACGTGGAGGGAGAGGCCTATTTTGAGGTGACAAGGGATGAGGAACACCCGTTTATCGTGTCGGTCAAGAATTTTGACGTGCGGGTGCTGGGAACCAGCTTTAACGTGATGAGTTATGATGATGAATTTGCATCGAGTGTTACTTTGTTATCCGGGAAAGTGGAAACGACTTCCGGGCATGATACGGTTCGGTTGTCACCGGGCGAGCAAGTGTCGATAACAAGTGATAACCGGATGACGGTTCAAAAAACAGATATAAATGTCGTAGTGTCATGGATGGATGGAAAATTCGGTTTTAGTAACGAAAGACTGGATGTGATCATGAGGAAGATTTGTCGTTGGTACGATGTGGAAGTACTGTACGCGGTTCCGGGAATCAGAGAACGTCGCTTTACCGGGGCGCCTGCAAATAATATGCCGTTGAAAGAGCTGTTGGAGGCATTAAGTACCACGACAAATCTACAATTCTCTTTACAGGATGGAGTGATAACCATTAAACAAAATTAGAACACGTAAGAAATTAACATTTAAACATGAATTAATAGAACCATAGGTATTCTAAATGGGAGAAGTATACCTACTAACTAATCTACAAACTGTGGTGAAACCCGTGCGGGAGATCGTAATGGGATATGATGTCAAGCAAGGTTTCATCCTTATGAAAATTAAAACTGATCTATATGAAAAAGAAGAAGTCTAATCTATCTGCAAAACGCGGGAGAGTCGGCACGTTGTTGATGCTGGTGATCCTGTTGCAGTCCTTTGGAATCGGAGTCAGTCGGGCGCAGTCGAACGATGAGCCGAGATTGACCGTGGAGTTCAACGAAACTCCCTTTATAGACGTGATCAATTACATTAAGCGTCACACGAAGTTTGATTTCCTTTATAATAACGAGGAGGTGCAGAAGATTCCGGCCGTGACACATTCTTTCAAATCTGTTCCGGCGTCACAGGTGCTTCAAGCTTGTTTAGAGGGAACGGAATATACTTTCCGCTTGTTTCAGAATATGATCGTGATCCAAAAGCGGCAGAAGACATTAGAGCCTGTTAGTGTTCGGGGAAAGGTGTTGGACGAGAAGGGAATGACTTTACCCGGTGCCACGGTAATCGTGAAGGGAACGAGTATCGGGGGAAGCACGAATGATCAGGGAATGTTCGTGTTCAGTTTGCCCAAGATGGATACGATTTATCTGTTGGTGAGTTTCGTGGGAATGGAAACTCAAGAGGTTGCGATCACGAACTTTACGCGGGAAGTAGTGGTGCGCATGAAATTTGACACGAAAGAGGTGGAAGAAGTGGTCGTAACCGGTTACGGTAATGTACGGAAAACGAGCTTCACGGGTAATTCGGTGACGGTTTCCCGGGATGAACTGTTGAAAGTTTCCAAAACGAATGTCATGAAGGCTTTGGAGGTGTATGATCCTTCGTTCCGGGTGAAGACCAATAATCAATGGGGGTCCGACCCGAATGCCTTGCCGGAAATGCAGATCCGGGGACAATCGAGTATCGGGGTGAAGGATTTGGACCGCAACACGCTTTCCAAATCTGCCTTGGAGAATAATCCCAACCTACCGATTTTTATCATGGATAATTTCGAGACCACGATACAAAAAGTGTATGACATGGACCCGAACCGTATCGAGAGTATAACGATACTCAAAGATGCGGCGGCGACAGCGTTGTACGGTTCTCGGGCAGCCAATGGCGTGGTGGTCATCACGACGGTAGCCCCCAAATCGGGGGAAGTGCGGGTGACTTACAACATGGTTGGGACAATCTCAATGCCTAACTTGAATGATTATAACCTGATGAATGCCCGTCAGAAACTAGAGGCAGAAGTGGCATCCGGCATGTACGATGGGGAAGGAGAGGATTTTTGGATACAAAAAATGAGAATTGAAGAATACCAAGGGAAACTGAAAAACGTACGGGAAGGAGTAAACACCTATTGGTTGGCGAAACCCTTGCGTACGGAATTTAACCATAAACATAGTTTGTATCTAGAAGGGGGAAACGAGGAATTCCGTTACGGGATTGATTTAGGGTATAATAACGAGAACGGGGTCATGAAAGGATCTTACCGGGATCGTATCGATGCCGGATTCTCGATTTACTACACGACTTCGAAAGTACAGGTGAGTAATTATATCAGTTATGGCGTGACAAAAGAGAAGGAATCACCTTACGGGGAATTTTCGCAATATACCAAGATGTTACCTTACGAGCGCTACAAGGATGACGACGGTAAAATGTTGCGTATTTTACAATGGTCGCGGGTATTGGATTTCGAACCGTACAACCCATTATACGAGGCCGATTTGGGTAATTTTGACAAGGGGCAAACTAACGTGCTGGTCGAAAACTTGAGCGTGAACTGGTTTATCAAGCCTACTTTCTGGGTAAAAGGAGAGTTGGGTATCAGTCATTCAACGGGTAAGCGGGAGGCTTTTATTGACCCTTTATCCGTTAAAAATAACTTGGAATATGGTGATGACCGAACTAATGTGGGAAGTTTAACATTAACGAACACGGAATATACCTCGTGGGAGGGGAAACTGGCTATTTCCTATAATGAATCGATCAATAATCATAACATCAATGTCGGGGGTGGATTGGAAGTAAAAACGACACGCAGGCGCACGAATACCGGAACTTATAAAGGGTTCCAGTCTGCCGAATTTTCTTCACCCGAATTTGCCCGGTCGATGCCTTATAAACCTAGTTTTCAAGAAGTGCAAACTCGTCTATTCGGTATGTTCGCTCGCTTGAACTACTCGTATCAAGACATATACCTTCTGGATGCATCCCTTCGAATTGACGGTTCTTCCGAGTTCGGTTCCGACAAACGTTACGCTCCTTTCTTTTCAGGAGGTTTGGGATTGAATATTCACAAGTACGATTTCATGGAGAAATACGGTTTTATCAATCACCTGAAAGTGCGTGGTTCCTTCGGGCAAACGGGTAAGGTGAATTTCGCCCCATACGCGGCCGTTCCTACTCACGAGATTGATATTGACGAATGGTATATTTCCGGTCCGGCAGCAAGCTTGATGACAACCCGCGGGAATAGGGATCTGAAATGGGAAAAGACCAATAAATTCGATGTCGGTTTCGAGTTGGGTTTATTGAAGAATCTACTTTACCTTGAGTTTTCATGGTACAATGAAATCACGAACGGCCTGATCACCGATGTCACCTTGCCAAGTTCCACGGGATTCAAGACATACAAGAGTAACATGGGAAAAGTCGAGAACAAAGGATTCGAGATTCAATTCCGAAGCGATTTACTCAGCACGGCAGATTGGTACGTGGCAGTCTTTGCCAACTTGGCGCACAACACGAACAAGATAAAGAAAATATCCGATGCCTTGAAGGCTTATAATGATGCGGTGAACGAGTATTACAACCAAGAAATCGAAAGTCTCTGGGACAAGGACAATCCAAACCTGAACCGGGTGATGACGAAATACGAGGAAGGGCAATCCCTTTCCGCAAAGTACGGGTTGAAATCCCTTGGAATAGACCCTGCGAACGGTCAGGAACTCTACGTGTACCGGGATGGAACGGTAAGTTACGACTGGAGCGCGACAGAGATGCGGAATATCGGGGATGAAATGCCTTGGGGTACCGGTTCTTTCGGTGTGAATTTACGGTGGAAGAACATCACGTTCAGTACCAGTTTCCTGTATGAATTCGGTGGCGATTTCTATAACGAGACGTTGATTGACAAGGTGGAAAATGCCAAGATCGAGGAATATAACGTGGATCGTCGTGCCATGAGCCAGCGTTGGAAGAAATTCGGGGATGTGGTCATGTACAAGGATATTAAGGATAATACACAGACTACCGATCCGACTTCCCGTTTTATGCAGAGGAATAACGTGTTGAGTTGGAATTCCATGACGATTGGTTACGAGCTGGACCGGGAGATGTTGAAACGGATCGGGATAGAGAATATCCGGATTGAAGTCGGAACGAACGATCTGTGGCGGCTTTCCACGGTGAAGGCTGAAAGAGGTTTAAGTTACCCGTATGCGAACTCGGTAAATTTTTCCGTGAATGTTAGATTCTAATCGAATTAAAACTATGAACATGAAAACAATAAGATATATCATGGGACTTTTCCTGTTTTTTACCTTAACCTCCTGTAATGATTGGTTCGAGGTAAGCCCGGAAACCCAAGTGAGTAGTGATGACCTTTACGAGAAGGGAAACGGTTTCCGGATGCAGGTGAACGGTTTGTATAAAAGTTTGGGGAGTAGTAGCCTGTATGCCCAAGAATTAACGTGGGGTTTCCTAGATGTTCTGGGGCAGTACTACATCCGGCAGAATTTAGATAACGCTTACCAAGAGGTGAATGATCGCCAGTACGAAAATGCCAATGTCCTACCGATAATCGACGGGATTTGGTCGGGAATGTACAAGGTTATTGCCGATTGCAACAATATTATCGAACACGTGGATAAAGCCTCCAACAGTATTTTCGAGCTTGGTGAACCCGAACGGTTGAAAATACGGGGAGAGGCTCTTGCCGTGCGGGCATTTGTTCATTTCGATTTGCTTCGGCTTTTTGCCCCGGCTCCCGCGGTGAATGAAAATGGCTCGTGGATTCCTTACGTGACCAGCTCGGAGTCCGTGATTAATAATAAATTGACCGTAAAACAAGTATTGGAAAACGTGGAGCGTGATTTACTAGAGGCTCATACGTGTATGGTTCCGTGGGATTCGGCCATCGTTTATAGTGATTATTATGACGAGGAAGTTATCCGGATATGGCATATCATGGAACGTTTTTGGACGGATTGGAATACCGAAAGTGAAATCGCAGAATTCTTCGGTCACCAACGTTCTCGCATGAATATGGCATCCATACGGGGAATATTGGCACGCGTGTATTCCTACATGGGAGAGAAAAAGAAAGCGTACGATGCCATCGAGGAGGCATTCGCAATGGGCGGTAAGTGGGAACCGTGGGGATTTGAGAACATGGACTGGCTTGAGCCGGGGTATGGTCGCCTGTTGAGTGATGTGGTTTTTAATGTTTATAATACTCGTGCGGGAGATATAAATGCCCCGTTTATGACGGCCGAACGGCCGCTTTATATACGTAATGTTTATGATTTATTCCCGGCACAGCATCAGATAGACGGTCGGTTTGAGCGTTTGCTCAGTATGTTGAGCGGAAATTACTTGTCTATCAAGAGTAAAAAAGGGAATAATGATGTTGCATATCTTCCTATTTTACGCAAGAGCGAATTGTATTACATCAAGGGTGAGTACTTGGCATCTATCGGGCAAATAAGCGAGGCCGTGGACTTGCTCAGGGAAATCAGAAGTGCCCGCGGGGATATATCTTTGGATGATCTGAACATGATCTCCACCGAAGCCGGGTACATTCAAGCCATGCTGACCGATGCCCGGAAGGAGTTCATCGGTGAGGGACAATCATTCTACTTGTTCAAACGCTTGAACCTGCCTGTTTTTGACGGGATACAGAATATTGATTTCCGTGACCAGTATGCGCTGCCTGTTCCTAAAAGCGAGGAAGTGGTCTTTTAGAATTTGTAAACCTAAAAAAGTAAATGAAGATGAGATACATAATTATAATTCTCGTGACCATGTGCGTTTTCACGGCTTGTTCCGAGGATAAGTTCACGACTTACGATTCGACGAGGTACCTGTATTTTGCGAAAGGAATAACGGCCGATAGTATCACCGAGTCTTTTTTCTTCTACCCGGACGAGACCACGCATGATATTCGGTTGGAGCTATTGTTTGCCGGGGATCCGGTGACGGAGGCCATGACCTACCGCGTTGACGTGGATGAGAGCCTGACTACCGCCGTGAAAGGAACGGATTTCGATTTCGAATCGGAGAGAACGTGGCCGGTGGGTAAGGAGCGGGACACGCTTGTGTTGAAATTGATCAAAACGCCAAAACTCGATAACCAGATGTTTCGGGTAGTACTAAAAGTCACTCCGACAACTAATTTCGAAGTCGGCCCGACCAAGAATGCCCGTAGCCAGCGGGTGATTTTTACCTCTAAGGCGATTGCCCCGGCGTGGTGGGATGCCCATATCACGCAGTACTACCTTGGTGATTATAGTGATGCAAAGTATGCCGAGTTCATCGAGGCTACCGGCATTAGCGATATGACGAACTTCGGGCCTACCGAATTAAGGTATTACGCCTTGAAATTAAAATACCACTTGTTGGAATTGAAGAATGGCGGGAATCCGGTCATGGATGGTGACGTGGAAATGAGTGTTCCTATTGTTGGATAAATAAAACAAATGTCATGAAGATACATAAATATATATGGTGTGCTATGGTGATGTTTTTCCTTTTCGGTTGTTTTGACGATAAGGGGAATTATGACTATGCGGGGATTCCTGAGGTGAAAGTTCTCGGTTATATCACGAATGAGGAGGAACTTGGGAGTTTCTGGGATTTAACGGTTGGTGACGTGGTGATAGTCGAACCTATTCTTGAGTACACGGGTGATTCCACGGCTCTCGCTCTGAAATTTGAGTGGATTGCCGAGAATGGGACTACTGATGAGGTGAAGACCATCGGGTTTGGGAAACAACTGGTTTGGGAAACGGATATGGGTGGTTTTATAAGAGTTTCCTTGTTTATCACCGACACGTTGACAGGCTATCAGATCATTCACGAGGAGTTAGCGATGTGGCCCACGAACAGTGAATCCACCTCCGAGGCATGGATGGTACTTTCCGAGGTGGATGGGAAAGCTTGTTTCTCTATACTTGAAGATGCAAGTAACTGGGAGGGTACTAATTACGTGTACCGTTTCCGCGAGATGGTGGATTATTATCCGACACAGAACGGAGGACAGGAACTGGGCGGTCATCCGGTCAAGATTATGAATCATTGGCTGGGGGGCGGAAGTTCGTCAGCCCCCGGTATGTTACTCCTTCTTCAAAACGGGGGTATTGGTCCGATCTACATGGGGAATCAGGATTATCGTCGGGCTCTGGACTTGAAGGATGATTTCATTAATGGCGTGTTACCCAACGTGATCTTCAAAGATGCCGTGGCGAACCAAAAGAGTCATATCCTACTCTCGGAGGACGGGGGACTATACATGAAAGCAGTCGAAAATCTGGATGTATGGTTCACGGGTAAATACCTCGATGTCCCTGCCACGATAGAGGGAGGAATGAAAATCGATCGTTTGATACGGATGCCTTACTCCGGAAATACCACGGGAACTTTCGCTCTCGACGTGCTACATCATCGCTTGCTCTTCATCCAAGATCATAACGACTTGGAGTACGAAGGCGTGTGGGGAGATGCGAACGCAATATCCGAGATATTCACGGAGTCTGTTCCCGGTATTACTCTCGCCTTGAATAACCTGAAAGACATTGATGTCCTGTATTGTGGCTCTTACGTGGGACAAGTCATATCGGAATGGGGAATTCCAGATCGGACATCTGATGTGTTTATGCTTTATAAAGACAACCGGGCGGGGAGTGAGACCGTCGGGCAATATTGCATCTATACCTTCCAATTTGCTTACGATTTTGAACTATGGATTAACAAGGCTATCCCCAAAATCGAGAGAGCATTTCCTGCGGCTTTCCAGTATGCGATTCGAGAGGATGGGCAATTCTTTGTTTCACCCGCCGGGCAATATGAATTTCTGTTCTTTAGTTCCGGTGCTTCCCATAGTGAATTGTGGGGATACATATTCCGGGGAACGGGAGGAACAGACCCGATCAAGTTGTTTGACTTCGGAGGTCGGAAAATAGCCCGGATCTCGTCGACAGATGCGGGAAATGGAGGTAGCTCGATGGGAATGGATTTAACTGTGGCGCTTGAAACCGGGGAAATATACATGTTCAACGTGAATAACTCCCACTTTGGCACGGGTATCACTCCGAAGTGGACGTCAACCAAGAATTACGGTAAGATTGTTGATATACGGTATGATGGCCCGGCTAAACATGCGATTTAAAATGATATGGAGTGTCGTGCCGATAGAAGGCCGTTTAACCATCCGGCTATACAGCCGGATGGTTAAATAAATTTATTAAAATCATTTATATTTTGTGTTTTTAAGTAATACCTATCTCATTTTTAGGTATTTTTATTCTGAATACGTGGCACTAAGTGATAGGATTTATTAGATAAACAAATTGTAACAAACGAAGAACGGGACAAAGGAAAATGTGAATTAAATTCTTCTGACGAGGGGTAGATAATCGGTGATTATTGAATCTTCGCCCCTTGGCTGTTCTTGTGTCTTCAATTGATGTTTTATCTCGATGTAAATGATATTTGACGTCTAATAGAAATAGATATGGTAAACCTTGAATCTATTTTGTCGGGCATTAATGCGAAGAATGAAAGATGCTGGGAGCAACTCTACACGTCTTGCTATGCGGCGATGTGCGTGTACGTGGAGTCGATCGTGAAGGATATGGATTGCTCCAAGGACATCGTGCAGGATTTGCTGGTGAATCTTTGGCACTCGGATATTCAGTTCGCTTCCGGACGGGAATTGATGGGATACTTGTATAAATCTTTGTATAATAATTCTTTACTATATATCCGTAACAAGAGAAAAAGAGCGATGATTCTTGATAAAATAGACCAAGAGAAAGAAAACGAGGATTTCTCGAAAGATTTCATGCTGGACACCGTGCAGGAAGAGATCGTACGCTTGCTACATCTTCATATTGGTGATTTACCGCGAGTGAGACGGCAGATCATGAAATTAAGTATCAGTGGTTTCTCCGGGAAGGAAATTGCCGATAAATTGGGCATTAGTGTGAACACAGTGAAGGTTCAAAAGAACAAAAGTATCAAATATTTGCGTGATCGGCTGATTCATTGTCGTCGGGAACTGGACTTGTGAGTGGCGTTTCGGAATATATTTTACATGGTGTTAAATTTGTGATTTTATTAAGAAAATGTTTGGTAAATATAAAATAATGTTATATATTTACAGTGAGCAATGATAGGAGCGAGAGTTTGATTTGAGTTAGTAACTTTTAAAATGAAAAGAGATGAAAACTAAATGGAATCAAATGGTAATCGTAGTTCTACTACTGGTCGTCATCACGAGTATTGTTGTTTACACGTGGATAAGTTTCGCGGAGTTAATCAATTTCTTTGATCATGCTGCGAGCGAGGCATTCACGGGAATGAAAGTGGTGGGATTGTAACGGAATTAACGTTGTGAACCCGGGGATGTAAAACTTGGGGGAATTGGTTAAATGGTAGATTAACCGAGGAAGGAATAAATGGCGGATAAATTTTCCGAGCAGTGTCAATAACCCGATAAATATTGTTATTTTTGTAGGTGTAAAAACGTACAAGTAAATGGTATCTAAAACGATTCGGGTATTATCTTTATTTTCAGGTTGTGGTGGAATGGATTTAGGATTGGAAGGAGGATTCTCTATCCATAAGGGATGTATTAACGAGAAAAGTAATCCTGATTTTATTGAAAAGCAGGAGCGAGGTGAATTGGTAAAATTACATTCTACTCGTTTCCAACTTGTTTTCGCCAATGATATTTTGAAAGAGGCCCGGACGGCTTGGACCCATTATTTCGCCAAGTACGGTTACACGCCGGATGTTTACCGGGAGGAAAGTATCGTGGATCTCGTGAAACGGCACAAGGCAGGGGAACTGGTTTTCCCGGAAAAAGTAGACGTGGTTACAGGAGGTTTCCCGTGTCAGGATTTCAGTGTGGCGGGGAAACGTAACGGTTTCAATTCTCATAAAGATCATAAGGGAAAAATTATTGATGGGGAGATTGCCTCGGAAGAAACCCGCGGTAAGTTATATATGTGGATGAAAGAGGTGATTGAAATCACGAAGCCCAAGCTGTTTATCGCGGAGAACGTGAAAGGATTGGTAAATCTTTCCAATGTGAAGGAGATTATTCAACAGGATTTTTCCCGGGCAGATGGAGACGGGTATATCGTGCTGGAACCTCGTGTTCTGCACGCCGCAGATTACGGTGTTCCCCAATCCCGTGAGAGGGTGATTTTTATCGGTATTCGTAAATCTGCGTTAACACCTGCGGCCCGTGAGGCTTTGATGCGTGATGTTATCCCCGATGAATACGTGCCTTATCCGTCACCCAGTCATGCATATCATATTAAGAATAAGGGATTAATGCCCCCCCAGACGGTGGGAGGGATGTTTGCCGGACTGAAGGAACCGGAAGATAGTGATGATCCTGCACAAAAGGTCTATTCCAAAGCCAAGTTTATGGGTACTCATTGTCAAGGTCAGACAGAGGTGGATGTTAACGGGATCGGGCCGACGATTCGGGCAGAACATCATGGTAACATTGAATATCGACGACTGTCAAAAGAACATGGCGGTATCATTGACAAGGAATTGAAAAAGGGATTGAAAGAGCGTCGTTTAACCCCGCGAGAATGTGCGTTGATACAGACTTTCCCTCTTGATTATGAATTTGTGATTCCTCATGAGGAAAACAAACAGAGATATATTCTAAGTCCTTCGGCAGCCTATAAGATTATTGGAAATGCCGTTCCGCCTTTATTGGCTTACCATATAGGAAAACGAATTGAGAATTTGTGGGATCTTTATTTCGAACCTGATGAAGTCATTATTTAGTTTTCATATGCAAGATGATCGTGCTTTCGAAGAGCTATTAGCAAAAGTAATAGACTTCATGAATCGGGAAGCATTGACGTTTCCGGAAATGTATACTGGTTTATTAGGTAGTAAATTAGAAGACAAAGTCGTGGAGGTATTGCAACAATGTGCTGTCGGGACATGTTTTGAAGATCAGATCGTGAAATATTCCGGGCAACGTTTTCCTGATATTGTTATCGGTGGTTATTATGGGGTTGAGGTGAAAACAACGAAAGCTAATCATTGGAAGTCTACGGGAAGTAGTGTTGCTGAGGGGACTCGAGTGGAAGATGTGGAGCGAGTATACCTTTTGTTTGGAAAAATGTGTGAACCGGTTTGTTTTGTTTGCAAGCCTTACGAAGAGTGTTTATCGGAAGTTGTGGTAACTCACTCTCCTCGTTATTTGGTAGATATGAATTTATCAAAAGGAGAAACAATTTTTGACAAGTTGGGAATTCCTTATGATGAATTGCGTTGTCAACCGAATCCAATTCGAACCATTCTTGATTACTATCGTTCCCGGCTTAAAGAAGGTGAAGAATTATGGTGGTTGGATAATGATCATTCTAAGGTATCTAACCTTGTGATTCGTATGTGGAGTTCGCTATCTCCGCAAGAGAAACAGAGATACCAAATTAAAGGATTTATCTTTTTCCCAGAGTTATTAAGTAATCGTTCGGATAAATTCAATCGGATGGCTGTTTGGCTTGCAACTCAAGAAGGAGTTGTTTGTCCGAATCTAAGAGATATTTTCTCGGCAGGAGGGAAGGAGTGTATTACGAAAAACGGAGAGAGTTATTCTGGTGTGTCAAAAGTGATTGGGAAACTTTACCGGGAATTATCTGCAATAAAAGAATTTATTCAGCAGGTTGATGATGCTGAATTGCAGGAGTATTGGAAATGTCAATTCAATATCGGGGAAAAATGGGAAACGTGGTGTCAATTGGCAATCAATAATCTTGAAACAATCAACACAACCGGAATCCCTTTGAAAAAATTAATCTGTTAGTTTCGTTTTCTACAATTTTAACCGGAAAATATCGGATACTTGTTTAAAGCCGTGATGCTCGAAGAATTGATGGGCAGAATGGTTGTTGACTCCCGATTCGAGGTAACAATCCTGTATTCCTTTGTCCCGGAAACTTTCCGTCGCTCTTTGCAGGAGTTCCTGTCCGATACGCTTTCCCCGGTATGCGGGATCGACACTGAGGTCAAAGATAACCCCGTAAGGTCTGGCTCCGTCATTCGTGATACCGAACAAAACGAACCCGATAATTGTTCCGTTTTCCAGATAAAGCAGGAGCGTGTTGTCCGGGTTTTCTACTTGTCGATCGAGATAATTTAGCCACATTTCCTTGTAATTAGGAGCAAGCTCGTTACTATCGAGAGCGATTCCCATTTGTAGTTCCCCGTGGGAAATGTAGGCTTTGTGTGATTCGATAATGCAAGAGAAAAATTCGCAAAGTTGCGTCCTGTAATCGATAGAATATGTCTGTATCATATACGTGAATTAAATTTGATGTGATTTCATTTTACTATGCTTTTTCCGGAGATAATGAATAATTACCCGGATCATGATTTTCATGCTGAAATATATACCAATAGAAGTGATAACAACCAGAACGACAGCCGTGAATACCCCAAATTCCTTGGAAATCATCGAGAACACGGGAGCCTCACCGTTACCTTCCAATAATACCCCGAAAAGGGAGGCTATGGAAATGAAAAGAAGAATATTCTTCGTGCTGTTAGCCTCTTTCAGATCGGCTATATTGTTGGCATTTGTTAGGGATTTATCCACTCTTTCCGTGATGTCCTTTAATTGCTGCTCGTCAGCGTCAATTCGTAGTCTTCGGCTTGTCTCGTGATACATATGCTTGTGAGACATATAGCGCAGGTAGCGTACCGAATCGAGTTGCAGTATTACATCGGATAAGCTGATACTTAGGCGGGCATTTTGCTCGATCATGTCTAGAATCTTGTCATTGATGATTGTGAATCCCTGTTGGCCGTCCTTTGATTCCGGGTGACTGTTATCCTTGATCGCTTGTCGGGAATTGAAGATATATTTATTCAGCACGTAGTTGATCGTGTGTTTTTTAGCCAACAGGATTTCGACTAGCACAAGATATTCCGGCCAACTGACGTGATAACGGTCTCGTCGGGCCAAGTGTTTTTTCCAGTCGGTGGGAGCCTCTTTCCCACGGTTTCCGTACGTACCGATAACGAGACTCATGTTTTCATTTGCCAGCACAAGATCATCGGTGTCAATGGCGATGTTTTTCCCACAAATATCTTCAAAACTGGAATCCATGCGGTAGGGCCACTCTTCGGGGTAAAGACTCATGAGGCCCACGAGTTCCGCCTTGTGACATTGTTCGATATGTTCGATAACTTGGTCTTCCCGCATCTGGTCAAAACGGATTCGTCCCTCGTGACCGATACTTTCCCAAATATCCAGAAAGATATAATTATGCCATCCGTATTCGAACTCTTGGGATTCTTTACTTTTTCTTGAATCGTTTTGTCTTTGCCTGTCAAAAAAATAGCGGTAGCGTTTTTGTACTTCATCGAAAGTAACGCCTTTCGTTTTCACGGTTGTCGTGTGGACGTGTGATTCTTCGTCGATGTGCAGGTCACTGATTGAAACGACTTTCAGGGAACCGTCGATTTCTTGGCCTTTCTTCTTGTTGTTGTAAACCCAATGTTCCACATGTTGCACGATCCCCGCTACGGCAATCAGTTGATCTGTGTTGAATGGAACATCTGTTTGGCAAAATTTGGTCCCGTTAATTCTTCCCGTCGGGCTCACGATAATCCGGTAGGAGATTTCAACTGTCTTGTTGAAAAATACGGCAGCCCGCACGTGTACGTGTCCCCACAGCCTAGCGGGAGTGTTCCCGTCAATGTCAATACATATATCGAACCCTTTCAAGCGATAACGGTTGATGACTTTATCCGAATGGGTAAACAACTGGTTGTCAAAATGCCCGTCATCATCCTTCTTGATGAAGAAATTCGTTTCGGGGTTTAAGGGAATTTCAATTCCGGCAGAAGTAAAGGTCTGTATCAGAATGACGGAAAATTCATTGTAGATAAGACCGGATTCACACTGGTTGTAATTTCTCATAGTACGCACGTTTCGTGCAAATATAAGCAAATTTTATAAATAAAACGGAGAAAGTATTTTTTCATAAAAGCTGATTTATTAGGAGATATTAAAAATATTCATTAGCTTTCCTAACTCGATAGAAATAAGTGTTTAATCAATAATAATAAAAAGTATGATGCTAGGAGGAGTGGTTGGAATTTTGTATGTGGTGTTAAAACTAATACTGTTTGTCGGTTTGGTTATTTTACTTTGGAATGTTTATGTCGCATTGCGGATATACATCAAAAAGAATAGTGATGTGAAATGGAAAGAAAAAGACTGACTTGTAAATGTCAGCCTTCTATTAATTCTTTCACGAAAGGTGTTGCCGGGGTATTCCTGATATGATCCGGGGTGTCCAGTTGCTCAACAAGCCCTTTGTTCATGACCATAACTCGGGTACCCAGTTTTAGAGCTTCTTTTATATCGTGGGTGATAAACACGATAGTCACTCCTAACTGCTCGTGAATGCGAATAATTTCACTCTGTAACATTTTACGTGTAATCTCATCAACCGCCCCGAACGGTTCGTCCATGAGCAGGATATCCGGGTTTGCGGCAAGGGCTCGGGCGATACCAACTCGTTGGCGTTGACCACCGGACAGTTCTGCCGGGTAACGGTCGAGCATATCCCTGTCAAGACCGACCACATCAATCAATCGTTCCACCGCTTTGCGGGTACGTTCTTTGTCCCTGTGATTCAGTAGGCTGGGGACGTAAGCGATGTTTTTACGAATGGTCATGTGGGGAAACAACCCGATACCTTGAATGACGTACCCGATGTTACGACGTAAAAGTGTTTGGTCCTCTTTCGAAATATCTTTCCCATCGACATAAATGATCCCGAAAGTGGGAGAGATCAGCCCGTTAATTAACTTTAGTACGGTTGTCTTCCCAGAACCGGAACTTCCAATAATGGTTAGGAACTCGCCTTTCCGGATCTCCAAGTTGAAGTCCTTTAATATTTCCCGGTTCCCGTATGATTTATTGACGTGTTCAAAACGAATAGCAACATTATTTTCCATAACTCAATTGTGGATTAAGTAAACCTTTTTTCTTTAAAAACTCCACGGCAACTTCCCGTTCCGTGCGATGTTCCACGTCGACTTTGTAATTCATGTCGGCCATTTCCTGATCAGTCAGTATACCGTTCATCTTTTCCAGTATCCTTTCCAGTTCCGGGTGTTCCTTCAATGTTTCCTCTCGTACGATTGTTGCGCAATAGTAGGAAGGGAAGAAGTGCTTGTCATCTTTTAGAACCGTGAGATTCGCGTGGCTTAACTGCCCATCCGTCGTGAAAATGTTGATTACATCAATCTTGCCGGATTTCATGGCCTCGTACTTCAATCCAATGTCCATATCCAAGTTTTTCTTGAATTTGAGGTTATAGTAGGCGCAGAGATCCGCGTACCCGTCATTAATTTCGTAAAAGTCATATTCCGCCCCGAAAGTGAATAAAGCGGGATAAAGGGCCAGATCGGAAAATGTTTTTAAGTTATATTTTTTTGCCATTTCATTACTTACAGCCAAGCTATAAGCATTGTTAAAGCCGTAGGGGGCAACCCATTTCAGTCCGTATTCCCGGGAATATTCTTTTTGTAACTCGGAGAATAATTGGTCGGGTGGGAGTAGCGTGTCTTTTTTCAAGATCACCAACCAGCCTGTACCCGTGTATTCCGGGTAAAGGTCGAAATCTCCCTTGACCATGGCCGGATGAATGTTGCTCGTGCCACCACCCACGCCTTTCGTGATTTTCACGTGCAAATCGGAGTTTTCTTCAATGAGCAGGGCAAGCATCTCTCCGAGAATGAATTGTTCGCTCATCGGTTTGGTGGCAATATGGATCGTGTCCTTTTTCGACTCGCATCCCGAAAGGAGTACGAGGCCAATGAATAGTGCAAGTAGTCCGTTTTTCATGTTTTTTTTCATAGTAATTTACGTTTTCTTTTAATATGCTTTTCGTAGCGTCCCACACCCCAATCTGCCAGCAAGGCTAGCAGGGCTATTAATAAACTCCCGGCAATCGTCATGGCCGAATTATTGGTTGTGATTCCCCGGTAGATGGCTACTCCTAATCCCCCGGCACCGATAAATGCGGCGATACCCGTGAGGGCGATGGTCATCACGACCATGTTACGTATTCCCGACAGGATAACAGGAAATGCCAGTGGAATCTGTATTTTATAGAGTATCTGGAAGGTCGTGCTGCCCATTCCCCGTGCCGCCTCGATAATCTCCTTGTCGATGCCAATAATTCCCGTGTAGGTATTATGGACCATCGGAAGCAGGGCGTAAATGCTCAAGGCGATGATGGCCGTGGTGTTACCGATTCCGGAAAAAGGAATCAAAAAACCGAACAGGGCAATTGACGGGATGGTGTAAATAAAGTTCGTGAGGCCCAACACGGTGGATGAACTTTTCCGGTACATACTAATCATGATTCCTAGTCCCAATCCAACCATCGTGGCGATCACGATGGACATCAGTGATATTTGCAGGTGCTCCCACGTGAGGTCTAGGAAAAAGTGCCAACGTTCCACGTATAGAGTGTAAATCTCTTTTATCATTTGTATTGCGTTTAAAAGTTAAAAATAATAACCCACGTTCACGTTAAAACGGGCGTGCCAAGAATCACTTTCGCCACCGGCACCGAAACCATTGAAATTAGGTCCCAGCCACCCGTGATTTTTACCTAGAGCATAATCCACGTAAATACACACGGGGCCACCGTCCAGCATACATCCCGTGACGTTTTGGAAACTATCTTTGTAATCGTTGTTCTGTTTGTCGAGCCAACCGAAGTCGTTGTACACTTGTATTTTCTTTAGAAATTTCCTGTTTACCGGGATCGTGTACCCGGCTCCCAACATATACACGTTTGCCTTGGCGGCTACCAGATAGGGGGCCCCGTAAGCCGTCATCGAGATCAGCTCATCGTCATCTCCCTCGCCATTTTTAGGGTTCATGGCATAAGTTGTCAATTGTGCTTTCAGGCTGACTCTTTTCGTGGTTAGTTCATAATGTAGGGCGAAAGCGTAATGTGTACCGTTCTTGCGGGTGTCGAGGTTGTAAAGTTGTCCGAACTCTGCCGATCCGCCTAATCGTTGCCGGGTAGATTCCCCGAATTTATAAAAGGCTTGTCCGTTGATTTGATTGATCTCTTTGTTCCGTCCGGCCACGTCGTAACCGTATCGATCATCGGAAGTCTCGTTATCTGACCCGAAAAGTAGTTCATCTGCATTCTTGAAAAAAGCGAAAGTAAAATCCCACGTGTCACCTTGATATAAATACTTGATTCCCATGTCTGAATCGTCTTCTAGTCCGATGTAATAAGCGATTTGCAGGAAGAAATTGTGCGAGGCGATAGGTTGAATACCGAAAGGCACTCCCGTTAGTCCCAGTTGCATTTGACTTTTGTCGTTGAACTGGTAGCCGATCCACCCGTATTTCAGCATGGGACCACCGAAATCTTTGCTGTAAAAGCGGTAGTCCGCGCTTAGAATGATATTTCGGTAGGAGCCTGACAATTTGAAATATAACACGTCGAAACCAAAATCTCCACCCCGGTCACGATGTCCGGGTTTCCAATCGCAGAAATTGTAATTAAAACGGAGCGCTCCCCCGAGTTTGAACTTCGGTAACACCCGTTCTTGTGCCTGACTTATCACCACCAGTAACGTTAGGCATATTCCTAGAAACAGTCTTTTATATTTCATACCCATTTTTATCTTTCAAGGTATAACGGGAATGTTAAAAAATAGTTTCCTTAAATTTATCGTTTGTTAGTAAAATCAACTTTAAAGTAACTAGACGGTGGAAAAGTAGAACCTTTTTAACTTCTTGGCGTTAAAGAAAAAAGTAACGAAATAAAAAATAATAAGATGAACAAGAAATTTTTAAATTATACGGATTGGCAAGGAACTGCCGACACGCTGCACATGTATCTTCAGATGTTGGGAAAAGTGAAATTGATGCGTTGTCATCAACGTCCCGAGTGGGCACACGTGCGTCTTTACTTGACGGTGGAAGGGGTATCCACGGGGATTATACCCGGTGATGATTCTCCTTTCGAGATTCAGGCAAACTTCATGAAACATCTGGTCGTTTTCCGTAACGGGAACGGGAAAGTGGTTACGTTTACTTTACAGGACGGGCTTTCCGTGATGGAATTCTACAAACAGTTCATGAAGGGACTGGAAGAGATCGGTTCCCCGACAGCGATCAATGTCCGTGCTCAGGAGTTCTACGATCCGATTGATTTTGACAAGGACACCAAACACCATCATTACGATAAGGAGGCCGTGCAACTTTGGCATCAAAATCATCTTTTTGCGTACGAGGCATTACGGGGTTTCCTTTCCGGTTTCCGGGGAAAAGTGGATGGGCCGGCTTACTATTTCGGTACGATGGACCTCACGGGAATCGTGTATAGCGGAGAGTCGGCTCCGTTTGGCATGAATAAGCCGATTTCTGACCATGCTTTCGATGAACGTTATTTCGAGTGCGGTTTCTGGCCGGGCGACGTGAATTATCCTCGTCCTGCATTCTACGGGTTGCCTTATCCTTTCATAAGTGATATAAAAGGTAATGATCATTTGATTCGTCCTGCAATGGCAATATTCAAGCCCGAGAAGAAAGAGTTTTTCCTAACGCTGGAAGATGCTTTGGCTTATGATGATCCGTTTGATGCCGTCCATCAATTCCTGCAATCCAGTTTTGATATTATGCAGAAAGTACGTCCGTGGCAGCATCTGGACTGGATTACGACGCCGTTAACTTATTCAAAATAGTTATATCTTGGGGTGAAGAGGGTGAAGTTTTTCCCTCTTCTGTTGCTTGCAATATATGCAACCCTCGTAATGTACCGTTTGTAACTTTCCACAACCGGGACATTGGAATTTCTCCTGTTGTTGCTGTAAAAAAGCGTTTTCCCCGTACTCTTTGATAAATTCTAAATTCTCGATCATGCTCATGTTGTAATGAGTACGGTAGCGCTCGTCTAGTTGACGGAGGCGCCGACAAGGATATTGGGAACACTCAAAACAATATAACTTTCTCTTGTCACATCTTGTGATAACGCAGTTGGTACTTCTTCTTCTACATCCCGGGCAATTCTTTTTCTTGTTTTGGAACGAGTGGCATAATTCGCAGTTCATCCCACATGGTGCTAGCGTGGTTATCATGTTTATTTGCTCTTGCATATTGTTGTTATCTCTTCATGCGAATATATGAATAAAAATAGAATAAATGGATTTTAATAATAGAACAATATTTGTAAAACGACTTGATTTTTATAATTATTTTTCATATATTTATAGTACGATATTACTAACTAAATTATGAACGTCATGGGAGGCGAAGGACACGTATTTGATATGATTCGACGCACGAAACAGAATCGAAAAATGCTTCAGGAGCGTCGTGACCGGATGAAAGATCTCGTTGAGAAAATGAACGAGAAACCTTTAACGGGGTATCCGAACAAGTTGGCGGAAGGGGAAATGGAACAAATCGAAAGAGACATAAAATCGAGAGAACATGACGAAAAGGTGTATTACACCCGTTTCATGTTTGCTTTTCTGGGAATTTTGCTATTAGTTATGCTCGTGGCATGGGGAATGTGGAGAATGCTGGGAGCGTGAAAGTATTGGACGAGATACACTATAAAGCTTGTTACACTTGTGATTCGCTGGTAAGTGTTCGATAACTATTCGATAAGTGTTCGATAAGTATTCGACACGTGTCGTCAATTTATTCCTGATTTATCCTTGATATTTACTCATGCTATCGACGAGAGAGTGCTGGGACACCGATGGCATAAGGGGTAAATGAATTCAGGGCTGCTCAATGTGAATTGGCAGCCCCGAATCGTTATTTGCTAGAAAAGTGTTAGTGTCACATGGTTGTACCGATTAATCCTTTCGTGGATTGTTCTATGAAATCAAGGATACATTGAATTTCCGGTCCGATAGTAATGGTCTCCTTGATTCTCAGTAGGGCGTTTTCAACGCTTGTCCCACATTGATACACTTGACGGTAGGCTTTGGCTATATCGTCAATGATTTCTTCCGTGAGTTTTTGCTCTTTACGCAGAATGTAAGCGTTGATTCCGTAATAGGCAATTGGGTTATGGGCAGCGACAATGTAAGGGGGAACGTCCTTGTTGGCCCGGCACCCGTCTTTTACTAGGGCCCAAGTGCCGATGCGACACCCGTGTTTCACGATCACTCCACTACCCAGTATCACGTTGTCATCGACAATGCAATTCCCCGCTGTCTTGGCTGCATTTCCCAGCACGCAGTTGTTGCCGAGATGGGTGTCGTGTGCCAGATGCACGCTTTCCAGCAGGAAGTTCCCATTGCCGACAATCGTGCAATCTGTTGTGTTAGTTCCCCGATTGATGATCACCTTCTCCCGGATCGTGTTGTTATTCCCGATTTTTAAAAGGGTATCTTCTCCCTTAAACTTGAAATCTTGCGGAGTAGCCCCGATAATGGCTCCCTGATAGACCGTGTTGTTTGTACCCATGCGTGTACCGCTCAGAATGCTGGCATACGGCATGATCGTGCAGTTATCCCCGATCTCGACGTTCTTGTCGATATAGGCGAAAGGATGGATAGTTACATCCTTTCCTATTTTTGCATCGGGATTAACGTAAGCTAGTGGACTTATCATGATAATTTGTATTTAAAGGTTATTCGGTTCGTCCACCACCTAGGGCATGATACAGGTTAACAACGGCTTGTATGCGTTGGAACTCGTCGGATATTCCGGAGAGTTGGGCGCTGAGCAAGGACTGTTGTGCCGTGAGCACTTCTAGGTAAGTGGATGTTCCTAAAGTTAGTAATTCTTGCGTGTATTCCACGGATTTTTCTAAAGAAAATATCTGCTTTTCACGTTGTTCTATTTTATCTTGTGCCGTTTGGTACTGCACCAACGCGTTGCTAACTTCACTTCCTGCGTTTAATATTGCCTGTTCAAAACTAATCAAGGCCTCTTCTTGTTGTGCCTTGGCAACTCTTAAACGGGCCGTGAGGGCTCCCCGGTTGAAGATCGGTTGTGTCAGTGATCCCACAGCAGAGGCAATCATCTTACCCGGGTTCGTGATGTATGACCCGGAGCTATTGGTCCAGCCGAGCGTTCCGCTGATTGATATTTGCGGGTAGAATGCCGAACGGGCTTGGTTCGTATTGTAAAACGTGCTGGCTAATGCCATTTCGGCCGACTTCACGTCCGGACGGTTCGATAATAATTGAACGGGTATACCGACATTTAACAGGGTAGGCAGGGATTGATCTTCCAGCTTACCTCGTTCGATACGCTGCGGGGCTTGTTTCAGCAATAGAGAAAGTGAATTTTCCGCTTCCCGGATGCTTTTTTTCAAGTCGGGAATAGAGGCGGCAATCATGTAGCTGTTAGCCTCGCTTTGCGCGATAGCGGCCTCGTTTACCATCCCGGCCTCTTTCATCGCTTTCATGGTTTCCACGCTTTTTTGCCATAATACGGCTGTCTCTTCCGTGATGGCCAGTTGCTTGTCCAGCATGAGCAGCGTGTAATATGTGTTGGCAATCGTCGAAATGACTTGTGTCTGAACGGCTTGCTTGTACGCCTCGCTTTGTAGTAAGGTCGCTTTTGCTCCGCGTTTGGCATTCGTTAATTTGCCGAACAGGTCAAGTTCCCAACTGGAAACGACCGGGAGCGAGTAAATCTGCGTGGCGGCAGCTTTGTCAAAACTACTTACTGTTCCCTGAGGAGATAATCCTAGGGAAGGTAAGTATGCCAAGCGGGAGGACATTAATCCTGCCTCTGCCTCTTTCACTTTCAAGATAGCAGTTTGCAGGTCACTGTTTTGTTCCAGTCCCTGACGAATTAATTTCTGTAATTGGGGATCCGTGAATACCTCTTCCCAGGGTAAATTACCCATGTTCGTGGTATCCGATACCAGTGTGTCATTTACAGAAACCGGGTCCCGGTACAGGCCTTCCATATCCACGTCCGGGCGGTTGTATTTCTTGTAAATGTTACAGCTGCTTAACAGGGCACCCATGCATATCGTGTATATAACAACTTGTTTCATCTTTCTTTATTTTGTGTATTGTTCTATTTCAGATTCAAGTTCCGTGTTATCCGTGTCATGCCATTCGATCGGTTTAATCTTCTCTTGCAGGTATTGGAATGCAACGAACATGGCAGGTACCGTGAAAATCTGGCAAATCATACCGATTAACATACCACCAATTGCTCCGGAGCCCAACGTGCTGTTACCGTTTGCACCAACACCGCTAGCGAACATCATCGGTAGCAAACCGATTACCATGGCCAAAGAGGTCATCAAAATCGGACGGAGACGGGCGGAAGCACCCAATACGGCGGCAGAGACAATGCTCATTCCGGACTGACGTCTTTCAAGGGCGAACTCGGTGATCAGGATGGCATTTTTCGCCAATAGACCGATCAACATGATCAAGGCAATCTGCATGTAGATGTTGTTTTCAACACCCATGAACTGTGCAAATATGAAACTGCCCATTAACCCGAAGGGTACGGAAAGTATAACAACCAATGGTAGAATATAGCTTTCGTACTGGGCACTCAGTAACAGGTACACGAACACGAGACAGAGTACGAAGATTAACGCAGTTGTACTTCCGCTGGCACTTTGTTCCTCACGGGTCATACCGGAGAATTCATATCCGAAACCGGTGGGCAATGTTTCTGCTGCCACTTCCTCGATAGCTTTGATGGCTTGTCCGGAACTGTATCCGTCGGCAGGAGAACCGTTCACGCTAATGGCCGTGAACATGTTGAAACGTTTGATGTTATCCGGACCGTATACCTTGCGTAGCGTAACGAATTGGGTAATCGGTGCCATTTCATTTCCGTTTCTAACCATGATTTGGTTTAAGGTTTCCGGGTTGGCACGGAAATTGGCATCAGCCTGAATCATGACACGGTACAATTTTCCGAAACGGTTAAAGTTAGAGGCGTATAGACCTCCGTAATATCCCTGCAATGCAGACAGTAACACGTTGGGGGATAGTCCGGCTTCTTTACACTTGGCCACGTCAATGTCTACCATGTATTGCGGGTAATTCGGGTTAAATGAAGTTCGTGCCGCGGCGATTTCCGGACGTGCATTTAGTTTTTCCAAAAAGTTCTGGGTGATGTTGAAGAACTCGTTCAAATCACCGCCTGTTTTGTCTTGAAGGTTGAATTCGAATCCATTCGTCAAGCTATATCCCGGAATCATCGGTGGGGCGAACAATAGTACTCGTGCATCCTTGATCAATCCTTGGGTTTGCATGTATAATTGTCCGATCACGCTGTTTACATCTTGGCCTTTGCTTCGTTCATCCCACGGTTTCAGACGGCAGATAAACGTACCGTAAGAACTACCTTGTCCGGCAATGAAGCTATACCCGGCAATTTCAGTCCGGTCGGAAACAGCTGGATTGTTGGCGATTAGACTGTCCACCTGTGCCAAGGCGATTTGCGTGGTTTCCAATGATGTGGCAGGTGGGAGGTCAACGATCACGAAGAAGGTTCCCGTGTCTTCATTAGGTACCAATCCCGTCGGGGTTTTCTGCATCAGGAATACAAGGACCACCATGCTGGCAACTACTGTCACGAACGTGATTACCTTGTGGTTGATGAAGAAATTGATCCCTTTCTTGTATTTGTTCAATGTCACGTCGTAGGCGGCATTGAAGGCGGCGTGGAACCGGTTAATGAGTCCTTTTTTCTTGTGATCCTCGCTCTTGTCGTGAGGTTTTAAGAAAATGGCACACAATGCGGGACTTAATGTCAAAGCGTTGATGGCGGACAAACCGATGGAAACTGCCATTGTCAAACCGAACTGACGGTAGAATGTACCGGAAGTACCGGTGATGAAGCTCACGGGGATGAATACGGCCATCATCACGAGGGTGATGGACACGATCGCTCCGGAAATTTCGCTCATGGCATCAATAGACGCTTTAAGCGGGGATTTATACCCTTGATCCAGTTTCGCGTGCACGGCCTCAACCACCACGATGGCATCATCGACCACGATTGCGATAGCCAGCACGAGGGCGCAAAGTGTTAGCAAGTTCATGCTGAACCCGATCAGGTAAAGCACAAAGAACGTACCGATCAAAGCAACCGGAATCGCTATGGCGGGAATCAACGTGGACCGGAAGTCTTGCAGGAAGATAAATACAACGAGGAACACAAGGATAAATGCTTCGATCAAAGTTTTCAACACCTCGTGGATAGAGGCGTACAGGAAGTCATTGGCACTAAGTAATATACTGTATTCAACACCGGGAGGGAAGTCTTTGGAAACATCTTCCAACAATGCTTCGATGTCTTTGATGATTTGCGTGGCATTGGAACCCGCTGTCTGGAAGATCATACTGGTGACTCCGGGGTGACCGTTTGCGTTGTTCGAATAACCGTAGCTTAATCCACCCAGTTCGATGCGGGCAACGTCTTTCAATCGTAGGATTTCCCCGTCGGAAGTGGCCCGGATGATTATATCCTCGAATTCCTCTGTCGTCTGGAGACGTCCTTTGTATTTCATGATATATTGGAATGATTGATCGCCACTTTCCCCGAATTGTCCGGGAGCGGCCTCGATGTTTTGTTCTGCCAGTGCAGCCGTAATATCGGAAGGCATTAACTTGTATTGTGCCATCACGTCGGGTTTTAACCAGATACGCATGGAGTAGTCCGCTCCAAATGCCATCACGTCACCCACACCGGGAACACGTTGGATTTGCGGAATCAAGTTAATCTTCATGTAGTTTTGAAGGAACGTCTGATCAAACCGGTCATCCGTGCTGTAAACGGTAAAACCTAGCAACATACTGGTTTGACGCTTGCTGGTGATTACTCCCACTTGGGTAACTTCGGCAGGCAGGAATCCTTGCGCTTTGGCCACGCGGTTTTGCACGTTTACCGCGGCCATGTCCGGGTCTGTTCCTTGTTTAAAATATACCTCGATGGAGGCGTCTCCCGTGTTGGTAGCGGTAGAAGTCATGTACATCATGTTTTCCACACCATTGATTTGCTCTTCCAACGGAGCTATCACGCTGTTTAGCACCGTTTCCGCGTTTGCTCCGGTGTAAGACGTGCTTACCCGAACGGTAGGGGGGGCGATGTCCGGGTATTGCGTGACGGGGATGGAAACCAACCCCAGAATACCCAAGATCACGATGATAATGGAAATCACCGTGGAGAGAACGGGACGTTTAATAAAATTATCTAATTTCATAATCTTAATTCATTCAAAGTCATTTGTTCATGTTCTTCCATTATCGGGCGATTGCCTGTTGGCGTTTGGCTGCCGATTCAGCCGGGGTGATTGCTTTGATGGACATACCGTCTCTCACGGATGTTCCCACTCCTTCAACCACGATGCGGTCCCCGATGTTTAGCCCGGAGGTGACAACATAGTTTTTCCCGTCGTTAATGGGTAGTATGGTGATCTCTCGGGTTTTTACAACAGAACTGTCTGTTACAACGAAAGCGAATTTCTTATCTTGGATTTCCGAAGTTGCCTTTTGGGGAATAATGATTGCGTTGTCTGATTCCTCCGGCAACAGGATAACTCCTGATCCACCGCTACGCAAGATCCCGTTCGGGTTAGGGAAGGTGGCACGCACGCTGGCAGAACCCGTCGTTTGATCAATTACCCCGCTTAACGTTTCTATCTTGCCTTTTTCGGAATAGATTGAGCCGTCAACCAATTGTAATTCCACTGCCGGCATCTGGTTTAATACTCCTTGGGTAGCCCCGTTGCTTTGACGGGTTAGTTTGAGAAGGTCTTTCTCGTTCATGGAGAAATAAACGAACATCTTGGAATTGTCTGATACCGTGGTTAACGGTGTTGCCATACTGGGGCTAACGAGACTACCGACACGATAGGGTATCTTTCCGATAACTCCATCCGCGGGGCTGGAAACTTGCGTGTAGGACAGGTTTTTTTCAGCGTTGATTAACTGGGCTTCAGCTTGGGCCAAATTAGCTTTCTGTTGTGCTAATGTGTTTTCTGCCGTTTGTAATTCGTACTGGCTGATAATGTTTTTTTGCGCCAGCATTTTTTTATTCTCGGCGGTGAGCGCCGCTGTTGCAACTCCTGCTTCTGCAACCTTAACAGCTGCACGGGCCACGTTCACGGCTTCCTCGTATTGTACGGGGTCAATAACAAACAGCGTTTGACCTTTCTTTACTACCGAACCTTCATCCACGCATAACTTCGTGATGAATCCACTCACGTTCGGACGAATCTCAACGTCCTGACACCCCTTGATTGTTGCCGGGTAAGAATTATTCAACTTTGATACGCTGGGCTCAATCGTGATGACTGCATATTCAGGAACTCCCGCTTGGTGTCCTGCCTGCTTGTTTTCGCAGGCAAAAAGAGCAGTTCCTAACATAATAACAATCAATCTTTGAGACAAAATAATCATTGACTTTTTAATTTTCATATGCTAGATTTTAATTAATTGTATTCGTGTATAACTTTAAAAACGCCTTATAAAAGGCGACACAGAGTCGAATAGACAAAAGGTATACCAAAATTGTAAATAGAAATGTAGATTTTATTTCTTTTATAGAAAAATTATACATGTGAGCAGTTAATTTTAAGTTTCTGCTCAATTTTACATTATCTTTGCCGAAAAGGTTTGGATCATGGAGGTTTTTATCAGGAAAATAAGGGAGGCTTACCCGTTATCGGATGAAACCGTTCGTTTATTGCTCGGTCACACGGAAAGAGTTGTTCTTCCTAAAGGAGAATTATTGATGCGGGAGGGAACGGTTGCAAAATATACTTATTTTGTAATAAAAGGATTTGCCCGAGGATTTTTCCATAAGGAGGATAAGGATATTACGATCTGGTTTGCCTCCGAGGGTATGTCCCTTTTGTCCATGAACGGGTATATGTTTTCAACTGCCGGGTACGAGAACGTGGAGCTGCTGGAAGAATGTGACCTGTTGAAAATATCAAACGAAACATTAAATCGTTTATTTGATTCCAATATTGAACTGGCAAATTGGGGACGACGGATGTCTGACGGGATTATATTGAAATTCGAGAAATTATTCATGGAACGTTATTTCATGTCGGCCTCGGAACGTTATCATTTATTGGTTGAACGGGAACCGGAAATTCTTAAGAAGGTTCCACTTCGTCATATCGCATCATTTTTGGGAATTTCTCAAGTGTCGTTAAGTAGGATCAGGGCGGGAATTCAGTAATTTTAGATTTTAAATTCTGATTGTACAAATCCAATGTTTCTTAATTTTATCATGTTTTGACTCGATACTATTTTTTACATATGTAAATTGAAAAGTCGGGAATTTTACAGACCTTTGGGGCCGTTAATTTAAAAAGCAGAAAATAAAATGCGGCAGTTGAAAGGTGTATTATTAGCGATGATTTCATCATCCACGTTCGGGTTGATTCCATTGTTTGCCCTTCCGGCAATGCAAGAGGGGGTGGGATTGGACTCCGTATTGTTTTATCGTTTTGCCATTTCCGCGGTGGTCGTGGGTGCCTATTTGCTTTTACGGCGTGTGGATCTTCGGATAACTTTAAAGGAGTTTGGAACGATGTTCCTGTTAGGAGGAGCGTATGCCTCTACTTCACTTTTTCTGACAGCATCTTACCTGTACATTCCTAGTGGGGTGGCCACAACGATTCATTTTCTTTATCCGGTGTTGGTTACCGCTATCATGATTGCTTTTTTCAAAGATAAAATATCACTCTCGGTAATCATTGCCACGGTACTGGCTATTCTGGGAGTCTATTTATTAAGCAGTGGTGAAGGGGAAGGAGTGACGAGTTTGAAAGGACTTTTCATGGTACTGTCGACCGTGGTGACTTATGCCATATATATCGTCGGGGTAAATAAATCCTGTATACAGCACATGGATGGATTAAAAATGACCTTTTATATGTTATTTTGTTGTACAATCATCTTTGGAGCCAACATTCTATTAAAAGGGCAGGGATTGGATATGATGCCGAATGCGAATGCCGTGGTGCATATCTTTTTGCTGTCTTTAATCCCAACTCTTGTGTCCGATTTAACGTTAATATTGGCAATACAACACGTGGGATCAACCACGGCTGCTATAATGGGGTGTATGGAACCCTTGACGGCAGTAAGTATGGGAGTTTTGTTTTTGGGAGAACGTTTCGGGTTGGGGCAGATACTGGGAGTTGTTATCGTGCTGGTAGCCGTGTTCATCGTGATCCTGTCCAGTCATCCGGGACATTTTTCTATGAAACGTTTGATCCCGGCATTTATGAAAATAAGAAAATAAAATTAAAGATTCGTGTTATGGTAAATTTGATTAGAATAACGGAGCCGACAGATATTCGTTTACAAAAACTTATCCCACTCTATAAGGAGGCTTTCCCGGAAGAGGAGAGGCGAAATATCAAGCAATTGGAACGGTTGATTCGAGAAAAAACAGAGATGCATTTTAATGCCATAGAGACGGATGGTGTTTTGGCCGGTTTATTTATCTACTGGGATATGCGGGATTTTTATTACCTTGAACATTTAGCCGTTTTCACCCCAATGCGTAATCTGAAAGTCGGGCAACAGGTGTTGGATTATATCGCGGAACATTTAGACGATACGCGATTGTTGGAAGTGGAACCGACCACGGATGAGATGACCACTCGCCGGGTGAATTACTATCGTCGTAACGGGTATGAGATTCTCGACAAGACGTACATGCAACCTTCTTACGATGAAGACATTGAAGTCGGTAATCTTTGGATTATGGGGAACCGGAAATCCGATCGTTTACAGGAGTTCATAGAGCGGATAAAACAGGTGGCTTATAGGGAAAATCGATAATAATGAAACTTTCTTTAGGCGTGCTACTTATTTAATGATAACCTACACTTTCGCTAAAGTTAAACTATCCTTTCCTTTGATCACGAACATAGCATGAACACATCAAGTACATAGCATGAACATTGGTGTATGTATATGCTATGTTAGTGTCGTGTCTGTATTCCCTTGGTGTTTTAGTGTAAGGATAGAGAAGGGGCGGCTGAAAATTAAGTTTACTATAAGGGGAGGGAGGAAAAAAGATAAGGATCGATTTCTCGATCCTTATTTTGTAGCGGGAGCCTGACTCGAACAGACGACCTTTGGGTTATGAGCCCAACGAGCTACCAACTGCTCCATCCCGCAATATTAGTCAAAACATCTTCTGTTTTGCGTCTGCAAAGATAGTACATATTTATCGTGTATGCAAGTATTTCCTTCTTTTTTTAGAATAAATAAAATTAGTTGTCACGAAAGGAAAGAAAAACGGGAGCAACCATCGTTACTCCCGTTTGATATTTAGCGTGTTAGAAAATTACTTTCCTAACATTTCACATACTTCGTTGAATACACATTCTCCGGTGAATCCGAATTTCTCATCCAATACTTTGGCAGGGGCTGAGTATCCGAAGTGGTTTACACCGTGAATACGGCCATTGCAACCAACCAAACCTTCCAAGGTAACAGATAAACCTGCTGTCAGTCCGTATTTCGGTTTGTTAGCCGGGATAACTTGTTCTTGGTATGCTTGTGGCTGGTGACGGAACAAACCTTCAGAGATCACGGACACGATCTGTGCGGTGATTCCTTTCCGTTCCTGAAGAAGTTTGGCTCCTTCCACCAAAGTAGAAACTTCAGAACCGGAAGCAACTAACACGACATCCGGGTTCTCTCCGGTTTTGCATACCACGTAAGCACCTTTTTCCGCTTGTAAAGCCTCGTCATAACGATCTGTTCCCGGAAGATCCGTGATGTTTTGTCTGGACAGGATCAAAGCGGTAGGGGTGGAGGTGTTTTCCATTGCCATCTTCCAAGCAACGGAAGTCTCGGCTGCATCGGCAGGACGCAAAGCCAACAAACTCATCTTTCCGGAATGATTCTCTAATTTCTCCATCAAACGCAATTGGGCTTCATGTTCGATCGGTTGGTGAGTCGGTCCGTCTTCTCCCACGCGGAAGGCATCGTGAGACCAAACGTATTTCACCGGAACTTCCATCAACGCAGCCAAACGTACGGCAGGTTTCATGTAGTCGGAGAACACGAAAAAGGTTCCGCAAGCCACGAAGATACCCCCGTGAAGAGCGATACCGTTACAGATTACAGCCATGGTCAACTCTGCAACTCCGGCTTGGAAGAATGCCCCGCTGAAATCTCCTTTCACGAGGTTGCGGGCTCCACCTTTGATAAATCCGTCGGTCTTGTCAGAATTACTCAAGTCGGCAGAAGAAACGATCATGTTCTCTACCTGTTGAGCCAAGGCTACCAGCACGTCAGCCGAGGCGGCACGTGTGGCAATGTTTGCTTTATGTTGAATTGCTTTATAGTCAATTTCGGGAGCTTTACCGGATAAGAATTTGTGCAGTTTGGCTGCTAGTTCCGGGTTTGCTTTTTCCCAAGCTGCCTGCTCTGCTTTTTTAGCTTTGGCGTAAGCCCGTTTTTCATCAAGTACTTTAGCGTAGAACTCGGCTACTTCCGGGAAGATCGTGAAGGGGTTTTGCGGATCGCCACCCAAGTTTTCAATCGTCTTTTCGATAGAAGCCCCGGCCCCGGTTAAGGGTTGTCCGTGAGTGGAAACTTTGTCGGAGAAATCTTCCCCGTTAGCACCCATGGCACCTTTACCCATCAAGGTTTTACCGATAATCAATGTCGGACGTTCTTTTTCGGCATTGGCAGCTTGTAATGCTTTGATGATCTCGTTAGCGTTGTTCCCGTTGATCGTGATCACGTTCCAGCCCCAAGCCTGATATTTGGCCGCGGTATCCTCGTGAGTTACTTCATTTACACGGGTAGATAACTGCACTTCGTTTGCATCATAGAACATGATCAGGTTGGATAATCCCAATGTTCCGGCAATACGTCCGGCTCCTTGTGAAATCTCTTCCTGTATGCCACCGTCAGAGATAAAAGCGTACGTTTTGTGGGCCATCCATTCTCCGAAACGAGCTACCAAAAAACGCTCTGCTATAGCAGCTCCGACAGCCATGGCATGACCTTGACCGAGAGGACCGGAGGTGTTTTCCACGCCTCGTTTGAAGTCCACCTCCGGGTGTCCGGGGGTTACACTTCCCCATTGACGGAAGTTTTTCAAGTCTTCCATGCTATACGTGCCGATCAGGCTCAACATAGAATACAACATCGGGGACATATGTCCGGGGTCAAGGAAGAAACGGTCCCGGTTTGCCCATGTCATATCATCCGGATCGAAATTCAAGAATTGAGAATACAACACGTTAATGTAATCAGCGCCACCCATTGCACCTCCCGGATGCCCTGATTTGGCTTTTTCAACCATAGAAGCTGAAAGGATGCGGATGTTGTCCGCTGCTCGATTAAGGATCTTATCCATGCCTATATTTTTTTGATGAAAATTTTAAATTTTCGGCAAAGGTATGCTTTTCTGTCGGGAAATCAAAGTATCTAAAAATTAAAAGCGTGATGGGTATGTCGATCATGAATCTACACCGTTTTTTCCCGGTTACAGGCCGTGATCAGTAGGGAAGTTGTTGCTAACACGCTGCCGATTCCTGCGACTCCGGCCCATCCGAACCAATGCCAGCAGGTTCCGGCAAGAAAGGTCCCCAAGGAGCCTCCGATGAAATAGGTCGTCATAAAGATCGTGTTTACCCGGTTGGAGGCGGAAGGGCAAAGTTCGAACAAAGAGGTCTGGTTACTAATCTGGATACATTGCATCCCGATGTCAATCAGGATGATGCCTGCAATAATGGCAATGTACGAGTTTTGTCCGGTATAAAGGATTGACCAAGAGAGGAGAATTAACCCGCAACCGATGAAGTTAAAACGTCGGACACCCACTTGTTTCACGTATTTTCCGACAAGTGAGGCAGATAAGGCCCCGGCAATACCACATAATCCTAACATCCCGATAATATTACTCCCGGCATGAAAGGGAGCTTGTCCCATTTTGAATGCCAGACAGGACCATAGCGTTAGAAATGAACCGAAACATAAACCGGCACGAATAGGGTAGAGGCGCACTTGCGGATAGGTTTTCAATAACGAGAAGAGGGATTTCATCAGTTCGCTGTATTTACCTTGGAAATTAGGTTGAATATCCGGTAGGACTTTCATAACTACCACAGAGCAGAGTAACATGAGAACGGCTGCAATATAGTACATTTCTCTCCACCCGAATATTTCACCCACAAGCCCGCTGACTACCCGTGAGGCCAGAATTCCGGTTAAAAGCCCCGACACCACGATTCCCACGTTACGTCCCTTGTGTTCGGGTCGGGAGAATTGTGAGGCTATCGGGATAAAGATTTGCGGGACCATGGAACAGATACCTGTCACTAGTGAGGCTCCTAGAATTACGTTGATCGAGGGGGCCATGGCTATGGTTAAAAGGGAGAGGATCAGTAGGGAAAAGTTGATAATGATGATCTTTTTCCGTTGAAACAAGTCTCCCAATGGAACGATAAAGAGTAATCCTATCGCGTACCCGATCTGGGTTATCATGGCAATCAAGTTGGTATGAAATTCCGATACGTTCAGATCTTGACGTATCATGTTCAGCAAAGGCTGGTTATAATATAAATTGGCAACGGATATTCCGGCTACAATAGCTAACGTCCACAAGATGGAGGCCGGTAAACCACCGTTTTCTTTAAGTGTCTGTTTCATGCCGCGAAAATAAGCATTGAAATCAGAATATTTACCACTTCGTGTAAGGATATTTTGTCAACATGGCGTTATAATACCGATTGTCTCCGGTCACCTCTTTATCAAGCCACGCAGGTTTCGTGAAATTCTCATTTTCTGTTTCCAATTCAATCTCTGCCATGACTAATCCTTCATTCTCCCCATGAAATTCATCCACCTCGAAGGTATGTTTTCCGGATTTAACAAGATAACGGATTTTGTCGATAACACCGGGTTCGCAGAGCTGTAGCAATTCTTCCGCTTCGTTTAAAGTAATTTCTTTTTCCCATTCATAACGGCTGATTCCGGAGTGATTCCCTTTCCCCTTGATCGTGAGAAATCCCTGCTCTCCTTTGATTCGTACTCGGACAGTACGTTCCGGTACGGAAGAGAGGTATCCTTGTGTGATGCGGATCGATTGGTATGCCTCCGGTTTGAAATCTCCTTTCACTAAGAATTTACGTTCAATTTCTTGAGCCATTTTTTTAAGTTTAGAGTTTAGAATTTAAAGTTTAGAGTTTAAGGCGGGATATTATAGTATTCACTTTAAACTCTAAACTCTAAATTCTAAACTATTTATAAGTTCTTGTCCTTGTACATATTTTCCCACCAAGCGGGTTCACCTTTCAGGTATTTGGCAAAATAAGCCATGATGGTGTTACCCCAGATGATTCGTTGGTTGTAATCCACGACGGCATGATCGGCATTCTTGATTAATACGAGTTCCACGTCTTTGCCCAAGAGTTTCAGCGCAGTGTAGAACTGGATACTTTCACCCGTGGGTACGTTTACATCGGCCGTACCGTGCAACAAAAGCATGGGGGTTTTTACCTTGTCAGCGTTGAATAGCGGGCTTTGATCCACGTAGATGTCCTTTCGATTCCACGGGAAAGCATGAGCCGATGCGTTCGTGCTGTAACTATATCCCCAGTAGCCTTCACCCCAGTAACTGGAAATGGAGGAAATTCCGGCATGTGAAATGGCACAAGCGAAGATGTCCGTGCGGGTTTGCAGGTACATGGTTGTGAATCCACCGTAAGAGGCTCCCATGCATCCGACACGTTGTGCATCCACGAAAGGATGTGCTTTCAAGAATGCTTTCGTGCAGGCAATGATTTCGTCTGCCGTGATTTTACCCCAGTTGTTTTGATGACGGGCTGAAAATTCTTGTCCGAACCCGGTCGCACCAGAGGGTTGCATCACGTATACAACATATCCATTCGCAGCGTATAGATTGAATGGCCATCTTCCTCCGAAAGTCCTTTCTACCGGGGTTGTTCCCCCGTAGTAATACACGATCATCGGGTATTTTTTCTTGGGATCGAAATTTGCCGGAAGATAATAGCGTCCGTCTATCGTGGTTCCTTTCTTGTAATTGTAGTCCCAGTCTTTTACTTGTCCGAATTCTATATTTTTGTATTGTTCACCTTGCGGATCGGCCCATTCCTGTGCATTGAGGGTTGCCAAGTCCAAGGTATAGACCCGCGTCGGGTAACTTTCGTCTGAGGCAGTGTAGATCCCGGTATTTCCGTTTTGAGCCAAACTGATCTTTTGTACGAGATCACCCGGACATTCTATTCTCGTGATTTTCCCGTCTTTCCCATACCGGAACAAGTAAACGTAATCGGTATCCCCGGCCACGATATAGATATTCCCGTCGGTATGCCAGATGTAGTTGGAGACTGCAGGATTGAAATCTTTTGTAATCGGAGTTACTTCTTTGGAATTTAAGTCATAAATGTATAGCTGCGTGTCGTATCCGTTCACGATCTGTCCTTTAGCAATCTTTACCCCGATTTGTCCGAAAGCGTCAGCCGCTCCGGCAATTAATAATTTTGAATCATCGGGAGAAAAGACACATTGAATGTCAACCAGACGGTCTTTCCAAAGCGTGTCAAGTTGATTCGTGCGGGCATTCAACAGGTAGACAGATTGTTTCCGGTACGGGTATTCGTTATAATCCGGTCGTCCGGTGCTGATTAAAATTTGGTTACCATCGTGACTGATGTCCATGATGGAAGTCGTTTGGTTTCCCCAAGTTAAGCGAGTATGTATGCCCGTTGCCAAATCATATTTGCATAAGAAATACCGATTGCGATAATAAGCCTGTCGATCTTCGATCCCGTCGAGTTTGCGGAGTTCCCATTCTTTCGGGGTGTAATTCTCATTTTTGTAATAGATAAGATAACTCCGGTCCGGTGACCACGAGAAAGAACTGATCGTCTGATCGTCCCGGAACAAGCGTTCCATCTTTTGTTGTTCGATGTCGTAGGTGTATAGGGAGTTTCCCGTTCCTTCTTTTATCAGGTAAGACAACTTGTCTTCTCCGGGTATCCAAGTCAAGTTACTGACATTGTTGCCGTAGAACGTGTACACGATCTCTTTGTCAGCAATTCTGTACACGTTCGTCATGGAACTGCTTTTACCTTTTATAATCTCACCTTCTGCCATGATCAGGTATTTTCCGCTGGGAGAAACCTGAATTCCTCCGATTCTGGGACCGTTCAGCACGTCCAGTATATTTTTCCCACGTTTGGGGGATAAGGTAAATTCCACCGGGGCATCCTTGAAATCGGGATCTGCAATAAATTGAGCTGAAAATAGTTTGTCGCTTTCTTTCGTTTGCAAGCTTTTTACGATGATGGAATGTTTTCCCGGAACCCATTGCAAGGCACATTCTTGGTTTACGGCTTCGGTTCCCTTGTGGCTGGTGTACGTAATTTTTTTCACTCCATCCACGTAAACTTCGGCATTCCCGTAAAATGAAAATTGCAGTTTCCCGCTCATCCATTGCGTGTTTTCTGCGTAAACGGCATACAATCCAATTGCCGGAACGGTACTTTTATTTTGGGAGATAACAATGTTATCATTCACGGTTGCAGATTCCCAAGTCAGAGAGTGATATTGTAATTCTTGTTCGCCCACGGCAGGGGTTAGGTTTTCGATATTAAACGTGGAAAGGGTTAATAAATCCGCTTGGGAAAATGTTTTGTTTTCCACGTTTTTCATGTCCCCGAAAGCCGGGAACTCTACCGGGACGTGAGGTAATCCCATCCATTCCCTGACTGTCTGCCCGTGTAACTGCATGGTACAGATCAGCATGAATAAAAATAATAGTTTTCTCATTTTATTGTGTTTTGATCATTTGAATTCTCTTTCGCAAAAATATGGATTATATTTTAACTTGTAACCCCGTTGATTGCATCTTTTGGAGCGTTATAAATATCTTTCTTGTAAATCAATGATTTATAAATAGATGCTCTTGTATCAGTTCTACATCTATTGCCAGAAAACGAAGATGCTAACTTGCAAATACAGAGATGATAATAAAAAAGTGAGAAAAAAAGTGATTTTTTTATTACACCAAACGTACCCCAAATCGCTTTAGTATAAAAGCCAAAAAAGATGTTAAGCAAAGAAGAACATATAGCCCGGTTGATTTTCCTGCATATACAGGGAATGACGGACAATGCGCAGGAGAAAGAACTGGACGAATGGAGATCGGTTTCCCCGAGGCATGAAGAACTTTTTCAACGAATGTTGTCAAGCGAACATGTGGAAAAAAGTATTTCCCGTTTCGTGAAAACGGAAGAAGAGGAGGAGAGAGGATGGCGGCAACTCCAACAGAAAGCACGATCCGGTCGTTCTGTTCGGAAGATAAAATGGTTCCCGTATGCGGCTGCTATTGTGTTAATATTAAGCGTGGGAGGTGTTTTTTATTTTTCCGGGGATAAAGAACAAACCGAAATTCTTCCGATAGCTAAGAATGAGGTGCAAGTTCCCGGTTCCCGGGCCGTTTTGATTTTACCCGATGGGCGTAAAGTTGATCTGGAAAACGAGGTGTTACGTTCTGACCTGGCTCAGAGTGACAGTTTATTATTGGTTAGCGCCAGATCTTTAAAATACAGGGATATTGATTCTCCCGACGCGACGGAAATTTTTCACACGTTGGAGATTCCTCGGGGTGGAGAATATTTACTTACCCTGTCGGATGGTACGATGATCTATTTAAATTCGGAATCAACGTTAAGCTTCCCCGTGAAATTTCAGGGTAAGGAGCGTAAGGTGTATTTAACCGGTGAAGCCTATTTTAAAGTGGCGAAAAATACGGAACATCCTTTTGTAGTGACAGCCGGAGAATTGGAAGTGCTGGTTACCGGAACTACTTTCGGTGTTCGGGCATATAAAGACGAAAAGGATATACAAACCACGTTGGAAAGTGGTCAAGTAACGGTAAGGGTGGAAGGTAAAAGTGTGAAGCTTGTTCCGAATAAACAAGTGTTGTTTAATAAATCAACGATGGGGTTGGAAGTTCGGGACGTGGATGTCGATTTGTACTTGGCATGGGCGGACGGACGTTTGGTCTATGATAATTGTCCGTTGGAAAAAATCCTGACCGACTTGGGACGATGGTATAACATTGATGTATTCTATAGTCGGGATGAATTGCGTTCATATCAATTCTCTTTGAACATGAAAAAACACGAAGAATTTACTCAAGTATTAGAATTAATTGGTAAAACCGGAGAAGTACAATTTGAAATAAAAGATAACACGGTTATTGTAAAATAAAAAGTAGCGCTGCTAACACTACTTTTCGTATTTCACTCCCTGTTGGCACAGGGCGTGAGGAATTGTTGAATTCAAAAAACAAAGTTATGAAGAAAATTTCTAATGTCGTCGGGAAGAGGCGGTTTTTATTCCTCCTTTTCTTAATTTTCACAACCCAAATTAGTCTGAATGCGTATTCGCAGGAAAGAAAGATTACGTTTTCATTGAAAAATGCGTCTTTAAAAGAGATTATCAGTGAGATCCGTAAGAATTCTGATTATGATTTCGTTTATCGTGACGTGAATCTGGAATCATTTGCCCGGCAAGATGTTGCTTTTAAAGATGCAACGATTGAACAAATTTTAACGGATTGTCTTAAAGGGACTAATCTCGGTTACGAGATAAATGGTAGGACGATCATTATTCGTAAAAAGGCTGTAAGCCAAGAAGAAAAAAAATCGAAAACAATTACAGGTAAGGTTTCGGATGAGCAAGGAAACGTGTTGCCGGGAGTTACGATTATCATTAAAGGTACGACCTTGGGAACGGCAACTGGTGCTGACGGGGAGTATAAATTGGAAATACCCGGTGATAGTGAGCAAGTCTTGATCTTCTCTTTCGTCGGGATGAAGACTCAAGAAATTGCCGTCGGTTCGAAGACGCAACTAGACGTGAAGTTAGTCGAGGATTCGGAAACATTGGACGACGTGGTTGTAACCGGTATTTTCACGAAATCCAAGGAAAGTTACACGGGGGCTGTTACGGCCGTTTCTGCCAAAGAGTTGAAGATGTACAAAGGCCAAAATCTGTTAGCCACGTTGCGTAACATCGACCCTTCAATCAATGTAGTGATGGACAATGCTTTGGGAAGTAACCCGAACGTGATACCAGAGATTAATATCCGGGGTAATTCCTCTTTACCCATGAGCGTGGATGAATTAAATCAACAAGCATCCAAACAACTGAATGCTCCGTTAGTAATCATGGATGGATTCGAGATTACTTTGCAGAAATTAATGGATTTTAATGACGAGGAGATTGAAAGTATCAACATACTGAAAGATGCTTCTGCCACGGCAATTTATGGTTCTCGGGGTGCAAATGGTGTTATTGTTGTTACCACGAAGGCTCCTCAAGCCGGTAAATTGAAAATTTACGTGCAAGGAGGAATGAATATTGAAATGCCAGACCTTTCTTCATACGATTTATTGAATGCCCGTGACAAGTTGGAATTGGAGCGGATTGTCGGACTCTATGATGATGAAGATGATGTCGTTAACGATCGGGCGTTAAAGGAGAAATATGGTCAATTATATTCGGAGGTGTTGAAAGGTGTGAACACGCATTGGTTGAGCCAACCGGTACAGACCGGTATTGGTCAGAAATATAATTTGCGTCTAGAGGGTGGAAATGAGTCTTTTCGTTGGGGAACAAATATTTCTTATAATTCTGTTATAGGAGCGATGAAGGGATCCGAGAGAAATACTTTCAGTGGTACGGTAACTTTGTCATATTCTGTGAAGAATGTACTCTTTAAGAATCAGACTAGTATTGATATAAACAAAGGAAAAGAAAGTAAATATGGAACATTCTCTGATTATGCCAAAATGAATCCGTATTACCGGATAAAAGATGAGAATGGAGAATATATCAAGGTGTACACGATAAAAGGGACAAAACAGTATAACCCGCTTTATAATGCCCAGTTGGGGGTAATCGACGAGGATAAATATACCTTGATCACGAATAATTTTTCTATTGAATGGAGCATTAATCATGATTTGCGTTTACGAGCTCAATTAGGCTTACAAAAGAAAAATAGTACTTCTGATAATTATTTACCTGCCGATCACACGACTTTTGCGACTGCTACAGATAGTGATAGTTATTTTCGCAAAGGAAAGTATACTTACGGAACGGGTGAGGATATTAATATCGATGCAAACGTGACGTTGAGTTATTCAAAGATATTTCATGAAAAACACCAGCTATATGCCGGATTCGATTACTCTATAGCCCAGAAGAAAAATCACTTCTACACGTTTATCGTGGAAGGATTTCCTGATGGTAAATTGGATTTCATTGGTAATGCTTTGCAGTATGAGAAAAATGGGGTACCGAAAGGTACGGAAGAATTGTCTCGTCGGGTTGGTTTTACCGGGAATGTCAATTACATTTATAACAATCGTTATTTCATGGATTTATCATTCCGTGTGGATGGTTCATCGTTGTTCGGGACAAAAAATAAATTTGCCCCGTTCTGGAGTGCCGGTATCGGGTGGAACGTGCATAACGAGAAGTTCATGCAGAATCAGAATATCGTGAATAATCTTCGGATTAGAGGATCGTATGGAGAAACCGGATCTCAACAGTTTTCTTCCTATCAGGCGTTGTCAACCTTCCAGAGTTACACGGGAAAACGTTACATTATTTGGAACGGGTCTGAGTTGATGGGATTAGGAAATGAAAAGTTGAAATGGCAGGTTACCAAGCAATTAAATGGTGGTGTTGAAGTTGGACTTTTCGACGGACGCTTATCGGCATCTTTCGATATTTATAGTAAAAAGACTTCTAATTTGTTGTCTCAAATGGATTTGCCTTTGGCGAACGGATTCAGTTCTTACGTGGATAACGTGGGAGAGGTGAAAAATACGGGCTACGAGGCCATGATTAGTGGATATTTAATGCGTGATACGCACCGGAATATCATCTGGTCTATGACAGCCAAATTAGCTTACACGAAGAATGAAATTACCAAGCTTTCTGAAGCAATCAAACGGCAGAATGAGCTTTACAAATCAAAAGATGTAGAGATTAATCAGTTATTGTATGAAGGGTATGCACAGAATTCAATTTGGGCTGTTCCTTCCATGGGAATTGATCCGAGTACCGGATATGAAATTTTCTTGGATAAGAATGGGAATATCACGGATAAATGGAATCCATCCGACAAGCGTTATTTTGGAGTTGATGAGCCCAAATACAGGGGTAATATCAGTACTTACTTTGCTTGGAAGGATCTTTCTGTTAATCTGTCATTTGCTTATCAATGGGGAGGACAACAATATAACGAGACATTACTTAACAAGGTGGAAGTGACCAATGGTGAAATTGATAAGAATAATGTTGATAGTCGAGTGTTGAAAAAGAGATGGCAGCATATTGGAGACGTGAAACCTTACAAGGGATATGGTTCCGTGGAGACAAAAGCGACTTCCCGTTTCGTGATGGATGATAACGTGTTCCAATTCCAAAGTGCCAGTGTGGAGTATCGGTTACATTCAGATTTCCTGCGTGACAAGTGGAAAGTTGAGACAATCAGTATCGGGGCTAATATGTCGGATATATTCTATATTTCTTCTATCAAGCGTGAAAGAGGAACTTCTTATCCGTTTGCCCGCAGACTGGCTTTAACCCTTTCATTAATGTTTTAAACAATGGTATTATGAAAAGAATTTTACTATATATCACGTTATTCGCGACTTTATCGCTAGCCTCTTGTAATGATTGGCTGGATGTAAAGCCGGAGACTCAAACCGATGAAAAAGATATGTTCGAGTCGGTTTCCGGGTTTAAAAATGCCTTGACTGCCTGCTATATTAAATTGAATTCCAAAAATTTATATGGGCTAAGTTTGACAATTACGGATATTGAATTTATGGCCCAACATTGGAATTACCAGGAGAGTAATTATCGGGGGGCAGAGGATCTCAAGGCTTTCAAATATGAAAACGATTATCCGAAGACATTAATATCCGCAATTTACGGGGAGATGTATAATACAATTGCCCAAGCCAATATTATACTACAGAATATGCCCGATCACAAGGAGGTGATCACGAACGAGGATATGCGGGCAATTGTAGAGGCAGAGGCATTAACGATTCGGGCATTTTGTCACATGGAAATATTACGTTTATTTGGACAAATGCCGCAAAATGCTGATAAACAGGTATCTCTGGCGTATGCTAAAACCGTGTCCACGGTGATGATTCCGCACTATTCGTATAATGATTTCACGAATTTGATTCTTGCTGATTTAGATGCGGCTGAAGCTCTGTTTAAAGATCATGATCCGTTATTTACTTATTCTTTCCAAGAATTGGATAATTTCTTCGATACAAAGAATTATAATGTAGAGTTGGCGGACGAGTTTATGGGATTCAGACGTTTCCGTTTTAATTATTATGCTGTAAAAGCGATTCGGGCAAGGTTGTATATGTATATGGGGAAGAAAACAGAAGCATATACTGCAGCAAAAGAAATTATTGATGCCGTCGATAAGAATGGTAAGAAAGTTTTGGAATTGGCGGGAGCGGGAGATATTAGTAGTAGTAATTTTGCTTTGCCTTCAGAGTGTATTTTGGCTTTAAGTAATTACGAGATTGAAAGTAATACAGAAAAATTATTTAAATCAGATAAAGCTGAAAAAATATACCTCACAGAAAAACAGTTTAATAATGATTTGTTTGCCGGACAATCTACGGCCGTGAATAACCGAGTGCAAGTGTGGGATCGTACACCTGATAATCAAGGGGCTATAAAACCTTTGCTAAAAAAGTACAATCAACCGTCCTCAACCACGAACACGGATATGGAGGTGTTGGCCACGCAGAAACAGGTGGTTCCATTGATTCGTTTGTCCGAGATGTACTTGATTGCTATCGAATCTGCTCCCACGCTGAATGAGGCTAATGCTCTTTATATTCCTTATATGAAAGCGAGAAACGTGGATGCGTCTCCTTTACAACAAGAACAGTTGATGACCGAGATAATCCGGGAATATCGTAGAGAATTCTTTGGAGAAGGACAAATGTTCTATACTTACAAACGTTTGGGAATAAAAAATATGTTATGGAAGACGGATCGGGAGGTTGGCGAACAGGATTATATTGTGCCATTACCAAGTACAGAACTGAACGCAAATTAAAAGTAGAAAGCTATGAAAAAGATAAATAAATATATACTATGGTTATTACCGATTTTCGGATTATTCGCATGTGAAGATGAGATGGGGGTGTATAATTCACCGGAGAATCGTTTGAATTTTATATATGAACCATTCACGATGGCCGATACCGTGATTCCTCGTACATTTGTTTACGATGTTGAAACCCGGGTATTCGATACCGTTTGGTTGGAAGTTGAAACGATGGGGTATGTAGAAGATCATGAACGTTCGTTTGTACTGGAACAAGTGAAGAAAGGAGAGGGAGAACAAGCCGTGGCAGGAAAGCATTATATTGCTTTTGATGATCCGCTTGTTGCCGATTATTACAAGATTCCAGCGGGAAAAAATACCGTACGTTTTCCGATAATATTAAAACGTGATCCTTCATTAAAACAACAGGAGGTGACATTATGTGTTCAGATCGGTCACAATGAAAACTTTATTCCCGGCTACGAAAAATATCAGAAGAAGATCATTCGGGTGGCAGATATATTGATGCAACCGAAATACTGGGATTTTTATGCATCGTATTATTTCGCTGGAAAATATGGTAAAGTGAAGCATCAGTTTATGATTGATGCCACGGCAGATTTAGGAATCAAGATGAACGATGACTTTTTCTATTCGTTAGTTGGTGATCCGAGTAGCGTTGATATGGGAATGACGGATTATTGGTTCTATTTCTTCACTCGGAAATTGGCTGCTGAAAATGAGGCGAGAGCTGCCAGAGGTGAAGAACCCCTTCGAGAGGCACCGGAGCCCGGTGAAACGGAAGGTGCGTTAGTTAGATTTACCCGGTATGAAAGATAATAATGACAAGTTATGAAAAAGAAAATATACAATATATTATCAGTCTGTTTATTCGCGTTACTTGTTTCGGCATGTTATGACGACGAGGGAAACTATGACTATCATGAAATCAGTACGATTAATACTGAAGGATTGGAAAAGAGTTACACGAAAACGTCCTACCAGGATGTTCTTCATCTGGAACCAACCGTTACGGCAACGGGTGGGGAGAGTGATTTTGAATATTTATGGACGTTGAACCTGACGAAAGGGTCGGGTACGACTTCCAATAAAATAGAGATAATACTGGACACGATTGGAACTGATCGGGTGTTGGATTTTCCGGTAAATATTAAACAAGGGTTTTATGATTTGACATTTCGGGTAACGAATAAGAGCAATAAACTGGAAACGTATCAGGTGATGTCTTTGAGCGTGGTGACTAAATTTTCAGAAGGTTTCTACCTGTTGAAAGATATGGGAAATTCAACAGATGTGGATTTGCACGCTTCTGATAACAGTTTAGTGGATAATATTTTCTTGAAAATGGATGGGGAACATATGCCTGATGCACCGGTTAGCTTAGGGTTAGATCCCGGATATTGTTTTGTTGATGAAACCACGGCAGAATACGTGATCACGAAGGCTTTAACTGTTTGCACGGAGAAGGATGTCCGGATTTCTAATATCGAGGATATGAGTACGATTTACACTCATAGTAACATGTTCCTTGGTGGTGAGGCTCCCGAAGAAAAGCCGTATTATGTGTGGCGAAATGCATACGGGGTCGGATATATTTCTGACAAAGGAGCATACTTTTCTACACAAGCATCCCTTTGGGATTTGTTAGGAACGGGAAAGTTCGGATTCCCCGCTATGGTAAATGATGACGAGGAAACAAAACCCAACCAGAACGGTGTGTTTGCGAGTACTTGTTTTTATTATTTAGACGAATTGAAAGGACGCTTTTTGTTTTTGGATTTTAATGGTAGCTTACATACTTATAGTGATTTGGACAAGAATGGTGAAGAAAAACCGAATAAGCCTAACGGTATAACTCACCATCTGAAATTCTTTGGAAAGAATTACATGGATGAAACGAGTACAGGGTATGCTTTGTTTGAAGATGAGAATACTGCAGGAAAACATTATATTTATCAGTTGGTGTTGGGAATGGATCCTTCTAACCCGATTGAAAAGGTAACAGAAGTTGCAACTTCGTCTAAATTGAACGGGGCGAATCTGTTTGCCGTGAATGAGTTGACAGCTAAAGTGATGTATTTTGTAAACGATAATCAATTGTATATGTATGATCTGGTACAGAATACGGAAGAGTTACTTCGTCCGACGGATATGGCTACGGGAGAAGAGATTACTTATATTAGTAATCGTTACTGGTCGGGTTCTGATAATGCTGATAAAAACTTTGATTATTTGGTATTTGCTACTCATAAGGATGGAAAGTATAAAGTGTATTTATACGAGATTCTTGGAGGTAAGCCTTATGGCAAGCCGGTGCGCGTGTTGGAAGGAGAGGGGAAAGTGGTGAAGATGCATTATGTCGATCCGTCTATGTCCATGGTTAGTTATAGTTATTTTCCTAATTCTTTTTAATGAATCTTTTTAATGAATCTTTTTTCAAAGGAGATGCTTAAAGCGTCTCCTTTGAAATATATACCTCTTACAACATGAAAATCATAGATTGTATTGTATTGGGTGTGGCGTGTCTAGCATGTACACCTTCGGATTATTATACCCTTCAGGGTACCCTGCCCGAAAATAGTAAAGCCACTGAAGTTTATTTACTCACGGGGGAAGGGAAAGGTACTGATACTCTTGCAAAAAGTACGGTACGTGGGGATCGTACTTTTACATTAAAAGGTAAGGCGGAGAATCGTTTGCTTTATTTAAATATGGGAAACTATGGTGGAAGAGTTTATTTTTATTCAGAACCCGGAGAGTACCAGTTGAAAAAGATAGGTAATAATTATTTAGTCGAGACCGGGCAGGAAGGAATGCAATCCCGGTTAAACGCTCATCTCGAAAAGATCGAGAAGAACTCGACGGAAAGGTTCGATTTGCAAAAACGAATGGCAGAAACAAGTGATGAAGGGGATTTAGAGTCATTGGGACGAGAAAATGAACGATTATGGAAACAAGGGAACGATCTGCTATTGGATATGGTGACTGATTTCAGTGGTAGTTCCGTGGCGGCCATGTTGGTACAGGATAATATGTGGATAATCAGTTATGATTTTAAATTATTCACACGAACTGTGAAAGCGATGGGGGATGGACCTGATTCGGAAATAAGAAAGGAGATCATGGAAAAATATGAGGCGGCAAAACAAAAACAATTAACGGGTAAAGCCCCGGATTTTACTTTGCCGGATCTAAAGGGGGAAAATGTAATATTGTCGAATTACAAGGGGAAATATTTATTGATTGACTTTTGGGCTTCTTGGTGTAAACCATGTCGCATGAAGATTAAAGAGTTGAAAAAAGAATATGGTCGTCTGCAAGAATTAGGGATTGAAGTGATTGCTATTTCCTGTGACAAGAAAAAGGAGGATTGGTTAAAAGCCGTGGAAGAGGATCAACCTATATGGAAACAATTACGTGTTGATCAGGAGATAAACGGAAGTGATACAGCCGATGATTATAAGGTAGAATTTTTGCCTACTCTATACTTGATTTCTCCGGATGGGATGGTTTTGGATACCAATCCGGGAATGGAGGAAATTGAGCATGTTGTAAAAAATAATAAATGAAGAAATGATACATCTAGCAATAAAATTCGTGTGTTTGTTAGGACTTTTATCTGGAACCAGTTTGCTGACACAAGCTCAACCACAGTATGTTGAACCTGCAATAAAGATTGGCGTGTTTGATTCAGAAGGGAATCCTATTGATAAACCTAAAGTAATTGTATATGATAGTCTTCATCGGTTTGTAAAAGAGGAAGTTGTTAATAAAACTGATTTTAAAGGGCAGATTAAGAAAATAGAAATACAAAACTTTGGAACGTATTATCTCCAATTTAGTAAAGAAGGGTATGAACCAATCGAGGAAGTTCGTGTCACTTGGAAAAATGATATGGTGAATAGATCTCCAATTGTAAAGATGAAACTTTTAAATGCTAGTAAAAGTCTTTCGTGGATGTGGTGGGGGATAGGTGCAGTTATGCTACTTATGGCATTACAAGGGTATAAAATTTTTAGAAAGAAATATAATAATAAAAATTTATGATGTTATGAAAAAGTATTTAATGATTTTATTCGTTCTTTGTGGTTTGGCTTCATTTGGACAAGATAATTTGTATATAACTTTAGTTGGTAATAATTTCGGTAATCCTATAAAAGGAATGGGTATTTCAGTCCATGAAGCTGGCGGGAAAAATTATCATGGAATAACTGATGTTGATGGAAGGGTTTCGTTTAAGATTAGTGTTTTTCATCATTTTAATGTATATGTGGAAAATCCGACACTTTGGTATACAAAACCAATTGTTGATTTAATGATGCCTAGTAATCAATTTTTGTTTATAACTGTTACAATATTGGGTGATTATCGTTTTTCTCAAAATCAGAGAGAGGAAATAGAAGAGGTGTGGGAATCATATTTTATATTACCTAAAAAGATTTATGTAGAAATGGCTTAAATATTTTAATAACTTAAAACGCGAGAATTATGAATATCAATCAAATACTATTAATCAGTCACTATGAGGCAAAGCTACTAAGGAGAAATTGGTTATTCATTTTTCTCGTGTTTTTATTGGTAGGTGGGAGTCTGGCGGCTCAATGGTTTATACAAGTGGACTTTCCTATTCATTTTCTGAATGCACTATCTTGTTCGATTCCTTTCGTGAGTGCTTTTCTTTTCAATTTTATTCAGGGAATTTTTATCCTCTTTATAGCGGGTGATTTTATCCGGAGAGATCGTTCTTTAGACTCTTTTGAATCGCTAAGCACACGTTCTCATGGGAATGGCGATTACGCAATGGGGAAATTACTGGCTGTTGTGGGGAGTTTCGTGGTGTTGAACGTGCTGGTCATTGTGATTACATGGGGGGTCCATCAATTTTCAATGCAATCATCTCCTGTTTTTTTCCCGTATGTATTTTATTTCATGACATTAACTCTCCCTTCTTTATTGTTTTTGGTCGGGATAACTTTGTGGATAACCGTCACGATAAAAATATGGCCCGTGGCGTTATTGTGCTTGATAGGATATATCTTTTTTAATGTTTTTGTTTTGACGGATTATTTATATGGCAGTTTGGACTATCTGGCGATTTCGATACCTAATGTGTTCTCGGATGCCACGGGAAAACACGTGGGACTTTTCCCGTATGTGACTCAACGAATCGCATTTGCCATGTTAGGTATTGCCTTCATGTTGCTATCTGTAGTTAGATTGAAACGTTTACCGAATAATCCCGGAAATAGACGATGGATACAATGGATGGGGGTTATTGTGCTGATTACAGGAATCTGGGTAGGAGGAACTTATTATTTCCATTTTGAAAAAGACCGACAGAAAAGACAGGAGTTTGTGAAATTGTACATGGAGTATGCAACACGGAAACGTGTGGAAATTATCCGTCAACATATCGAGTATAGCCAACATCGAACTCGGATGATCGTGAATGACACGCTGACTATTCGTAATCCCTACCGGGAAAAAATAGATGGATTTTTCCTTTTCCTGAATCCCGGATTATATGTTGATGGCATAACGACTGGAGAGACTAGCGTGAATTTCGATCGAAAAGATTTTGCCATATCATTACACCATTCTTTGGAGCCGGGAGAGGCGAAAGAGTTCGTGATTCGTTATGCCGGAGAAATTGACGAGAGTGTTTGTTATTTAGATATTCCGGATCAGGATTATTATGCGACACAATGGAGTATTAATATTTTGAGATACGGGAAACATACAGCTTTGGTTGATGATAAATACACGTTGTTAACTCCCGAATGTTTATGGTATCCGACTGTGGAGTTTCAGACATCTCCCGTGGCATTACAATTTGCCGACAGGTATTTTACGGATTACGTGTTAACCGTTATCCATGATTCAAGTTATACCGTTATATCTCAAGGGGAGGCTTCACAAACGGGGGATGGAACCCGTTTTGATCATGCTCACGCATTGCCGGGATTAACATTGTGCATGGGCAGGTATAATAAACGAGAGATTACGATTGACGATACTCGTTTTGAATTGTATTATTTTGATGAAAAAGGAGCCTTGTTCTCTTCGCTTGAGGCGACTAGAGAAGGGCTTGTGCAAGGAATTGGTGAGGCTAAAGCATATTTTGAAAAACTAACCGGAGAAGTTTATCCTTTTCATAAATTGGCTTTCATTGAAACCCCGGTTAGTTTTTGTGCTTATCGTGGTGAAAATAGGAAAAGGAGTGAACGGATTCAACCGGAATTAATCTTTAAACCGGAAAATTGTTGCGATCAATCAGATTACCTTCCCTTAAAGGAGTATGCGGATAAAAGAGAAAAAGCCGTTACCGGAAGTTCTAGAACAGAGATCGAAAGTGAGGCGATTCGTAATTTTTGTACGGCGAATGTAGGGGAAGAAATTAGCGTGTTGAGAAAAATGGCGTTGCCGGATTTTATTGCCGGGCAGCAAATTACACCGGAAATAATAAAGAATCCGGCTTCAATTCTTCCCATGTTTACTGATTTTAGCGATTACATTTATTCTGAAAATTTTCCGGGCATTAATCGAATTATGACAGGAATGCGAGCAAATAATCAAGTTGATATACAATGGGAATTATACAAGGTCGGGGAAACCGGTGAACATAAAGCGATACGGACTCTTTCTTCGCAAAGTTTACGAGATGTATTGAAAGGAACGGGAAAGTCTTGTGATTTAGATGCCATTTTCAAGCTAAAAGCCGCTTATTTGAGAAAACAGATTAATATAAAAGTGAATCAGGATAGTTTTGCTGTTTTCATGAACAAATTCCGATCTAGGAATTCTTTTTCTCGCGTTACTTTCGAATGTCTGGCGGAAGAATTTGAACGTGAATTTAATTTCGATCTTGTTGAGGCAACACGAGAATTGTATGACCAACATGGACTTGCCGCGCTTCGTGTACAAGATATTGAACAATACACGGGGAAGGGAAACGAAGGGCCGATGCTTGCTTTCAGTGTATGGAATTCTTCAGACGTGAACGGAATTATTTCCGCGTACACGGATAAAGGCGATGGTTCAAGAGATTTGTTGAATGTAGGGGATTTTATGATCCGGGCCGGTGAATGTTCCCGGATTTGTTTCCCGTTACCCCATAGTGTAGGAGGTGTGATCTTGCAAACTAATTTGGCGCAGAATATCCCGGGTAATTATATTTACAATTTCATGGAATTTCCCCAGGAAGCGCTTGTTCATGCGGGACGGAAAAAGTTGGAACCCTCTTGCTTTTTACCGTCTTCAGGAGAGATTGTCGTGGACAGTGAGGATCAAGGATTTCATGTTTTCGCTTCGGAAACGAAAGAATCCTTGTTAGGGAAATTATTGCAGGATAAGATGATCGTGGAAGATAGTGGGGTCGATTTTCTGACCGACAATGCCCCGGGATGGGTTAGTTCCGTTTATATAGATGCTTACGGTTTTCCCGTACGGAGTTTTTTAGGTAAAAAGACGAAAAACAGCCAGGCCCGTGCGGAATGGAAAACGGAAATTCCGGAACAAGGAGAGTATGGGGTGTCTATATACAAGTTAGACCTGGATTTCAGGTACCAAAGGCAAGCTGATTCAGTGGCCTATTATTACACGTTGGAGCAAGGAGATTATCGTGCGGATATTGTGATGTCGTTTCTCCGAAATGGACTGCAAAACATTTATCTGTCAGACAATCTCGGACGAAAGGAAGAATATTCTTACCAGCAACAAATGCCTCAATGTGGTTGGATCCAAGTAGGTGTTCTCCCGCTAGTCAAGGGTAAAGTAAAACTAATTTTACATGATAAAGGGGCTTTCCCGGAACAATTGGTTTTTGCAGATGCGGTGAAGTGGGTGAAGAAGTCATGAATGTAGTAATAATCGAGAAGGCGAAAACACTAATATAGAGACGATAATAAATTCAGAATTTAAGTTCTTGTGTGAAGAAATCTAATTTGAATAAAAAGTTATAGGAAATCTAATGAAAAAAGGAATATTATTTTTGATATTATTTTTCTTGGTCGTTTGTAAAGGAACTGGACAAATCTTACAAGGTTATGTCAAAACCTTGGAGGAGAAACCTGTTTCTCAAGCTCATGTTATTTTACTAAATTCAGATTTAAAGGTTGTTGCCCATGCTGTAAGTGGTGATGATGGTTTCTTTTTAATCACGTCCGTGAAAAAGGGGTATATAAATTGAACATATCCTGTGTTGGATTCGAGGTTTTACAACAGAATATTTTGATAGAGGAAAATCAAGGGGATTTAGGCGTGTTTAGAATGAAAGAAGGGATTACCTTGGATGAAGTAACAGTGATAAAGCACAAGAAATCTTTAACAACGAAAGTAGATCGGATCATATATGATGTGGAGCGAGATTCAATGGCCAAAAATTCTGTGGCGATGCAGATACTAGAGAAACTTCCGTTTGTTGATATTGACTTGAAAACGAAACAATTACAAGTGATGGGAGGGACGAATTTCGTGATTACGATTAACGGGAAAAAGAATCTTTTTCTTTCGGAGGCAAATCAATATGTGGCTCGACTGTTACAAGGAGATAAGATGAAACAAGTTGAATTAATCACCTCGCCACAAGGACAATACAGTGATAAGACTGCCGTGATTAATATCGTGACAAAGGGGAGTTTGCCGGATGGTATTGTCGGGAATATTATGATTGATTTCGGTAAAGACTTCATTAAACCGAATTTAGGGGTAACTTCAAAAATTGGGAAATTGGTGTATAACGTGAATTATCAACCGGGATACACCTATTATTCGGAGTTAACAGATAAGACAAAGGTAATAAATTATAGGGATGACACGATACACAGAACGGAATCAGAATTGATAACTTGGTCGAAAGATGATTCGCATGAGTTACAATTAAACGCAAGTTACGATTTTTCAGACAATGATTTACTCACCTTTACCGGGCAATACACCTACTATCGGGAAAGGGCCAGACAGTATCGCAGTGATGAGGAATTGAATTATGATCAATATGTTCCGGCATTTCGGGCAAGCTATTCTTTTTCTACAGTCAAAATGAGTTTAAGGGCAGAAGTGAGTTTTGAGAAAACAATAAATGATATGCAATTCAGTAAGAAGAGCAAAAAGGTACGAAAGAATTTCTTTAATGTAACTCCCAGTGCTTCTGCTATATTTTTATTAAGTCGGAAATCTACGTTTTCAATATTATATTCAGTGCCTTCTTTCCGACCAGATATTTATTATTTGAATCCTTTTGTAGATCGTTCTGATCCTTCACATTGGAAAGTTGGTAATCCTGATTTAGAACCGGAAATATCCCAGTTGCTCTCGATGAGTTATCGCTTTTATACAGAAAAGACGAGTTTAGCTTTTTCAGCAAAGTATAAACATTCGGGTAATGCCATATATCCTTATGACTACACGAATGAAACAGGAGCGCTTGTCACTACTTACAGGAATATGAATCGTTCGGAAATGCTTTCTTTTAATATGAACTTTGAATACAAAGTCCCCGATAAACTTCAAATATGGTGTACGGGAGAGGCAAAATATACGTATTATTCTATCACTAGAAGTAATTTTCCTCTTTGGAATTTTAAAGCAGTTGCGGGAGTTTATGTTACATTATTCAAAAAGGCAACTCTTGGAATTATTGGAAATATTCGTCCTATGTCAACGTCTGTACAACATACAAAATTTGAATATCTCACAACAGCTACTTTGAGAGGAGAATATACTTTTACTTCAAGGTTATCTTTCCTAGTTGATGTGGACAAGTTTTTATGGAAACATATCAATGTGGAAAACGTGAAAGAAACAGACTCGTTTTACTACCACAAAGATGAACAATGGCGAGGTCGGTGGGTGTCGTTTACCCTAGTCTATAATTTTGGACGCTTGTGTGATCGTGTAAAGAAAAGTGGTCGGGGAGTAAAGAATGAAGATAGAGTGAAAGAATTATAGTTTCCTTGACAATATGAAATTTTAATTTAGATACATAAAAATATGGAAAGAACATGTTTCAATCTTTCCCGCATATAATGGTTTGCATTGTTCTTGTGCTTTTTCACGGTGTTTATCGATATGTCCAGTAACTGGGAAATTTCTTCATGAGATTTCCCATGAAGACTGAGTTGGTACACTTCTCGGCAAGAAGGGGAGAGTTCGTCAAAGACGGTTTGGATCATCTGGAAAACTTCTGATTCAACGATGTTTTCCAGAAAGAATTCTTGGTCTTCTTTTTCGAGAACAATTTTTTCGGCATATCGATTCGCAATGTTTCTGCGACGAATCGTGTCAACAGAGAAACTACGTACGATTTTGTATAAATAAGCTTTTATCGTGCTTTCTGTTTTAAATTCGTTCCTTTTTTCCCACAAATTGAGAAAGGCATCTTGTACTACATCTTCAATGGTCGCATCATCATCTACATATTTAGCTGAAAAATAGCGCAATGTTGATGCGTATTTGTCATATAAATAGCGGAAAGCTTTATCGCTGTCTTGTCCCCAGAAATTTGTTGTTATTTGACTTTCCATGTAAATGCCGTATCTTTAAACCAACGATTAATAATAGTAAAAGTGTTGATTTTGTTATGATAAGACCGAATACTAATTAGAGCCTCTTTCACACTGGGAATAAAAAAATTAATAAAAACATAATTTCATGTGAAAATAACCATTAATAACCTATATTTGTATGATTATTAATCGTTCGTTTTTTGATAGGAAGATTATGCTTGTTTTGGCATATTGTTATAACAATTAATAATAGCCTAGGAGGGTGTGTTAGATTTATCCGTGTTTTTCTCTTTTTTCGTTCATGTAAGAAAAAATCTTTTTTATTCCAATCCAATTCTCGTGTATTATCACTAAATTTGCCTCTTTAATATAAGATTGATAACATTAAAAATTGGGAAAAATGAGAATTATTGTATCTGTAATTTTATTGGCATTTATCACTGTCAGTTGCGGTACTAACAAACGTGTTTACGCACCACCTTTTGAGGAAGAGGAGACAGAGACTGTTGTAGTGAAAGAAAACGTGCAAACCACGGCACAAAATCCCACAAAGAAAACTGAAAATACAAAACCTGTCGTTTCTCGGGAAGAGAATGTAACTATGACTCACGGGGACGTGTTGAAACGTTATAACGTGATTGTCGGCAGTTTTTCAAACGTGGACAATGCTTTGAAATTACAGGCAAAATTGAACGGGATGGGCTATCACAGTATTATCATGAAGAATAGTGCCGGGATGAGTCGGGTAAGTATTGCTGGATTTGACGAAGAGGCATCCGCTCGTGAAGAATTATTAAAAGTTCGTGAACAATATCCGGAGTTTGCAGATGCATGGCTGTTGATTTCCAAGCAAAACTAAATACGAGATAAAGATGATATAAAAGGTCGGCTAATGCCGACCTTTTAAGTATCATATCAATTCAAATCCCACAATATCAGGACCATTATCATCTTTTTTTTTCGTTTCATCATTTCCAGATAAGCCATTTTCTTCGGAGGCATCCCGTGGTTCTTCCGTTATTTTTTCTTCTATTAATACTGTTGTGGAGTCTGTAATTTCAGAATCCTCTGTTACAAGTGTAATTTCTTGCCCTTCTTGTAAAGTCGGTTCGGTGTGAGAGAGGATTTCCGGATCTTCATTTAAAGAAATAACTTCATGTACAACTGTTGGTTCCTCTATCTCTTTCGTAGGACTCTCAATATCAATAACGGGATTTTCTGAGATGATTGTTGTCATGGCAGCTTGGTTCTCTGCAAACGAAACATCTTCTTGAAGAACACCGTTTTCACATCGGAATACTTTTCCCGGAAAATGTTTTATTAGGTCGTATTGGTGGGTGGCGATAACGACTGTTTTGCCACTATCACAGATGTCTTTCAGTAGTTCAACTAATCGATAGGAAGTTTCCGGGTCGATGTTTCCGGTAGGCTCGTCAGCTAGGATGATAGGAGGGGCGTTTAGCAATGCTCGGGCAAGCACGATGCGTTGTTGTTCACCACCGGACAATTGGTGTGGGAATTTATCCCGTTTGTCAGGGAGTTCGACTTTATCCAACACTTCGTTTATCCTTTCCTTGATTGCTTTCTTGTCTCTCCAGCCTGTGGCTTTCAGCACAAATTCTAAGTTCGCGTAAACATTCCGGTCTGTCAGTAATTTAAAATCCTGGAACACGATCCCGCATTTGCGTCGTAAGTAAGCAATTTGTGATTTCTTGATCTTGCTCAATTGGTAACCGGCGACTTCTCCTTTACCGTAAATAAGGGGAAGTTCGGCGTATAATGTTTTGAGCAAAGACGTTTTTCCGCTCCCGACTTTACCGATCAGGTAAACGAATTCACCTTCCTTAATTTCTAGGGATACATCTTTGAGAATCGTGTTTTTTTGTTGCCGAATGACGGCGTTTTCCAGTTTTATAATTGCTTCCACCTTATTAATTTTAGATTTTAGATTCCAACCGCACAAGGCCACCGTTTTGTAATCACTGAATCTTTTCAATTTTCTATTTATAGTTCCTTTAGTCCTTTGATGTTTGCTTCCGGATCGGGAGAGTTGAAAACGAAACTACCTGCTACAAGGGCATCGGCTCCGGCATTTACCAAGCGTTTTCCGGTTTCGAAATTAACCCCGCCGTCAATCTCGATAAGGGTATGGGAGTTGGATTCCATAATCAGTTTCTTCAGTTTGTCAACTTTATTGATTGTCTGTTCAATGAAAGACTGTCCTCCGAACCCCGGATTTACACTCATTAATAAAACAACATCTATATCCTCGATAACATCTTCCAATAGAGAGACCGGGGTATGTGGGTTCAGTGAAACCCCGGCTTTCATGCCCTGTGCTTTTATTTGCTGGATAGTGCGGTGCAGGTGAGTACACGCTTCGTAATGTACGGTCAATATGTCTGCTCCGGCTTTATGAAAAGCCTCCACGTAACGTTCCGGTTGCACGATCATTAAATGTACATCCAGTGGTTTCGTGGCCATTTTTTTTATTTGGGAAACTACCGGAAGTCCGTAAGATATATTAGGGACGAATACGCCATCCATGATATCCAAGTGAAACCAATCGGCTTGGCTACGGTTGACCATTTCAATATCTTTTGATAGATGCAGAAAATCTGCAGATAATAGCGAGGGAGAAACAATAACGCTCATTTTAAAGAGTTTAAAATTTAGAATTTAAATTATTTGTACCAGCTAGCATACATGGAATAGGAATTCACGATTCTTTCCACTTCATCACGTAAGAGTTCCGGACCCATTTGTTTCAATTTTTTAGCGGGAGCCCCGGCATATACCCAACCGGATTCAACAACGGTACCTTTCGTCACCACACTACCGGCTGCCACGATGGAATTACTTTCAATGACAGCGTTGTCAAGAACGATAGCACCCATGCCGATCAGTACGTTATCATGAATCGTGCATCCGTGAACCACGGCATTGTGGGCGATAGAAACGTTATTCCCGATATTGGTCGGAGATTTTTGATACGTTGCGTGTATCGTCGCATTATCTTGAATGTTTACTTTGTTGCCTATTTTAATATAATGTACATCACCTCTCAGAACAGCTCCGTACCATATACTACAATCGTCACCCATCTCCACGTCGCCAATAACAGCGGCATTTTCAGCTAAAAAACAATTCTTGCCGAATTTCGGCGTGTGTCCATTTAATTCTCTGATTATTGCCATAATATAATTGAAAATTGAGAGTTGAAAAATGGAAAATGAAATTCAATTTTCAACTTCCCGGTTTGTAAACTAATTTAACGTGTCGAAATTACGAAATATATGGCAGAAAACAAGAGGGGATGGTCTTTTTAAAGATTTCATTCTTGAGGCTGGAAAAATTTCTCTGATTTTTTTTGCTTTTAGAAAAAAGGTGTTACTTTTGCATCGCAGTTGGGAATAACCCACGGCAGAGTTCTTAAATGGAATAGTAAATGCGAAAATAGCTCAGTTGGTAGAGCATAACCTTGCCAAGGTTAGGGTCGCGGGTTCGAGTCCCGTTTTTCGCTCACTTTTAAATGCGAAAGTAGCTCAGTTGGTAGAGCACGACCTTCCCAAGGTCGGGGTCGCGGGTTCGAGTCCCGTTTTTCGCTCCTTGTGACGAGATCAATTATTGGTCTCGTTTTTTTGTGTAATGTGTTACTCCCAAATTCTTTTCAGTTATAAATCAATGTATATCCCTTATTCCAGCCTTTTGCCGGGGATATAATGGCTCGTAATTTTATTCTTGAGCGTGAATAGCCTCGTTATTGGCCCGGTTGACAGGTTATTCGAGTATGTTATTTTTGCTTTCCATCTGTTAAAATGGCGGCGATAATCGGGCGAGCATCGGGCGACAATCGGGCGATGGCGCCTAACAG
>OBWV01000091.1_pt1 | contig 108302 bp, 91 predicted proteins | sample 1495351 | NCBI WGS metagenome assembly OBWV01 (sample SAMEA2580122, study PRJEB22360) | human gut metagenome | biome: human gut; feature: human-associated habitat; material: faeces | place: Denmark | collected 2008/2010 | reverse complement strand
AAGCGGTACGCGAGCTGGGTTCAGAACGTCGTGAGACAGTTCGGTCCCTATCTGTCGTGGGCGTAGGAGATTCGAGAGGTCCTGACTCTAGTACGAGAGGACCGGGTTGGACGCGCCGCTAGTGAACCTGTTATGACGCCAGTCGTACGGCAGGGTAGCCACGCGCGGACGGGATAAGCGCTGAAAGCATCTAAGCGCGAAGCCTGCCTCGAGATGAGATCTCCTTACAGGGTCGTCGTAGACGACGACGTTGATAGGCCACAGGTGTAAAGCCGGTGACGGCAAAGCCGAGTGGTACTAATCACCCGAAAGTTGACGTTCGGTGGGTGAGATGATTCGATTAACGTTCCGGGCAATTGTCAATGCAATTGATAATTGCCAATTGAAAATGGGAAATTGAAAATTGAAAATGCAAGAAACGCGAGAAATGTTTTCGATATTCAAGGGACCATGATAGATGAAGCGTGAAGAAGTAACTTTAAAGATATTGTCACGTTGGCAAGAGTGCCACGAGAAGTGACGAAAGTTGGAAAAACAGAGAGGTAAGGAAATCGTGATTTTCCATCCTTCATTTTCAATTTTCAATCGCATTAAAAGGTGTCTATAGCGACGGTGATCCACCTCTTCCCATCCCGAACAGAGAAGTTAAGCCCGTTAGCGCCGATGGTACTGCCCTTGGGTGGGAGAGTAGGTCGATGCCGAATTTTCAAAATCGCTGGAATTTATTTCAGCGATTTTTATGGCGAGGTAGCTCAGCTGGTTAGAGCGCATGATTCATAATCATGAGGTCTCCGGTTCAATCCCGGATCTCGCTACAAAATGAAACCCATTGAGAAATCAATGGGTTTTTTATTTGAATCAAATTTAATATTTTATTCGGCAACAGTTACCTCGATACCGCGTTCACGCAATCCCTCGAGAGTTTTACTAGGTACATATTTATCCGTGATGATGTGATCAACAGCATCCAGATCGCATATTTTTCCGAAACCTCTACGTCCGAATTTAGAAGAGTCAGCCAGAACGACTACTTTTTGTGCGGCTTGTATCATTACCTGATTTAAATTAGCTTCCATCATGTTCGTGGTAGTTAATCCATAATCTAGGTCTATCCCGTCAACTCCCATGAAGAGTTTACTACAAGAAAAGTTTTCCAGCATTTTTTCTGCATAATTTCCAACGACAGAGACAGAACTATTCCGTACGAAACCTCCGAGTTGTATTATATCTATGTTCTTGTTACGAGCTAGAATGTTTGTAACGTTAATGGCTGCGGCAATTACTGTGAGGTGGCCTTGAGGCACGATCTCTCGGGCTAACGCATGCATTGTTGTTCCGGATGCAATGAGAATAGAGTCGTCTGCTGTAATTAGACTTGCAGCATATCTACCTATCAGTCGTTTTTCTTCGGGATAGGACTTTTCTTTCTCGTTTACATGGCGATCATTGATATAAGGGTTGATTAAAATGGCACTACCGTGTGTGCGATAGAGCATTTCTTTTTCCTCAAGTAAGGTAAGATCCTTGCGAATCGTTACAGAAGATACTTTTAATTGGTTGGCGAGATCAACAACTGAAACGGAACCTTGTTGGCGTAATGTTTCTAATATGTAGTTGTGCCTTTCACTTAGAGATAATGTTTTCATTTTGTTTCGATAATCATATTTCCACCACTGCAAATATACATCTGTTTTATTGAATATTACTTATCAAGTGTTGTAATTAATTTTAAACTGGGGAAATATATTTCTTAAAAAATAGAAACTTTTGCTCTGAGTTTCCGTAAATTAAGATCAATACCAAAGAAAGAAATGGCACTACTCGTAACGAGAAATGGGCCATGGAGACCAATAACAAAGAACGAAATTTAGGAAAACGAAGTTTCGGTTCGTAAGTATATGGTATGCTTGCGGAACGTTATTGGAATTTTATAGATTGTTGAATACATAAATAATTGTGTTATGAACCGAAAAGATATGTTGAATAAACTTCAGGAACCTGAGAAAGTATGGGATATGGTTGTGGTTGGAGGGGGAGCTACGGGTTTAGGAGTGGCGGTTGACGCCGCAACAAGAGGATATAGCGTTGTCCTCTTAGAAATGGCAGATTTTGCCAAGAGTACTTCCAGTCGGAGTACGAAACTGGTACACGGTGGTGTACGTTATCTTCAAAAAGGCGATGTCGCTTTAGTATTAGAAGCATTAAGGGAGAGAGGGCGAATGAAGGCTAATGCCCCGCATCTCGTGAAGGATCAGGCTTTTGTAATATCGAATTATACATACTGGGATAATTTCCTGTATTTCTGCGGGCTTACGCTTTATGACCTGCTGTCTTTTGGCTTCGGATACGGGAGAAGCCGTTTTATTTCCCCCAAGAAGGTGATGGAGTATTTACCGACATCGGTGAAAAAAGGATTGAAGGGAGGTATTGTTTATCATGACGGGCAGTTTGATGATTCGCGGATGGCAATTAATTTGGCCCAGACCAGTGCGGATAATGGGGGTGTGATACTTAACAAAGCGAAGGTTTTCGGGATCGTGCATGACCAGAACGGGAAGGTTGCCGGGGTGAAGTTCGTGGATATGGAGTCCGGAAAAGAGATGCAGTTGAAGGCGAAGAGTGTGATCAATGCCTGTGGAATTCTCGTGGATGACCTGATGGCGATGGATTCTCCTGGACATAGTAAGATGGTGACACCGAGTCAAGGAGTACATCTGGTGTTAGATATGAAGTTTTTGCAGAGTGATTACGCGATCATGGTGCCAAAGACGAGTGATGGACGGGTGTTGTTTGCCGTACCTTGGCACAATAAAGTTGTTGTGGGAACGACGGATATTATGCGTCCGGTTCCGGAAATAGAGCCGAAACCGTTGAAGGAAGAAATTGATTTTATTCTGAAAACGGCTTCTTTATACATGGACCCGGCCCCGACGTATGCTGATATTGAATCCGTGTTCGCGGGGCAACGGCCGTTGGCAGCCCCGAAACACGAGGGAAAGAGTACGAAAGAACTTTCCCGCGGACACAAGATTATAGTTTCCGATAATAATTTAATCACGATCACGGGAGGTAAATGGACTTCTTATCGTTTGATGGCCGAAGATACGGTGGATAAAGCGATTGCCATGAAACTGGTGGATGCCAGACCCTGCGTGACGAAAAAATTCCATATACACGGGTACCGGAAAAACCCGAACTTGAAAGACCACATGTACGTTTATGGTAGTGATCAGGATGCGATTATGAAGTTGATCGCTGAAAATCCGGAATACGGAAAGAAACTGTCAGATAAATATGATTATACCGTAGCCGAAGTTGTTTGGGCAGTTCGGGAGGAGATGGCCAGAGAGGTAGAGGATGTTCTTGCACGGAGGGTTCGATTGTTGTTTGTTGACGCGAGAGAGGCGATTAAGGCAGCCCCGCTGGTGGCAGAAGTGATGGCGAAAGAACTTGGGAAGGATCAGGCATGGATTGATGAAGAAGTGAAGGAGTTCACTGAACTGGCAGAAAATTACATCGCGGCTAAGATCATGTTTTGATCTTAGCCCGGTGTATTTCATCCGGAAAGAGCCGCGAGTAGTAATGGAAACGTTTACGATAATCAGATTGGAATCAATATAATATTTATTAAAAATTAATATCATGTGGAGTTTTCTGAAGCCTGAGCCTCATAAACCCTTGTTGCCTAAAGAGAAAATTGACCCCACGTACAAGAAGTTACGTTTACAGGTCTTTTTAGGTATATTTATAGGGTATGCGGGGTATTATTTAGTACGTAAGAATTTTACTCTGGCAATGCCCTATTTGCAGGAGTTGGGATTTGACAAGGGAGATTTAGGGGTGGCTCTTTCGGCTAATGCTATCGCTTACGGGATATCGAAGTTTTTGATGGGAGGGGTTTCCGACCGGAGTAGTGCCCGTAAGTTTTTGCCGTTGGGACTGGTGTTATCGGCACTCGTGACGTTGTTTTTGGGAACAAGCGCGGGTGTTTCTTCCATCGTGGTCATGTTTATTACCCAGTTTTTGATCGGTTGGTTCCAGGGAATGGGTTGGCCACCTAGCGGACGGGTGATGACGCACTGGTTTTCCTTGAAGGAACGGGGAACCAAAATGTCGATCTGGAACGTGGCCCATAATGTGGGAGGTAGTTTGGTCGGGATCATGTTTTCCGTGGGATTGGTGTGGTTCGGTTCCTGGCAGTCTGCCACGTTTGTTTTTCCGGCTGTTGTAGCCTTGGTGGTTGCCGTGATTGCGTTTATTCTGATCCGGGACACGCCGCAATCGTGTGGTCTGCCGCCGATCGAGGAATATCGTAATGATTACCCGAAAAATTACAGCGCGAAGTCGGAGGAAGAGTTGACGGCAAAAGAGATTTTTTTCAAATATGTTTTGAATAACAAGATATTATGGTATATCGCTATCGCTAATGCTTTTATCTATTTGGTGAGATACGGGGTGCTTGACTGGGCGCCGACTTACCTGAAGGACGTGAAAGGGTACGATAGCGGTGCGGTAGGCTGGATTTATTCGGCTTACGAGATCGCGGCCATTCCCGGTACGATTATCTGCGGTATCGTGAGTGACTACGTGTTCAAGGGACGGCGGGCGATCACGACGATGATTTACATGGTGCTGGTGGCCTTGTTCGTGTTTATTTACTGGCAGACGGAACATAATCTGGTGATGGACAGTATATGTCTGATCGCTATTGGGTTCTTGATTTACGGGCCGGTGATGTTGATCGGGGTACACGCCTTGGATTTGGCGCCCAAAAAAGCGGCCGGAACGGCTGCCGGATTGACCGGCTTTTTCGGTTATTTCTTTGGAACGGCTTTGTTAGCAAATATCATGTTGGGGTACGTGGTGGATCACCTCGGATGGGACTGGAGTTTCATTATCCTGTTGGGAGCCTGCGCTCTGGCATTCATTTTTACGGCATTTACAGTAAGAGAAGAACAATATCTGGTAAAAGAGAGTACTAACAAACATTAAACGCTCTAAAATTCAAAATTATGATTAAAAAGTTTTTTCATGCAGTGATGGCATGCGGGTTGATAGCCTTGGTCATGTCGTGTGAAGATCAAAAATTCAACAACATAAACGTCGATGTCGACAAGGTTGAATTGGATCATTTGACTCCCGATATGATTAAAGTGCGGGATTACGTGCCGGAGTATGCTGTTGTCGCTCACCGGGGATCGACGTTCTGGACCCCTGAAGAGACGGAGGCAGCGTATCGCTGGGCGAGAGAAATCGGGGCTGACTATCTGGAATGTGATATGCAGGTTTCGAAAGATGGGGTGGTGTTGGCATTGCATGATGACAACTTGAAACGAACCACGAATATCGAGAACGTGTTCGGGGAGACTATCCCTTACGAAATTAGGAAAGCGTATTACCAGAAGATCGGCTACTCGGCCGAGGAGGCTGATGCGTTGGTGAAAGAGGATGCCAAGAATTTTGTTCCGAATCTTCCGGCTTATTATACCTACGAGGAGTTGATGATGCTGGATGCCGGTACGTGGTTTAATGAAACGAGTATCGAACAGGCCCGCCCGAGCTTTGCCTCACAACATCAGTACATTTCTACATTGGAGGATCTCGTGGCTTATTCCAAGGGGAAAATGCTGGAACGGGACGCGCAGGGAAAACGAGTGTTCACGATGGGACAGAAAACCGGGGAGAAGATCAAGAGTTTAAGCGGTACGGCCGACGTAATCAAGTACACGTTCGGTTACGTGGATGATCCGGAGGACACGGGAAACCGCCCGGGAATTTATATCGAGTTCAAGGAGCCGTGGCTGAATCCTGCCGGGTTCGAGGAGATTGTCTACAAGGAACTGGATCGTTTGGGAATGAATATTATCACGCAACCGGAACCGGAAAGCAACCCATTCTACGTGAATGGCAAGGTGAACACGGGGAACACGAATGGCAAGGTGATTTTGCAGACCTTCTCGTTGGAGAGCCTTGTGAGGGTTGCCGAGCATTTTGAAGGTAAGGTCCCGATGTGTTTCCTGTTGTGGAAAGGTACGGGAGCGACGGATATCACGTATGACGATCCGCTGGGTTATGCCTCGTTTATTAATTTGGGCGTGAAGTACAAGGCTCATTTTATCGGACCGTGTATTGCCGGAGCTCCGAATAATTACCCGGAACTGAACCAACCGTGGCAGGATTACTTGATTCACAAGGCTGGAATGAAGAATCATCCCTACACGTTTGACACGTATGACCAGATGGCTAAGTATTTCGGACAATATAATTTCGGTGTCGAGATTGACGGGAAATATAAAGCACCTTATCTGGATGCATTGTTTACGAACCATTCTGATATGAGTATCAACTATATGATTACTCAAGGCTGGCGAAAGAGTCCGGCTTCCGAGACGTTGGTTGACGCGAAGGTGGTGTTGGAGAGATTAGGTTACTAAATAATTGTTTAAATGCAGACCAGTATGAAAAAATATATATTATTCCCTGTTGTATTAGTCGCCCTCGTGTTGTCGTCTAATATGGTGAAAGCTCAGGCCGAGGATGTTTCCAATCCTCTTTTACAATATATCAATAAGGATAAAGGAATTCGTTTCACGGCAGGCGCTCGTTTGTTTGCTGATGTGGCTTATTATCATTCGGAGTACACGCCGATGAAGTCGGGGGCAGCGCTCACGGATGCTCGCATACGGACGTCGTTGACATACGGGCCGTTGTATTTTTACGCTGATTTCGATTTTTCGAAAGGGACTTTCAAGCAAAAGAATATTTTCGTGCGATATAATTTTCACGAATCGGTGTACGGGATTCATAGCGTGAAGGCGGGCTATTTTAACGAACCGTCGAGTATGAGTCTGAACGCAAGTTTGTATAATTACCATTTTATTTCCCGTGCGGCTCCGGCCATGGCTTTATCGGCCGGGCGTGGTTTGGGGATTACCTACAAGTATTATGATGCCACTTTCTTCGCTGATCAAGGGCTTTTCGCTGAGAACAAGTACAATGACCAGATTTCCGGTTTTCAAGGAGTAAGCTTGAGTGGACGCTGGTTGTACAAGCCGCTTAATAATGAGTTTATAACTCTGCATGTCGGGGCCTCTTTCCGCTACGGACGGATTAACACGGGCGAGGTGGTGAATAACGTGTTCAAGACGAATATGGAGTTGGAGTCGAATATGCAGACTTACGTGGACGGTACGACGGAATTTCTAAACGCGCAGGTGCCTTGGGCGAAGAACACGATCACGGTAGGACCGGAAGTGCTGGTGGTTACCAGTAATATGTTTTTGCGGGGCGAGTATATTTACAAGAGATTATACAAGAAAAGAAATGACGAGGCTTTGTTCGAGAATCAGTTGGGAGGCGTTTGGAGCTGGACTACCTTGGCATCTTGGCAGGCCGGAAACCCGATACGGAGTTCCAAGTTTCAAGGGGCGTACGTGGAAATGGGGTACTTGCTTTGCGGTGAAGGATACGGTTATGACGATGAGTACGGATTGTTACGGGGAAGTAACGAGAGGGGAGATCTGGAGATTGTGGCCCGTTATAGCTACACGGATTTGAATGACATTAATAAAGGTGATTTCTTTTTAATTGGTAAGCAGGTATTTTATCCCGGGGGAGTGGTGGCAGATTACCCGGCCGTGTCAACGAGTATTGGCGGGGGACGGTTACACGCGGCCACGATTGGCGTGAACTACACGTTGAACCAGTACGTGAAGGTGATGGGCGAGTACCAGTATAGTAATTTAAAGAATGTTTATTTCCCGTTGGATAAGAATTTCCATCAGTTGCAGATGCGTTTGATGGTGTCGTTCTGATAGGAGAGAAGGAAAAAGTGGCTGTCTAAAAAGTCAATTTTAAACAACTACCCTCACTAACTCCCCCTTACACAGGGGGAGCTGGTGGGGGTAGTTGGCAAATACAGGCAGGACTTTTTGGATAGCCTCCTTATAAACCTTATGACTTTGTAAACGATGTGGACTTTTTTAGCGATGTGGATTTGCTTTTTAATTCCTTTTCATTATTTTTGGGATTCGAAACACACAAACACTAATTTATCGCCAGATTATGAGAAAAGTCACTTTGTTATTGATGACCTTGGTTGCTATAACCAGTATGGCAACAGGTCAGGTTGACGTGAGTGCGGTCAATAAACCGATCGAGTTGTTGAACGAGGCAAATACGGATATAGAAAATGGAGATTATAAAGATGCTGTTCAAAAATTGATCGCGGCTAATCGGTTGAATCCGAAATTACGAGAGGTTTACTCGTCTTTGAATACAGCTTGTACTCACACGAACCAGATTTCTTTGCTGAAGGAGTTTCTAGTGAAAGGAAAGGGGATATTTGAGGAAGATGACGAACTTTGTTATTATTTGGGGAATATTTATCAGAATCAACAGAATTATGCGGCAGCCATTAAGGAGTATTCTCTGGCAATCCAATACGCTAAGAAAAATGGGGAAGAATACGAGTTGGTGTACGCTTATTATTTGAACCGGGGGAATTGTTATTTGAAGCAGCGTGAATTTGCGAAGGCGATACCGGACTATACTTATTCTCTCAAGCTGAACAAGGATAACGGTGCTATTTATGCGAACCGGGGAATTGCTTATTTCAGTACCGGAAAACGCAAGGAGGCGTGTGCCGATTGGCGGAAAGCTAAATCACTGGGAGTGACGAGTGTGAATGCTTACATTAATCGCTATTGCCGATAGCGATTGTTACAAGTTGCAGGTTTATGGGTTACAGGTTACTTGATTTAACTTGTAACTTGCAGGGCATAGTTCAACTTGTAACTTGTAACAAATAAAGAGGCTTTGGGCCTCTTTATTTGAAAATATCAATCAGTGATGTGAGGTTGCTGGTAAAGAGTTTAACCGAAATGGCGAGGAGAATGATACCTAAGAATTTACGTAATATATAAACCCCGCCTTTCCCGAATACCTTTTCGACCAGCGATACATTTTTTAGTACGAAATAGACGACAATAATGTTTAGGGTTAAGGCGATAATAATATTGATGGTATGATATTCCGCCCGCAAAGCCAATAAAGTCGTTAATGTTCCGGCTCCCACGATCAAGGGAAATACTAGCGGTACAATGGATGCCGTTCCTGATGGACCGTCATTTTTGAAAATAGGGATTCCGAAGATCATTTCTACTGCCAGTACGAAGATCACGAGAGAACCGGCCACGGCAAACGAGGAAATGTCCACGCTGAACAAGTTGAGTAGACCATCCCCAACGAAAAGGAATGCCACGAGAAGAATATAGGATGCCAAAGCGGCTTTTATGGCACTAATTTTGTGTCCTTTATTTTGAATATCATTAATGATAGGCACGGCTCCCGTGATGTCAATTACGGCAAACAGGACCATGAAAGCACTTGCAAGTTCTTGTATACTAATGTCTGAAAAACTCATATCAAAAAGATTGGTTTATTCTTGATTAAAGGTTATTTTTGCCTACAAAGATACAGAAACAAGAGGTGTTATCAAAATGAATCAAAATAGAAAAGTTATGGCGTATACGAAACTAATTGTCGAGAAACAGGATAATATTTGCACGGTTAAAATTAATAACCCGGAGGCGTTGAATGCTTTGAATTCGACGATTTTGAAAGAATTGGATGCAGCCTTTACGGCTATCGGAGAGGATGATAGTGTTGATGTTGTCATTCTGACGGGTGAAGGACGCTCGTTCGTGGCGGGAGCGGATATATCCCAGATGAGTACGTTGAATGCGGTGGAGGGGAAAGCATTTGGAGAGCTGGGTGCGGCAGTTTTCCGCAAAATCGAATTGTTGAACAAGGTGGTTATTGCCGGTGTAAATGGTTTCGCGCTAGGGGGGGGATGTGAGTTAGCCATGGCTTGTGACATCCGTATCGCTTCGGTGAAAGCTAAATTCGGACAACCGGAAGTAGGGTTGGGGATCACCCCGGGATTCTCCGGTACACAACGGTTACCGCGTATCGTGGGATTGGGTAAGGCAAAAGAGCTGATCTACACGGCAGACGTGATTGTCGCCGAGGAGGCCTATCGTATCGGGTTGGTGAACAAGGTGGTGGAACCGGAAGCGCTGATGGATGAATGTATGGCCATGGCGAAGAAGATCGCAGCAAAAGCTCCACTGGCAGTACGTTATGCTAAAGAGGCGATTAACCGGGGAGTGGAGACAGATATTGACACGGGCATTTCCATCGAAAGTGATTTGTTCGGACTTTGTTTTTCAACTGAGGATCAGAAAGAAGGAATGCAGGCATTTCTAGGCAAAAGAGGAGCGGAATTCAAGAAAAGATAAAAGCTGAAAAGCTAGCGTTTGTACGATAATAGAGAATTTGATATTATATATTTGAAGGTTTTAAATTAAGAGGAAATGAAAATTTGCGTTGTAGGTACAGGTACGATGGGTAATGGTATTGCCCAAACCTTTGCTCAAGCCGGGCATGACGTGTTGTTAAAAGGTCGTTCAGAGGCATCTTTAGGTAAAGCTCACAAGGCTATCGAGAAGAGCCTTTCCAAGTTGGTAGAAAAAGGCAAGATGGAAGCTGCCGAGAAGGATGCTATCAATGCCCGCATCAAGGACACGATGGCATACGAGGATTGTAAAGATGCTGATTTGGTGATCGAGGTGGTTGCCGAGGATATGGCAACCAAGAACGAGATATTCAAAACGTTGGATGCGATCTGCAAGCCGGAAGCTATCTTGGCCACGAATACTTCTTCTCTTTCTATCACGGAAATTGCTGCTGCAACGAGTCGTCCGGAGAAAGTGATCGGTATGCATTTCTTTAACCCGGTGCCGATGATGAAATTGGTTGAGGTGATTAAAGGGCAGTTGACTTCTCAGGAGGTTCACGACAAGGTGATGGCAATCGCTGCAGAAGTGGGTAAGACCCCGGTAAGCGTGAACGAGGCTCCCGGTTTCGTGGTAAATAGAATCCTGATCCCGATGGTAAACGAGGGTATTGGAATTTACGCTGACGGTGTTGCTACCAAGGAAGAGATTGACGAGGCCATGAAATTAGGGGCTAACCACCCGATGGGACCTTTGGCATTGGGAGACTTGATCGGTTTGGACGTGTGTCTGGCTATCATGGAAGTGCTGTATAATGAATTCGGTGATTCCAAGTATCGCCCTCACCCGTTATTACGGAAAATGGTTCGTGCCAACTTGTTGGGACGTAAGACCGGAATCGGTTTCTATGATTACCGGAAATAAAAAGTTTATAAAGTTCATAAGAGAGGTGTGTTTTGACATGCCTCTCATTGAAAATCCCTCCTTTTAATGAATTAAATTCCCGTTTATTGATAGACAGACACCTTAGAACACCGCTAGTGATTTTTAGAAGTTATTGTCTGTCTTGTATTATCCCACAGAGAAGAAGTACGTAAATACGCAATAATTTTCAATAGGTATTGGAAAGCCGGAATTATTTGTTTTTCTTTGTTGAGAGAAAATGCGTAAATACGCAATAATTTTATATTAGTTATGGAGATAAAACGAGATATTTACCTTAAGCAGCTTATTGATAGTAAGCATAACGATATGATTAAAATCATAACAGGTATGCGTCGTTGTGGTAAATCATACCTGTTGTTTACTCTTTTCTACAACTATCTGATAGAGGAAGGAGTGGATGAGAATCACATAATACAAGTAGATTTGGAGGATCGACGTAATAAAGCCTTGCGTAATCCGGATGCTCTTTTGGAATATATCGATGGTAAAATGACTGATAGCCAAATGTACTATATTCTTCTTGATGAAGTGCAGCACGTAAACGAGTTTGAGGATGTCCTTAATAGCTATCTAAAAGTAAAAAATGCGGATGTGTATGTAACGGGAAGTAACTCCAAATTTCTGTCTAAAGACGTTATAACCGAGTTTCGTGGAAGAGGAGAAGAAATAAAAGTGTTTCCACTTTGTTTTCGGGAATTTATGTCGGTTTATAATGGTAGCCGGGAGCAGGCTTTAGAGGAATACATGACTTATGGAGGATTACCTCAAATAGTAACCCTATTCGATGAAACAAAAAAAATGGAATATCTGAATAGCCTGTTTGAGAAAGTATATCTCACGGATATTAAGGAACGCTACAAAATTAGGAATGACAGTGATTTGGAAGAGTTGATCGATGTCGTGGCTTCATCGGTAGGAGGATTGATTAATCCAATAAAAATTGAGAATACATTTGCGACGGTCAAGCATAGTAAGATATCATATAACACGATCAAAAATTATCTTGATATTTTACAAGATGTATTTCTTCTGGAAAAGTCGGTTCGTTATGATATTAAGGGGCGTAAGTATATTGATACTCCGGCAAAATACTATTTCTCTGATATTGGTTTACGAAATGCCCGCATTAATTTTCGTCAGCAAGAAGTGACACATTTAATGGAAAATATGGTTTATAACGAGCTTCGTGTTCGTGGTTTGGCTGTAGATGTGGGTGTCGTAGTTCTTAATACTAAAAATGAGCAAGGGATTAGCCAACGCAAACAATTAGAGGTTGATTTCGTATGCAATCAAGGAAGTAAACGGTTCTACATCCAGTCTGCTTTACGGCTGCCTACAAAGGAAAAACGTGAACAGGAACTTCGTTCTTTGAAGAATATAGATGATAGTTTCTTGAAGTTCGTTATAACGGAAGAGCCTATAAAGAAATACCATGATGATAGTGGCATTATCTTTATGAATATCTACGAGTTCTTGATGGATAAGGAGAGTTTGAAAGGATAAAAGTTCTCAAGAAAGAAGGAGAACTTTTGTGTCGACCTGTTTGTATGGTTTGCTTGTTGTAACCAGATCATATTGAAATGAGAGTTATTTACAAAATATTTTGATTCTTATTGTCCTAGTTGTATTATTTGGCGTTTTTGCGGGTGAGAATCGTCTGCTGATGAACGGGATTTGAAGTTGTTAAAATTGAATGTTAGCCCGATCCAGTAAGCATGGGTGGCTTCTTTGCTGTAATTTGCCAGACGATAGGTGTCCGTGTTTGAACGGGCTTGCCATTCGGACGTGTCGAAGACGTCGGAAACGGAGAAACTGACTTGAAGGCGATTATCAAAGAAACCTTGTTTGATTGCCAGATCGAGATGGTAATTCTCTTCAATTTTGAATTGTGGAACCTTTGTTGGTGATTGATAAGAGAAGAGGGCTTGAAATTCGGTATGTTTTTTAGAATTTAAGTTTAATTCCAAGTTGCCCGACCAGGAGAAATCGTCAACATGAAGGTTTATTCCTTGATATTTCCCGTTGGCATGAGCGTGGACGAGGGATATGGAAGGTGTGATTGTCATCCATGAGGTGGGAGATCCGGATAGATTGATGTCCAAGCCGACCTTGTTTTCCATGTTACCATTCGTGTAAGACAGGGTTAACGTGTTGTCTTCCGAAAATAACGTGACAGGGGTGATAAACCTTTTGGTGGAATTGAAATAAAGATTCCCGTTCAGTTGGATCTTTTCCCCGTGTAGAAGATAATTGATTTCAGCCCGGTTCGTGATTTCGGGGCGTAATAGCGGGTTACCTTGCTCGAATGTTTGGTGATCGATCGGGTTTGTAAATGGATTTAGCTGGGTGTAATCCGGGTGTGCGGCCTTTCTCGTAAAATGAAAGGCCAGTTCTTGCTGGTCGGAAGGCGTGTATTGGAGTGTTAGGTGCGGGTAAAAGTAGAATCGATCAAAATTATGTTTGTCTGTGTTTTCCATGAGCTTGGTGCGGGTGATATCGTAATCGGCGAGTATCCCTATTTTATAGAGCCAAAATTCTCCTTGTTGTCGGGAGTAGGAGAGATGTGCCGTGTAGATATATTCACGGTGGTTGAGACCATCATTGGGGGGCAAATTTGATAACCAATTGTCGAGGGTTTCTTCCGTGTCATGAAGATTGTATCGGGTTTTATTCCATCTGGAAAAAAATTGAATTCCGGTTTCGAGTTGCCCTTGGTTTTCGAATGTATAGAGATAATCTATTTGCAGGCGGACGAATTCCGGTTTCTCGTTTCCGGTGGTGGTATAGGTGAGGAGATCATCGATTTGATACGTGCTTGGGCGGGCATCTTTCGTGTGGGAGAAGATCCCGTTTAGCGATAGTTCGTGTTTGTTTGTTTCGTAGATGTGTTTGTAGAATAAGGAACCTTCAATTGTTTTCCGGCTGAATGCTATTCGATGGTGTAGGTCATATTCTTTTGTTTGCGTGCGATTATTTATATCCCGGTTTGTCGTGATCTTGGGGAATTGTAGTTTGAGATTCCATAGGAAAAGGTTACGAGAAGAAGGGCGCATATCTAATTGGATAGCTACGGAATGGCTTAAATGGTGTTGTTCTGTCTCTAATAGTTGAGATGTTTCTGCCGAAAAAGAGCGAAATAACTCACTGCTGATTTCGATGCGATCCGAATGTCCGGAATAATCTAGGAATAGATCCCAATTCTTTTGTGTATATCCTAGGTTTACGTTTCCCGTGAAATTGTTCGTGAAATCATAGTTGAGGGAAACTGAACCGCTCCATGGGTTCTTGGTCTTTTTCTCGTTTTCTTGGGCGTAAATGTCGGCATTCGTGCAAAAGGTAAGAAGGCTGAAGAGTATTTGTGTGATGCGCTTTTTCATATATCTACATGGTTGTTTTATATGTTTGACAAGGGATATATGTGAAAACTTGCGCTTGCTGGGGCGTTTTAAGATTTTTTGTAATTTGTGGTTTCTGGAGAGAAACTCACGAGAAGTAATGGAGATGCTAGGGTGATAATCCCACTTTTTCGATGATGTCTCGAAGCTTAGTCGAAGCTTATTCATTTGGCAATGTATGAGCTACGTGTAAGTTTCGAATGAACTCTGAATGAGGGAGATTATTTGGGTTAGATTACTTCTTTATTTGGGTTGGTTTAGGGTAGGAATAGGGGTGATATGTTGGTAAATATAATTTGAATTTGTTTTTATAGGAATGGTGGTAGTGGAGCTTGATTTAAGGGTGATTTATATATCTTAAAATGATCGTTTAATGCGTTGCAAATATACTAAATTTTCATATAGCGCAAATGGAAGTGAAATATTTTTTTCGATTTAACAATCAGTTGGTTAATGTGTCTGTTGAAAATTGTAAAAATCAATTAGGTGTTAATATCATTAAACGATCGTTTTTTTATAGGAAATGATGTTTATGCGGACAGCTTCTATGCGTTATTGCTGTTTAAGTATAGCGTACAGAACACATGGCAATAAATCAGGACTCGTGGTAGGGTTAGTGCGCGAAGCGCATCCAGTCGGGTCGTAATCTTCGAAATTGCCGGTATAAACACGAGCTTTTGTTAAAAAAACAATCAATGATAACGACTGATAAATTAAACTGGTATGCCGCCTATACCCGTGTAAATCAAGAATTGGTCATTAAAAAGAAATTAGACGAATTAGGAGTAGAAAATTACCTGCCGCAGGAAGAGCGGGTACGCGAAACTCCACTTGGTCGAAAAAAGATCCGGGTTATCCTGATTCACGGGATGATATTTATCCGGACAGATAAAGCGACTAGTTTTTCATTACTAAACGATCATCTGTTGAATATTGTTTACTTGAAAGATCGTGAAGAACGTCGTTCATTGATTATCCCGGATAAACAAATGGAAGATTTCATGTTCTTGTTGGACTTTTCTACTGATGGCGTGGAAGTGCTTAATAAGGACTTGAAAAGAGGTGATCGTGTACGAGTGATCAAAGGGCCTTTGTCGGGTTTGGAAGGAGAATTGGTGCGCTTGAAAGGGCACAAGCGGGTTGTCATTCGATTGGATGGTGTGGCGTCTATTGCCACGTCTTATATACCGAGTTCGTTTTTACAGAAAATAGAGTAATAGGGAATAATGGAAAAGAATTTATTTCGAGGAGTGTACAAGCAGGTGTGTGGATTGGCGTTGAAAGATTGTCCTCCCTCGTCTCTGTCGGGACTCTTGCACGGTTACTTGTCGGTTTATTCGATGGTACGGGTGTACCCATGGTTGGAAGACGAGTATGGTAGTCTTTGGGATATTCACGATCGAATACGAGAGATAGCTCGGGTTATTCAAGAATTGTTGAAGGATAAAGATCTTCCGGTAGATACTCGTGCGGGGTATGTGGTGGATTTGATGGATGCTTACTTATTGTATTCGGATATAAAATTCTTGGATGTGGCGTTGGATGCTGCTTATGAAATTCTTATTCCCAAGGGGAGTGATAAGATTGTATTGCCTTGTCGTACACCGAATATTTGTAGGTTGCTTTGTAGTTGTTATTATTTTACGGGGGAGGAAGAATGTGGATTGTTAGCGGGAAGTCTTGTGACGGAGACTTTGGGATTAAGTCGTATAACAAGTCTAGAGGAATTGGTTGCTTGGTGGAATGCAATTGGTTTTTATGAGAGTGTTGTAGGGAAAATGGAAGCTCCTGTTGAAGAGCAAAGACGTATGACGGAAGAGTGTGTACGTTGGGCAGTTCGTGTACAACAGTGGGAAAATGAAATAACAAAATGTAATTTGGGTGCATTAGAATCATTGATAAACCTATTTTATGTTTTAGCAAAACAAAGGTTTACAGAATACAATTCGTTGTACGGAAAAATGAATATAGAGATTTAATATTCAAGTTTAGCTTGAGAAATAATTATTTTACGTCTTAGTTTGAGTTTCAAGGTTGTTTATAGTATATGCGAATAGTCAAAGGGTACCTTTATGGTATCCTAAATTGATATGAAGCTTTGGGAGGAAATACTACTATTTGAAGAGTAATTCGCTTGTATATAAAATATTACTTGCCTCAATAAATAATTGTAACATGTTTAAAAATAAAGTATTGATGATTACCGGAGGAACTGGTTCTTTTGGTAATGCTGTTTTGAAACATTTTTTAAATTCTGATTTGAGAGAGATTCGTATTTTTTCTCGGGATGAGAAAAAACAAGAGGATATGCGGATTGAATTGAAGAATGATAAATTGAACTTTATAATAGGTAATGTCCGGGATTTTGATAGTATAAATAATGCAATGAGAGGGGTGGATTATGTGTTTCACGCAGCAGCATTAAAGCAAGTACCGTCTTGTGAATTTTATCCGATGCAGGCTATTTGTACAAATTTGTATGGTGCGGAAAACGTTTTGGAGGCAGCGGCGAGAAATAACGTGAAAAAGGTTGTCGTGTTAAGTACGGATAAAGCTGCCTATCCAATTAACGCCATGGGGATGACAAAGGCGTTAATGGAAAAGTTGGCTATTTCTAAAGCACGTGATCAGCGAGTTCAAGATAACGGAGGTGTTATTTGTGCCACGCGTTATGGTAATGTGATGTGTTCCCGAGGTTCGATAATTCCATTGTTTATCAAACAAATTAAAGAAAGAGTTCCAATGACGGTGACTGTACCGGAAATGACTCGTTTTATGATGTCTTTAGATGATGCGGTGAATTTAGTTTTGTATGCTTTTGCACATGCAGAACCGGGAGATCTTTTTGTTCAAAAAGCTCCGGCTGCTACAATTGGTGATCTAGCAATTGCGGTTAGGGAATTATTTCAAGCGGATAACGAGATAAAAATTATAGGGGCACGTCATAGTGAGAAAATGTACGAGACATTATGTACGAAAGAGGAAATGTCCAAAGCTATAGACTTGGATGGTTTTTACCGTGTCCCGGCAGATTTTCGGGATTTAAATTACACAAAATACGTCCAAAAGGATGGTCCGAAACTAATTCATGATGAGTATAATTCGGAAAATACTCATCGGTTGTCTATCGAGGAGTTAAAACGACTATTATTAACTCTTGATTATGTGCAGGAAGAATTAAAAACTTATAGAAAATAAGCATGATACCATTAGTTAAACCGTTTATCCCGGCTAGAGAAGTGTTGATGCCAGAATTGGAAAAGATCCTTTATAGTGGTTATATAGCCGAAGGGGAAGCCGTGTATCAATTTGAAGATAAATTCCGAGGATATTTAAAAAATCCGTTGAGCTTAGCTTTACATTCAGGAACAGATGCTCTTCATTTAGCTTTAATCTTGGCGGGAGTGAAATCCGGAGATGAGGTGATCAGTACTCCAATGACAGCCGAACCGACAAATACTTCGATTGCGATGGTTGGGGGAAAGGTCGTTTGGGGAGATGTTGATCCTCGCAATGGGTTGTTAGATCCGTATGACGTGGAAAAGATGATATCTGAAAGAACAAAAGCGATCGTGCTAGTTCATTACGCCGGAATGGTGTGTGATATGAACGAGTTTTATCGTATTTCTCAAAAGTATGATCTTCCTATTATTGAAGATGCGGCCCATGCATTAGGTAGTAAATATAGAGGACGAATGACTGGATGTAATTCTCCTTATACCATTTTTTCATTGCAAGCAATCAAGCATATGACAACGGTTGATGGTGGTTTTTTATGCTTGCAGAATGTAGAAGAATTTGATAGGGCAAGAAGATTGCGATGGTTTGGGTTAGATAAAAAACGTTCTCGTTTGGAGAATGATATCACGGAAGTGGGGTTCAAATACGCCATGAATAACGTGAATGCGACAATCGGTAATGTACAAATGCGTTATTTGGAAGATGTTATTAATCGTTATATTGTAAACGGGAAATATTATGATCGGGTACTAGCGGGAGTGGATGGAGTGCAATTGGTACAATATTCTCCCGACACGGAAGCTTCTTATTGGTTGTACACGATGAAAGTAAAAGATAGAGAGAATTTTATAAGAATGATGGAAGCTAATGGAGTGATGGCTTCTCCTTTGCATCATCGTAGTGACACGCATAGTATATTTCGAACATCGAAAAGAAATTTACCGAACATGGATAAATGGTACAAGGAGTTCGTTCATATTCCTTGCGGTTGGTGGGTTGGTGACGAAGAAAGAGAAAGAATAGTGGAAACAATAAAGAAAGGTTGGTAATGATACCACTTTATAAGCCTTATATGTCAAAAAACTTGCCGGAGCTGGAATCTATTCTGCATTCTGGTGCGTTGTCCTATGGGAGGTGGGGAAAATCATTCGAGAATAAGTTACGGGATTTTATAGGAATAGAGAACCTGTTAACCACGAATAGTTATGCTTCTGCAATTCAAGTGGCTCTAACGGTATTGGGATTGCATCCGGAAGATGAAGTGATAACTTCACCAATGAGTTGCTTAGCTTCGAATCAACCTTTACAAACATTTGGGTTGAAAATCGTGTGGGCAGATATAGATCCGTTAACGGGAACTTTGGATCCGGAAAGTGTGCGTCAGAAAATAACGGATAAAACTCGTTTGATTTTCCATAATCATTTTTGTGGTTACGTGGGGTATGTTGATGAAGTTAACATGATTGGTATGGAACATGGAATTCCTGTGATAGATGATTGTGTAGAGGCTTTTGGTGGTAAATATAAAGGGAATTATACTGGAAATTTGGGAACGGACGTGACTATTTTTTCTTTTCAAACAGTTCGTTTACCCAATACAATAGACGGAGGGGCGATTGTGTTTAAAGACACAGACCTTTATAAGAAAGCGTTATTGACTCGTGATTTTGGAATTCGAAGGGATATTTTTCGAGATGAAAATAATGAAATCTCTGCTAAATGTGATATTTCCCTTTCTGGTTATGGGGCGACAATGAGCGATATAAATAGTTATATCGGTTGCTGTCAAATGGACGAAATTATGATGTTATTAGAGTGTCAGCAGAGAAATGCAAAAAAATGGGATATTATTATAGAGCAAACGTATCCAAGGTTTTATAGGTTGAATCAAAGGGACCAGATACAACCTAATTATTGGGTATACGGTTTTTTGTGTGATCGTAAAATTGAGGTAATGCTTGACTTTCGAAAACAAGGTTATTACGCTTCTGGGGTACACTTAAATAACAATTGTTATTCTGTATTTGGAAATACGGAAAAATTATGTGGAGTGAATGATTTTATGAAAAAATTTGTGGCCATTCCTTGTGGATGGTGGTTTGAAAATAAATGAAACAAGAATGAAAGTAATATTTTTAGCTTATAGAGATTGGGCGTTGGCTGTATATCCGACGGTAAAGAAGCATCCCAAGGTGTCTGAATGTATCTTGGTTAAGACAACGGCAATGCTGAAACAATTAGATCTGAATGCGTATGATTTAATTGTTTCTTGTGGATGGAGTGAAGAGTTAGGAGAGGATGTCACAAGTAAAATAGAAGCTATAGGAGTCCATTGTGCAGAATTGGATCGATATTCTTATGGAACACCTATTCAATTACAGATAATAGACGGAATTACTCGCTCTAAACATCGAATCTTTAGTTTTACATATGATCGGAATTCATCTCGTGCACATACTCATAATCGCTTGTATTCTCATGAAGTTGATTTAGATTATTCCGGAAATATGGAAGATATATTAGAACAATTGACGGTAACGAGTAAGGTCTTGTTTAATCGTTATTTGGATGATTATCCCGATATAATTTGGAAGCAATGGCCAGCGGAAGATATCGTTCGTCCGAAACGTAAACCTGAAGATAGTGTTTTGTCTAAAGAGGATTTTATACAAATGGATACTGAACAGTTATATAATTTTTTTCGTTGTCTAGAAGATCCTTACCCTAATGGATGTATAGAAGATGAAAAAGGAGTTTTATATATTCAAAAGGTGATGTATAAAAAGAAATAGAATGAAAGATTTGATAATTCTGGGCGCTGGGGGATCTGGTGTTGATATTGTTGGTATTATTGATGCGATTAATCATGTTCAACCAACTTGGAATATTGTTGGTTTTTTGGATGATAATGTGAATTTGCATGGTAAAGTAATTAGTGGGTATCAAGTTTTGGGAGAAATCAATTTGGCAAAAGATTATCCGAATACTCAATATATATCATCTATTGCTAATCCGACAGATCGAGTGATAAGAAGAAAAATTTGGGATAAAATAAAAAAACTTGGATTGCATTTCGCAACACTTGTTCATCCTTCAGTTATCGTATATAAAGATGTTATAATAAAAGAAGGATGTGTGGTAAATGCTTCATGTGTACTTGGATCAAATGTTATATTAGAAGAAAATGTTCATTTGGCATATGCTTGTAATATTGCCCATGAAACAAAAATTTGTGCACACTCGACTTTAGGTACAGGGGTTAACTTATCAAGTGGTATCTTGATTGGAGAAGATTGTTATATTGGAGCGGGTGTATCTGCGACACACGATGTCGTAATTGAAGATGATACTTTAGTTGCTGTGGGATCGGCGGTCGTAGATAATTTGCGTACCAATGGACAACACATGTGGATAGGAGTACCTGCAATAACGATAAAAGAGTATATGAGAAATAAGTTAAAAAAATAATTGTATGGAAGAAAAAGTTTTAGCTATTATTAATTTGATTCGTGAACATAAAGGAATGGAATCCTTAAATGAGATCTCTATAAATTGTTTGTTACGTGATGATTTAGGATTTACTTCTTTTGATTTGGCAGAATTAACTGTTCGTATTGAAGATGAATTTGATATTGATATTTTTGAGGATGGTATTGTATCTACTGTCGGGGATATTTTAAATAAATTGAAGTAATGCTTGAGATGTAGTGTTGATCTAATATTTAAGATTAAAATGCGCATGGGTAATGAAAGGGTATAAAATTCATGAAAGAGGAATCATATAAAAATATTTTTAAAACAACTTTTCTTTTTGGATTCGTACAGGTTTTTAATATCCTTATAAAAGTTATCACGAATAAAATTGTTGCTGTATTGCTTGGCGCAGAGGGTATGGGAATAGTGGGTATATATAATAATACTTTAGAATTTATAAAATCTGGCACTAGTTTAGGAATTTCTCAAAGTGCAGTGAGGGATATATCAGAAGCAAATGCAAAAGATGATAATAAACGTTTTTCATCGACAATTTCTGTAACGAATCGAATTATAATAGTTACAAGTATGCTGGGAGGAATTGTAACACTTCTGCTATCCCCTTGGTTAAGTGAATGGACATTGGGAAATCGAGATTATACGTTTGCTTTTATGCTTCTTTCTATTGTCGTTGTGGCGAGAATTTTGACAGATGGACAGCTTGCTGTTTTGAAAGGAATGAGACAGTTAAGATCTTTGGCAAAAGCAAGTATGCTAGGGGCTGTGGCTGGTCTTGTCGTAGGGGGACCGATGTACTATTTGTATGGATTGCAAGGTGTTGTTCCGTCATTAATCGTTTGTGCTTTAGTGGCATTGTTTTTCTCTAATTATTATGTAAGAAAGATTCGTTATGAGCATGTTGTTTTGACAATAAATGAAGTTATAACAAATGCTTCATCCATGATAAAAATGGGGATAGCATTGGTTTTTGCTTCTTTTCTTGCGAATATAGTCGCTCTTGCTATATCAGCCTACATGAGGGCATATGGAGGTTTACAGGATGTCGGATTTTATAATGCAGGACTTATGATTTTAAATGGTTATTTTGGAATTATAATTACTGCTCTTACTACGGATTATTATCCTCGGATTGCTGCTATTAATAATGATAATATTTTGTTACAAAAAGAATTAAATAAACAGGCTTCAGTCAGTCTTGTACTTTGTTGTCCTTTAGTTGTCCTTTTTCTTTTTTTGTTACCATTCTTTGTCCAAATTTTATATTCAAAAGAGTTTTCTCCCACGGTAGAGTTTATTAGAGTGGCTATTTGGGGTACATTGGTAACTATTTGTTCTAATCAAGTAGATATGATTCTTGTTGCAAAATTTAAAATGAAATTGTTTACAATTATAGCTATTTTATATCGTGTATTACAGTTAGGAATCAGTCTTGTTTTTTATCAATTTTATGGTTTGTTAGGAATGGGTATATCAATGACAGTATTGGGTATTATTCATATGTTAATTATGACAACTGTCGTTTATCAACTATATAAAATTCATTTTGATCGTCTGTTTGTAAAGATTGTTATTGTCGTGTTGGGATTAGCTGTCAGTGCAACTGTTGTTTGTACGTTAGATAATCTTGTGTTGGAATATCTGATAGGAGGTTTGTTAGTATTTTTTTCTTGTATATTTTCTTTATATGTTTCTCGTAAGTATTTTGGGATAGATTTATTCCGGTATTTGAGAAGTAAAATTTGAATAAGAAATGTTATTGTTAAAATTTAGTAAGTATAATTGAATTTATATAATAGGGAATGATAGGGATTATTCTTAGCAATAATCTAAATACTTGTCCATATGTGGATAAATATTTGGATACATTCAATAAAATAGGAATAAATTATGAACTTGTTTTGTGGGATAGAGATGGCTCTCAAAATAAATTTCCAGCTAATTATAGAGTTTTTGATGTACAAAATAATGTTGATGTTCCTAAATGGGAAAAAATATTTGGTTTTTGTAGGTTTGCTTGGTTTGTTTACAATACAATAAGAATCCGAAAATATGAAAAACTTATTTTTCTGACCACTCAAATCGCTGTAATGTGTTATCCCTTGACACATAAAAAATTCAAACGGAAATATATATTTGATTTTAGAGATTTGAGTTTTGAACAAAATAGTTTGTATCGGAAACTTGTAAAAAAGATAATTGATAATTCATATTTCACTTGCATGTCATCTCCTGAATTTGCTAAAGTGTATGGTATAGATAGTTATTTTATGGCCCATAACTTTAGGTATAAGGATCTTGCAATTTCTGCATCAGCAAATTCTTTTACTAGGCGGGGAAACGGTAAAATTACTCTACTTCATATTGGAATAAGTCGTGGTGAGCAGTATAATAATAGGCTTGCCGAGATATTTGGAAATGATGAAAGATTTGAAATATACATTGTGGGAAGAGGAAATGATACGGAATCTTTTGTCCAAATAGTAAGTGGTTATTCAAATATTACAGTAAAAGGAACTTACAACAATGAAGAAAAGGAGTGTTTTATAAATAAAGCTGATATGTTACTTTATTATTATCCGTGCGATTTTAACTGTAATCGAGCACTAGCTAATAAGTATTACGACTGTTTGATATACAAAAAACCTCTTGTGGGAAATATTAATACTTATTCAGGGCACCGTCTTCAAGAGAAAGGATTAGGCATATCTATAAACTTTGATTCAAATACTTGTGCTGATGATATATATAATTATTATGAGAATTTGGATTATAATAAATTCATTAATAATGTTACAAGAGAGTTAGATACTGTATTGGAAGAAGATAAAATTTATTTGAATAAAATTCAAGAATTTGCTAATCAATGAATTCGAATCGCTCGGAAAAAGAGGCTAGCAGACAGTCTAGAATCTTTACCGTATCGGTGTTGTTAATGCCTGCAATCATTATGTATGCAACTCCTATTCCTACGGTATCTGTTGGAGAGTTATGGATTATATTGTTGATAGGCGTTATGATTCCTGATATGATATCAAAGCATAGGAGATTAAGATGTAATTGTTTCTGTTGGTATCTATTATATGCATTCTTTTCAACTCTAGTAATTAGTATAGTATTTTTATGTACGGCATTCTATGATCCTCTTGATATGGGAGAAAGAGTTCTTCGAGATGCATTTTATTTTTCTGTTGTTTTTATTTTTGGGGCAGAATATTTTAACTATACATATGCTTTAAAGATTATAAAGAGAATAGCCATAATCCTTAGTATCTATATGGTGGTTCAATATATCACCTATTCCCTATTAGGAGTTCAATTACCTAATGTAATTCCATTTCTTAAAACTAATATTTCAGGTGGTTATCTAGGCGAAGAGTTATTGGAAAGAATTGGTAGAAGTGCGAGTTATGATGGATATTTGCGTGTAAGTGGTTTTTTTTCAGAACCAGCGGTCTGTGCTCATTTTCTTTCTGTTGCTTTATTATTAGAGTTATTTCCTGCTGTAGGTAAAATAAAGGATTTTACAACCTCTTTTTTGTATACCATTGCCTTAGTTTTAACCTTTTCAGTGAATGCATATGTTGCAATTGTTGTTTGCTGGGGTATCTGGGTGTTATTTAATGGTAAGAATCGTAAGAAAAGCGGTTTGATCACAACTATTCTTGTGTTTTCGATAATGACAGCAGGAATAGTTATGATTGCCTCAAATGATATCACTAAGCGAGTATTTGAAAGGCTATTTTTATTAGGAGATACATCTATTACCGAAGGCTCATCTGTTGTGCGTGTTTTGAGAGGAATGAGTTTTTATTTTGAAATGCCTACATTTTTTCAGATTTTTGGTAGTGGTTTTGGTAATTTCATTCAGTTTAAAGATATTTATGGTATTACCACTATATATGAAACTGCGGATGAATATATGAATACCAATGCGTATATCTTGGTATCTTCGGGTATAATTGGTTTTATTTTATTTGTTGGTTCGTTGTATACTATTGCAAAAAAACGAATTACTGTATCAAAAATGATATTGCTAATTGTGATTATGTTTGGTTTTTCAAGCAGTATATACAGTTCGGCACAATTTGTAATTATGTTATCATTTATATTATATGCACCCAAAAAGGAGGAAATGTTAAATGAAATTAAAAATTGTCACATTACATAGCATATATAATCCTGGGTCAGTATTTCAGGCCTATGCTTTGCAACATTATTTATTGAAAGAGGGGTATGATGTTGAAATAATTGATTATCGTCCCCCTTATGGTACAATTGGTAAAAATAAAATCAAGGGATATTTACGTAAAATATTGTTCTTTAAAAATGAAATAAAAGTTAAAAGGAAATATGAGAAATTTATCAACGATACAATGTTTTTGACGGCCTCAAGCTATCATTCGTTTAACGATCTTGTAAAATTTGATTTTAATGCGGATGTATATATTACTGGGAGCGATCAACTCTGGAATATGGATTATGATTGTGGTAGAGATCTTTCATATTATTTGGAGTTTGTTGATGGAAAAAAGAAGATTTCATATGCAACTAGTATCGGTAAGAAAATAATTCCCAATGATGAACTTAATTTAATTGCGTCTAGAATACAAAATTTTTCAATGATTTCTGTGAGAGAAGAAAGTAATAGTTATGTATTATCTGATAAACTTCAACGAAAGGTTTCATGGGTGTGTGATCCTGTATTTTTGCTTTCTGCTGATGATTACAAAGGAATGACATCAAGACAGATAAAGGGGAAGTATGTTGTGGTTTATTTGTCAGAGAAAAGTGATCTTTTAAATTGTATTGTAAATGATGTAAAAAACAAAACTGAATTTGAAGTAGTTCTGATAGGTGGTAATCGGACTCGATGTGTATGCGATATGCATATAAAAGATTTGGGACCTTATGATTTCCTTTCTCTTATTTTACATGCTGAAATTGTTATTTCAAGTTCTTTTCATGCGACGGCGTTTTCTTTGATATTTAATAAAAAATTTGGGGTAATTTTACCTAAGAAGAATGGAGAGCGTATCGAAAGTATGCTGAATTTATGTCGATTAACCAATCATATAATTTCTAATGAAAGCGATATAGTTGTTATATATGAGAAGATCAATTACTCAGAAATTAACAAAGAGCTCGAAAAATTCATTTCAATATCTAAAAATATATTGCTTCAAGGAATACAAAATTGATAAAGAATAAAAGGCACGATGCTTGAAAATAGTATTATAAATATCGTTAAGTCTTTGGATTGTACTGGATGTGGAGTATGTATAAATGTGTGTCCGAAGCAAGCATTAGAGTATAGTTATGATAAATATAGGTTTGTTGTTCCAGCAATAGATGAGTCTCGATGTATTGATTGTGGAAGATGTAAAAATGTGTGTCCAACTCTTCATATCGAAAAGAAATCACATAAAGCGGTTTATGCTGCGATGGCTGTAGATGAAAGTTTGAGAATGTCAAGTTCGTCTGGTGGTATTTTTGGTGTAATTGCGGCTTACTTAATCAATAATGGTTGGATTGTATACGGATGTACGATGGATTTTGAATTTGTTGTAAAACATATACGTATAGATAAGCTAGAAGAATTACCTCAAATATTGAGGTCAAAGTATGTTCAAAGTAATTTAGGGAATATTTATCACCAGATACTGCATGATTTGAAAGAGGGTAGAAAAGTACTATTTGCAGGAACTCCGTGTCAAGTGTCTGCTGTAAATAATTGTACGCCTAAAATTTATAAAGAAAATATTCTGACTGTTGATATTGTTTGTCATGGAGTTCCTTCTCAAGCCTTTTATAATAGTTACTTGAATTATTTGTCTTTACGAAATGGGAAGATCGAAAAATACACATTTAGGGCTAAACGACAAGTAAATAATGGTATGTCTTGTTTCTTTTCTTATAAAACGAATAGGAGTAACAAGACTTATTTTAGGAATTGGCCAGAGGATACATACAATTATCTCTATATGATGTCCTATATATACCGTGAGAGTTGTTATAATTGTAATTATGCTTCTTCTGATCGACCGGGTGATATTACTTTATGTGATTATTGGGGTTGGGAGAAGTATCATAACGAGTTTCCTATAGGTAGTACCGTTTCTGGTGTGATTTTGAATAGTAATAAAGCAGAAAATGTATTTGATAAAATTAAGGGATCTTTAAAAATGATTTCTACAGATATTTCTAAGATCATGGTTAATAATGGTTGTTTGGTTAGACCCTCTGTAAAACCTTCTCAAAGAGATACTATTCTTGATGTATGGTTAGAAAGCGGTTTTGGTGTTATTGATAAAGCGTATAAAGAAAAAAGTATAAAATGTCGGCTTAAATGTTTATTGATGAGAGCAATCCCTCAAAATATAATGAATCAATTATTTTCTTTTAAAGTGAGAAAAAGCTAGCTAAAAGTATGAAGGATGCTATTTTAACAATCGATGTAGAAGGTCCTCGTGGACATGATCCTGTTTTATACCAAATTTGGGGAAAAACCGTTAATGGGGAATATTATGGAATATCTAAAATAATGGATATATGTGACTCTTTCCAGGTAAAAGGACTGTTTTTTGTAGATATTCCAGAAATTTGGGATTATGGGTATGAAAAAATTAAAGAAGTAATACTGTCGATTCGTAAAAGAGATCACGATGTGGGAGTACATATTCATCCGCATCATATGCCGAATGAAACACGTCACTTTTTATTTGATTATACGAAAGAGGAGCAATATTCTATTATCAAAAAATGTACAGACAAATATTATGAAATAACTGGGGAAGTGCCCAAATCTTTCCGTGCAGGGAAATATGGTGCTAATGTAGATACTCTTGATATAATTAACGAATTAGGATACAAATATGATTTCTCTGAATTTTATTCTCAAAAATGGTGTGGAATAAAACCAGAAGTTGCTTATGTTCTTCCTCAGAAATATAAAAATCTTATCGAATTTCCTGTTACCATTTTTAGAAGTTTTAAATTTAGTTCCATTTATCAACGTTTTGATAAAATTGAAGCAGTCGATTGTCCAAAGGAAATGTGTCATATATTGGATCTGTATGCAAAATCACCGAACAAAGAGGTTATTATACTGTTTTTACATAGTTTTTCTTTTATAAATTTTCTTGAAAATCCGGATAATCCAACGATAAATAAACGAGCGATAGAACATTTTAAAACAATTCTGAAATATGTAGATGAGTCAAAACATTTAAGATTTATAGCAGAGAAGGATCTTGAGTATGTAGATGTTCCACAGAGAGACACTAAAGAAAATATCGTAACGACAAAAGGATTTATACGTCAATTTAAGTACTTTTTAATAAGAGCATGGAGTATTCGTAAAAGTAATAATAAAGTTAAACTTGCCATATCAATATTGTATGGGGTAATTACATTGTTTGTTATATTCCTTATTGTAGCTCTAGTTTGTTGATTTTTTATTTGATTATTATGCAGATTAGTAATAGCTATATTGATCTTCCAGAAAAAATTAAATTAAGCTTGCAAAATGCTAATATTTTTTTTTCGGAATCATATGAGAGAAATTCTATAGAGCGTGGTCAGCATTTGTTGTACTTGTGGTCTGAATATCATGTGTTAGTGGCAAGGATAAAACAAAAGTTTTTTCTTAAAGCTGCTGTTTTGGAGAGTGAACCGTTTGTCCTTAAAGAAGGAGAAGATGAAAAAGATTTTCTGAATGTTGCAATGATGGGATTAAAGAATCAGGGAATACAATGGGCTGTTGTTGCAAATACAGCACGGTTCCAAACATACCCATCAAGTTGTTATGTGGTTCCGTGTGGTAATCATATCGTAGATCTAACTCTTTCGGAAGAAGAGTTGTGGGCAAAAGTGAATAGTAAACATCGAAATAGTATTCGAAGAGGTGAAAAAGTGGGGATTGAGATAATAAGTGGAGGTATAGAATTGGTTAAAGATTTCGCTCCACTTGCGAATATGACTTATTCTAGGAGTGGTAAATCAGATGCAGGAGAAAGCTATTATCAAAGCTTGATGAAAAATTTGGAAAATAATGCAATAATTATGCTTGCCTGTAAGGATAAAGAACTTCAATCTGCGGGAATGTTTTATTATAATAATGAGATGGCATATTATCTACATGGGGCATCTATCGCTCGGCCAGAACCGGGAGCGACCAATTTCCTATTGTGGAAGGCAATGCTTCATTTTAAAAATCTAGGAGTAAAAAGCTATAGTTTTGTGGGATATCATTATAATCCTGAACCGGGGAGTAAATTGGATGGGATACAAAGATTTAAAGAGCGATTTGGAGGAGAACTGGAAAAGAGTTACAACTTTAGATGTGAATTTAATAAATTGGCTTACAAGGTATTTTGTTTCGTGATGCAATTGAAAGCTAGAAAGTTGTTTGAGAAATATCAAGATCCAATAGATAAGCAAATACATAATTATGCTGATTTGAATAAAGGATAAATAATATGAAGATTGCAGGTGTATCAATGACTTATAATGATGACTATAAGTTAAAAAAATGGAAAGAACACTATTTAACATATAAAGAACAATTAGAACTGTTTATTATAGTTGATAATTGTTCGGATGATAGATATTTTCAAGAACTAAAAGTGACGTTTCCTGATGCAGTTATATTGAGAAGAAAAGATAATGGAGGATGTACGGCTGCTTATAACGATGGTATCAAATACGCTTTAGAGCATACAGATGTAGAAGCTATTGCCATATTGGGCAATGATATAAAGGTGACCGGGAAGTGTTTACCTGCTATGTATGATTATTTGTTTAGTGATGAAAATCTAGGTATTGTATCTACTGCAATTTTAGATAAAGATTCAAATATTATATCTAACTATGGCCATATTGTACGGGGATTTAATGTTACGTATTGTAATAAAGGTGAAAATATTAATAAAATTGCGATAAAGCAAAAATATACAGATTTAGTGTCTGGGGGGTTCACAATGGCAAAACGTGAATTTTACGTTAAAACTGGCCTGCAGGATGACAACCTTTTTATGTATTGCGATGAGTTAGATACAATGTATAAGGCAAGGAGGTTTGGCTTTAAAATGGGAGTTATCGCTAATGAGTATGCTTGGCATTGGCATATTAATAATCCTGTAATTGCTAGGCGTTCTTCATTAAGTAGATATTTGATTTGTCGTAATCGTATTTATTTAGCTAAAAAATATGAAAGTATTGGTGTCGTTTTAAAATGCGCTACAAGAGGATTATTTCTTGTACCATTGATATATGCCTTTAGATTTACTAAATATTGGAAATATGCAGAACTTTGTGATGCGTGGTATAGTTTTTTGGGTACAATGCATGGGATATTTGGTATAATGAACAAATTACGTCTGGATATATGAAAAGAAATTTTTTTTATTATGAAGTACCTGAGGATGTTCGTGATGTGGGGTGGTCGGAAATACAATCATGTTTTACGCAGCGGCTTTATTACGCTTCAATGGGGCGCTTTGGCATATATCATATTTTGAAAAGTATAGATGACGGTAAATTGTTAAATAAACAAGTAATGTTACCTGTATATGCATGTAATTCGATTACTTGGGCTGTTTTGAAGGCTGGATTCATTCCTGTTTACTGCGATATTGATGTTGAGGATTTAAATCCAGATGTAAATTCAATAAAAGAAGTTTATTACCGTACAAGCTCTAAAGTTTTATTATGTCCTAGTCTTTATGGAAATCCTGCTAATTTGATAGATTTGGAAGAGTTTTGTAAAGAAAATGAAATAATTCTAATTGACGATGCTGCACAGGCGTTTGGCGCTCGTTTAGAAAATAGGGTGGTTGGTGGTTTTGGTGATGCTGGTTTGTTTTCCTTTTCTGCAGGAAAACCAACATTTGGTCATATGGGATGTTATTTTTGGACGAAGGCAATTATCTCGCAAAATTTAAATAAAACAAGGCATAGAGTTTATCATTGGTTGAGTTTTGTAAATTTCTTTTTTAATAGATATGCTGATTATAATTTTAAAAAGCTATATAGAATAGCAGTCCTAAATTATATTCAAATATTTTTATTTAAAATACTAGATTTGTCGTGTGATGGAATTTCTCAATATGAACGTAAAATTTTACATCGTATAGCTATTTCTAATTTTAAGGGAATTTCAGAACGTAGTGAGGTTATGAGTGCTGTTGATAAATTATTATTAACCTCTAGTCAATTTCGGTTAATAAAATCCATAAGAGGGATCGGAAATAACAACAAAATAGTTTTAATTGCAGATTCTGTTGAATCACGAGATAGATTTATTGCATTTTTTCACTCGCAAAATTTATGGTGTACAAGAGGGTATAAATTATTAGACGAAATTGGCTACTATCCAACTGCAAAAGCTCTATATAATCGTGTTATAGAAATTCCAATAGTAATGGATAAAGAACGGAATCAGCGTACGGTAGCGTGTCTTAATACATTTCTAAATTCAAATAATTAGGTTTTAATATGAAATCAGTAATGTTAGTTTTTGGGACGCGTCCTGAAGCAATCAAAATGTGTCCGTTGGTTAAGGAGTTTCAGAGATATCCAAATGAGTTTAGAGCGATAGTTTGTGTAACAGGACAACATCGTGAGATGTTGGATCAAGTACTGACTTTATTTGAAATAACACCTGATTATGATCTTAACATAATGAAACAAGGGCAAGATTTATATGATGTTACTGCGAGGGTACTTATTGGTATGAGGGATATATTGAAAGAGGCTCTGCCAGATATTGTTCTTGTTCATGGAGATACAACAACAAGTATGGCTTCAGCTCTAGCAGCATTTTATCAACAAATTCCTGTTGGTCATATTGAAGCAGGCTTACGTACACATGACATATACAGTCCTTGGCCGGAAGAGATGAATCGACAAATTACAGGTCGAGTGGCTAAGTACAATTTTGCTCCTACATTTTTGAGTGAGAGAAATCTTTTGGTGGAAAATATTAAAAAAGAGAGTATTGTAATTACAGGTAATACTGTTATTGATGCCCTTTATATGGTAATAGACAAAATCAAGAATAATTTGGATTTAGAAAATAAATTGAAATTGATTCTTAAAAATTCTGGTTATGATGTCAATCGTTTGCGTGATGGTAAAAAACTCGTGTTAATTACTGGTCACCGACGTGAAAATTTTGGAGATGGTTTTATAAGCATGTGTAATGCAATTAAGGATTTGACCCAAAAATATCCAAATGTAGATTTTGTTTATCCAATGCATTTAAATCCTAATGTTCGTAAACCGATTCATGAAGTGTTTGGAGAAGATTTATTGAATTTGAGTAATATGTTTTTCATTGAACCATTAGAATATTTTTCTTTTGTTTATTTGATGGAAAAATCAACGATAGTTTTAACCGATAGTGGCGGAATTCAGGAGGAAGCCCCAAGCTTAGGTAAGCCCGTATTGGTTATGCGTGATACAACAGAACGTCCAGAAGCGTTGGAGGCTGGGACTGTGAAACTTGTCGGCACTAATTATGATAATATTGTATGTGAGATTTCTGGTTTGTTGGATAATAAATTTTATTATAATAAGATGAGTCGGGCTATAAATCCTTATGGAGATGGAAAAGCTTGTGAAAGAATAGTATCACGTCTTAAATTAGAATAAATGATTCTCATATAGAGCATCTTAATATTGTAATAATATGGATTTTGTGTTGTATAAGGGAACTTGGAAGAAATCAGTTCCTCCTCATAAAAGTTTGTATGAAAGCTTGTTTTTGTGTAAACAAATGTTAAAAATTGGGGGGGGGTATTATTGATAAATACTTTTGATTTTGATACAAATGTAGAATTACCTTATTATTATGTGATAAAAGATTCTTTTGGTGGAATTGAAGAATTATCGACAAAAGTAAGAAACCAAATTCGTAAATCTTTTAAAACATATGATATAAAACGCATCTCTTCGGACGAAATGTTAAGAGTGGGATATCCTGTTTTTTTAGCGGCACTTAAAAGTTATAAAGTTAAGGCAAAAATAATTTCAGAGTTAGATTTTGTAGATAGCATTAAAAAAGGAAGTTTAAAAGGAAATATTGATTATTGGGCTGTTTATGATAAAAAAACAGGACAAGTTGTTGCTGTTGCTATAAATACATTGCATGGAGATTGTTGTGAATATAATACGATGAAAGCAGATCCTCAATATTTGAATTCAACTTATCCGTATTATGGATTGATTTTTGAGATGAATCGTTACTATTTAGATGAATTGAAGTTGTTATATGTGAATGATGGTGCAAAATCAATAACGAATCATTCTAATATTCAAACTTTCTTAATTGATAAATTTAATTTTCGTAAAGCTTATTGTCGAGTGCAAATAGTATATCAATGGTGGTTTAAGCTTATGGTTGTTTTACTTTATCCTTTTCGATCATTAATTCCAGTATTGAAGATAAGGGCAATATTGAATATAGAAGAAATACGTAGGAAGATGGACTATCTATGAAGATGAAAGTTATATTGTATGTGAATGTAATAAAAATATTTGGATGAAATTATTGTTAGTATCTAGCCATAAGTTTTAAAATAATTTATTATAGAAGAATTAGAAATAATTTGGCTACAACCAAAAAGATCCTTTTTTATTTATTAAAAGAAAATTGGAGAATTTTGATAGGTATTGCTAAGAATGGTGCTGTCATCCATTTGAATATAATTTGTGGTTGTTTTTGACGAGGCCTTTGGCTTTGCTTAAGGCAATGTATTACTCTTTTTTGAATAAGTATTAATTTATAATTGTCATGAATATAGCTATTGTGGGTACAGGTTACGTGGGACTTGTATCAGGAACGTGTTTTGCTGAGATGGGGGTAAATGTTACTTGCGTGGATGTTAATCAAGAAAAGATTAATTCTTTATTGCGAGGCCAAATTCCAATATATGAACCGGGTTTAGAATTTTTAGTAGAGCGGAATGTAAAGGCTAATAGATTGTATTTTACGACGGATTTAACTTCAATTTTGCATGAGGTTGAAATTGTATTTTGTGCAGTAGGCACTCCTCCTGATGAAGATGGAAGAGCTGATTTACGTTACGTGTTGGAAGTTGCTAAAACGATAGGGCAAAATATCAACAGATATTTGGTTGTAGTGACGAAAAGTACGGTGCCTGTAGGAACTGCGAAAAAGGTGAAGAAAATAATTCAAGAGGAGCTAGATAAGCGTGGAGTTGACATTGAATTTGATGTTGCTTCTAATCCTGAGTTTCTGAAGGAAGGTAATGCGATAGATGATTTTATGAAACCGGATAGAGTTGTTATAGGTGTTGATACAGAACGATCTAAAGAGGTGATGACTCGTTTGTATAAACCGATGATGTTGAATAATTTTCGGGTGATTTTCATGGATATACCTTCTGCTGAAATGACGAAATATGCGGCAAATTCAATGCTTGCTACTCGAATTAGTTTTATGAATGATATTGCTAATTTGTGTGAATTGGTCGGAGCTGATGTGAATATGGTTCGTCAGGGAATAGGAACGGATAGTCGTATTGGGAGTAAGTTCTTGTATCCGGGGTGTGGTTATGGTGGTTCCTGTTTTCCGAAAGATGTGAAAGCATTAATACAAACAGCAACAGAAAATGGATATAATATGCGGGTTTTGAATGCAGTAGAAGCAGTAAATGAATCCCAAAAGAATGTTCTTTTCGAGAAATTCAAAAAATATTTTAATGGTGAGGTTGAAGGTAAAAAAGTCGCAATTTGGGGATTATCGTTTAAACCGGAAACGGATGATATGAGAGAGGCTCCTGCGTTAGTGTTGATTGATAGCTTGTTGTGTGCTGGGTGTACGATTACCGTCTATGATCCTGTGGCCATGGGTGAATGTAGAAGACGGGTTGGAGAAAAAGTATTATACGCTAAAAATATGTATGACACGGTAGTGGATGCTGATGCAATTTTTCATGTAACGGAATGGAAAGAGTTTAGAATGCCGAGTTGGCAGGTGATTAAACGTTCAATGAGAGAGAGACCTGTACTGATAGATGGGCGTAACGTGTTTGATGAAAAAGAACTGGGTGGTATTGCTTATTTAAGAATAGGTTAAGGTAATATTCGAGAAGAATGGGAGAGTTAGTTTCAATCATAACTCCTGTATATAATTGTGCTAAATTTATTGCAGAGACAATAAATTCCGTGATTGCCCAAACCTATATTAATTGGGAATTAATTATTGTTGATGATTGTTCAACGGACGATACGGAAAATATAGTGAGGTCGTTTCAAGATCAACGTATTCATTATTATCAAAATGTGGTAAATAGTGGTGCGGCAGTATCAAGAAATCGGGCTTTGCGTGAGGCTAAAGGGAGATGGATCGCTTTTCTAGATAGTGATGATTTATGGTTGCCGAATAAACTTGATAGACAGATTAAGTTTATGATGGATAATCATATTAGTTTTTCTTACACGAATTTAGGGGTGATTGATGAAGCATCAAACTCTTTGAATCGAGTTGTAACAGGACCAAAACATATCACGAAATTTGGTATGTTTAATTATTGTTGGATAGGATGTTTAACTGTTATGTATGACATGTCTGTTGTGGGGCTTATTCAAATCGCAGATATAAAAAAAAATAATGATTATGCCATGTGGCTTAAAGTGATACAGAAGGCAGATTGTTATTTATTAAATGAAAATTTGGCGAGTTATAGAGTTCGTACTGGTTCTATTAGCCGTTTAAAGAAAACCAGTTTAATCCAATGGCACTATAAATTATTCCGGGAGGTAGAGAAGGAACCAGTAACAGTGGCAGTTTTTAACACTATTCGTAATTTAATATTCGGAGTGATGAAAAAATGGTATTACGAGAAAAATGTATGAAATATTAAATGATTTATGGAAAAATTATTATCAATAATCAATACCGTGCTTGAAAATCGCGGTAAAAACACAGTAAAATTTATTTCTGAGGAATCTTCTTTGAAGAGTGATATCGGGTTTGATTCTCTTGATCTGGCAGAACTTACTGTTAGAATTGAGGCTGAATATGATATTGATATTTTTGGAGAGGGTGTTGTCTCGACTATTGGAGAAATAATGGAAAAATTAAAGTAATGGATGATGTTTTCTATATAGATGTAAAAGACGGTGTAAATATTTCTTATCATCAGTTGATAGAGGATGTTAGGAATACATCTGTTTACAATCCTTATTGTAAAGAGGAAAGTTATTATGAGGTGTTTAAGAATATAGTAACTTCACTTGTTATAGGAGAGGAAATAATCTTGTTGGATGCAGATTTCACGGATGTAGAGGTGAGAAAATTAGTGGGAGATGTTGATATAAAGGCTGCGACTCGTCCGGTTGTAATTGGAAATGAAATCCATGAAGGTAATTTTGAAGAAGTTATTTTATCAAATAGGGAGAAATGGCGAATGACTCTTTTTACTTCGGGGACAACAGGCTTGCCTAAGAGTGTATCACATTCGTTTGCTTCTATTACAAGGCAAGTAAAGAAAAGTGAAAGGCATATTAATGATATTTGGGGATTTGCGTTTAATCCAACTCATATGGCGGGGCTTCAAGTATTTTTTCAAGCCTTGTTAAATAGAAATAGTATTATTCGACTGTTTGGCCTTGATACTAGGGAAATTATTCATGAAATTAAAAGATATAATATCACAAATATTTCGGCAACTCCAACTTTTTATCGTTTGCTTTTACCTCCTAAAGATACGTGTGAATCAGTTACCCGTTTAACTTCTGGGGGAGAAAAGTTTGATGAACATACTCTTCATCAGTTAATCGGTCTTTTTCCTAATGCTAAGTTGACGAATGTATATGCTTCTACAGAAGCGGGAACGCTATTTGCTTCTGCGGGAAATGAATTTGTAATTAAAGAAGAAATGAAAAATTTGGTCCGTGTGGAGAATGGAGAGCTTTTAATTCATAGTTCTCTCTTGGGGAAGTCTTCTCTTGTGGATGTTGATGGTGACTGGTATCACACGGGTGATATTATTGAAATTGTTCATGACATACCTCTTACCTTCCATTTTCTTTCAAGAAAGAATGAGATGATCAATGTTGGGGGATATAAGGTAAATCCCCATGAACTAGAGGAATGTATTCGAGAATGTCAAGGAGTGATAGATGTTTATGTTTATGCGAAAGATAGTAAAATTTTAGGAAAGATCGTTTGTTGTGATGTTGTAAGGGAGAATGAGAATATTACAGAAAAAATGATTAGAGAACAACTTCGGCAGAAACTCCAAGAATTTAAAATTCCGCGAATTTTTAAATTCGTGGAACAACTCAATGTTACAAGGACAGGTAAAATATCACGAAAGTTATGAGTAATAAAAATTTTTTAGTGACGGGTGTTTCAAGAGGCTTGGGAGTCCAAATTGTAAGAAGTCTTTTGGGTGAAAAAAATGTGGTCGTTTATGGTATTAGTAGAAATAAATCAGAAGAATTATCTCAACTTATGGAGCAGTTCCCTGATAGGTTAAAATGGTTAGGGTATGATTTAAGTAATACTGAAGATGTGAGATCTATTTTTAAAAATTTTATTGGTTTTGACGTCCCTTTACACGGATTTGTTAATAATGCTGCTATCGCTTATGATGATATAATTACAAACTTGAACTATAATAAGCTAGAGCAAATGTATAAAGTTAACGTGTTTACACCCATGCTAATGACAAAATATGTCATAAGACATTTTTTACTTCATCAAGTTCAAGGAAGTATTGTGCATATGTCATCGATAAGCGTACACACTGGTTACAAAGGGTTAGCCATGTATGCTTCAACAAAGGGTGCTTTAGAAGCATTTTCTAAAGATACAGCGCGTGAATGGGGAGAAAAGGGAGTTAGATCTAATGCTCTTGTTGCAGGTTTTATGGAGACAAATATGAGTTCAACACTTACAGTAGAACAAAAAGATCGAATTTATAAGAGGACATCCTTGAAAAAGGCTACCACGATCACGTCTGTAGCTGATACAATAAAATTTTTGCTCTCGGATTCAGCAGAATCTATAACTGGTCAAAATATTCATGTTGATTCTGGTACTATATAAATTATGGTAATTAAAGTTTGCAAGACGACAGAATGGAGTGATCGAGATTGGGAAACTTATGTCATTGGTTATAATGAAGTATTCGGAACGGATGAAACGATAGCTGATTTTAAGAATAAATATTTTTCTGTTTGTAAAGGATATAGTTTGCATTCGTTATTAGTTTCTGATGAAGGGGATGTGGTTGGTGGTATTACAATAATTCCCTGCAATTATCGTTGTCATCAGGGATTTTTTCTTAACGGATTGGCTGTTGATGTTTTTATCCGGGAGTCTTTCAGAATAGATCCTTTGATGTTGAGAAAGTTATATAAACAACTTGTAGGGACACTTAAAGAGGAAGGTATTGAGGTGGTAACAGCGGTTCCTAATGCAACAGCATATCCTTATTGGAAGAATATTGTGAAATGGAAAGATATAGGTGAAATAAGTTATTGGGTAATACCTATCAAAATTAATAAAATTTTAAATTTAAAATTTTGTGGATGGTTGTTTGAGGGATTAACTCGGATTTATTTGTTTTGTGTTCTTTGTTTGTCTTATTGGGTGTCTTTAGGGAAGAGTAAAGCGAAAGATTATGCTTACGAGATAGATAAAGATGATAGGTATATTCAGAATAAATTTCATGGGACTAAGTATGCTAATTTTTCAGTGCAAGATATATTTTATTCTTATAGAATAGTGAATGAAGAGGGGATAAAGACTGCTTATATCATAGAAGCTACTCAAGAAGGGAAACGTTCGATAAAAGCTTTTTTGAAGGTAATAAAAGTAATACTACAACAAAATGTTGATTTAATAATTTATGTGGGAAAGATGGGATTGTTTCAACTTCTTTTTATTAAAGTACCTAAAAGATTGGAGCCTAAAAAATTGCCTCTCATGTGTGATGTGTTGATTCCTAATGACAAATTCTCTGATATATATGATATAAATAATTGGGATTTTGGATTACTAAATTATGATGTTCGATAGTTTAAGAGGTATGAAGAAAGTATTAGTAATTTCAGCTCATCCTGATGATGAAGTCTTAGGGATGGGGGGGACTATTGCTAAATTAACTTCAACAGGGTGTGAAGTACAACTTCTCATTGTTACAGATGGTAGTTCTTCTCAGTATCGCAATTCAGATGATTTAATGGCTATTATTAGTCATAAGAAAGAAGAAACCAGGAAATCGTCTGATATTTTGGGTATAAAATCTATTAGGTATGGAGGTTTACCAGATATGAGGCTTGATTGTACTCCACACGTTGAGATTAATAAGATTATAGAGAGTTCTGTTGATGAGTTTCAACCGGATACTATTTTTACTCATTTTTGGGGAGATGTAAATATTGATCATCAAAATGTATATAAATCAACTCTTGTTGCTGTTCGTCCTGTTTTAGGACAAGTCGTTAAGGAACTTTATTGTTATAGTGTTCCATCTTCAACGGAATGGACTCCAAACAAAAGTGAAACAATGTTCATGCCTAATGTTTTTGTAGATATAGAAATGTGCATGAAAAGAAAGTATGAAGCATTTAGTATGTATACGACAGAACTTAGGGAGTATCCTCATCCACGTTCTGTCCAGTATTTGAAAGAAGTGGATAGGGCTGCTGGTTTACGTGTAGGTTTATTTGCTGCCGAAGAATTTGTGCTACTTAGAATGATAAATTAATTATGTTCCTTTATCGTGTTGTAAAGAGAGTATTTGATGTATTATTTGCAGTCTTATTTTTGCTTGTTTTTTCTCCAATTTTTGTAATAACAATAATTGTAATTAAGATTGTTAGCCCGGGGCCAGTTTTTTATAAAGCTAGGAGAGTTGGTCTGCATGGTAATGTATTCACTTGTTATAAATTTCGCTCGATGTGTGTTGATAGTGGTGAGGTGAAACTGACGACCTTACAAAATGATAATAGAATATTTCCTTTTGGTTATTTTATCAGGAAAGCTAAGATAGATGAAATGCCTCAGGTATTTAATATTTTATTAGGACAGATGACGATTGTTGGCCCTCGACCAGAGGATGTCGCAAATGTTAGAAATTTATATCATGGTGAGTATAAGCGAATTTTGGATATTAAACCAGGACTTACTAGTCCTGCTAGTCTTTATGATTATACTCATGGAGAGCAATATGAAGATGAAAAATTGTATGAAACTGAATTTCTTCCACAAAAGTTGGCATTGGAATTATATTATGTGAAAAATCGAGGTTTGTTATATGATATGCTGCTAATACTGAAAACTGCATTCGTTATTGTTATGACGCTTTTTGGAAAACAATACTTCAAAAAACCTAAAGAGTTGGATATGATTGAAATGAGTATAAAATAATAAATTAAGATGAAATCGAGAATATGGCTTTCTTTAGCTCATATGAGCGGGCGAGAGCAGGAATTTATACAAGAGGCGTTTGATACGAACTGGGTGGTTCCCTTGGGGCCAAATGTAAATGCTTTTGAAAAATCTCTTAGAGATTTTTTAATTGGAGATGGAGGGTTGCAAATTGAAAATGAGGGAATGCGAATCGTGGCGTTGAGTGCGGGGACTGCGGCATTACATTTGGGGTTGATATTACTAGGGGTACAACCGGGAGATGAGGTAATTTGCCAGTCGTTCACGTTTGCGGCATCAGCGAACCCGATTGCTTACTTGGAAGCGACTCCGGTTTTTGTGGATAGTGAGAAGGAGACATGGAATATGGACCCGGTGTTGTTGGAGGAGGCGATCAAAGATCGGTTGGAAAAGACGGGAAAGTTACCGAAGGCGATTATTCCGGTACATTTGTACGGGATGCCAGGGAAAATGGACGAGGTGATGGAGGTGGCGAATTGTTACGGAATCCCCGTGTTAGAGGATTCGGCAGAAGCCTTGGGTTCTGAGTACAAGGGGAGGAAATGTGGAACGTTCGGAGAATACGGGGTACTGTCATTTAATGGTAACAAGATGATCACTACGTCGGGAGGTGGGGCATTGATATGTCCCAATGAGGAGAAAGCGAAACGGGCATTATTTTACGCAACCCAAGCAAGGGAACAAGCCCCGCATTACCAGCACGAGAAGATCGGTTATAATTACCGGATGAGTAATATCTGTGCGGGAATCGGGAGGGGACAGATGTTCGTGCTGGATGAGCACGTTACTCGGAGACGGGCGATTCATGACTTGTACGTGAAGTTACTAGCCGGAGTGAAGGGTGTGAAGGTGATGTGCCAGCCGGAAGGGGAGGGTTTTAACTCGAATTACTGGCTGACGTGTATCACTGTGGAACCGGAAGAGGCGGGTTTCACGAGAGAAGATGTCAGGTTAGCATTGGATGAGGAGAATATAGAGAGTCGGCCGTTGTGGAAGCCGATGCACTTGCAACCCGTGTTCAAAGATGCCCCGTATTACGGAAATGGGACAAGTGAACGTTTGTTCGAGATCGGGTTGTGCTTGCCGTCGGGTCCGACGTTGACAGATGAGGACGTGGAGAGAGTTACGAAAGTTGTGAAACAGCTTTCTGATTTTAGATTTTAAATATTAGATTGAAAGATTGAGAGCTTGATGATTTTTGGGTGAATGGTTGAGAGATTTGAGGAGGTATGATGATGTGATTTCCTGATTCCGATTTTTAAATTAAGAATATGTCCCGGGTAATAACGCCCGGGATTTTTTATTATTTTAAATTTAAAAACTATGACAGAATTGTTAAAGACGAGGTTCTTTGCATTATTGGCAGGAGAATCACAGGAGGAAATTACGAAAGAAAGTTTAGAGGAAGAATTAGGAAAATTTGTTGAAGAGGTTGCGGGGCTATGCGACACGGGAGAGGATTATTTGTCGACGTGCCGTGCGTTGAATTACACGAAGACTCGATTGCAGGCATTATTAGAGATGTACAAGGACTGTGATGGGGTGGGGGAAAAAAGGGGCGTGTCGGTTATGCTTTATCGGGCGAGGATTGCAAGTGGTTGAGGACGAATGGCTGCTTTTTCACGAGAAGATGGATAATCCGGAGAGGTTCCTGAAAAATAAGGAGAAGAAGGCGTTGGTGTACTGGAAGACGGAAAATGTGCTGACAAAAGTGATGGAACTATTGATTGGTTTCGAGGCTCTTGAAGAATTTTATTCTCCGACTGGAAAGTTACTGGAGTTTTGCGAGTTGGTGGCCATTGCAGAGCAGGTTTTGGGGATCCAGATCAAAAATTATCGGCAGTTGAAAAGCAGGGTATTGAAACGGTATAAGGAGGAGACGGTTTTGGATCAATTGGAGAGGTTGATTGAGAAATTGAGGGCACAGGCTTACAAGTAGATTAAAATTTAGAGTTTAGAATCTAGAGTGAAAAGTTGGTAAGATTTTAGGGTAGTAGGAGTTTAAAACACTTTTGCTACCCTTTTTTGTTGTCTTGAAAGTGGGGAATGAGTACTTTTTTGAATGCTGGTAATCATGGGGTTGGGATTATTTTGTTTGACGGAACCGTGGCGTATAACAAGCGGGGAGTTGAAGAGTTGTAATATTGCATTCGGAAATCAGCGAGAGTTGATGAGATAAAAATAGTATTCATTTAAAAAAAGAGTTATGGCTTTAGTTCGTAATGAATTTGGAATAAGGGGGCGAGTCGGAAATGTCGTTTTCTGCAAGCTGAACGGGAAGTCTTATATGAGGAGTTTGCCCGATAGAATTGATCCTAATACACCGAAACAGCAGGAAGTGAGATCCCGTTTCCGGGTGGCCGTGCGTTTCTACAAGAAGATAAAGGAGACTCCCTTGAAGGGTATTCTGGATCTTTCGGCTGACAAGATCTGTAGTAGTGGGTATGCGCTTTTTATGAAAAAGAATTTGAAGGCGTTTCGGGCAAACGGGAAGATCGGTGATTTTTCGCAATTGCATTTTTCTGCCGGGAAACGACAACAGGCGTATAATCTGCAGGGGAGAATGGATGATCAAGGAATCGTCACGCTGGATTGGGAGAATGACGAGGAGGCGTACAATTTTGAGGCGACAGATCGTTTGAATGTTATCGTGCTTCCGTCGAATCGTTCATTTAGCCCGAAGTTGTTGGAGGGATTGGAGGTATTGCGGGTGGCAGAAAAGGCGACTTTCCCGTTAGAGCGTGGTAAGGGGATGAAGATACATTTGTATTGTTTTTTCGAGTCCCCGGATGGGAAACGATTCTCGAATTCGCAGTACATTAAATTGTGAACGGGGAATGAAACCGATAAGTGGAATCGTTAATTCGATCAGCGAGTTGATTGGTCAATTAACACTCCCGGCGAGGGAGAAAAAAGAGCTGGAAACCGGGTTGTTGAAATTGATGCAGGAACTGGAACGGGAATTAGCACAGGCGAGAGCGGTCACGGTACAGGAGGAAGTGAGGGGGAATTGGTTGCAACGATCGTGGCGGCCGCTGGTGATGTTGACATTTGCCAGTGTTATTTTGATCGGGACTTTTACCAGTTTACCGATTCTGGATGAAACTTCCCGGTTCTGGGATTTATTGGAGATCGGGTTGGGCGGGTACGTGGTGGGGAGAAGTGGGGAAAAAATCATGCAGGCATTCGCACGAAAGCCACGCTAATTTTAGATTTGATGATTGTAGATCCTATCGATTAAGTGATTTAATGATTTTCGATTAAGTGATTTTAATCACCCAATCATCGAATCGGCAATCACGGAATCTTTTTCATTCTAAACTCTAAATTTTAAACTTTAAATTTTTTGTTATGGAGGTATTTTCAAGTTCTAATTCACCATTTTCAATTGTAAACCATCGTTTGGTGGGTGGTGGAGTAATTCATGTCGTGTGTGAGAAGAATAGGCGAGGATTGGGAGAGCCGGATATGATTATTTTACATTACACGGGAAGTACTAGTGCCATGTCTTCGGCAAAATTCTTGGTAAGGCCGGACGTGAAAGCGTCAGCGCACGTGGTGATCGGGCGGGATGGGCAGGTGATACAACTGGTGCCGTTTAATATCGAGGCTTGGCACGCGGGGAAGAGTAGTTACGGGGGAAGGTGCGAGCTGAATCATTATTCCATTGGGATCGAGCTGGATAATTTAGGGCAGTTGCGACTGGAAGGGGGAAAGTTCGTGGCGGAGTGTGGTCGGGAAGTTCCCGTGAAGGACGTGTACACGGAAGATTCGGGTGAAATGCCGACATATTGGCATGATTACACGGACGTGCAGATGCGGGTGTTGAACGAGGTGTGTGGTTTGCTGGTGGATGCTTATCCTATCGGGGACATCGTGGGACATTCTGATGTGACATCGAGAAAGGTGGATCCGGGACCGGCATTGAGGGTGGCGGACTGGATTCGGTATTATTGATTTTAGATTTTAAATTTTAGATTGGAACTCCCTCCCCCCTTCGGGGTACTCCCTCTATAAACAGAGGGAGAGTTGGATTACTCGTTGTTTTGGGGAAGCTTTTCATTCTAAATGTTATATTTTAAATTCCATTCTTCGTGTAGGGCCCATGCGGGGAGTGCGGGATTATTTTAAATTTTCTGATTTATTCATTTTTAAATTTTAATGTTATGGCAAAATTTAATTCTTATTTATTAGGCAAGGTAAAGAAGTCCGTTGGTAACGTGACGATGTGTTACACGAACAAGCAGAATATCGCGAAGGCGAAGATCTTTTCAAGGAAGGATAACCCAACACCGGAGATGCTTGATCAACGGGCGAAGATGAAGGTGTTGGTTCAGTTGTCTCGGAGATTGATTCCGGTGATTCGGAAAGGTTTCGTGGGCATGGGAAATGGTACGACTTCGAATGCTTTCGTGAAAGCGAATCAGGCAGCAGTGGAAGTGGACGAGAAACACGTGGCAACCATCGTGTTTGATCGGTTAAAAATGGCTACCGGGTTGTTGTACACGCCTAAGGTAACTGTAACGTACGCCTCGGAGAGTAAGATGTATTCTTTCGAACAGGAGATGCAAGAAGAAGAGGAGGGGTATGCGTTGGCGGATGACAAGGTGTATGGCGTGTTGTTGGAAACCGTGTTGAATCGTGCCAAGATTGTTCCGTTGAGAGATCGGGGAGAGAATGGTAACACGAGTTACGCGCTTCCCGAGGATTGGGATGAGGCTAACGTGAAGGTGTATTGTTTCGCAACCTTGAAGAACGGGAGTGCGGCATCGGACAGTCGTTATTTGACGGTATGATAAGCGTGTACTTTTTTACCGGAATATTTTTCACGCTGGGATTTAATGCTTTCCTCTCACAGGTAGCTGATGATTTCGTGACAGGGGTGTTGAGTATCGTGGGAGGAGTGATTAGCTCGGTCGTGGTGGCTTGGTGTAAGAATCGATGGGAGCGGAAACGTTCCGGACGATAAGGGAAAGGGGTGGCTTCGGCTGCCCCTTTAGTTTGTAAAGTGAGGGAGGAGAGTTTTCATCATGATGAAAACTTTGATCTAATTTGCTTGAAGTTTTCATTATAATGAAAACTTTTTCGTATTTTTGGAAGAGTTTTAATTATAATGAAAATGGAGAATATAAAATATAGAGAACATTATTTGAGGAAAATAGAGCCCTTTATGGGAACGTCTTTGATCAAAGTTATAACCGGACAACGTCGAGTTGGGAAAAGTTATATTTTATTTCAACTAATAGAATTGATCCGGAAAAAGGAATCCGAGGCAAATATTATTTATATAAATCTGGAAGATATCGCTTTTGATTTTATAAAATCTGCAAAGGAGCTATATGCTTACGTGATGAGTAAATGCTTAAAAGAGAGTAAGAATTATATATTTATTGATGAGGTGCAGGAGGTTCGTGAATTCGAGAAAGCTCTACGTTCACTGGTTTTGGATGAAAATAACGATATATACGTGACGGGGAGTAATGCAAAAATGTTGTCCGGAGAATTAGCTACTTATTTGGGGGGACGGTATATTGAGTTCACGATATATAGTTTGTCATATCCTGAGTTTTTACAATTTCATGGACTTGAAAATTCGGATGAAAGTTTTAGATTATATACTAGGTATGGAGGATTGCCCTATTTGATGCATTTGAAATTAGAAGATGGAATTGTTTTTGAATATTTAAAGAGTATATATTCCACGATTATTTATCGGGATGTGGTTAGCCGATATGCTTTACGGAATACTGATTTCTTAGAGAGGTTACTTCTGTTTCTTGCAGATAATGTGGGAAGTATATTTTCAGCCAAAGGGATAAGTGATTATTTGAAATCGCAACGAGTCACGCTGGGGGTGAATCAGATCCTGACTTATATCGAGCATTTTACAAATGCTTTTATTATTTCTTGTGTTGATCGGTATGATATTGTGGGGAAGCGTATTTTTGAGGTAGGAAATAAGTATTATTTTGAAAATCTGGGAATTCGAAATGTTATAGCAGGTTTTAAACTCCAAGATCAAGGGAAAGTATTAGAAAATATTGTTTATAATCATTTGCTTTATCAAGGGTATAAGGTTTCCGTGGGAGTATTGGAGAAACAAGAAGTTGATTTTATTGGTGAGCGGGAGGGAGAAAAGGTGTATGTACAGGTTGCGTTACAATTAAATGATGAAGCAACTATCCAACGGGAATTTGGCAATCTTTTAAAAATAGAAGATAATTATCCCAAGTTTGTCGTCTCACAAGATTTATTTCATGGAAATACTTATGAGGGAATACAATATTTGGGGATTTGTGATTTTTTAATGAATGTTAGGTAAAAAAAGAGACTGAATAATCAGTCTCTTTTTTCGTATTATCTTTTCAACTTTTCAGTTAAAAGCGGAACGATCTTGCGAACATCGCCGACGATACCCAAATCTGCCACGTTGAAGATCGGGGCAAATTTGTCTTTGTTGATTGCGATGATGTATTCGGATTCTTCCATACCGGCCAAGTGCTGGATTGCTCCGGAGATACCCATGGCGAAGTACAAGTCGGGACGTACGGTTTTACCGGTTTGCCCTACCTGACGTTCGTGTCCCAATACTCCGGCATCAACCATGGCACGGGAGGCGGATACTTCAGCTCCGATGGTGTTTGCCATTGCACGCAACATATCGAATCCTTCTGCATTACCCACTCCACGACCTCCGGAGATCAATACATGAGCTTCGGTGATGTCAACCAAGTTCTTGGTTTGTTTGACTGTTTCAAGAACACGTACACGGAATTTAGATTTATCGAAGTTGATTTTTACATCTTCGATCGTTCCTTGCCGATTCTCGTCACGTTGTCCCATGCGCATTACGCCCGGACGAACGGTTGACATTTGGGGACGGTGTTCCTTGCAGATGATGGTTGCCATCAAGTTTCCACCGAATGCCGGACGGGTCATTAACAAATCCCGTTCTTCGGAAATTTCCAATCCGGTACAGTCTGCAGTCAATCCGGTTTCTACACGGGCAGACAAGCGCGGGCCGAGGTCACGACCGATGGTAGTTGCCCCGATCAGCACGATGCTTGGTTTGTTGTCACGGATGATCTGGTAAATAGCCTGTGCGTAAGGTTCGGTAACGTAGGTTGCCAATTCCGGAGCATCTACACGTAACACGGTGTCAGCCCCGTAAGCAATACATTCCTGAGCTTGCGTCGTCAGGTCATGTCCCAATAACATGGCATATACTTTCTCATTTAAAGCATCAGCTAATTCTCTGGCTTTACCTAACAATTCCAGACCCACGTTTTGGATAACGCCTTCTCTTTGTTCAACGAAGACGTAAACGTTTTTATATTGTGCCTTATCCATTTCTAATTTTAGATTTAATGATTTTAGATTTAAGATTAAAATAATCCTAATCTATCCTCTTCATTAGATAATAAATTTTTCTTTCAATTTGCTGATAATAATGTCTACAGCTTCTGCAGGGTCTACTTCGTAGATTTGTCCGGCAGCTTTTACACCCTTGGTGAATGATTTGAATACACGGGTCGGTGATCCGTTCAATCCGATCTTCTGATCATCCACGGTGATGTCGTTGTAGGTCCATGTTTCGATGGGGTGGTTGTAAGCCTCAACGATTCCTCTTACAGACATGTAACGGGGTTTTACTCCGGATGCCAATGCGGTGAACACGCAAGGAGTGTCTACTTGTACCATCTGGTAACCGTCTTCCATGGATTTCTTCACCGTGAAAGTCTTGTTCCCGTCGAAAGTCAAGCTTTCCACGTAAGTTACTTGCGGTAAATCCAGGTGTTCAGCGATCTGCGGGCCAACCTGTGCGGTATCCCCGTCGATAGCCTGACGTCCGGTGATCACTAAGTCGAATTCCAGAGATCTCAAGGCTGCGGCAATAGTATTAGAAGTGGCCAATGTATCGGCTCCACCGAATTTGCGGTCGCTTAACAGGATGGCACGATCCACTCCCATGGCGTATGCCTCTCTTAGGATAGCTTCTGCCTGAGGCGGTCCCATGGTGATCACGGTCACGTGTGCTCCATATTGATCTTTTAATTGAAGGGCAAATTCAAGTCCTCCCTTGTCATCGGGATTCATAATACTGGGTACACCGTCTCTGATAAGGGTTCCTGTAACGGGGTCCAGTTTGATTTCCGTGGTATCCGGAACTTGTTTAATACAAACAACGATCTTCATGTCAACTGTCTTTTACTTTAATAAATTTGCTGCAATCACCATTCTCTGAACTTCTGACGTACCCTCGTAGATTTCAGTAATCTTGGCATCTCTCATCATTCTTTCAACGGGATATTCACGGGTATATCCATATCCTCCGTGGAACTGTACGGCTTTGGTCGTTACTTCCATGGCCGTCTCTGCCGCGAATAGTTTAGCCATAGCTGCATCTGCGGAATAAGGCACTTTCTGGTCTTTTTTGTAGGCAGCTTGTCTTACTAATAAGCGGGATGCTTCCACTTTGGTCTGCAGGTCAGCCAATTGGAATTGAGTGTTCTGGAATTGACCGAGGGATTTTCCGAATTGTTTACGCTCTTTCACGTATTTCACGGTTTCGTCCATGGCTCCTTGGGCGATACCCAATGCTTGAGAAGCGATTCCGATACGTCCGCCGTCAAGTGTTTTCATGGCAATACCAAAACCTTTACCTTCTTGTCCGAGTAAGTTCTCGGCAGGAACGATACAGTTTTCCATGATCAGCTCGCAAGTAGCCGAACCGCGGATACCCATTTTCTTCTCTTTTTTACCGATAGAGAATCCCGGGAAATCTTTTTCCACGATAAAGGCGGAAATTCCTTTGGTCCCTTTGGATTTATCGGTCATCGCCATGATGATATACACGTGTGCATAGCCGGCATTGGTGATGAAGATTTTAGATCCGTTAAGCACGTAATGATCTCCCTCTTTCACCGCGAAAGTCTGTTGTGCGGATGCGTCTGTTCCGGCGTTCGGTTCTGTCAGACCGAATGCTCCGATCCATTCACCGGAAGTCAACTTGGGAAGATACTTGGCTTTTTGTTCGGGCGTACCGTGTTCCATGATCGGCGCGCAACACAAAGAGGTGTGTGCGGATACGATTACTCCGGTCGTGGCACATACACGGGATAACTCCTCTACCGCCATCGTGTAAAGGATGTTGTTACCACCGGCACCGCCGTATTCAACCGGGAATGGGATACCCATAATACCAAGTTTTGCCATTTTTTGAACGGTTTCCATCGGGAATCTTTCTGATTCGTCCACTTCCGCCGCCAGAGGTTTTACCTCTTTCTCTGCAAACTCTCTTATCATTTGTAAGAAGAGTTGGTCTTGTTTTGATAGACTGAAATCCATTATTATAAATGTTTTTAATTGATCGAAGCTAGTTTTTAATTCTAAATCAACATTTCTTCAGAATTAAGGCCGTCCCCATGCCCCCTCCGATACAGAGGGATGCAAGACCTAATTTTGCTTCATTGTTTATCATTTCATGTACTAATGATACAACGATGCGGTTTCCTGATGCCCCGATGGGATGTCCCAGTGCAATTGCACCACCGTTGATGTTCGTACGTTCATTTATCCATTCTCTCGTAACGCCGTGTTGTGCCATGAGTTCGTGAATGACTCCCAGTGATTGTGCCGCGAAAGCCTCGTTTAACTCGATCACGTCGATGTCGGATAGTTTGATTCCGGCGTTCTTGAGCGCATTGGCAATGGCTGGCACGGGGCCCATACCCATGATGGCCGGGTCCACACCGCCTTGTCCGACACCAATGATCTCGCATAGAGGGGTTAAGTTGTATTGTTTTACAGCTTCTTTCGATGCGATCAGTACGAATGATGCCCCGTCGTTGATTCCCGAAGCATTACCGGCCGTGACGGAACCCTCTTTTTTGAAAGCGGGACGTAAGGTCGATAATTTCTCTAGGGAGGTCGTCCGGTTCGGGAATTCATCCGTGTCGAACACGTGAGTCTCTTTCTTCACCTTGTACTCTATAGGCACGATTTCTGACTTGAATTTACCATTATCGATAGCCGCAATAGCACGTTGTTGCGATTCGATTGCAAATTCATCCTGTTCTTCCCGGCTGATCGCGTATTTTTCCGCGATGTTTTCAGCCGTTATGCCCATGTGGTATCCTTCGAAGGCGTCCGTCAGACCATCATACACCATGTGGTCCACTACTGTCACGTCGCCCATCTTGTGCCCGTCACGTACACGTGCCGGGAGGATATAGCCCGCATTGGACATGGATTCGGTTCCTCCTGCAATGATCAGGTTCGCCAGCCCCGATTTGATAGCGGTTACACCATTGAGCACGGCTTTCATACCGCTCCCGCATATCATGTTGATTCCGTAAGCCGGAACTTCTTGTGGGATCCCCCCTTTGATGGATGCCTGACGGGCTACACCTTGACCCTGTCCGGCGGATAGTACGTTGCCGACGATCACTTCATCAATATTGGCGGGATTGACTCCGGTTTCCGCGATAATGTTTTTTATTACGGCGGCACCCAAGTCTGCTGCTGTCATTGAAAGAGTTGTTCCTAAAAATTTGCCGATCGCTGTTCTTTTTGCTGCTACGATATAGGTTTTTGTCATTGAGGCATTGCTTTTAAGTTTTTGGAAATTATTAATTCACAGCCTGTAGCTGCTTTGATGTCATCTAAAGTAAATTCAGGGTTTAATTCTACCAGTTCGATTCCGGCAGGGGTAATGTTCATAACACCCATTTCGGTGATAATCATGTCAACTTCCCCGGCAGCGGTTAACGGCAGTGTGCATTCTTTCAAAATCTTGTGATTCCCTTTTGCCGTGTGTTCCATGGCAAGGATCACTTTTTTAGCACCTACCAAAAGGTCCATGGCTCCACCCATACCCGGGGCTTTTTTACCGGGGATGATCCAGTTTGCCAAGTTTCCTTTCTCGTCTACCTGTAAAGCACCAAGAATGGTGACATCCACGTGTCCACCGCGGATAAGTCCGAAAGAGGTTGCGCTGTCAAAGCTGCAGGCGCCTTCGATTGCCGTGATGTAGCCACCACCGGCATCCGTCAATTCCGGATTTTCTTTACCTTCTTCCGGTTTCGGACCCATACCTAATAATCCGTTTTCGGATTGTAGGATCACGTGTACGTTTTTGGGCAAGTAGTTCGGTACCATCGTTGGCAGTCCGATTCCCAAGTTTACCACGTCGCCGTCTTTTAATTCGAGAGCTACCCGTTTTGCGATAACTTCTCTTACTTGATCTTTATCCATACCGTTTTCAATTTAAAATGCTATTTATTTTTTCTTCTAACAAATTCTTGTGCAACAAATGACGCCACGTCATCCGCATAGGTGTTCATGCCGAAACCTGCATCGTAACCCAGCTCTTTTGCCAATTCGTGGGAGATACGAGGACCACCGCAAGCTAAGATTACTTTATCTCGCAAGCCTTCTGCCTCCAGCATTTCCACGAGTTCGATCAAGTTCTTGATGTGAACATCTTTTTGGGTAACGGTCTGGGATACCAGAAGAGCATCGGCTTTCAGCTCGATAGCTTTGGCAATAAACTCTTCATTGGGAACTTGGCTTCCCAAGTTGTGAGCCTCGATCATGTCGTAACGTTCCAGTCCGTAGTGTCCGGCAAATCCTTTCATGTTCATGATGGCGTCGATTCCCACGGTGTGAGCGTCGGTTCCGGTACTTGCTCCCACAACAACTAAAGGACGTCCGATATTTTCACGGATGAACTCGTCCGTTTCGTGCATATCCCATTTCGTTCCTTCTACTTTCGGCACATGAATACTCGTGAAGTCCACGGTGTGCGTGCAGCTACCGTAACAGTTGAAGAAGGTGTAGCCCTCGGTCAACTCTTTGTGGAACACTACTTGCGGGTTCTCGAAACCCATTTTTTTCAACAATTGTTTTGCGGCTTCGATAGCCTCATCCCCGGCAGGTACGGGCAACGTGAAACTCAACTGAGTTTTCCCGTCGTTCATCGTGTCCCCGTAAGGTTTTATTTTTTTCAGATCCAGCGTCTGGTCGAAATCATTTTTTTCGGTAGAATATAATCCTCCACTCATAATGAATTGAAAATTGAAAATGCAAAATTGAAAATTATCAATCGCATTGGTTTAAATTTTATTTTTATTCACTCTCTTGAAACTTGGAACTAAAAATGACAAGTCGTCATTTTCAATTCTCAATTTTCAATTTTCAATTGCCTTTCAGCATTAACTCGATAAACGGGTTATAGTAGTTGGCGCCTTTGGCTGCAACTCCGTCAAGTCCTTTACCACCATTCTTCGGACGTTTCACGTCACCGAAGATTCCTTTTTCCAAAGCGGTGAAAAGACCTTCACGTTCAATGTTTTCAAGTAATGCGATAGCGTTATTCAATACTTCCTTGGCACGATTCTGGATGATACCGTCCTTTTTGAACTCTACCTCGTCACCGATATTCTTCATGTTACTGAAGATATACTTGGCGTTCTCGATAGAAAGGTAACGGTCGGACATGAACGGTGTGTGGATAGCTTCTGTCGGCATACCCAATAATTGGATTCCTTGTGAAGTCCAGATTCCGATCATGTTGAAAAGTGCATCCTGAATGTGTCCGCGGAAAATATTTCCCGTCATGAATTTGGTTGGAGGCATATATTTTAAAGTGGCTTTCGGGAAAATCTCACGGGTCATTTGAGCCTGAGACAATTCCAGTAAGAATCCGTTTTCAAGAGACGGGTCCATTTCGAAAGCGTGTCCTAATCCCATTTGTTCTTCTTTCAATCCGGCGATCAAGGCTAATTGCTCGTTAATCAAGTCGGATGCCAGTACGGTGTGTGCCTGTTCCACGGCATCAGCGGTGGTTAGGTAGTTGTCCTCTCCGGTATTGATGATCACCCCGGCGAATCCGTTGATTACCCTTGACATGAACTGGTCAACCAGTGTACGCTGCATATTGATATCCCGGAATAGGATCCCGTAAAGAGCGTCGTTCAACATCACATCCAAGCCTTCCAGCGCTCCCATAGCCGCAATTTCCGGCATACATAAACCTGAACAATAGTTACATAAGCGGATGTAACGGCCTACTTCTTCGCTTACTTCATCCAAAGCCTTACGCATGATGCGGAAGTTTTCTTGTGTAGCGAAGGTTCCCCCGAATCCTTCCGTGGTAGCTCCATAAGGCACGTAATCCAACAAACTCTGCCCTGTTGTACGGATTACGGCAATGATGTCAGCCCCCTGACGTGCGGCAGCCTGTGCCTGTACCACGTCTTCGTAGATGTTTCCGGTAGCCACGATCACGTAGAGATAAGGTTTCGGACCTTCTCCGATCGTGTTCAAGTAGTTTTCTTTCTTGGCACGGCGATCACTGATCCGTTTGATACTTGCGTCAACGTGTGGTTTAAGTGCGGCTTTAATCTTGTCTGTCGGGTGAACGGGTAGCGTGGTGATGTCCAGAGTCCCCTCTGCAACTTTCTCTGCTATTTGTTGCGGGTTCATACCGGTTTCCACGATTGCGTTTCCGAGGAAGAATAGAATTCCTTCACCTAACACGCCTTTGTCTTTGATCTCGTCTACCAGCACGTTGGGTAGGGGCACGGTGTTAGCGTCAACCCCGTCAATACCGAGCAAACGGCATAACGTACGCTCAACGGCAACGGTAGAGTATTGTTCCACGAATTTTTGTACATCGTCGGCTATCTTCCGGGCCACGTCCTTTGCGTGTGCCACTTTGGTGAAATCAAGCCCTAGTTTACTGTTCTGCATATCTTTGTTCTGTTATTAATTTCTGTTCTTCTCTTCGTCATCCAAAAACTCCTCTGCTTTGTCCAACAATTCTTCGTCAACGCCCAGAATACGGGCGATGCGCATGGCTTCTTGCGGAACGGAGTCGTGAGTATCTTCGATTAGCGAGTAATCGATGAACTCGTTTATATTGTTGATGGTCAATAGACCTTTCACGTGTTCTTTTACAAATCCTTTTACCCGCATTTTTTTACAACGGGCTTTGATCCCGCTGTAATGGCTAGTAATCAAGGAACGGGCCCCTTTATCCGTTAGGAAGTCGAGCATGGCATTCACGATCGCCTTTCCTTCCGTGGGGTTGGTGGTTCTTGCCAGTTCATCAATTAAGATCAAGGCGTTTTTACCTGCTTTCACGTCTTGAACGATGGCATTTACCCGTAGCATTTCCGAGGCATACGAGGACAGTCCGTTTAATTCGGATTGCTCGTCCCCGATGCAAAGGAGAACTTCGTCAACCAAGGCAATCTCGGCTTGTTCTGCCGGAACGTAAAAACCGAATTGGAATAGTGTTTGTGCCAGTGCCACGGTTTTCAGGATAACGCTTTTCCCAGCCATATTGGCTCCGGTAATCAAACAGGCGCCTTGCTCGATGTCAATGTCAATGGCTTGGAATTTCTTGCCTTCTTGCCAAAGTACCTCTTTTACTTGTGGATTGAATATTTTTATATAACGAGTTGTGCCGGTGGAAATTTCCGGTTTGCACAACTGCATATCAATGGTCTGTTGGGCTTTTGCCAACAGGATATCTAAAGTTGCCGTGTTTGCCAAGGCTTCGTTAATTTCTTTTTTATAGGGATGAATCTGTTCGGATAGCTTTTCCCGGATTTGGTCTTCTAATTCCGTATGCTCGAATTGAAGTTGATCCAGTACTCGTTCTTCTGTTTTTTCATCCATTTTGAGCGTCTTCATTTTTGCCCGCAGGGCTGCCAGTTCCGGGGAATAGGCATCATACACGTAAAAATGAGGAATACGCATCTTTTCGGGATCTAGAATGTTTACTACCGGTTCCAAGTCCGGGAGTGAAACAACCGTGATATTTGCTGATAGGAGCAATTCCCGCATCTCCACGACCAGCAAAGAAAAAGCTTTTAATTCAAATAGTTCAATGTCATCCAGTATCTGTGATTCCGTCACCCGGTTCGCTGTTCCCCGGATGTCCTTCACTTGCATCAGTTTGACTTTGATCTTGGTAATGGTGTCTGTTAGTTCGGAGGTTTGTAGAATGTTGCGCATGACCTCGGTTTTGTCCAATTCTTGGGCAATTGCTTCCGGGGTACGCAAATAAGGTAATGTGTTCAAGATCCGTTTCGCCAGACCGGATTGAATTTCCAGTTTGTCGATCATGAATCTGAACCCGTTAATTTCTTCTATGGCACTTCTTAAAAACACCGCTACTAATTTTAGATTTAATGATTTATGATTTTAGATTCCAGCCGCACGGGCCATCGCTTCTAAATTCATTTTCAATTTTCAACTTTCAATTTTCAATTCTTTTGACGTCATAAACAGGAATTCCCAAGCTCTCTTGCATGGCTACTCTCAGTTCGTCGGAATCCAGACAATATCCTTCCGGAGATTGGGGATTGATGCAAACGGCCAGTAGTTTACTTTTTTGCAATACCTTCATGGTGCCGCCTTTTTTAAGGAAGGCGTAGTATGTTTCCATGGAGGCGAACATTTTGGTGAAATCACGGATGATCAGTGTGATCTCCTTGATTTGCTTCTGCTGCCGTAGGAATTGCAATAATTTGTCACTGATGGCGCCCGCCACGTATAACGTGTTCCCGTACTTGAAAACTTCGTCTTTGTTATTTTCAAGCATAAATACGGAAGGTATGTTCAGATCGTGAACTTTCCCGTTTTCGTCAATGGACCACATTCCTTGCTCGATGTCGATCAATTGCCGGATAATTTCCGGCTCTGCTTTCTCCAAGCAAATGAGGTCATACACGTATTTTGTTTTTCTAACCAGTTGAGGAATATTACAGGATACCGCGGCTCCCGTGGCTAACACCATGGCTTCCGTCACAGCCGGAGAGCTGAGACTGAGTCGGGAGAGAGCCCCGTCGACGATGGTGGTATCCACGTCAAAACGTTTCATCCCTTGGATGAGGGTTTTCAATGATCCCGTGTCGGCAGGCCCTGATAACAAGGCTTTCCCCGAACTGACAGCTCTGGCGGTTACCAGACGTCCTAACGAGGTTTGTTGTGTGCTGACATCCATGATCTCTGCCACCAGACGTTTCGACCGGTAATGCATCTCTGACGTGATGAATATCATGTCTTCAAAGATTTCAATTTCCGGTTTGGGCGTTTGGCAAACCTGATCCCTGTTTTCCCCGTCGATGCCTATTGAGGTAAGGGCGAAACGCTTTCCCGTATTCTTCACTTTCCGAAGAATATAGTTCAGACATTCCGTTTTTCCGGCATTTTTTGCCAGACCCACGATTGCTATACTATTGTATTTTAGAATCTCCTCGATAAACATTGGTTATTGATGATTTATTGATTAAGTGATTCTGTGATTTCCAGAGAAGAGACTAAATCACTTAATCGGAAATCACGGAATCACTTAATTATTTTATTCGTGATGATTTCTCTCGTTACGAGCCAAATGTTTCGGTTCGATGGAGAGCATATCGCCATTTAACAGAGCGGCAACACCTTCTTTGCGAGCTTGCTCACATTCTGGGCAGTGACACTCTTCCTTGTAATCTGTCGGTTCCGTGTAGGTTGTGATAACACCTTCGTAGTTTCTCAATACAACCCGGTTCGGAGATTGAGAGATCACGTAGTTCGGCATTACCGGAGTCTTACCACCACCACCGGGTGCGTCAACCACGAACGTGGGAACTGCGTATCCGGAAGTGTGGCCGCGTAAGTTCTCGATGATCTCGATACCTTTGGAAACCGGAGTACGGAAGTGTTCGATACCCATGGAAAGGTCACATTGATAGATGTAGTACGGACGAACACGCATTTTTACCAATCCGTGCATCAATTTCTTCATCACGTAGGTACAATCGTTGATACCTCTCAGTAACACGGTCTGGTTTCCTAACGGAATACCTGCATCAGCTAAGCGAGCGCAAGCGGCAGCTGATTCTTCCGTGATTTCGCTCGGGTGGTTGAAGTGGGTATTTAACCAGATCGGGTGATATTTTTTCAGCATATTCACTAACTCCGGGGTAATTCTTTGCGGGCATACTACCGGGGTACGGCTACCGATACGGATGATTTCCACGTGAGGAATAGCTCTCAAACGGCTGATAATGTATTCCAAACGATCGTCGCTTACCAACAATGCGTCACCACCGGACAACAGCACGTCTCTTACTTGCGGAGTCTTGGCGATGTACTCGATACATCTGTCAATACGTTCGGTCGGGGAGGCACTGTCTTTTTGTCCTGCAAAACGTCTGCGGGTACAGTGACGGCAGTACATGGAACATTGGTCCGTGATCAAGAACAACACTCGGTCCGGATAACGGTGAGTCAATCCCGGTACGGGAGAATCGCTGTCTTCGTGTAACGGGTCTTCCAAGTCTGCGCTGGCTTTGTGTAACTCCAATGCAGAAGGAACGGCTTGTTTACGTATCGGACAATGCGGGTCGTTCTTGTCGATTAAACTTAAATAATATGGGGTGATCGCCATTCTCAGCATTTGTAATGCTTTACGAATACCCTCTTCTTCGCTGGGATCCAGATCAAGATATTTTTTTAATTGATCCACAGTCTCAATTCTGTTTTTCACTTGCCATTTCCAGTCGTTCCATTGTTCATCTGTTACTTCCGGAAAAAATTCTTTTCGTCTGCTTTCAGCCATCTCAGTTTATTTATTTTAGATTTTATGATTTTAAATTTTAAATTGCCAAAGCGCTTTTTAAATTTTAGATTTTAGATTCCAGCTGTGCGGGGCTACGCTTTAATACCCCCTCTAACTCCCCCTTACACAGGGGGAGATACGCTGCATTGCTACATTGTGGCGTCTTCTTGCGTTCGTTTCTCCCCCTGTGTAAGGGGGAGCCAGAGGGGGTAGTTCTTTCATCCTAAATTCTAAACTTTAAACTCTAAATTTCATTAAAACTTTTATCTTTTAATTTTTATCTTTTATCTATAAAATCGCAATGCGATTTTATTTCACATACAATCTATTAAATAGTTCCCGAATCTCCTCAGACTCCCGAATGATACTCAGTGTAAGTTCGGCGTGTCCTTTGGCGTATCCGTTCCCCACGATTAAATTTATATCTTTTCCTACTCCTTCAGCTCCCAATGCCGCTTTCGTGAAGCTGGTTGCCATGGAGAAGAAATAAACGCATCCTTGTCCTTTTGTGACGAGAATCGAGGTCATTTCTGTCGATGGAACGTTTACATTGTTAATCGTTACCTCACAACCTCTTTCCCCTGCAATGGCAGTCACTTTTTTATACACGTCCATCACTTTTGTTGCGTCGGCAACAATAACGTGAGTGGCGAGATTCATATCTTTAATTCTTCGGGCGTTCTCTTCCGAGTATTCCACCACGATGACCTTTCCGTAAGGTCCAACGTTTTTCATGGCCTGGTAGCAACAAAGTACTCCAGACTTTCCTCCCCCTCCGATGATACATACCGTATCTCCTTCTTTTACCAGACGGGCCACTTGAGCCGGGGCCCCAGCCACGTCCAACACGGCTAATGCCAATTTTTCCGGAATATCATTCGGTAGCACGGCATATAAGCCGCTTTCAAACAGGATCGCTTGCGCGTCCACGTCGACCTGATCTGATGCCGGGTCAAGATGCTTGATCTTGTTTATTTTTAATGGGGTCAGGGATAAGGAAACCAGTGTGGCAATTTTATCTCCGACCTTCAGTGATTTGTCCGGGAAATTAGGCCCGATCTCTTTCACCGTTCCGATGAGCATACCACCCGATCCGGTAACAGGATTTTGCATTTTACCTCTCTCTGCCACGATAGAAAGAATCATCTCTTTCATTTTGTCCGCCTCCCCGTTACAAGCGCTTTTAATCTGCGTGTAACTGGCCGAATCAATGTTTAATGTTTGTACATCAATCAGCAATTCGTTGTCATAAATGCTCATCGTGTTATCCAGCTTTAATGCCGGTTGCGGAAGTGTTCCTTCCGGAGTAATTACCCTGTGTGTTCCGTATCTACAACCCTTGTCCATCAAATGATTTTAAATTTTAGATTTTAAATTTAATGATTTATGAAGATGTTTCAAAAACTCCCTCCCGTCTCCGCCGTACTCCCTCAATAAACAGAGGGAGAGCTGGTAAATCTTCTTGAAACCGGGTAGTCATTTAACTCCTCCTCTGTTTATAGAGGAGGTGGCAGCTTTGTTGACGGAGGAGTTTCTGAGACATCTTCATAAATACTTATTAAGCGTAAAGTTCAGTAAAGATCTTTCTCAAAGCTTCGCTTTCTCTCAGTTCTTGAAGAGTGATCTCTGCGTGTCCTTTCGTGTAACCGTTGCCAACGATCATGGTCACGTCGCTACCAACACCTTCTGCTCCAAGAGCTGCTTTCGTGAAGCTAGTTGCCATAGAGAAGAAGTAAACAACTCCCGTGTTTTTCGTACAAAGGATAGAAGTCATTTCCGTATCGGTGATGTTCACGTTGTTGATCGTAACGTCGCACATTTCGCCATTGGTCAACTCCTCGATTTTCTCCATTACCGGAACTGGCTGAGTTGCATCAGCAGAGAATACATAGTCGCAGAAACCAAGTTTCTGTAAACGTTCGGTACTCTTCTGGCTGTGGCACAAACCGATTACTTTACCAGTAACGCCTGCACGTTTTTTAGCCTCGTAGCAGCACAACATACCTGATTTTCCACCAGCACCAATGATTAACACGGTATCGCCCGGTTTAACCAATTTTGCGGTTTGAGCGGGAGCTCCGGCTACGTCCAATGCAGACAAGGCCAAGTTTTCAGGAAGATCAGCCGGGATCTTAGCGTAGATACCACTCTCGAAAAGGATAGCCTTACCGTCGATGTCTACTTGGTCGATGTCCGGGCGAATATCTTTGATTTTGTCAATGCGAAGTGGGGTTAAAGAAAGAGAAACCAAAGTTGCGATCTTATCACCTTCTTTCAAATCGATTTTGCCTTTCAATGCATCACCGATTTTCTCCACCGTACCTAACAACATACCGCCTGATCCGGTTACCGGGTTACGATGTTTTCCTTGTTTTGCAACAATGTCCATCATGATTTCAGCGATCTTTGCTTTATCACCACCAGCTTGTTGCTCGATCTGGGTGAAACTAGCTGAGTCGATATTTAAAGTCTGAACGTCGATCAAGATTTCGTTGTCGTAGATCTCGTCCATGTTGTTGTCAATCTTGTTGGCGGGTTGTGGTAATACTCCCTTTGGTTCGATTACACGGTGGGTTCCGTATTTATTTCCTTTCTTTTGCATAGTATAATTAAATTTGAAAATTTATAAATCGATTATTTTAAAGGTTTTAATCCCAAAATTTCTCTTGCTTCTGCGGAGGTGGCGATAGGACGACCTAATTCTTTGGCGATACGAACCACTTTGGCAACTAATTCACCATTGGATTTAGCCAACACGCCTCTTTCCAAATAAAGATTGTCTTCAAAACCTACTCTCACATTACCCCCCATTGCGATAGCGGGAGCTGCAAGCGTGAAAGCATGACGACCGATTCCGGTTGCAGTCCACGTAGAACCTGCGGGAATTGCGTTTACAAGCCAGCAAAGGTTCGGTACCGTGGCAGGAGTACATCCGGGAACACCGAGAACGAAATTGAATTGCATCGGGGCTCCGGGAACTTGACCTTTTTTAGCCATGGTTAATACGGTGTCAAGATGTCCCATTTCGAAACATTCGTATTCCGGTTTGATGTTGTTTTCCAACATTCTCTTTCCGAAGTCTCTCATCATCGGCATGGTATTCTCGAAAACCTCGTCTCCGAAGTTACAGGTACCACAATCCAAGGTGGCCATCTCGGGGAACAGTTCTGTCGGCTGAAGACGTTCTTCAGCGGTCATTCCCACGGCTCCTCCGGTGGAGGGAATCAAGATAACGTCCGGGCATACCTTATAAATAGCGTCGATACACTCTTTGAAGCGTGCTTTGCTTTGGGTTGGGGTTCCGTCATCTTCACGAACGTGAAGGTGAACAATAGCTGCGCCTGCGTCTACAGCGGATTTCGCTTCTCTCACGATCTCTTCTACTGTATAAGGAACGGCGGGATTTTGTTCTTTGGTAACTTCGGCCCCGCAAATGGCTGCTGTGATAATTAATTTCTCCATAATAATAATTTAGATTATTTCTTTCTCTGGTCTTCTTTTTTCACCACGCAGGTTCCGCTTGCACGGCAAACAACGATCGGTTCTTCCAGTACGTCTGCTGCTGAAGCCGAAATGTCAGGTCTGGATGCGATTACTTTCTTTGCCTCGAAAACCATTTTCCGAGAAGAATTTCCTACTTTCACGATCTCTCCGGTAGCCTCGATATAATCTCCAGCATAAACAGGTGCCAAAAACTCCACGTTGTCGTATGCCACGAACAACCCTTCGTCACCGTCATGCATGATTAATAATTCCGTGGCCACGTCTCCGAATAAATGTACCATGTGAGCCCCGTCAACCAAATTACCACCGTAATGAGCGTCTTTTGCACTCATTCTTAATCTTATCATTGATTTTTCCATTTCCTTTAATTTTAGATTTTAAATTGAGAACCCATTTTCAATTTTCAATTATGAAGTCCACCATGATTGACGGAGTCTTCACGTTCTCTGCGGCGATTTCACCGACTTCAACCAGTTCGTTAATTTCGGCAATTACCAAATCAGCGGCAGAAGCCATTAACGGGTTGAAGTTTTGAGATGTTCCCCGGTAAACCAGATTTCCTGCTTTATCTCCAAGGCTGGCGCCAACCAACGCAATATCGGCTCTCAACGGTTTTTCCAACAAGTAGTCTTTGCCATCCACGTTGACGATCTGTTTTCCTTCGGCCACGATGGTACCCATTCCGGTTTGAGTCAGGATTCCTCCCAGCCCGCAACCGCCGGCACGTACACGCTCTGCCAATGAACCTTGCGGGCAGAATTCGATTTCAAGTTCTCCGCTATTCATTTGTTCGCTCGTGTGCGGGTTCGTCCCGATGTGTGACACGAAAAGTTTCTTTACTTGTTTGTTGGCAATCAATTGACCTACTCCTTTGTCCGGGTAAGCCGTGTCATTACAGATCAACGTCAGGTTCTTAACGCCTGATTTCGCTAACGCATCAACGATTTTGTTAGGGGTTCCGTTTGCGAGGAATCCGCCTACCATGATGGTCATACCATCTTTTACTTTTGATACAGCCTCTTCGATAGAAATAAATTTACTCATAGGAAGCATTTTTATATTGTTTCAGTTAAATATTTAACACATTCGCATTGATTTGTCAAATTTATATCATTTGGGGCAATAAATGAAATATTTTCAACATAAAAACGGAAATAATTCTTTATTGAGAATCATTTTACGTAGTCGAAAATAAATATCTGTCACCGCCTCTGAATTTGCGGTATTAAATTATAAAATTTTAAGATAAAAACCAACGGCTTGGTCGAAAAAATATGATTATTTCTCTGAGAATCAATTTTAAAGAGAGCGTGAAGGGACTAATTGGGTTTATTGTTCCCTTGCTGTCTGTATTCGCTTGGAGAGCAACCTACGAATCTTTTAAACAGGCAGAAAAATGTTTGGGTATTGGGAAAGCCTAAGGCGAGAGCAATTTCTGAAATTGTTTTATTCGAGCTTGTTACGAGGTATTTTGCCATGTCTATTTTTTTCAGACGCACGTATTCCCGGAGTGTTTTTCCGGTTTCTACCCGTACGAGATCGTTGAGATAGGCAAGAGATTGGGGAATGCGGTCATGGACGTACTCGATCGAGCGTAATTCGGTTTTTGTCGCGTATTCTGCCTGTAGATATTGTTCCAAAAGTTGATTGAAATACGCCAAAATATCATTATTTATATTGCAACGGGTGATGAATTGGCGTTCGTAAAATCGCAGGCAGTAATCTAGGAGTAATTCAAGATGCACGGCTAACAACCGGAGGCTGAACCGGTCGATGTCTCGTTGCAATTCTTTTTGAAAATTGCTCATGCATACTAATACGATCTGTTTTTCTCGTTCGGATAAATGAAGGGATTCGTTTTCTTGGTAGGAAAAGAACGAGTATTCGGATTTCTTACAGACGAGTGAAGTTTCGTTGAAAACTTTGGGGTGGAATGCGATGCCTAAAATGCTGGTCTGTTCCGGAGCGTCATGTTGGGTGATGTCAATAGTTTGTCCGGGTGCTTTGAATACTAACGTGCAGGATTGGAAATCATGACACCTGCGCCCGTATCTGAAATCTCCACATTGTACTTGTTTGAAGTATAGAGCGTAGAAATCGCCGGAAATAGAGAGTTGACCGAGGCGTGTGGCTTCGGCTAGGTCAATAACGCTTAGGAGCGGGTGTAATGTCTTTTGCCCGATTAGCGTGTTTAGCTGACAGATGGTCTCTATTTTTTGCGTGTGGTTAGCCATGATGATATGATTCGTAAAGTCGGTAAAATTCTGCTTGTCGCTAGATAAACTCCTCCGGCCTTCGGCCACCTCCTCTATAAACAGAGGAGGAGCTGGTAACTCTTCCCGAAGACGGTGAGTATTCCAACTCTCCCTCTGTTTATAGAGGGAGTACCCCGAAGGGGGGAGGGAGTTTAAAATGATTCTTTATTTTATCACATCAATCTCTTTCAACCATTTTTCTACTTGCGGGCGGGCTGAACTTGCCGATCCGCCACTGGTGATGAATCCTTTTTTATTCGTGGCCTTGCTCGTGTTTTTCACGAAATCTTTAAAGCAATTTTGTTCGCCACCTCCACCGTGCGTGCAGAACGGGATCACGATTTTACCTTCTAGCTTATAGCTCTCTAGGAATGTCAAGATTGGCATGGGCATCGTTCCCCACCAGTTCGGGAAACCGATAAAGATAATATCATACTCTTCCATGTTCTTCACTTTCTCTTTTAATTCGGGGCGGGCGTTGTCATTTTTTTCTTTTTTGGCGACTTCCGTGCAAGCGTGATAATCTGCCGGGTACGGTTTTGCTGTCTGAATTTCGAATAAATCTCCGCCTGTCAGCTCTTTGATATGATTCGCTATCGCTTTGGTGTTTCCGCTACGTGAAAAATAAGCGACCAGTACTTTCTTTCCGTTAGAAGTCTTTTGTGCTTCTACCTTCATGCTAAATGTTGCCATAACTGTTGCAATTATTAAAAAATACATTGTTTTCATCCTGATATATTATAAAGTTGTTCATTTTTTTATGTGATACAAATATATACGGTACGGTGAGGAATGCGTGTAGACAAATTACAGATATGTGTACCATTTTTACTGATTTTGAATATCCGGTGAAAAAACTTAAACGAGAATTGTTATTTTTGTTTCAAACAAAAGCCTTGAAAATTATGGGTGAAATATTGAAAATGAATACGATTCATGATTATCATGAATTTTTAGGAGTAAAGACTTTGCATCCTTTGGTGAGCGTGATTGACCTGTCGGAAGTACCTCCTATTCGGATGGCTCGTAAAAATTTGGGTTTTTACACGGTCTTTCTGAAAGATGTCAAGTGCGGGGATCTTCGTTATGGTCGCAAAATGTACGATTATCAAGAAGGTACTTTAGTTTTTATCGGTCCCGGACAAATCGTGGGGGATGACGATAACGGGACGAGAGTACAGGCGAAAGGATGGGCGTTACTTTTTCATCCCGATTTGTTACTGGGGACATCACTGGGGCGCAAGATGAAGGACTATTCCTTTTTCTCTTACGAGGCAAACGAGGCCCTTCACATGTCAGATCGGGAACGGGAGATCGTGATTCAATGTTTTCAAGGAATACGGGAAGAATTGGAACATGCTATTGATAAACATAGTCGTTCCATCATTACCGCTAATATTGAAGTATTTTTGAATCATTGTGTCCGCTTTTACGATCGGCAATTTATAACTCGTAAGGATGTGAATAAGGATATTCTTACCCGGTTTGAAGATTTGTTGAACGGTTATTTCGAGTCGGATGCCCCGGTTTCTTACGGATTGCCTTCTGTTGCTTTTTGTGCTGATAAACTTAATCTTTCTGCGAATTATTTCGGAGATCTGATAAAAAAGGAAACAGGTAAATCCGCTCAAGAGTATATTCAGTTTACCATTATCGATAAGGTCAAAGAACGTTTTACCGATACTTCCAAGTCCGTGAGTGAGATTGCTTACGAGATGGGTTTCAAATACCCTCATCATTTGAGCCGCTTGTTTAAGAAAATGGAGGGGTGTTCTCCTAACGAGTACAGGGTGACATTGAATTAATCATGCCGCCTTGTTATTCTAGATTTTTAATGATCTCAGTAAAGTGTTTTCAATATCTACGATAATCCCCTCGTACCAAGCATCTAATCCTGTTAAGTCGGGGGATACTTTTACTCTTTCACCAACTTTCATAAAGATATTTTTTACCGCATAAAGATACGGAGATCAGGAATATAAACAAAGAAGCATATAAAAAGATGAGGTATTTGTGGGATAATTCTTGTATGGTTAAGAGATTTTGTCAATGGTTATATGAAGAGTGGTCGGAAAATTTTATTTTTGTTTGCCAAGAAGAAATGGTAAAGGGTACTTATGTTAGATTTGAATATAAATTGAGATTTATGCGGGAAGTCATGGTTCAATATCTGCAACATCGTTTGTTGAAGTGGTTTGACGAGAACCAGAGGATATTCCCGTGGCGGGAAGATCGGGCGACGAAGTACCAGCAAATTGTTTCTGAGATCTTGTTACAGCGCACGAAAGCGGAGACGGTGGCAAAGTATTACGATACTTTTTTCTCTAAATTTCCCGATTGGAACACTTTGGCTAATGCTTCGCTTGAAGAGTTGGAAGAGATTATGAAACCTTTGGGATTATATCGTCACCGGGCTCGACGGCTGTATAAGCTGGGGGAAGATATTCGCCGACGGGGTGGGAGGATCCCGGGAAACGAGAACGAGTTGAGGGATTCCGGTTTTATCGGGTTGTACGTGACCAATGCGTTCGAATTGTTTATCTTGAGGAATCGTAAACCGCTTTTAGACGTGAACATGTCCCGGTTGCTGAAACGTTATTTTAAACCGGGAGATTTTATTGACGTGCGGCATGATAAGGAGATTCAGGAGTTGGCAAATGATATTATCGAGGTACGTCGATGCAAGGAATTGAACTGGGCTATTCTGGATTACGCGGCATTGGTGTGTAAAACTCGGAATCCGTTATGTGGGGAGTGCGTTCTTAATAAGCATTGTAAGTATTATGAGTTATCCCAAGGTGATGTAACCGAAGAGTCGGAGTAATAATCTCCTGCCATCTTTGTAACAAGTTTCCTTCGCTCTTGTTCGTATATTGGCGAAGGGCGATGAAAGGGCGATGAAAGGGAGGTGAAAGGGTAATGGGAGATGATTACTCTGATAAAAAGCAGGCTTTACACTAGCTTTAGGCTATGTCAACCTAGCATTCTCTTGATATTTTCTTGATAGTTCATTTAGATCAAGGAGCATTCAACAAGCATTCATCTTGCATTTATCTTCGATAAAATTGATTTTTGATACGATTATATTTGCAAGTTAGGTGTGTCGTGTAGTATTTTAGCTATCGGGTGGGATATGCTCTTGTTTGAAAAAAGGGATGGGGAGTGACGAGGGAGTTCAAGAGAGGGATTAGATCGGTAATAAAGCTAAAGAGACTTTAGAATGTATCAGAAGTCTCTTTAGTTTTATAATGGAACTTATTGTTTGATTAGTTCGCTGTCGTTACGATTTCCTGTCATGTTTTCGTACCAGTCTTTATGTTGTTCCCCGCCTGAAGTAGCCCAGTCTTTGAAATGGGGATAAGCTTTCAAAAAGTCTGCTTTTTCATGAGTATGAGGAATGTCGGTAGGGATATTGATCGCCCATACTAGGTTAGTGTTGGAATTGTAGTAGATCCCGCTTTTCCCGATATAGGAATTCCCTTCTTTCGTTTGTTCGTATGTGCTTTGTCCGAATTCTTCTGTCGGAGCGTAACCTCTCGTGTGGATTTCTTGCCATTGAGAGGCTCCTTCCTTTACAGGTTTAGCAATGAAAAAGTCAAATGCGTCAAGGGTAAGATCTGCTTGAGGAATTGAATTGCGGAATGCAATATAAAAGGTGATGTTTACCATATCGCCTTTTTGTATTCGTGCTTTGTTATCCGGATCTGTGTTAAGGAAAGCGAAACCTTTAGGAGCCTTCGTGTTGGTTCGGATGTTATCGAACCTGAATATAGGTGTATTTTTCACGCTATTACCCGGATTGAGTAACTTCATATCGGCCTCTTCCAAGGCATTGTAGGATTCTTGTTTTTCGCATTCTTCTATTTCCCCGGCTTTTATACCTTTTATAGCAAGACATAAGTCATAAGGTAGAGAGCCTCCAATGGCTTTGACGCGGATTCCGAGGATCATTTCCTTTACCATGTTTTTGTTATTGGGGTAAAGTTGCATCTTATAATTGACAACAAAGTCGTTAAAGTCATAATCCCCATAGGCCGGCCAAAGATCTTCGAACATCAAGGTCCCCCAACCGTTTTCTTGGGCAGGATAAAAAATAACTGCTTGACCATTTGCTCGGCTTAAGTTTGTTTTTGCTGAGTAGGCAAGAGGCGTTTCCATTTCTTTACTATCAGCGGGAACTGTATAAGTCACGGTATTATTGGTTATATCAAGAGATTTAGCTGCTGATAATCCTGCTTCCGTTTCGTATTTAACGTAAAGCGTGTTGATGTAGGTCGGTACGTTCAATTTGACTTGATCTATATCCTGTCCGACATAGAACGAGGCAAAAGGAGCCGTGTTTGCTCCAGTGGAAACGTACACTTTAGAGGCATGTTCCGAAGTGAAATTACAGGTCACATTTTCGGACATTTTCCATTCGAAATCAGCAGGAACGACTAATTCCGTGAATCCTGTTGTTTCTTTTTCCTTATGCTCGATATCTTTCTTGACACAACTGCTTACAATTGCAGATAAGAAGAATAAGGCCAAAATTAAGACTTTTGTTCTCATGATTAAATTTTTTGTTATTGCAACTAGACGCCGATATTGCATTATATTGCTATAATGTTGGTGTAAAGGTATGGTCTATTTTTCGAAATTCAAACTATTTAGCAATAAAAGTGCTGGATTTGTGCTTTTTTATCTGATCGTGATGAGTAATTTCAAATAAATGCAGGTGTTTGGCATGGAGAGGGGAAGGGAAAATAAAAAAACAGTTTGAGATTGCTCCCAAACTGTTTTGTATGATGTAGGTGTTATCTTCTTATTTGATAACGCCCAATTGTTTACCGATCTTGATGAAGGCAGCCAATGCGCGATCCAGTTGTTCACGCGTGTGAGCGGCAGACAATTGGATACGAATACGGGCTTGTCCTTTCGGTACAACCGGGTAGTAGAATCCGGTAACATAGATGTTTTCTTTCTGTAATTCGGCAGCGAATTGTTGAGAAAGAACTGCATCGTAAAGCATCAAGGCACAGATAGCTGATTCTGACGGTTTCAGATCGAATCCGGCCTCGGTTAATTTTGCACGGAAATAGTTGGCATTATCCATGACACGGTCTCTTAATTCGGTACTCTTTGACAACATATCGAACACGGCGATAGATGCACCGCAGATTGCCGGAGACAAGGAGTTGGAGAACAAGTAAGGTCTTGAACGTTGACGCAACATGTCGATGATTTCTTTTTTACCGGTAGTGTAACCACCCATAGCCCCACCAAGAGCTTTACCTAGGGTACCCGTGAAGATGTCTACACGATCCATGCAGTGATGGTGTTCTGCAGAACCACGGCCTGTTTTGCCGATAAAGCCGGCAGCGTGACTATCGTCAACCATTACCAATGCGTTGTATTTTTCTGCCAAGTCGCAGATTTCGTTCATCTTGGCAATATCCCCGTCCATAGAGAACACACCATCGGTAACGATAATCCGGTAACGTTGAGCTTGAGAAATCTTCAATTGTTCTTCGAGGTCAGCCATGTTGGCGTGTTTGTATCTGTAGCGTACGGCTTTACAAAGACGAACACCGTCAATGATAGAAGCGTGGTTCAATTCATCAGAGATGATGGCATCTTCCTGACCGAATAACGGTTCGAATACACCACCGTTAGCATCGAAACAAGCGGCGTAAAGAATGGTATCTTCCGTTCCGAAGAATTGAGAGATTTTAGCTTCCAGTTCTTTGTGAATATCTTGGGTTCCGCAGATGAAACGAACTGAAGACATCCCGTATCCACGGCTGTCCAATGCTTTCTTTGCTCCTTCGATCACCGTCGGGTTAGAAGAAAGTCCTAAGTAGTTGTTTGCACAAAAGTTTAATACAGTTTCTCCCGTGGCAAGTTTGATTTCAGCATCTTGCGGGGTAACGATAATTCTTTCGCTCTTGTATAAGCCGGCGTCTTTTATGGACTGCAATTCAGTCTTTAAAAAGTCTTGAAATTTTCCGTACATATAACTAATTTTTTTGTTTGTTTTAATGGCCTCAAAAGTAATGAATTTTTGATTATGGCGTACTCGAAAATGAATATATCGTGTTTTATTTGGTAAATAAGTTTTGAAGTATTATTATTCGGGGATAAAAACTTAGAATTCTTTATAAATTGGGGTTATCTAAAAAGTCTTTTTTCAAACTCCCTCCCCCCTTCGGGGTACTCCCTCTATAAACAGAGGGAGAGCTGAAATACTCCCTGTCTTCGGGAAGAGTCACCAGCTCCTCCTCTGTTTATAGAGGAGGTGGCACGAAGTGACGGAGGAGTTTCTGAAATAAATGACTTTTTAGATAGCCCCTCGTCGATTAATTTCTAATGGCGGCAATCTCTTTCACGGCCTCGATGGCGGTGTTGACGTCTTCTTCTGTCGTGAAAGCACCGATGCTCATGCGGACGGTTCCATGAATGTCGAAGGTACCGATGACCTCGTGTACTTTCGGAGCGCATTGTAGTCCCGTACGTACGGCGATGTTGTAATCCACGTCAAGCATGGTTCCCACGTCTCCGGAATCGAATCCGTTGATGTTGAAACTTAATACCGGATTCTGGTTTTCGATGCTATGGGCGCAATAGGTAGTTACACCTTCGATGTTTTGTAAAGCTTTGCGAAGTTTATCCCAAAGTAGGATTTCCCGGTGATGGATGTTCATGATTCCTTGTTCTTGAATCCATTTTACCCCGGCATTCAGTCCGGCAACTCCTAGCAAGTTAAGGGTTCCGTATTCCAAGCGGTAAGGATATTCATCCAGATGTACGGGATAAGCGGAGCGAACCCCGGTACCCCCGGCACGGGTATGTTTGATTTCGATACCTTTGCGTACATACGAACCACCGATTCCTGTCGGTCCCATGAGGCATTTGTGACCAGTGAAACAATACACGTCGATACCGGAGGCTTGCATGTCGAGATCAACGGCCCCGGCACCTTGACTACCGTCAACCACGAAGATAACGCCTTTCTCTTTACAGATTTTCCCGATTTCGGTCAACGGCTGAATCGTTCCCAGCACGTTGGAACAATGGGTTACGACAACAAATTTCGTGTTCGGACGGATGGCGTTCTTTATGTCGTCGGGATGTACATAGCCGTGTGCATCAAAAGGCACGTAAGTTAAATCGATGGTTCCGTTTTGGTGGTGCATGTTAAGCGGGCGCAACACGGAGTTGTGTTCCAACATGGTAGATACCACGTGAATGCCTTTCTCCACCAAACCGTTAATGATCAGATTCAAGGAGTCCGTGGCGTTATAACTGAACGTTAGCCTGTTATGATCATTCCCGCCGTTGAATAGCTTGGTTAGCATTTTGCGGGTCGAGTTCACGACTTCCTCTGTCTCGACGGCAGCATCAAACCCGGAACGCCCGGGATTTACACCATGTTTGCGATAAAAGTCGTTCATGAAATCATAAACTACATCCGGCTTCGGAAAGCTGGTTGCTGAATTGTCTAGGTAGATTAATTTGCTCATAAGATTTATAAATTTTAGGTTTTAAATTTTAAATTGAAAAATCAAGTGAATTGTTTTTTTCATTTTCAATTCTCCATTTTCAATTTTCAATTACTAGGGCATCAGCGACCAATTCCGCCACTGTCTTTATGGTGATACCCAGTTTGTACGTGTGATTAATTTGAGTTAGCTGGTCCACGCAATTGTGGCACGGGGTCACGACGATCTCGGCTTTCGTTGCGGTGATTTGGTCGGCTTTGATTTTGCCGATTTTGAGACGACGTTCGTTGTATTCGCTCATTGCGAGGGCTCCGCCACCGCCACCACAACAGAAGTTGTCCGTGCCGTAGGGTGTCATTTCCACCACATTTGCTGCCGCAGCATTGACCACGAAACGGATTTCATTGAGAAGTCCCCCGTTTCGAACCAAGTTGCACGGGTCATGTATGGTGACAACCTTGCTATTCAGCGTTTTGTCGAGTTTTATTCTTCCACTCCGGATATATTCCCCGATGAGTTCAACCACCGTGAGAGTGTCAAAATCATACTGTGTTTTGAGATAATTGGGGCCTTCCCAGCGCATGGCTCTCGAACCGTGGCCACATTCACCGAGTACGAGGCGTTTGCCGTGCAGGCGGTGAATCTCGTCGTAAAGATTCCGGGCAATTTGAGTTGCCTCTTCATTATTACCGTTGAAATACCCGTAGTTGGTCACGTCGTAGTATTTAGACGAGAGGGTCCACTCTTCTCCTGCGGCGTAGAATACTTTTGCCATGGCAGAGATGGAAAGCGGGAAGAATTTCGGTTCCCGGGGGTTCAAGGTGTAAAAAACGTTCTTGTCGGGCTGATCCAGAAAGATTCCGGCTTTCTCGTCTTCCAGTTCGTCTTGGAGTTCCTCTTCCATCCATTGGATCGTGTCAACAAACTCTTCCGTGGGAATACCCATGTTGTTCCCTGTGTTGACCGCCGCGTCGACAGTTGCTTGGAGGGTTTTGGGTACGAGTCCCATGACCGCAAGCATTTCACGTCCTTTTTTCACGAGGAAGGGAATGTCCACCCCGATAGAACAGTGTTTCACGCAGCGTCCGCACATGGTACAAGCCCCGAACAGGGAGTCGACCATCTCGTCGCATGTCTCTTGGTTCAGTTCCCGGGCATGGAATAACGACGGGAACATGGCCCCTTGCCAAGTCTTGTAGCGTCGGTAAATGGAACTGACGAGGTCAACCTTTCGTGCCGGGATGTATTTGCCCTCTTTCATCGTGAGGTAGTACATACAACTCGATGCACACAAACCACAACGTACACAAGCGTTTAGATGGGTCTCCAGCTTGCTGTCATTCGTGTTTGAAATGATGGCGAGGGCTTTGGCTTTTTGTTCGTTCGTGATATTATTTGTCATATTGAATCGCTTTTTTAGGAGGCCATGTTCCACGCCAGCCGTAGAAAAAGCCCAAATGATACCTTGCAAAGAAAAAGTAAAGCACGTGTTTGATTTTGCCCAAGGGCATCCACACGAAAAGAAGTGCCATTATAACATAATACGCTGCCCCGAATTGTAAGGTCAGCAGGGAGTAGGTCGTCAGGAAGAGCATGATGGTGCAGAGAAGATTAGAAATGTAATCATCTGCGCACGATAGGTCTCTCAGCTCTTTTTTGGCTAGTCGCTTGATGAATAAAGCCAACCCGCAAACGGCAGCAATAAAGATGATTGCAGCCAAGATCATGACGATGAGGTTTGTTGTGCTTTCAATAGGAATCTGAAAGTTGAAAATAACCGCAAGCGTGAAAAGAAGGTACACGGCTATTGTCAGGAAGTTTCCTATATGAAAAAATATACCTGCCGTGTAAGTGGGCAGGTGTAAGTATGCTGATTCTTTTTGCATAGGTGACATAGCTCCGATACAAGAGTAACAGACTGCCTGGGTAATATTCCCTGACTTTTGCGAAAGGTCCTTGGGAGAACCGTGTTTTAAAAGTCGTACAAAATATCCCCCCAGTAGTACTACACAAAAAAGAAGTGCAGCTAACGAGGTCCAAATATACCAAGACATGGTCGTGGGTATTAGACGCACCCGTCGGGTTTCGGTAACCCGGCCACCCGACACGCTCCTCGGGCTGGTCCTAATGGGAACAATTCATAAATGTCTTTCAATTTTAATCCGGTCTCTTTACAGATGGTACGAACCATCGGGGCATTCCCCTTTTCTTCAAAATTATCACGAATGATTTTGATAATTGCCCAATGTTTGTCATTTAATTCTGTGATTCCATCTGCCTCGGCAAAGAGTTTTGCCACGTCTTCATTCCAGATTGAAGGATCGGTGAGGAAACCGTCTCCGTCCACTTCGAACGTCTTTCCTTGAATTTCTAGTGTTGCCATAATGTTTATTGGTTTTAGATTGATTTGCAATATAATAAATATTTGAAACAACAACAATGATTTTTATCGGAGTTTGACGAAATTATGCGTGGTAGTAGTTTTTCTTGCATGGCGATGAGAATTTGCGGATGAATATTGGAAAATAGTAATTGAATATTGGATGATTTTAAGGTGTAAATGTAGCAAAATAGTAAAATTTATGTCTTGTTTTGTGGCAAAAGTATTATCTTTACAATCTATAACGTATGTTTGGTTGCGAAAAATACATGAGTGTATGAAAGTCTTGCAAATTCTTATATTGCTTTTTTTGAGTGGAATGTTGGGATGTGTTCGAAATGCTAGGAGTGAGACGGCTGCACCCCCGGAAATCAAACAAGTTTTGTTTGTCAGCTCCTATCATTCCGAACAGATTTGGGGACGAAAGGTGTTGAATGGAGTGAGAAAGCAGTTGGAAAAGATGCGCTATAACGTGGATCTAAGGGTGATTTATTTGGATTCCAAGCGTTTGACGAATTTGGAGGTGAGAGAATCTTTACTGGAAACGCAATTACGGGAAATACAGGGTAAATTGGATTTGATTATCGTTTCGGATGAGGAGGCGAATAATGCACTTTTTGCGTTGGATATGCCCTTGCTGGAAGAGACTCCTATCGTGTTTTGTGGGGTAATGGCGTATACAGGAAGACCCGGTCGTGACAACGTTACGGGAGTTATTTGTGATATTGATTACGAGAAAGTATTTTTACTAGGGCGGAAGTTGTTCCCGGAAGCTCGTCAGGCATACGTGTTATCGGATCAAACGGGAGCTGGTCAGGCACATCAGGCTTTGGCCCGGAGACAATTAGCCGGGTATGCAGACCGTTTCCCGATCGTTTTCAGTGGAGATACGGCTTTTAGCGTGAATGATTTTTTGGATGAACTTCGGAACGTGTACCCGCTTTCTTTCGTGATCTTGACCACGTGGCAGCAGGAGAAACAGGGAACGTATCTTGATCCGGATATTTACTATTCTATATATGCCAGTGAATGTCCCGTGCCGATTCTCACGGTTATTGATAACGGTTTGGGAAAGGGGATATTCGGGGGGATCGTCACGTTTGCCGACCAGATGGGGAGGCATGCCGGTAGTATTGCGGTTCGGATTCTGAATGGCGAACGGGTGGAATCAATACCTGTTGATACTGTTTGTCCCGAGCCCGTGTTTGACGATAATCAGTTAAAAAGATGGAGGGTTGACCGGGCAGAACTCCCTGCCGGATGTTTGATTTTGAACGAGCATGTGTCGTTCTGGCGTGTTTATGTGAATTACATTATTATTGTCGGGATCGCGTTTGTCCTGTTATTGTTGTTGGTAACATTTTTGATTTTGTCGCATTTGAGATACAGGAGGATGCTCCATAAAAGTGTTTACTTGGAGAAAGCAACGCAGCAGATTGCGGATATGTTGAAGAAGAAAACGGAATTATTGACCAACACGCTGTCTTCTATGAGCGAGGGGATTTTAGTTGTGGACCGGGATTTGCGGATTGTCGAGTTGAATTATGCCTCCTTGGTTGGCTTGGGATGTGGAAGTGACGTTATCGGTAAGCCTTTGAAGGATGTTTGTGAAATAAACCGGAATGGCACGGGGGAGGGAATAGAAGAATTGGCATGGAAGGTTATACAGGATGGGAAAAGGCAGGAGTTGGCGTTAAATACGGTGCTAATCCCGTGTGGTGCCCCCGTGCAACAGGTGGCGGGGAGTATTTCTCCTTTGCTGAACGAGGGGAATGATGTGAATGGGGCCGTGATCATGATTCGGGATATATCTCGTGAGTGGCGGCAACAAACATTTTTAAGAATTTCGATAAATGCTTTGCAGGCATATTCATGGTATTACGATGTTGAACAAGACGTGTTGAGAATGGGGGAAGGTTTCTGGGAGGATGAATCCTTGAAGGAGGGATTGAACACGATTGATAAGCTGATTGATCATATTCACCCGGATGATCGGGATGAGTTGCGTTCGTGTTTGGAAAAGATTAAGAGTCATGATCTTCGGGAATTTGTTGGCGTGTTCCGGGTAGATTATCATCGTACGGGACGGTATCGTTGGTTGGAGAGCCGTGGCATTGTCGAGACGGTGGAGATGAGTAACGGGCGAAAAGCCATGTACGTGTATGGCATGGGGATAGATATTAGTCGTTACAAGGAAACGGAGGAAAAGATGGCATTGGCCATGCGTAAGGCCGAAGAGTCCGATCGATTGAAATCGGCGTTTGTTGCGAATATCTCGCATGAGATACGTACTCCTTTAAATAATATCGTGGGATTTGCCAATTTAATGACGGAAGAAGGGTTTCTGGCGGAAGAAAAGAAAGTATTCAGTGACACGATTGCCCATAATAGCCGGGCATTATTGGGGTTGCTGGATGACGTGCTGGATCTTTCTCGATTGGAAGCCGGGATGGATAAAGTGTTTTTCCGTGTTTGCGATATGTATTTCTTGGTACATTCCATGGTGGATGTGGGGCATTTGAACGTGGCGGAGGGCGTTGAGCTGGTGAACAAGGGGCCGGAAAAGGAGCTGTTGGTCGTTACGGATGAGGTGAAGTTAACGAAGGTGTTTATGAATCTGGTCGGAAATGCCAAGAAGTTTACCACGAAAGGGCATATTGCTATCGGGGCCCGGGTGTCCGAAGATGAAAAATGGATTGAGTGCGTGGTGGAAGATTCCGGGATCGGTATTTCTCCCGAAAATCTGGAACATATTTTCGATCGTTTTTATAAAGTGAACGAGTTTAAACAAGGTACCGGGTTAGGGCTTTCCATTTGCGAGGCTATTATAGAACTTCTGGGCGGTCAGATCCGGGTGGAATCAACTTTAGGCGAAGGCACGACGTTTTACTTTAAAATTCCTTACCGAAAGCCGGAAGAGGAGGATATATGATTGTCCCTGTGAGAATTGTGGTGGTAAGGTTGTGGTTTCGCTTTTATTTCGGCTTCTTTGCCTGTCACTTCCGTATCAAAGACACTCGCTGAACGTTTTTGATACGTCTTTGATACGAGAATGATACGTCATTGATCCCTGTCTTCTACCTGAATTCAACGGGTTTTGTTGGTTTGTTTATACTGAATTCCAGTCGACCTGTTTATGATGTTCGTATTTAAAGAGCTTAAATACAATGATTTATTTTTTAAGATAAAGTGACCACTTTTTGAAGGAGAGGTGACCACTTTGGTGACCAGTTGGTAGCAAATGAAGTGTAAATGATAGCAAATATGATATTTTTATACCTTGTTTGTCTGAATATGCTTATGATTTGAGATGGCGTGTCTAAGTCGTTTTAAAACAAGTGTTTATTTAATAGAAGGCTTAAGTTTTTGCATGAAAATCGAAACTTGCGGGTATGAAAAAAGCCAGTATTTCTACTGGCTTTCAGCTTCTTGGCTCCTCAGGTAGGACTTGAACCTACGACCTACGGATTAACAGTCCGCCGCTCTAACCAACTGAGCTACTAAGGAATTTTCTCAAAAGCGATGCAAATATAGAGGTTTTGTGGAATTCCACAAAATAAAAAGGAAGAAAAAATGGGATAATTGGCTAAAAAAATACGGCGGTAAATGGACATTTTGAAAATCAGAGAATTGGATTTGGTGGCGTAAAGAGAGGATCCGCATTTTGTTTTTTGGAGAGGTGTGAAAAGTGTTGAGTTTTTTAATATATTTGTAAAACATAGAAACGGAAGTGATGGTAGATATAGAATCAAATATACTTCAAAATTTGAACAAGGGTAAAGAAAGTGCGTTGAAAGAGGTTTACCGTTTGTTCTTTCATGCGTTATGTGCGTTTGGAACCCGTTTCGTGAAAGATGATGCGGTGGTGGCGGATATAGTGCAGGAGGTATTTATAAAAGTGTGGGCTAGGAGGACTGATTTTCAGGCTATTTATTCATTACGTTCGTTCATGTATCTTTCTGTTCGCAATGCTTGTTTGAATTATAATCGGGATTGTGCGAGGAAGAGGAAAATTTCTTTTAATGATGCGGAGTCGGAAAAGTTTGCGGAGGAGCGGGAGGACGTTTTTATGATAGAGGAGGACGTGCATCGTCAGATTCGTAACGAAGTGGAGCGTCTGCCGGAGGCGATGCGGAAAGTTTTTAATTTGACATTACTAGATATGTCTATTCCCGAAATTGCAGAGGCCTTGGATATTTCGGAAAATACGGTGCGTAATCAACGGGCACGGGCCAGGGAAATTTTACGGGCTAGGTTGAAGGACAAAATATTCTTTTTGTTCTTGTTATGTGATATTTATTAATCACGATACTCGGAATTGCATTTTTATGGTGGGTTATGTAATTAGCTTCTTTGGCCTACCATAAGGATTTGTCGGTGTTGCAGAATAACAAAATGCTTTTTTTCTCGAAAAAAACTGCATCGGGACTAGTATGCTTTGACAGTTTTCGTGTTATAGGGACAAAAAGAAGTAGATTATGTCAGAAGAAAATTTAAAGATAGCGGATATTATTTTTGCTTATATCAAGGGAACGATCACCGAGAGCGAGCTGGGAGAGCTAACCGAGTGGATGGATGCCGCAGAGGATCATCGGGAATTGTTTCAGCAAATCATAACTTCTGTGTCTTATCAGAATAAGGAAGCCGTGTACCGTCGTTTTGATTCGTATTATGATTTTGACCGTTTGCGGGGTGCTATTCGGGAGAGGAAGCGGAATATGTGGAAATATGTTGCCGCGGCAGCTGTTATAGCATTACCGTTACTGGTCACGCTTTTACTACAGATTAGGCAGGAGGGGATTTTCCCGGAAGGGCGTATGCGGGAAATTTCTTTACTACCGGGTAAATCAATGGCAACATTGACCTTGTCGGACGGGAGTTCTAAGGCGTTGAGCCCGGAGAATTTTGATTTGATGGATGGTTCGAAACGGATCGTAAATGATTCCGGCGGGCTGAATTATCAGGTTGAAGATACGAGTTCGAGTGTAGAGACTGCGTATAATGAGATAACGGTTCCTCGTGGTGGCGAGTATAAGGTGACGTTGGATGACGGAACACGAATATGGGTGAACTCGGAAAGTTACATCCGTTTTCCGGTTGTGTTTCATGGTGACGAGCGTCGGATCTGGGTTTCCGGGGAAATTTTTCTGGAAGTCACAAAAGATGCAAAACGTCCGTTTATTGTAAACACGGACAAGTTGGATATTAAAGTTTTGGGAACGCAATTTAATGTCCGGGCTTATCCGGATGAGAAATGTATTCAGACGACTCTTGTGGAGGGATGTGTACGGGTGGATAACTCATTGGGGAAAGTGGCAGTGTTGGCTCCTTCCGAACAATTGTTGTATAATGCCCAGAATGGAAAACACGAGGTACGGGAGGTTGATACCGAATTGTATGTATCTTGGAAAGATGGGGTGTACGTGTTTGTTTCTCAACGATTGGAGGATATTATGTTGCTAATATCGAAATGGTATGATGTTGATGTATTTTACCAGAATTCCACCGTGAAAGATATTATATTTTCAGGGCGCTTGAAACGTTACGAGAATGCGGAAACTTTGTTAAAAGTGTTCGAACGCTTGGGGGGAGTGAGATTCTCCATTCAAGGTAAGACCGTTATTGTCGAAGACGAGTAAAAATTGAATGGAAAGAAGGTGCAACTGCTTTCCATTCATGTACGAACCTCGACCGGGTGCAACCGGACGAGTATTGTTTAATCATATAATAGTACAAATGTATGAAAAAAATTCGAGGATGTTATCCCCGTTCGTCGGGGGTGCGAAAAATCTTATTGACTATGCGTTTTCTAGCTCTTTTTCTTTTTTGTACGGCCATGCATTTATCTGCATCAGTACATTCGCAAAATGTCGTGTTTAGTTTTAACTTGAAAAATGCCACGTTTGAGGATCTCATGAAGGAGATTCGTCAACACAGCGACTATTATTTTATCTATAAGGATAGCGAGGTGGCTCAGGTGACAAAACTAAATAAACGGTTTAAATCTGTGAGTATCGATGAGGTGCTTAAAGAGTGTCTGAAAGGTACCGGTTTAACTTATTCTGTCGAAGATCAGTTGATTATCATTAAAAAGAATCAGGTTACGACGCCACAAGATACCACGGCGAGAAACGAGGTCCGGTTGATTAAAGGTCGGGTTGTGGATGAGATGGGGAAACCGTTACCGGGCGTGACGGTTGTGCTGAAAGGGACTAACACGGGAGTGGCGACGAGTGCGGAGGGACTTTTTAGCGTGGCTTTGCCTGCCGATACAGCCACGCTGGTGTTTACTTTCGTGGGGATGGAGACACGGGAGGTTAAAATATTACCGTTGAAAACGGGGGAGGCGCATAAAGATTTGCGTGTCGTGATGAAGGAGGATAAGATCGCTTTGGAAGATGTGGTGGTGACCGGCTACGCGAATATCAAGAAATCGAGTTTCACGGGTACGGCCACACAGGTGAAGCGGGAGGATATATTGAAGGTGTCGGGGCGGAACGTGATCGATGCCTTGCAGGTGTTTGACCCTTCCTTGCGAATTATGAAGAATAACCTGATGGGATCGGATCCGAATACCTTGCCGGAGTTCTACGTGCGGGGACGTTCGGGGATTACTGGGGTGAAGGAGTTGGATGCATTGGAGGCTTCCGATGTATCGCAATTCGCAATAACCAATAACCCAAATACTCCGATATTTATTCTGGATGGGTTTGAGGTGTCCGTGGAGAAAGTGTATGACTTTGACGTGAACAGGATCAAGGATATTACAATATTGAAGGATGCTGCCGCCACGGCCATGTATGGTTCTAGGGCTTCTAACGGGGTTGTCGTGATCGAGACAGTTGCTCCCCGTCCCGGGCGCTTCGTGGTGAGTTATAATGGTAATTACGAGATCACGGCTCCGGATTTAAGTAGTTACAATATGATGAATGCTCGCCAGAATCTGGACACGGAATGGGCGGCCGGAATCTATGCAAGCGATCCAGAGAAAAGTAATTATGAGCGAGATAAGGCATACCAGTATGGCATTTACTTGGATAAGAAGAATGTGATTCTGGCGGGAGGAGATTATTACTGGTTGTCACAGCCGTTAACGACGATGTTTAACCACAAGCATAGTGTTTATATCGAAGGAGGGTCTGATGCGATCCGGTTTGGTATCGAGTTGCGCTATGATAACCAGAACGGTGTGATGAAGAAATCTTTACGAGATCGCATCGGTGCCGGCCTGACACTGGAATATCGTTACAAGGGTTTCCAGATGCAAAATAAGATTTCCTATGACATCATGACTTCGAAGGCTTCGCCTTATGGTTCTTTCGGGGATTATACGAATAAACATCCTTATGAATCATGGAAGGATAAAAACGGGAAGTTGATCAAGAAATTGCCACAACGTAATTATGGTGAAAGTTTTATCAATCCTTTGTACGAGGCAACGTTGGGAAATTTCAACAAAAGTAATTACAAGGAGTGGACAGATAATCTAGCATTAAACTGGTACGTGAATGATTATTTACTGGTGAAGGGGCAGTTCGCGATCAGTTATAAATTGGATAAGACCAAGGTGTTTACGGATCCGGAATCGGCCAAGTATGGAGATGGAGTGACAGCATTTTTGCGGGGAGAGTTGACAGAAGCTTCAACAACAACGACCCGGTGGAACACGAATGTGTTTGCCGCTTATAACCGATTGTTCGGGTTGCACAATCTGAATTTCTCTTTAGGATTCAACGCGACGTATTCTAATATCTCGTATTCCTATTCTCATTATCGAGGTTTCCCGGATGCTCATCGGCATTCTCCGGCGTATGCTTACGAAATCGTGACGAAACCAACGTTTACCGACAATAAGACCCGATTGTTTGGAGTGTTCTTAATGTTGAATTATAGCTATAATGATATTTACTTGGCCGATTTCTCGTTCCGTTACGATGGGTCTTCCGAGTTCGGAACAGAAAATAAATGGGCTCCTTTCTGGTCGGTCGGGGCCGGTATAAATGTGCATAATTACGATTTCTTAAAGGGAAACGAGTGGATCAACCAGTTCCGGATAAAGGGAAACGTGGGACAGACCGGTAAATCGAATTTCCAGCCTTATATGGCACGGAATACTTACGAGGTGTTGTTGGATGACTGGTACCAGACGGGTATCGGGGCGAATTTGATTTACATGGGAAATGATGACCTGACTTGGGAAAAGCAATTATCATGGAATATCGGTACGGATATTATCACGTGGAATAACCGGGTGACTTTGGGATTTGATTATTATTATAAAAAGACGATCGATTTGGTGACGGAGGTTTCTCTTCCGACGTCTTCCGGCTTTACGAAGTACACGGATAATATGGGAGAAATCTTGAATGAAGGGGTTGAACTTGATTTGAACGTCCGGGCTTATAGTGATAAGGATTGGGATGTTATCGTGTTCGGTAACTTGGCTCATAATAAGAACAAGATACTGAAGATTTCGGAGTCATTGAAACAGTATAACGAACGGATAGACGAATATTTTCAGGATTATTACTCGATATACGGTACGCCTTCAGAAGACTCGAAGTATGCCAAACCGTTTATGAAATACGAGGAGGGGAGTTCCCTGACAGCGATTTACGGGATGAAATCCATGGGAATTAATCCGGCTAACGGTCAGGAGGTTTACGTGAAACGGGACGGTACGCTAACGTACACGTGGGAGTCGAATGAACAGCAAAAGATCGGGGATACCGAGCCGAAGATTCAAGGGGCTTTCGGGTTGAATGTCCGCTATCGGAACTTTACATTTTACACGACCTTCCTCTATGAATATGGTGGTGACGAGTATAACACGACTTTGGTGAATAACGTGGAGAATGCCAACCTGATCAAGTATAACGCGGATAAGCGAGTGAGTTCGGATCGTTGGCAGAATATCGGGGATGTTGCTCCTTTGAAAGATATAAAAGACCGTTTGTACGTGACCCGTGCAACTTCCCGTTTCGTGCAGAAGAATAATAATGTGGTCTTTAATTCTCTCTCGGTCGGTTATGATGTTGATCCTGTATGGTTGCGGAAGATACACCTGAGTTCGTTGAGGTTGCAGTTCAATATGAAGGATATTGCCACGATGTCAACGATCAAGCGGGAAATGGGGTTGAACTATCCGTTTGCCAGGACATTTACGTTTACTTTGAATGCTAGTTTCTAATACTGAAGATTATGAGAAAGTTATATTTAATATTATTGTTGCCGGTCTTTTGGCTGACATCGTGTAACAGTTTTCTAGATGTTTCGGCAGATAATGAATTGTTACAAAAAGAGATTTTTGGAGATTATAAAGGGGTGAGAATGGCGGTGAACGGGGTGTATCGAAATCTCTCATCGACGAGTTTGTACGGGCAGAATCTGACTTGGGGGTTTGCCAGTGCCATTGGGCATAATTATCAATCCGGTAGTATGTACTATTTGCCTTACGGGTTGTACGAAGCGGCTTCCTTTAATTGGGAAAGTGCCGATGCTCAAAGTTTTGCAGAGGATATTTGGTCGAAGGGGTACAACGTGATAGCCAGTTGTAACGATATTATTCAACAGGTGATCACGAAAGATACTAGCTTTTTCGGCGAGGGGAAGATGGAGAAAGATATGATTTTGGGCGAGATGTACGGCGTGCGTGCGTTAGTACATTTTGATCTGTTTCGTTTGTTCTGTCCGGCCCCGGTGACAGGTAACACGGGACGGGCCATTCCTTACGTGACGAGGTATCCCGATCTGCAACCGAGTTACCAGAATGCCCCGGTTTTTATGGATTCGGTGATTATGGACATGACGCGTGCCCAAAGTTTACTGGCAGTTGTGGACACCGTGTTTAATCGGCGACAGAATACGAGTATATATTCTAGGGTACGTAGTCAAGATCGCGGTTTGGTTGATTCTCCGGATGACTTTTTCCTGTACCGGGCTACCCGAATGAATTACTTTGCGGCAAATGCTTTACTTGCCCGGATGTATATGTATGAAGGGGATGAGGAAAAGGCTTACGAGAATGCCTGTCTGGCTTATAGTTTTCATTTGAAGTGGTTCCGCTGGACGGGGAGTTCTTATCAAGGAGGGGTTTCCAACATAAACTTCCTGTATCCAAAACGTTATAATGAACTTTTCCTTTGTTTCTCGAATAATGATGTGGTTGATAACATGGAAAATATATTGAAAGGTTATTCAAGTGCCTTACGGATGAAGAATATGGATGTTCTTTTTGCCGGGGATATGGATGATTATCGTTACACGGGCTTCTACAATAAGACCACCCTTGCGTATGGGGCGCAACGGTATGCCACGTGGTTGAGGCTATCGGGTGCTACTTTTAAGGAAGTGCTGGACCAGTTGCCTTTGTTACCCGTGATTCGGGCTTCGGAGATGTACCACATACAGATAGAATATTTGTTGAACAGGGAGCGGAAAAACGAGGCGATAGAGTTATTTAACACCTTGAGAACAAACCGCGGGGCCAAGACGAGGTTAACTGCCGATATGTCAATTGACGATCTGAAGTTGAAGTTGGTGTACGATATAATCCGGGAAACACTGACCGAGGGACAGACATTCTTCATGTTCAAGCGTTTGAATCGCGATATTTTTAACGGTAGCGATGATATTAAGATGACTCCGGAAAAGTGGGTGGTTCCTATTCCTTATAGTGAATCGGCATATCAATAATTAAAAATCGAATGGTTATGAGAAAGATATATTTGTTTTTAGGAATTATGCTTGTGCTGGGGGCCTGTTCGAAAGATGATATAAAAACATACAAAGGTGATAATTATCTTCAGTTCGTGAAGGTGGTAACGGATTCATCGGTTTGTTCGTTTTTGGCTTACCCGAATGATAATGAATTGGAATTTCCCGTGGAAGTGGAGGTGATCGGTTTACCTTCCGAGGGAGAACAGGAGTATAAAATCAGCGTGGATCAAGAGAGATCAAATGCCACGACTGCGAATTACAGGTTACCGGAGAAGTTCACGATGAAGCCCGGTAAAGTTCGGGATACTTGTCGGATCACGTTTATTAAAACGGCAGAAATATCGACCGTGGCGTTACGATTGACCTTAAAGCTGGAACCTACCGCTGATTTCTTGCTGGGACAAACCGAATGCCGCTCGGCAATTATCTACGTCTCTAACGTGGTAGCCAAGCCGAATTGGTGGACTGATAATGTGACGCGGAATTATCTGGGTGCGTATTCGGATAAGAAATACCGGTTGTTTATTCAAGAGACGGGTAAAGCGGATATAGATAGTGATAACATAGAAGAACTTCGTTATAACACGATTATATTCAAACATTACCTGCAAAAGAAGAAAGATGCGAACGAGATGGTTCGTGAAGACGACGGAACGGAAATGACCGTGGCATTAGTAGTCGGATAATTAAAATTGAATGTTTATGAAAAGATTTATATTGTTCTCCCTGTTCGTGAGCTTTTGGTTTAGCGCGTGTTACGAGGATAAAGGTAAATATGGCCTGATTGATTATAACGATGTTACGCTGGATGTCGTGGCTTCTTTGACGAAAAAGACGATTATTCTGGGAGATACAGTGCGTATTGTACCGAAGATGACGTGGAAATATCCCGATCGGGACACGTTGGCATACGATTATCGTTGGGAGATGGGATTGGGTAATGTCGTTTCGACGGATCGGAATTTCGAGTATATCCCGACGAGTTGCGGGCAGTTCGATGTGAATTTCTATATGACGGATCGGAGTACTGGGATCGAGTTCCATGATAGCCATACGACGATAGAGGTGAGATCACCGTATAAGGTCGGATGGCTTATCTTGGCGGAAAAGGACAACCGGACAAGTTTGAGTTACATCCGGCGGGATAGCTGGCAGGATGAGGATAAAAAGACGCATTACGAGTGGGTGGCCTATCCGGATGTATATGCGACGTTGTACCCTGATAATCCGTTAGGAACAGGACCGTTGAAGTTGGAAAACGTGATGACGGGAGGCGAGGCGGACGAAGTGATGGTTGTGCAGCGTACCGGAGGTTCTTATTATTTGAGCGGGATGGATTTCACGAAGGTGATGGCTCTTCACGAGGAATTTCCCGGAAGTGCATATCCTACCGGGCTTGATCCCGTGGAGGTACGTAACGGAGGGTGGCAAGATTTCGTGTTGAGTGCTAATGGTGAAGTTTACTGGAGGAGGAATACGGGTTCCGAGATTCAGCACGTGACGGCTTTTATCGATATTCCTCTTTATTTTTCGGGAGCGACGGATGGAGGGCGAATCACCCAATTCTTTGATTTGGATACGAAAGATTGTGGTGCCGTGCTGATATATGACGAGGGTAATAATCGTGTGGTGGGACGATTGACCAGCTTTAATAGTAATTCGGATAGTGGACCTGTCGAGTTTGTTTATACTCCGGATGATCCGAGTGTGGTAAAACTGACGGATCTGACCGGATATAAGATTATGCACGTGGGTGATTATGGTGATGGAAGTGGACTTAACATTATCTTGAAAGAGGAAAGTACTGGAAATTACTACTATCAGAATATGGAGATTGATAATTGGGACGGGTTCAATATTTTTGATTGTACGCAGGAGCTTTTTGCCGGTAGTAGTGTTGTTTCTGATAATACGGTGTATTTCCGGATTCGTCCCAGTTCCTATCTTTTCATGGGCGAGGGGAGTAAGTTGTACTTCTATGATGTGAACACGAAGATCGTGAAGTTATTCACTGATTATACAAGTGGTAATATCGTGGAAATATTGCAGGATGCAAATGCCGGAGAGATTGGCGTGGCTCTGGATGATGGGAACTTCTATATCTATAAATTGAGTACGGAAGTGCTGGCGGATGCGAATCCGGGTGAGAAAGGGCTGTTATTCCATGTTTCCGGTTTGGGACGGATTGTGGATATTGAATGGAAATGGGGAGGCTCTTATAATTGGGCGTTCAAGCGTTACGAGTAAAAGTTTTCTTAGGCTTGAGTGTTATGTTTTCTTGAAAAGAGGCTGGCTGAAAAGTCCTTTTTTAAACTCCCTCCCCCCTTCGGGGTACTCCCTCTATAAACAGAGGGAGAGCTAAGTTACTCATTACCTTTGGGAAGAGTTACAGCTCCTCCTCTGTTTATAGAGGAGGTGGCCGAAGGCCGGAGGAGTTTTTAAACAACAAGTAGGATTTTGAGGATGCCCTCTTGGGAAAACCATGTCAAAAGTGAAGGGTGTGTAGCTATTATATGTAAATTAAAATGAGAAGATTATGAGAAAATTATCAGTGAGTTTTTTCTTCGTCATGCTGTTCCTGTTTACCTGTGGCGTGCAGGACGGGTTCGCTCGGAAAAAGAAAAAAGGCGTGAAAGAGGTGGAAAAAGAGACACCTTATCAGAAATTATTCAAAGGCAAGATCTGCGAAACGGTGAAAGGATTACTGACCATTCATAAGATGGATGGGAAAGTATATTTTGAGATTCCCCGGAACCTGTTGGAGAAGGATATGCTATTAGGATCAACGATTTCCGAAACGACCAATAATTTGTTCGGGAGCGTGGGAGAGAAACCGACCGATCCCTTGTGCGTGCAGTTTACACAGACGGATACGATCATCAGCCTGCGGCAAGTGAATCATGGTTACACGACGGAGTTGGCAAACGTGGCACAACGGATTCGGGAGAGTATGAAACCTGCCGTGATGTACAATAGCGGAATATTGGCCTATAACCCGGATAGCACGGCAGTAGTTGTTGAGATGACTGAATTCTTCCTGCGGGATGACGAGCAGTTGACGCCTTTCTCTGCATACGCTCCGGCAACTTGGGGCGGGAGATGGATCGTGAAAGAGTTTAAAAAGGATAATTCCCAGTTGGGTAGGATAAAAGCGTTTGAGGATAACGTGAGTGTACAGGCGTCTTTGAGTTACGAGGTCAATCTGCGGGACGGGAGGTATTATTACATCTATAAACTTCCGTTCACCTCTTTGATGACACGCAGTTTTATCCTCTTGCCGGAGGAACCGATGCGTCCCCGGATGGCGGACCCCCGTATCGGGATATTTTATCAGGGAGTGTCGGATTTTCGGAATGGGGATTCCGGATTGAAGAATATATATTATGCTCAACGCTGGCGGTTGGAGCCGTCGGATGAAACGGCTTTCCGGATGGGGCGGCTTGTGGAACCAAAGAAACCGATTGTTTTTTACGTGGATAATGCTTTTCCGGAAAGCTGGAAAAAGTATATCAAGGCCGGGGTAGAGGAGTGGAAGGATGCATTCGAGAAGATCGGTTTTAAGAATGCAATCGTGGCAAGAGATTTCCCGGTGAATGATCCGGAATTTGACCCGGATAACGTGAAGTATTCTTGCGTGCGTTATTCTCCTTCGCAGGTGGCGAATGCCATGGGGCCTTCATGGACGGACCCGAGGACCGGGGAGATTCTGAATGCCTCTGTTTATTTGTATCACAATTTGATCCAGTTGGTGCATGATTGGCGCTTCCTGCAGACTTCTCCTGCAGACCCGGATGCACGTAAGGTAATTCTGGATGAGGACGTGTTGGGGGATTGTATCCGTTACGTGGTGTCCCATGAGGTGGGTCATTGTCTGGCGTTAATGCATAATATGTCCGGGTCCGCGGCGATCCCGACAGATTCGTTGCGTTCGCCTTCGTTTACTCAAAAATACGGGACGACGTATTCGATCATGGATTATGCCCGGAATAATTATGTCGCTCAACCGGGGGACAAGGAACGAGGAGTGAAACTGACCCCGCCTAAATTAGGTTTGTACGATTATTTCACGATTCAGTGGCTGTACACTCCTCTGTTAGATGCCAAGAGTTCGAAAGAGGAAGTTCCGACATTAAGCCGTTGGATTACGGAGAAGTCGGGAGATCCGGTTTATCGTTACGGGAAACAACAGATCTCGTCAAGACTGGACCCCAGTTCGGTAGAGGAAGATTTGGGTGACGATGCGGTTAAATCGGCTACTTACGGGGTGAAGAATTTAAAGTACGTGTTGGCGAATATGGGCGACTGGGTGGCACGGGATGATCCAGATTACACGTTCCAGCAGAATATGTACAATGAAATCGTGTTCCAGTACGTGCGTTACGTGAATCACGTGTTGCTGAATATCGGGGGAATATATTTGAACGAGCGGTATGATGGGGATGAATTGCCGAGTTACGCAGTGGTTCCGAAAGAGAGACAGAGACAAGCCGTCGATTTCCTGTTGGGGCAAATGAAAGACTTGGCATGGTTGAATGCTCCCGATATGCAGCAGAAGTTGCCCTTGATGAGTAATATCTCGACCGAGTTGGAAGAGAAAATATTCGGGGCGTTATTATCCCGGAGATGGGCGGTGGCTTTGAGTGCGGTGAAGGATGATAACAAGGACACCTATTCCACGAGAGAGTTTTTGACGCACGTGCAGGACTTCGCTTTTGCTCCTACCCGTCAGGGAAAGACGCTGACCACGCAAGATAAAAAGATGCAGATGGAGATTTTAAGGCAGATACTACTCTTTACGGACTTGGGGAAAAAGGGGATGTCCGGGGATCCGTTGTCGCTGGCTGACGGGTGCAAGATGATCGAGGTGCCGGAGCAAGTGAAGTTGATGAGCCGGGAGCGGTATGGCGAGTTGCCGTTGGAAGTGCTGGGAGGTTTCTCGAACGCGGAGGCGGTACAGCCTTGCGCTGAGGCCCCCGTGACAAAGTTGCCGTTGAATATGTCGGAAAGACAAGGTTTCGGCTATTGGGTGAACGTGAATTCCAATATGGTGGTCGAACCGTTGGATCATCTGTATTTCGATATGTTGAAACGGATTCAGGCGTTACTAAAGAGCAAGGCAAACACGGGATCGGAAGATACCCGCCAGCACTATCGGTTGTTGTTGTACAAGATAGAACAAGCATTGAAATAGGTTTGATTTTCTAATACGCGAAAGGATATGAGAAATATATTATATATCTGTTTTCTTTCTTTTTTCCTGTTCGGTTGGGGTGTACAAGGACAAGCGAAGAAAAAGGATAAGGAGAAGAAAGAGACATTGACGGCTTACCAGAAATTATTCAAGGGCAAGCAGGTGAAAACGGCTCATGGACTGATGACGGTTCACAAGATCGGGGATAAAGTGCTGGTCGAGTTTCCGATAAGGTTGCTGGGTAAAGATATGATGCTGACCTCTTCCATCGAGAATATCAGTGACAATGGGGAAGGGGTGGTCGGACAGTTTGCCGGATATGGCTTACCGTTCTGTTTTACCCGTTTGGATTCGACCTTGCAGGCCCGGATATTCCTGATCGATAAACCTCTGAATAATAGTTTGGAGACAAATTGGAACGAGGCCATCGAGCGATCGAATGCCGGGGGCGTGTATGGCACGTTTAAAATAAAGGCTTATACCCCGGATAGCACGGCAGTTGTGGTGGATATGACCCCATTGTTCATGGAGTATTCCCCGTACACGACCCCGTTTACGGCTATCGGGGGAAATTCTTTCTTTGGACTGATTTCCCGGGAGCATGAGTATAAAAAGGAGTGTTCGATGTTGAAAGACGTTGACGCTTTCGATAACAATATCATGGTGACGTGTGAGCTGGGATTTGTCGAGAACCAGTATCTGTTCGGGGCTTTTAAGGTGATTCCCGGGGACGTGAAAGTTTCCGTGACGACGAATAAGATGTTGATGTTGTTGCCGGAAGAACCTATGCGTCCCCGCTTGGCCGATCCCCGTTTGGGAGTCTCTTTCATGGAGGTTTCGCAGGTCGAGAATGACCGGAAGGGGGTGAAGTCCACGTTTTACACGAAACGTTGGCGGGTGGAACCGGTAGATGAGGTCGCTCATCGCCGGGGAGAAATGGTCGAGGTGAAGAAACCGATTGTGTTTTACATGGACACGCTGATGCCCAAGGAGTGGCAGCCTTACATTAAAGAGGGGATCGAGGCATGGAATGAGGCTTTCGAGAAGATTGGTTTTAAGGATGTGGTACGGGTGATGGATTTCCCGAAAGATGATCCGGATTTTAATGCCAATAATATAAAGTATTCCACGATCAGGTATGCCCCGTTGTGGCTTGATATGCAGAACTCGATGCACGTGGACCCTCGTACGGGGGAGATACTGAATGCCTCTCTTTATATTTATGACGGGTTGGTGTCCGGTTTGAAGACGAACCGGATGTTGACGACGATGGCGACTGATCCGAGTGTCCGGACAACTCGTTTCTCTGAAGAAATGATCGGGGAGCTGATTCGTGTGGAGATCATGCGGGAGGCGGGAATTAATCTGGGTCTGGTCTATAACGCGGGAGCATCTGCCGTGTATCCGGTTGATTCGTTACGTTCTCCGTCTTTCACGCGGGAACATGGTTTGAGTCCTTCTGTGATGGATTACGTGCCGTGTAATTATATTGCCCAGCCGGGGGACGTGGAAAAGGGTGTAAGAATGGTTCCCGGGGGATTGGGAGAATACGATTATTACGTGATCAGGTGGTTGTATGAACCGATTCCGACAGTCTCTACGCCGAAGGATGAGTTTGCGACCTTGGATTGTTGGATTCGGGAGGGGCGGACAAATCCGAAGTATCGTTTCGGGAAGGTGCCTTATTATTACTATGATCCCCGTTGTTTTACCGGAGACTTGGGAGATGATCATTTGAAGGCTTTGGAGTATGCCGTGAATAATTTGAAGATAGCGGTTCGGAATTTCTATGACTGGTATGCCGAGGGGGATGAAGACCTGAGCTTGAGAAGTCAGTTGTATAACTCGTTACGCGGTCAGTTGCAAAAACGGATTAACGATGTGTCCGTGAATCTGGGTGGTTTCTACCAGATGGAGGCTTTCTCCACGGAGAAAGAGCCGAGTTACGTGGTTGTACCCGGTACGATACAGAAAGCGGCTGTGAAATGTATGATCGATATGGCGAAAGACCTTGCTTGGCTGGAAAACAAGGCGGTCGAGAAGAAGTTGGAGATTCGAAACTCCAATGTGGACCAAATTCGGAGTTTTATCCTAGGGACCTTAACGTTCCGGTTGAAGTACGTGGCTCTTGGGGCTGAGAAGGGCGGGGATTATTCGTTGGCCGAGTATGTCGAGGATATTTACAGGAACGTGTGGGACGGGACGTTGAAGAATCGTCCTTTGGAGAAGTACGAGATGGATTTGCAGAAGGAGTTCTTGGGTAGCGTGGTCGCATCCTCTACGATCGCGACAACGGCGGGTAATTTCACTCCGAGAAGAGGGATTGCAATGGCTGGTCATGAAGGGGCGATTTCTCCGGAGACGATCGATCGAAAACAGTTGAATTTGATACGGGAACAACTTGCTGTTTTGCCGGAGAAAGGGATGAGTCCGGAAGAACGGAGTGGGTTTTATCCCACGATGCAAGTGGTGATGCCGGGTGATTATATCCCGGTGAATTACTATTTCGATATGTTGTTCAAGATTCAGGACTTGTTGAAAGGAGCCGTGACGAAGAGTTCCGGGGAAACAAAATTACATTACGAGTATTTGCTGTATAAGATTAATAAGATGTTAGCTAACAAGTAAAAGAAAAGGGGGCTGAAAAGTCGTTTTTTAACTCCCTCCCCCCTTCGGGGTGCTCCCTCTATAAACAGAGGGAGAGTTAAAATACTCTCTATCTTCGGGAAGAGTCACCAGCTCCTCCTCTGTTTATAGAGGAGGTGGTCGAAGGCCGGAGGAGTTTCTTGAAATTAAATGACTTTCGGGCAACCCCGTGGTTTGTGTGTATTGTATGAATTTAAAATAAATGTATGGAAGAATCTATTGTAAAAGTGGAGCATTTATCTCATCGTTACAGTATTCAATGGGCGATTCGGGATATTAATATTGAAATTACGCGAAATGGCATTTACGGGTTACTAGGCTCCAACGGGGCAGGAAAGTCAACCACGATGAACATTATTTGTGGCGTGTTGAAACAGACGGAGGGGGAGGTGTATATTAAGGGAATTAATTTACGGGAGAATCCGGTAGAGGCCAAAAAGCATTTGGGCTTTTTACCGCAGAAACCACCCCTGCATATGGATTTGACGGTGGAGGAGTATTTGGTACATTGTGCCAATATGCGCCTGATCCCCGCTCATGAGGTTCAAGGGGCCGTGAAAGACGTGATGGGGCGTTGTGGAATTTCCCATTTCAGTCGGCGATTGATCCGGAACTTATCGGGAGGGTATCAACAACGATTGGGTATAGCGCAGGCCATCATTCATAATCCGGATTTCGTGGTACTGGATGAGCCGACAAACGGGCTTGACCCGAACCAGATCGTGGAGATCCGGGAGTTGATCCGGGAGATTGCGGTGGACCGAACCGTGATTCTATCCACGCATATCCTTTCTGAAGTGCAGGCGACTTGTGATTATATCCGGATGATCGAGGAGGGGCAAGTGGTCTTTTCCGGTACGGTGGATGAGTTTGATAATTATATTGTTCCCAATACGTTATTTGTGTCGTTAATCGCTGCGCCACCGGCAGAAGTGATCCGGGAAATTCCGGGCGTGGTTGCCGTGGAAGAACTGGGCGGATCGAAGTTCCGGATTCAGTTTTCGGATGCGCTGGAAGCAACGGAACGTTTGGTCGAGGCCAGCGTGACAAAAGGGTGGCGATTAGTCGAAATCCGTCAGGAAAAGAGTTCCTTGGATGAGATTTTTGCTGAATTATCAAAGAAATAATGACTAAAAACAGATAACGAGATGAAGACAATATATAAAATAGCCCGCACGGAGTTGCAAACCTTGTTTTACTCTCCGATTGCGTGGTTGATTCTGGTGATATTCACCTTTCAAGCGAGTATGGCGTTTACGAACGGCTTGGCGGGTAACGTGAGAAGTCAGGAATTGGGGTACGGGCTTTACAACGTGACGATGGGCGTCTTTGCCGGATGGCGGGGGATGTTTATCGCGATGCAGCAATACTTGTATCTTTATATTCCGTTGTTGACCATGGGGTTGATGAGCCGGGAATTGAGTAGCGGATCGATCAAGTTGCTGTACTCTTCTCCGGTTACCAATACGCAGATTATTTTGGGAAAATATCTTTCTATGATGATATACAACTTGGTGTTGATGTGTATTCTGGCCGTGTACCTTGTATTTGCCGCTATTACTATAAAATCGGCAGACGTTCCCTTGATTCTTTCCGGTATGCTCGGGCTTTACTTGCTCGTGTGCGCGTACGCCGCAATCGGGTTATTCATGTCGAGTATTACTTCTTATCAGGTCGTGGCGGCCATGGGAACCTTGGCGGTGTTGGCGGTGCTGAACTTCGTGGGGGATATGTGGCAGGATATTGATTTCGTGCGTGATATAACGTATTGGCTGGCGATTAACGGTCGGGCGCAGGAGTTTATTAACGGTTTGATTTGTAGCGAGGATGTGCTCTATTTTGTGATCGTGGTGGCGTTGTTCCTTTTCCTTTCAATTATCCGCTTGCAGTCCCGGAGGCAGAAGACGACGTGGATGACGACCGTCGGGAAATACGGGAGTGTTATCGTGATCGCGATGTTGTTGGGATATATGACTTCCCGTCCGAAGCTGATGTGTTTTTATGACACGACAGCCACGAAACAACGGACGCTGACTCCTAATAGTCAGAGTATCGTGGTCCGGATGGATGGGGGATTGACGATGACGACTTTCGTGAATATATTGGAGGAGAACTATTGGGCCGGCTTACCCCGTAGCGTGAACGATGATCTAAGGCGTTTCAAGATGTACACCCGGTTTAAGCCGGAAATCAAAATGAAATACGTCTATTATTACGATAAGGCGAAGAATCCGGAACTGGATAAGGCTTATCCCAATTTGTCCGACCGGGAGCGAATGTTGAAACGGGCTGAAATCTGGAATTTGGATTCCAATATGTTTATGCGCCCGGAAGAGGTGAGAAAGATAGCTGATCTCGGACCGGAAGGGAATCGTTTCGTACGGTTACTGGAACGAGACAACGGGGAGAAGACATTCTTGCGGATATTCGATGACATTCAACGTTTTCCCTTCGAGACGGAAATCTCTGCCGCCTTCAAGCGGTTGGTGATGGAATTACCTCTTGTCGGTTTCGTGAAAGGACACGGAGAAAGGGATTGTATTCGGGAAGGAGACCGGGACTACAATCGTTTCGCTCAAGATAAACCGTTCCGCTATTCTTTGGTTAATCAAGGTTTTGACTTTACAGAAGTGACATTGGATAAGCCGATCCCGGAACAGGTGGATATTATCGTGATCGCGGACATGAGAACCCCGATGACGGTGGGTGAACGAGCAAATTTGGATGCTTATATCGCCCGCGGGGGGAATCTGTTGATCGCCGGGGAACCTCGTCGTCAGGAGTTTATGAACCCGTTGGTGGAATCTTTCGGCGTGCGGTTTATGCCGGGGCGCTTGGTGAAGAAGAGCGAGCATTTCCAGCCCGATTTTATTATCGCCACGCCGACCAAGGAGGCCGGAGAGTTTTCCTATATCTTTAACCAGATGATTCGCCGGGAATACGTGGTGACCATGCCGGGTACGACAGGATTGGAGTGTTTCGAGGATAAAGGATTTTCTATCACGCCTTTATTCGTGAGTGACACGATCGACAGTTGGAATGAATTGGAAACGGTTGATTTCTTAGATGATACGGTTTCTCTTAATCCTTCGATAGGAGAAGTTGAGCGTTCGTATGTCACGGCTTTGGCGATGTCCCGTCCGATGGGAGGGAAAGAACAACGCATTATTATCTTGGGTGATGCGGATTGCCTGAGTAACGGGGAAATCAGTATCGGGCGTAAGGATGTTGCCGCAGCAAACTACTCTTTAATATCCGGTTCTTTCTTCTGGTTATCCAATGAAGAGGTGCCGATTGACGTGCGCCGTCCTACCCCGCCTGATAATAAAGTGTACGTGAGCATGGATTGGATGTATTTCTGGAAAGTGGTACTCATGGGTGTTTGGCCCGGTCTGTTAGCTTTCTGGGCGATCTTTATATGGATTAGGAGACGAGGGCGATAAATAGAAGTGAAAATTTAGTATGGGGTAGATGTGTTATCTCATGTGAGTTTTCCTGTTGTGTTGGGATATCCCGGTTCTTTCCGGGGTATCCCTTAATTTTTTACTATTAATTTTATGTCATAAATTGAGTCGGATCGTGAATAATTTGTAGGTTAATGGGCTTTAAAAACATCAATAAATGCTATATTTACGACCTCTATTTTGTGTAAAGTGTTTAAATTGTAAAAGTGTTTATTATGTTATTACGCGGATGTTTAGTTATTTTGTTGTTAGGCGTGCAATTCGCTTTTGGACAACAGAAACCCAATCCGGATTGGGTGAATCAGAAGTTTTCCATGTTTATTCACTGGGGATTGTATTCGGAGTTGGGGGGAGTTTGGAAGGGACAACCGGTTCGTGCCGGGTATAGCGAGCAGATACAGTCTTTTGCCAAGATCCCGAAGGCGGAGTACGAGGCGGTGGCGAAAGAATTTGATCCGGAGAAATGGAATGCTGATTCCGTGGTGGCTTTGGCAAAGGCAGCGGGGATGAAGTCCATCGTGTTCACGTCGAAACATCATGACGGTTTTTGTATGTATCATTCCAAGTACACGAAGTATAATATCGTGGATGCAACCCCTTTCAAGCGGGACGTGATGAAAGAATTGTCGGATGCTTGCCGTCGGCAGGGGGTGAAGTTTGCGGTTTATTATTCGTTGATTGATTGGAATTTCCCCGGAAATGGTATTACCCCTCATAATGCGGATGCCATCTCGAAGGAACACCATGCGTTCAGTATGCATCAAGTGGAAGAGATCATGACAAATTACGGTCCGATTTCTGAAATTTGGTTTGACATGGGGTCTTTGAGCGGGCAACAGAGTAAAGAGTTGTATGACCTTGTGAGTCGTCTGCAACCGCAGTGTATGGTGAGTGGGCGTTTGGGAAATGACCGGGGAGACTTTGCCGTGATGGCGGATAATGCTTACCCGGATTACAAGATTGGAGTGCCTTGGCAGACGCCGGCCTCGTTTTTCGACGAGACATGGAGTTATCGCTCTTGGCAGGAACGGGGGAGTTTGGATAAAAAGATTGATGAGAAGTTACGTAGTTTAGTGAAGGTGGTAAGCCGTGGCGGTAATTTTTTACTGAACATTGGTCCGAGGGGAGATGGTTCCGTGGTAGAGTTTGAACGGGATGCCTTGTTAGCAATGGGGAAATGGATGAAACGTTACGGGGAAGGAATTTATAATACGACAGCTAATCCTTTTGATCATGCAGTTGAATGGGGGGACATTACTTGTAAGGGGACTAATCTCTACTTGTTTGTTGAGAAGATCCCGGCTAACCGGGAGATCATTTTGAACGGGTTGATCGGGAAAGCGAAAAAAGCAAGTTTGTTAGCTGACGGGAAGGCCTTGAACTTGAAACAGGATGGGCAGTCCGTGTCGGTAAATATTCCCGGGGATGTGAAACCGGACCGGGGCATGATTGTGGTGAAATTGGAATTTGCCGGAGCCTTCCGGGTTGTTCCCGACCAGATCCTTGAAACGAGTGAATTGTCGGCTGTGAATGCAATTCCCGTGTATGCTTATTCCAGCATGGATTATTATTCCAGTTTCCGGAGTACGGTTGGGTTTAGCTGGCATTTCAGAAAATCCGGAAAGACCATTACCCCGACAATTGTTTACACGGCAGGAGAGCAGGGAAAAGAACTCCGTTTGGTCATTGACGGGAAGGAGCAGGATGTGACTTTGGTTGGCGGGGAAGTACAGAAGTTGAATAACCACCCGGAGGGGATCACGTGGGGTAAGGTGTATATGTTCGATCCTCAAGAGGAACGCTTTAATGGTACGATTCTTGATCCGAAAGTAAATGCGGTAGCTTGGCGTTTGTGGGATGATTTTAAACCGGGAAAAGCCTTAAATATCCCAATGCAGGAGAAACAGTCGGTGCATATATTACACGAATTAACGAGTGATCGGGAGCAGGATGTACTGGTTGAATTAGGGGTTGCCGACGGGGTGCAGGTAGCCTTGAATGGTAAGGATGTGTTGTTGCGTACATATGTTGGCGGAATACCCCGGACAAATGAGGTGATAAAACTACATTTGAAGAAGGGAAATAATCAGTTGGTCGTGAAGTTACACAATCGTTACGGGACAGAAGTAACCTATTTGATGAATCCGAACGTGAAACAAGAAGAGTATAAACTTCGTTTGAAATCAATGAAGCTTTACTCCGAGGAAATTCACGATTGCAGTCTTGGAATGGCTCATCCTGCCAACAAGAATAGCGATATGGGATTACGGGATATACGAGTAGAATTAGAATAATAAAATATAGATATGAAAAAGAGATTACGTAAGAAATTACATAGGGGAGAGTTCCGGGAACTGGGATTTTCTTTTGATGCCAAATTCAAGGTAGATACGGAAATGCAAGTGGTTGAAGCATGGTTACAGGAGTTAGCAAGCTTGTTGAATTCTCATTCTTTGGAAATGGGGGGAGGTTGGAATTCCAATGTTTGTGGGGGATTCATTACCCGTGAACGAGGTAGTGTTACTCCGGAAGAACAGGACATCGTACGGAAATGGTTTGATGAACACGGGCAGAATTTGGAATCCGTTACTGTCGGTGAGTTGAAAGATGCCTGGTACGGGTGGTAAAAAAACACCGATCAGTTTTCATTTCATTATAAAATATTATATTTTTGTCTGCGCTTGGGGCTGTATTTACAGCCCCAAGTTTGTAAGGTTCTCGTGGGTTGTTTATGCTCAACTTCTTTTCAGGGTTAACATGAATCGTGTATGTGATTTTATTGGTTGAAAGAACTTTACGGGTATTTTCCGTTATGGCGAGATGACTAGAAAACTGATTATATGAGAACAAAATTTTATTTACCTTTTATTGCTTTAGCATTGATAGCTACAAGTTGCAATAGTAAAAAAGAGGCGACCAAGGAAAGTGGAATCCGCCTCGCGAATCTGGATCAAACGATTAATCCGAGAAATGATTTTTACCAGTATGCGTGTGGAGGCTGGATGAAAGCGAACCCGCTCACGGATGAGTATTCAAGTTTCGGTTCATTCGATCAATTGGCCGAAAATAATCGTACCCAGATCAAAGGATTGATCGAGGAATTGGCTAAAAAACAATCTCAGCCGGGCAGTATCACCCAGAAAATCGGGGATTTGTATAATATCGCCATGGATAGTGCTAAGTTGAATGCGGACGGGGTTGCCCCGATTAAAGAATACTTGGATAAATTGGCGGCAATCAAAGATAGAAATGGTTTATCTCAGGAGATAGCAACTATGCACCGGGATGGTTTCGGACCTTTCTTCGGTTTGTACGTGGGGGCTGACGACATGAACAGTTCTATGAACATGGCCCAGTTGTATCAAGGAGGTTTAAGCTTGGGGGAACGTGAATATTATTTGGATGATGATGACCATACAAAGGAAATTCGCACGAAGTTTGAAGAACACGTGGGTAAGATGTTCCAATTGGCCGGGTTTACTGCGGAAGAAGCTCAAAAAGCGGCAAAGAATGTGATGAAGGTCGAGACTCGTTTGGCTGAAGCTTCTAAGTCTGCCGTGGAATTGCGTGACCCGTACGCGAATTACAATAAAATTACAGTGGCACAATTGAAGAAAGAAGTTCCGTCAATAGATTGGGATGCTTATTTCACGACGATCGGGTTGAAAGATTTGCAGGATGTGAACGTGGGACAAATGAATGAGATCAAAACGGTTGCCGATTTATTGAAAAAAGAAGATTTGGATGTATTGAAGGCTTATTTACAGTGGAATGTGATTAATACGGCATCTTCTTATTTGAGTGATAACTTTGTTGCACAGAACTTTGATTTTTATGGAAGAACTCTTTCCGGAACGAAAGAGATGCAACCTCGATGGAAACGTGCCGTTAGCGCTGTGAATGGCGTGCTGGGAGAGGCCGTCGGACAAATGTATACCGAAAAATATTTCCCTGCCGCGGCTAAAGAGCGTATGATTAAGTTGGTTGGAAACTTGCAGAAAGCTTTGGGAGAACGGATTCAAGGATTGGAATGGATGAGTGAAGAGACAAAAGCGAAAGCTTTGGAAAAATTGGCCGCATTCCATGTAAAAGTGGGTTATCCTGATAAATGGAGAGATTATTCCAATCTGGAAATAAAGAATGATTCTTACTGGGCGAATATTATTCGTTCCAATCATTTCGATCATGATAAAATGATTGCCAAGGCAGGTAAACCGGTCGATAAGGACGAATGGTTGATGACCCCGCAAACTGTAAATGCTTATTATAATCCGACGACGAACGAAATTTGTTTCCCGGCAGCTATTCTTCAGTATCCGTTCTTTGACATGAACGCGGATGATGCTTGTAATTATGGTGCTATTGGAGTTGTTATCGGTCACGAAATGACTCATGGTTTTGATGATCAAGGGCGTCAATATGATAAGGATGGAAACTTGAAAGACTGGTGGACTCCGGAGGATGCCAAGAATTTCAAGGAAAGAGCCCAAGTGTTAGTAGACTATTTTGGAAATATCGAGGTGTTACCGGGCTTGAAAGCGAATGGAGAACTGACGTTAGGTGAAAATATCGCTGACCATGGTGGTTTGCAGGTGTCATTCTTGGCATTACAGAAAGCGATGGCTGAAAACCCGCTTGGAAAAGACGAGCATGGTTTCACCCCAGAACAACGTTTCTTCTTGTCATACGCTAATGTTTGGGCAGATAACACCCGTGATGAACAAATCCGTTTGCAAACGAAATCCGATCCTCACTCTTTGGGACGGTGGCGTGTGAATGCAGCACTTCCTCACATCAGTATGTGGTATGACGCGTTTGGCGTGAAAGAAGGTGATGCATTGTATTTGCCGGTTGAAAAGAGAGCTTCTATCTGGTAATAGGTGGTTTTTATGATATTGATTCCCCGGGTTGGCTATGCTGATTCGGGGAATGTTTTTTAGGGGTATCTCGCCTGTATTACAGTATACTTGCGTCGGTGTCTCGTTAGTAGGTTAACGAAAGGTTAACGAAAGGTCAACGATAGGTTAACGGTGTGGACTATCAATTTATGGGCGATATTTTCTTCATATATCATGTATATATACAGGAGACACCGAGGAGTGTACGGCGAGACTACTAAGCGTGTCTAAGGAAGGTATAAATCGGGAAGGGGCTAGGAACTAGGATTGTTGCCTGCATGGATTTGTTTTTAACCAAAAAATAATTTATATTTGCTTGATACTAAAATTAAAAGGGTTATGGACATAGTTAAGCGAGATCAGTTTATTGCTCTTTGGAAGAAATATTTCAATGATGCGGAACTTCCTGTTGCATTTTATTATTCAAAGGAAAATAATAACGCCACGATCGTGAAGAAGGCGATGGGGCATACTTGTATCATAGCCCAGCTTGGGCGAGTTCGTAAAGGTGAATCGCTTTGTTTTTTACCGGATTCGGTGGGATGTGGCGGGGGAAAGTTTTACTTGGGATTCAGTAAAAGTATGAGGGAGGGATTCGAATATTTCCTGTCTCACGGGGAAAACACGCCTCACTGCGAGCGCTATAAACGGACCCCAGAACAGGTGAATGCTTTCTTGAAGACGATCCATGAACTTCCGAGAAAAGGTGATTGTCTGGTGTTTAAACGTTGGGATCACTTGACGGAGCAAGACGAGCCGGAGGCTGTGTTTTTCTTTGCCCCGGCGGATGTTATCTCTGGGCTTTTCACCTTAGCCGGTTTTGACAGTTCGAAACAGGAGGCAGTGATTTCTCCTTTTGGGGCCGGCTGTACCTCTATTATTTACTATCCTTACCGGGAACAAATAGAGGGTACGAAAAGAGCGGTGCTTGGGATGTTCGACCCGTCGGCAAGGTTATGTACGGGTAGTAATCTATTGTCTTTTGCCGTGCCGATCTCGAAATTCATGGAGATGATTGACCAGATGGAGGAGAGTTTCCTGATCACGAACACGTGGAAGATGATGCAAAAACGGATGTGATGGATGTGAAACGGGGAGCCCGGTTATGCGTCTCGTTTTATGAGATGTTTGCGGCTTCCGCTCTTGCCGTGTCCTTTGCCTGCGGGCTGATTATGTTCATTTACCGGATGAAATCATCGGCCGTAGTGGCGGTGATCATTGTGGCTACCTTTTGGTTCAAGGTAGCCACGATGGTATTCATCCGGTTTACTACAAAACGGAAATCAGGACGTTTTTTCTATTATTACAAGAACGTGGGGATGTCGATCCGGTGGCTTTGGGGTATGGCTTTGGTGTTTGATTTCCTGACGTACGTGGTCTGTATGTTAATCGCTTATCAATTGTAATCATGCATACGCTTGATGTAAGTAATCTCCACTTGGAATACGGGTTTAAGCGTGTCCTGTGGGATACTTGCCTGCACTGTGAAACGGGGCAGGTCGTCGGTATTCTTGGCCGGAACGGGGGTGGAAAAAGTTGTCTGATGCAAGTTATTTACGGGGGATTGAGATTGAAGGATCAATATGTGGCTATTGACGGAAGGGTTTTGTTGACAAGAGAAAGGCGCCCGGAGGATATGCGTTATCTTTTACAACAGAGTTTCGTGCTACCGGGTTTGTCTGTAAAACAGGTGTTTGATGATTTCGGGGTGGCGTTCGAGAGTTTCGTGGAGGACTTTCCCGATTTTGTAGGGACAGCCCGAAAGCGAATGAAGACTTTTTCCACGGGGGAGCGAAGGATGATTGAGGTGTACGCGGTTCTGGCCTCGGATTCGAAATTTTGTTTGTTGGATGAGCCGTTCTCTTTTATGATGCCCCTGCACGTGCAGAAAATGAAAGAGGTGATCCGGCGGGAGAAAGAACGGAAAGGGATTGTAATTACCGACCACTATTTCGAGGACGTGATAGATATTAGTGACGAGTTATTTATATTGAGAAGTGGTAAAACTTGGCGGGTCAATGGACGTGAGGATCTCGAATTGTTAGGATATATAAGGAATACAGATGGAATTCAAGATAGATGAACAGACGTTGAACGATCTGGAGTTGTTCAATCAAGCTTTGGACGGGAAAAGTATTTTCTCTTGTTTCAATACCGCTTGCTCTGACGGGGGTAAGGCTTGTATAAGAAAGATGTTAGAAAGGCCGTTGACAGATGTCAATAAAATTCGGGGTCGAGTAGAGGCGATTCGCTATCTGGGGCAATTGCCATTCTTTCTGGATATTCGTCGGGAAGAATTGAGTTTTATCGAGGTTTACCTGCAACAGGAGGATGTGCCTCAACGCAGTATGTATCATTTAACGAGTCGGGCGGTGAAAGGATGGTTGAAACCGGATAACGATTGTTATCTGCGCCAACGTGCAGTCCCGTATCTTGGGCGGCTTATCCGTGAGTTGGGGACTTTTATGGACGAGTTGCCAGCGGGGAGAGTGCCGGAGGTGGTAAGGGATATGCAACAGAGGGTGAAAGAAACGCTTGCCCGTGAAGGGATGCAATACTTGGTGAACCAGAAAAAAGATTCTTTTTGGACACGAGAAAGTCTGGACCTTTATTTTCGAGGGAAGGAACTTGATGGGGTTCGTGTTGTGCTGGATACCTTATATATGCTGGATGCTTTACGATCGTTGGGGATTATGACTAAAGGGAAGGAGTTGACGTTTCCGATTTTCACGGAAAGTGGGAGAATGGTGAGGATCGAGGGATTGTATCACTTGTTTTTGGAGAATCCGGTAAAGAATGATGTTTTGCTTGACGAACGGCAACATCTATGTTTCCTGACAGGGCCGAATATGGCGGGAAAATCAACTTGCATGAAGGCTTTCGGGGTGGCGGTTTATCTGGCTCATTGCGGCTTTCCCGTACCGGCAGATCGGATGGAATTGTCCGTGTTTAAAGGGTTATTTACCACGATTAATTTGTCGGATAATCTGTCATTGGGATACAGTCATTATTATAATGAGGTTGCCCGGGTAAAATATATCGTGGAACAGGTGCGGGATTTACAGGAAGTGGTGGTGGTTTTTGATGAACTATTCCGGGGAACTAACGTGAAGGATGCGTATGATGCCTCTTGTGCGGTGATTGGTGGATTGGCCCGGTTGGCATATGGGGTGTTTATGATTTCCACGCATATTGTCGAGGTGGCGGAATTTTTGAAACCGTTTCCTTCGGTATGTTTCCGTTTCTTTGAAATAGACATGACGACGGGAGAACCCCGTTACACCTATCGCTTGCGGGAAGGAGTTTCCGACGAACGGATCGGGATGTATATTTTGAAGAAAGCGGGGGTGGTGGATTTGATAGAATCGTTATGAACAAGTGAATACAGAAAAAAATCATGAATTATTCTTTACTTGTTTGTTATCATTAGAATTATTTCTATTTTTGTGTTTGTAAAATGTTTCTTCGGGGCAGGGTGCAACTCCCTACCGGCGGTTATAGTCCGCGACTCCCTTTCGAGGGACTGATTCAGTGAAATTCTGAAACCGACGGTTAAAGTCCGGATGATAGAGGAGATATTTAGTTGTAATTGATATTATATTAATACAATATAAATTTATGCCCCGAATGTGTATGCATTCGGGGCATTTTTGTTTAAAGGAGGTTTTGAACATGGTGAGACAGGAAGACATTGAATACATGCGACGGGCGATGGAGCTTGCCGAACGGGGAGTAGGATTCACGAATCCGAATCCGATGGTGGGAGCCGTGATCGTGAAAGGGGGAAAGGTAATCGGGGAAGGATGGCACGAGAGATGCGGAGAATGGCACGCGGAGAGGAATGCTTTCAAGAATTGTACGGCTCCCGCGGAGGGAGCCACGATGTACGTGACATTGGAACCTTGTTGCCATTATGGAAAGACCCCGCCTTGCACGGAGGCCATTATTGAACACGGGATTGCCCGGGTGGTGGTCGGGATGGAAGATCCGAACCCGTTGGTGGCAGGGAAAGGTATTGCTTTGTTAAGAGAGGCTGGGATAGAGGTGGTTTGCGGGGTTGAGGAAGAGGCTTTGCGGGAACAGAATCGAGTATTTTTGAAATATATATCGACAAAGTTGCCTTGGGTGGCAATGAAGACCGCGATGACGCTGGACGGGAAGATTGCGACCCGGACGGGAGATTCGAAATGGATCACGGGAGCGGAAGCGCGAGCTTACGTGCATGAATTGCGGCATCGTTTTATGGCAATCGTAGTGGGAATCGGGACGGCCGTGGCGGACGATCCTTTATTGAATTGCCGGATTGAGGGGCGTGGTGTCAGACAGCCAATACGAGTGGTGGTAGATAGTAATGCCCGTTTGTCTTTGGATAGCCAGCTCGTGAAAACGGCCGGAGAGTATCGTACTATCGTGGCTCATACCCGTTTCGCTCCGGAAGAGAGAGTGAAAGCTTTGCGAGAGACGGGTGTGGAGATGTTACTTTGCAAGGAGAAGGAAGGACTTGTGGATGTCAGGAACTTGTTGGAATTGTTGGGGCAGTCTGGAATTGATTCCATCTTGTTAGAAGGAGGAGGAAGTTTGAATTACACGTTTTTGGCGGAGGGGCTTGCGGATGAATTGTATGCTTTTATTGCCCCGAAGATCGTGGGGGGAATGAATGCCAAGACTCCGGTAGAAGGTGCAGGGATGGAGAAAATGGCTGATGCTATTAACCTTGAATTGGAAAACGTACTGAACATCGGTCATGATGTCCTTTTAAAACTAAAAGTTAAAAACTAAAAGATAATAGATTTCGTGATTAAAAAAGTGAGGGCATTGAGCGAGGAAATCTAAAATCATAAATTGTAAATCTAAAATTAAGATGTTTACAGGTATAATCGAAGAAATAGGAACCATACGGGGTATCAAGCGGGGAAACCGGAGCGTGGTGCTGGAGGTGCAGGCAAAGAAGGTGTTGGAGGATTTACACGTGGGAGATAGTATTGCCACGAATGGGGTTTGCCTGACCGTGATCTCTTTTGCTAACGGGAGTTTCTGTGCAGATGTGATGCCGGAGACGATGCAGCGTAGCAATTTAGGAGAGCTGCACGTAGGGGACCGGGTGAATCTGGAGAGAGCATTGACGTTGAACGGGCGTTTGGGGGGACATATCGTGTCGGGCCATGTTGACGGGTTGGGGAAGATTGTCGGGAGAGAGAAAGACGAGAATGCCATTTGGATCATGATTTCAGCCCCGGCAGAGCTGTTGCGGTATATCGTGGACAAAGGTTCTATCACGATTGACGGGATAAGCCTAACGGTCGTGGCCGTGACGGATACGGGTTTTACGGTTTCTATTATTCCTCACACGCAGGATGAAACGACGTTAGTGAAGAAAAAGATTGGTGACGTGGTGAACCTTGAAAATGACGTGATTGCCAAATACGTGGAGAAGTTAATGCGTCCGGCAGCCCCGGTAGAGCCTAAAGGCGGGTTGACGTTGGATTTCTTGTTAGCGAATGGATTCTAGGGAAGTTAAAAGGTAAAAACTAAAAGATATAAAATAAAGAAAACTAGATATGGAAGAATTTAAATTTAGTACGATTGAAGAGGCTGTTGCAGATTTGAGAGCCGGAAAGATGATTATCGCCGTGGATGACCCGGATCGGGAGAACGAGGGAGATTTGATTTGTGCGGCCGAGTTTGCGACGTTGGAGAACGTGAACTTCATGGCTTCTTATGCTAAAGGATTGATTTGTATGCCGATGAGCAAGGCTTTGACCACGAAGTTGGGGTTGGAACAGATGGTTGCCACGAACACGGATAACCATTGCACGGCGTTCACGGTGTCAATCGATCACGTGGACACGACCACGGGTATTTCCGCGTTGGAGCGTTCCGTGACCGCGATGAAAGCGGTAGAGGATAATGCGAAACCGGAAGATTTCCGTCGTCCGGGACACATGTTCCCGTTGGAGGCAAAGAAGGGGGGCGTGCTGGAGCGTATGGGACACACGGAGGCCACGGTGGACTTGATGCGAATTGCTGGGTTGAAAGAGTGTGGCTTATGTTGCGAGATTATGCGAGAGGATGGAACGATGATGCGTACACCGGAGTTGAAGGAGTTTGCTAAAGCGCATGGAATGAAAATGATTACAGTGTCGGACTTGATTACCTATCGTCGGAAAACAGAAATTTTGGTGGAACGGGTAACCGAGGCTGATATGCCAACAAAATACGGGGACTTCAAAGCCTACGGGTATGTGAACAAGATTAACGGGGAACATCATATCGCTTTGGTGAAAGGTGACGTGACAGATGGGGAACCGGTATTGTGTCGGGTACATTCGGAGTGTTTGACGGGAGACGTGTTTGGTTCTTTGCGTTGTGATTGTGGAGACCAGTTGGCTGAGGCTATGCGTCGAATCGGAGAGAGAGGCCGGGGAGTATTGTTGTACATGCGTCAGGAAGGCCGGGGTATCGGTTTGATTAATAAATTGAAGGCTTATCATTTGCAGGATGAGGGGATGGATACCGTGGAGGCGAATATCGCTCTTGGGTTTAAGGCCGATTTGCGTGAATACGGTACCGGGGCAGAGATTTTGGCAGATCTGGGTGTGAAAAAAATGATCTTGATGACGAATAACCCGTTAAAAATTAATGGTTTGACCGGATACGGTATTGAAATCGTGGGACGTGAGCCGATTGAAATGACTTGTAACGAGAAGAACGAGTTTTATATGTACACGAAGTACAAGAAGATGGGACACATGATCCACGTGCGTCAACGGGAAGAGATCGAGAAATTGAAAGAAGGATTAGAAAACAAATAAATATAAAGACTATGAATTTACTGGAAGGGAAATTACTGGCAGAAGGCCAACGAATTGGTATCGTTGCAGGACGTTTTAATGAGTTTATCACGAGTAAATTGTTGGGTGGAGCGTTGGATGCTTTCAAACGTCATGGCGGAGATGAGGCAAATATTGACTTGGCTTGGGTTCCGGGTGCTTTTGAAATTCCGTTAGTGGCTAAGAAGATGGCCGAGACGAAAAAGTATGATGCCGTTGTTTGCTTGGGTGCCGTGATTCGTGGGGCAACTCCTCATTTCGATATGGTGGCTAACGAGGCAACCAAGGGGATTGCTAATGTCGGGCTGCAAACGGGAACCCCGATTATCTTCGGTGTCCTGACTACCGACACGATCGAACAAGCTGTTGAAAGAGCCGGAACAAAAGCCGGAAATAAAGGTTTCGAGGCGGTAACTACGGCTATCGAAATGATTAATTTGTTGAAACAGATTTGATTTTTATAAATTGGAAAGAGGTTACCCGCCGGGGGTGTATTACGCCACGGGCGACAA
>OBWV01000079.1_pt1 | contig 114770 bp, 106 predicted proteins | sample 1495351 | NCBI WGS metagenome assembly OBWV01 (sample SAMEA2580122, study PRJEB22360) | human gut metagenome | biome: human gut; feature: human-associated habitat; material: faeces | place: Denmark | collected 2008/2010 | reverse complement strand
ATGGTCACTTCATCCCCCTCCTTTCTGGGAGTGGAATACCGGCTGCCGCCGGGCTTCCTCCGGTCAAGGAAGGTCTGGATATCTGCTTCAGAAAGAGAAAGGCCGGCCGGACAGCCGTCTATGACTACACCAAGGGCTTTCCCGTGGGATTCTCCCCAGGTTGTTATTTTAAAATAGGTTCCAAAAGTATTTCCTGCCATAACAATATTCCTCCGGCAGCGGTATGCTGCATAATAATCTACAGTCAGATATGTTCCTGTAAAACATGGGAAAAGCAGCACAGGATACCCGTGAACTGCTACTAAATTATAGCGTATATTCCCCGGGCGGGCAAGATGATCTTGAAGGAAGGAGGGCAATGTGTTATCATGAGTTACTGTTTGGACCATGCAGTTACTGTATGCGCCCGCAGGGTGTAAACTGTGAATGGCACCTGTTAGGAAAGACAATGCATTTCAGGCGAAAGGCAGGAGAACGGCGGAGGAAGGACAGGCTATGGAGGAACAGAAGAAAATGGGAAAAAAGAGAATGGCTAACGTGGAACTTCTGCGTATTTGTTCCATGCTGATGATAGTTCTGATGCATCTTCTCAATCACGGGAAGGTACTGGAAACAGTGGAAAAAGGAAGTGTTTCCTATTATCTTACCTGGACGATATTTGGTATATCCTTTGTTTCCATCAGCTGTTATATCCTGATCAGCGGGTATTTTTTGTGTGAAGCTTCGTTCTCTTTTGTGCGTCTTCTTCGTCTGGAGGGGCAGGTCTGGTTTTATTCTGCGGCTCTTTTTATAGCGGCGGCGGTGGTGCTCCGGCAGCCATTGGATATGTCATCCCTGATTGCCGCGGTATTCCCGATATTATCCTGTGAATATTGGTTTGTGACAATGTATGCAGGTATGCTTATACTGTCGCCCTTTTTGAATAAACTTCTGCTGGGACTGTCCCGAAAACAGTTCAGGCTGCTGCTGGGGTTCCTCTTTGTGCTGTTCTCCCTGTGGCCCAATGTGTTTTTCTTTTCTCCGGCATTGAATTTTGGCGGAGGAAGCGGAGTGGTGTGGTTTGTGACAGTATATCTGTTCGGGGCCTATCTGAAACGCTTTTATGTCCCCGACGGAAGGACGGCCAGGCATTTCCTGCATTTTCTGGCGGCAGGCCTTCTGATACCGGCAAGCAGGTTTGTGATTGAACTGCTGCTGGCGACACCTTTGGGAAAAATAGGCTTCCTTCAGGATCTGATGTGGGGCTACAGCCTTTTTTATCAATATAATTCCGTCCTTGTGCTGGCAGCGGCGCTGCTGCTTTTTATAGCTTTCCTGAATCTGGAGATAAGGCCGGGAAGGCTGCAGCGCCTGATTCTTGCGGCGGCGCCGTTAAGCTTTGGTGTGTACCTGCTCCATGACAACCCTAATTGGAGAGGAATCTTATGGGAATGGATAAATCCTTCACAGATGGCGGATAAATGGTATCTGGTACCGGGGGTGCTGACGCTGGCTGCCGGGATTTTCCTGGTATGCGCCCTTTTGGAGATGCTGCGGAAAACAGCGGCCGGGCTGCCAGGACGGCTGAGAAGGAATAAGGAAGGCGGCAGAAAACAGGGCTGGCTGGAACGGAAGGCTTTGAAACTGGATGAAAAGCTGCTTCGGGAAAATGAAATGTAACCGAGAGAATAAAGATAGGAGAGAATATATATGTATCGTTTGCTGAAACAGGAAGGAAGAGCGAAGAGAGGGGAACTGGAAACCGTCCACGGAACGGTGCAGACTCCGGTGTTTATGAATGTAGGGACGGTTGCCGCCATCAAGGGAGCCGTTTCTACGGAGGATTTGGAACATATCAAGACCCAGGTACAGCTGTCCAATACCTATCATCTTCATGTAAGGCCGGGAGATAAAATAGTAAAGCAGCTGGGAGGGCTGCATAAATTTATGTCCTGGAACAAGCCTATTCTTACGGATTCCGGCGGATTTCAGGTGTTTTCTCTGGCTACCCTCCGCAAGATTAAAGAGGAAGGTGTTTATTTCAACTCCCATATCGATGGAAGAAAAATATTCATGGGGCCGGAGGAAAGCATGCAGATCCAGTCCAATCTGGCATCCACCATTGCCATGGCCTTCGATGAATGTGCCCCTGCCAAAGCCGAACGGGATTATGTGGAAAACTCGGTGGCCCGCACTACCCGGTGGCTGGAGCGCTGCAAAACGGAAATGAGCCGTCTGAACAATCTGGATGATACGATTAATAAAAAACAGATGCTTTTCGGTATTAATCAGGGAGCCGTATATGCGGATATCCGTATTGAGCACGCCAAAAGAATCCGGGAACTGGATTTGGACGGCTATGCCGTAGGCGGTCTGGCGGTGGGAGAAACTCATGAAGAGATGTACCATATCCTGGATGAAACGGTACCGTATCTGCCCGCAGAAAAACCTACCTATCTGATGGGTGTGGGAACTCCTGCCAATATCCTGGAAGGTGTGGAACGGGGCATAGACTTCTTTGACTGTGTTTACCCTTCCCGAAACGGACGCCATGGACATTTATATACCAACCATGGAAAGATCAATCTTTTTAACGCCAAGTTTGAACTGGACGAGCGCCCGATAGAAGAAGGCTGTGACTGCCCGGCCTGCAGAAGATACTCCAGAGCCTATATACGTCACCTGCTCAAAGCCAAAGAAATGCTGGGAATGCGTCTCTGCGTACTCCATAACCTATACTTCTACAATACCATGATGGAAGAAATACGCGATGCCCTTGACCGGGGAGAATTTGCTTCCTACAAAAAAGCAAAACTCGAAGGAATGAGCCAGCCGGCTGAGTGATGCTGTCCGGTGCATAGCGGGCAGGCCGCCCTGAGGCTGTTTAATTCTAAAATTTTTTTAAAGTGGGGAAAAGGGCTTGCCCCTTGTCCGTTTTTTGTGTATGATGTTTGTTAGAAATGTATGCGGTATTGCCGCATATAGTTAAATTGCAGGGCTGTTAAGCCCGACGTAGGAGGAAGTAAGTAGAGATGGGAATTTTAGCGAGTGAAGCTGCAACAGCAGGAACAGGAAGTATGATTGGCGTTATCTTGATGTACGTTGTTATTTTCGGTGTGTTCTTTTATTTTGTAATGTACCGTCCTCAGAAGAAGGAACAGAAGAAGATGAATACCATGCTTTCTTCTCTTGAAATCGGAGACAGTATACTGACCAGCAGCGGATTTTATGGAGTCGTTATCGATATAACCGATGATACCGTTATTGTGGAATTCGGCAATAATAAAAACTGCCGTATCCCCATGCAGAAATCAGCAATTTCTCAGGTTGAGAAAGCGAATGCCGACGACTGATAGACAGGTGCCGGCTGAAAGAAATCAATAATCCTGCAGACATGGAGCGGTTTGGATATGCGCAGGTTTAGGGCGGAAAATGACTTGCCGGAAGACAGTCTTTTCCGTTTTTTCATTTGGAATCAGCAGTAAAAAATGTGCCTGGCTATACATTCTGGCTATGAAAGAATGCTTTTTTATTCCCGCAGGTTATTGCAGCTATATCGAAAGGGTATGGCTGTTTTTTATTGCTGCAGGTTCTTTCTGTTGAAATTCTGCATATTTTGGGCTATGATTATAAAAAGACGGAAAGCGCAGGCGTAAGGGAAGGGCGGTCATGGCCGGCAAAGAAGTGTTATTTCCTGTTGTATGCGCCGCAGAAGAAGGGATTGTGAGAATATTATGGAATTACATATCGGTTGTATACCGGGCGACGGAATCGGCCCGGAAATTGTGAGAGAAGCGAAAAAGGTATTGGACAGGGTGGCGGAAAAGTTCGGTCATACCATCCAATATACGGAAATCCTTCTGGGAGGGGCGTCCATTGACGTACATGGTATCCCTCTTACACAGGAGGCCATTGATGCCGCGAAGAAAAGCGATGCGGTGCTGATGGGATCTATCGGCGGGGACGCCAATACCTCGCCCTGGTACAAGCTGCCGCCTCAGAAACGTCCGGAAGCAGGACTTCTTGCCATAAGAAAAGAGCTGGGGCTTTTTGCTAATCTGCGGCCTGCGGTATTATACGATGAACTGGCGGGCGCGTGCCCTCTTAAGGAAGAAATCAGCAAAGCCGGATTTGACATGATGATTATGAGGGAGCTGACCGGCGGCCTGTATTTCGGAGAAAGAAGAACTACCGTGGAAAACGGTGTGCGTACCGCGGTGGATACCCTTACCTATAATGAAAAGGAAATCCGCCGTATTGCGGTTAAGGCCTTTGATATAGCCATGAAGCGCAGGAAAAAGGTTACCAGTGTGGATAAGGCCAATGTACTGGATTCCTCCAGGCTTTGGAGAGACGTGGTCAATGAAGTGGCGAAGGATTATCCGGAGGTTGAACTTTCCCATATGCTGGTTGATAACTGTGCAATGCAGCTGGTTAAGAATCCGGCACAGTTCGATGTGATATTGACGGAAAATATGTTCGGTGATATTCTTTCCGATGAAGCCAGCATGGTGACGGGTTCAATCGGTATGCTGGCAAGCGCCAGCCTGAATGATACCAGCTTCGGTCTGTATGAACCCAGCCATGGAAGCGCACCGGATATCGCCGGCAAAGACATTGCCAATCCCATTGCGACGATTTTGAGCGCATCCATGATGCTGCGCTACAGCTTTGATCTGGCGGCGGAAGCGGATGCGGTGGATAATGCGGTAAAGCAGGTATTGAGGGACGGCTTCCGTACGGTGGATATCATGTCGGAAGACTGTCTGAAGGCGGGCGGAAGACAGGTAGGCTGTCAGGAAATGGGCACTCTGCTCGCAGACAGAATTTAAAAATCCCTGAAAGGAGAAGGATAGATTATGAGAAGTGATTCAGTAAAATCAGGAGTACAGCAGGCGCCCCACAGAAGCCTGTTTAATGCGCTGGGCATTACGGAAGAGGAGAGACAGCGTCCCCTTATCGGTATTGTCAGCTCTTATAATGAAATAGTTCCCGGTCATATGAATCTGGATAAAATCGTGGAAGCGGTTAAAATGGGCGTTGCCATGGCAGGAGGGACACCTTTTGTGTTCCCGGCTATCGCTGTCTGTGACGGTATCTCCATGGGACATATCGGAATGAAATATTCCCTGGTTACCAGAGATTTGATTTGCGACAGTACGGAATGTATGGCTATGGCCCACGGTTTTGATGGGCTGGTAATGATTCCCAACTGCGATAAAAATGTTCCCGGCCTTTTGATGGCGGCCGCAAGAATCAACATCCCCACAATCTTTGTTTCCGGCGGACCGATGATGGCAGGGCATGTATGCGGCCATAAAACCAGCCTTTCCTCCATGTTTGAGGCAGTGGGAAGCGTTGCGGCAGGCAGCATGTCCATGGATGAGCTTCAGGAATATGAAGAAAAGGCCTGTCCTACCTGCGGCTCCTGCTCCGGTATGTATACGGCTAATTCCATGAACTGCCTGACGGAAGCGCTGGGTATGGGGCTTAAGGGAAATGGTACCATTCCTGCGGTATATTCCGAACGTATCCGTCTGGCCAAGCATGCCGGCATGCAGATCATGCAGTTGGTGGAAAAAGATATCAAGCCCAAGGATATCATGACTGAAAAAGCATTTATGAACGCCCTGACCATGGATATGGCTCTTGGCTGTTCCACGAATTCCATGCTGCATCTTCCGGCTATCGCTCATGAGGCGGGAGTGGAGCTGAACATGGAAATTGCCAACGAGCTTTCTTCCAGAACACCTAACCTGTGCCATCTGGCTCCGGCAGGCCCCACTTATATGGAAGATTTGAATGAGGCGGGCGGTGTCTATGCCGTAATGAATGAATTGAATAAGAAAAATCTGTTATATACGGATTTGATTACAGTGACCGGCAAAACGGTCGGAGAAAATATTGCCGGCTGTGTCAATAAAAATCCGGAGGTAATCCGCCCGATAGAGAATCCTTATTCCCAAACCGGCGGCATTGCAGTGCTGAAGGGTAACCTGGCTCCGGAAACAGCAGTGGTAAAACGCTCTGCAGTAGCCCCTGAAATGATGGTTCATGAAGGACCTGCCAGAGTATTTGACTGTGAAGATGATGCCATCGACGCTATCAAAAACGGCAAGATTGTGCCGGGAGATGTTGTGGTCATCCGTTATGAAGGCCCTAAGGGAGGTCCTGGTATGCGTGAAATGCTCAATCCTACCTCTGCAATAGCAGGAATGGGAATGGGATCAAGCGTAGCGCTTATTACTGACGGACGTTTCAGCGGCGCTTCCCGCGGAGCGTCTATCGGCCATGTATGCCCGGAAGCCGCTGTGGGCGGACCGATTGCTCTGGTGGAGGAAGGGGATATTATCAGCATCAATATCCCGGAAAACCGTCTGGATGTGAAGGTATCCGAGGAAGAGATGGAAAGCAGACGTGCAAAATGGCAGCCCAGGCAGCCTCAGGTTACGACCGGATATCTGGACAGATATCGGAAGATGGTTACCAGTGCCAATCGCGGAGCTATTCTGGAAATTAAGTAATATATTCTGCGCTGCCCTGGGGACAGCTGCGGATCATAAAGAGCCAAGGGCGGCATGAAACGGGAAGGCACATTCCTTTTTCTGCCGCCGGAGGACAGAAAAAAAGAAACACAGACCGCGGAAGCGGCGGAACGGAGGAATGCATGCAGCTGACAGGAGCAGAAATTATTGTCGAATGTCTGAAAGAACAGGGTGTGGATACGGTATTCGGTTATCCCGGGGGAACCATTCTAAACGTCTATGATGCCCTGTATAAACACCAGAGAGAAATCTTTCATGTGCTGACCTCCCATGAACAGGGAGCGGCCCACGCGGCTGACGGCTATGCAAGAGCTACGGGAAAGGTGGGAGTCTGTCTGGCTACCAGCGGCCCCGGTGCCACAAATCTTGTTACAGGGATTGCCACTGCCTATATGGACTCCATCCCCATGGTGGCGATTACGGCGAATGTAACCCTTCCCATGCTGGGAAAGGACTCCTTTCAGGAAGTGGATATTGCCGGTGTTACCATGCCGATTACCAAACATGGCTATATTGTAAAGGATGTCAGCATTCTTGCCGATACTCTGCGGAAAGCCTTCCGTATTGCGGCATCCGGACGTCCGGGTCCGGTGCTTGTGGACGTCACCAAGGATGTTACGGCCGCCTTATATGAATATACACCCAAAGAACCGGAAAAACCGGAATGGGTAAAAAAATATAACGAAGAAGAAGTGGAACAGGCGCTGAAACTGCTCACTAAGGCAAAAAAGCCTTATATTTTCGTGGGCGGCGGAGCGGTTTTGTCCGGCGCTTCCGGACAGGTCAGGGAATTTGCAGCCAAAATGGATGCGCCCGTATGCGATACCCTTATGGGGAAAGGTGCTTTTGACGGGCATAATCCGTTATATACGGGTATGATAGGCATGCACGGTACCAAGACATCCAACCTCGGAGTCAGTGAATGTGATCTCCTGATTGCACTGGGGGCCCGTTTCTCCGACCGTGTGGTGGGAAATGTCAAAAAATTTGCCTCCAACGCAAAAATACTGCACATAGATATCGATGCGGCGGAAATTAATAAAAATGTGCATGCGGACGCTTCTCTTGTAGGCGATCTGAAGGATATCCTGAATACGATAAACAGCCGCCTCCCCCAGCTTTCCCATGAGGAATGGACATCCCATATTAAAGAATATATGGAAAAATATCCGTTGAAGTATGACGACAGTGTACTCAGCTGCCCTTACGTGATAGAGGAGCTGGATCGGATAACGGGAGGAGATGCGATAATCACTACGGATGTGGGACAGCATCAGATGTGGGCTGCCCAGTATTACCATTATACAAAGCCGCGTACCTTTATTTCCTCAGGAGGTCTGGGAACCATGGGCTATGGCCTGGGAGCCTGTATCGGAGCCAAGATGGGCAAGCCGGATAAAATCTGTGTGAACATAGCGGGAGACGGATGCTTTCGCATGAACATGAACGAGCTTGCTACAGCCAGCAGATACAATATTCCTGTTATACAGGTGGTGATTAATAACCATGTACTGGGAATGGTACGGCAATGGCAGACCCTTTTCTATGATCACAGATATTCTCAGACCGTCCTTGCGGATAAGGTGGATTTCTGCAAGGTGGCGGAAGGCCTGGGCTGTATGGCGATCCGGGTGACAAAGAAGGAAGAAGTGGCTCCGGCTATTGAAAAGGCGATTGCCGCGGGAGGACCGGTGCTCATCGAATGTGTGATCCCTGAGGATGATAAGGTATTTCCCATGGTTTCTCCGGGAGCCGCTATCAGTGAAGTATTTGACGGTGATGATCTTGCCGGAGAAAATGCGGCGCAGTGATGAAGGCGTGAAGTATCTGCCTTTTATGGAAGGAATGGCCATGCCGGGCACAGTTTTGCTGCGCCCGGCATACTTATACATTATGTACGGGTATCCTCGGAAGGTCTTTGGCAGATAGTAAAATTCACGGTCTTTTTTGCGGAAAAAGCACATAAATTGTTTAACGTAGTAGTTGACTAAAGTAAAAGGACTATGTAAAATAGACGGTATCGGGCCGCAGGGAAAGAGTAGCGGCCTGTGAAATAAATATGAGGAGGAGAATTAGTCGTGGCAAGAGTATACAATTTTTCGGCTGGACCTGCAGTTCTGCCTGAGGAAGTATTGAAAGAAGCTGCAGAGGAAATGATGGATTACAGAGGATGCGGCATGTCTGTTATGGAGATGAGCCACCGTTCCAAAACCTATCAGACAATCATTGATGAAGCAGAAGCGGATTTAAGGGAGCTGATCGGTATTCCCGATAATTACAAGGTGCTTTTTCTGCAGGGCGGGGCGAGCCAGCAGTTTGCAATGATTCCCATGAACCTTATGAAGAACAAGGTGGCAGATTACATTGTTACCGGCCAGTGGGCGAAGAAAGCATGGCAGGAAGCATCCAAATACGGAAAAGCGAACAAAATCGCCTCTTCTGAAGATAAAACCTTCTCATACATACCGGACTGTTCCGATCTCCCTGTTTCTGAGGATGCGGATTATGTCTATATTTGTGAAAACAATACTATTTACGGAACGAAATTCAAAACATTACCCAACACCAAGGGCAAAACGCTGGTAGCGGACGTTTCCTCCTGTTTCCTGTCCGAGCCGGTGGATATTACCAAATACGGTGTTATGTACGGCGGCGTACAGAAAAACATCGGACCCGCAGGTGTTGTTATTGTCATAATCAGGGAAGATCTGATCACTGAGGATGTACTTCCCGGGACGCCTACCATGCTTCAGTATAAGACTCATGTGGATGCGGGATCTCTGTATAATACCCCTCCCGCTTATGGAATCTATATCTGCGGCAAGGTATTCAAGTGGCTTAAGAAAATGGGCGGCCTGACGGCTATCAAAGAACTGAACGAGAAAAAAGCGGCGATTCTCTATGATTTCCTGGATGAAAGCAAGCTGTTTAAGGGGACCGTGCGTAAGGAAGACCGTTCTCTTATGAATGTTCCTTTCATCACCGGCAGCGAGGAGTTGGATGCCAAATTCGTGAAGGAAGCGAAGGCAGCCGGTCTGGAGAGCCTGAAGGGCCACAGAAGCGTGGGTGGTATGCGTGCCAGCATTTATAATGCGATGCCTGTTGCCGGAGTGGAAAAGCTGGTGGAATTCATGAAAAAATTCGAAGCGGAAAATGCCTGATTCGTATATATGGTTTGTTAAAAGAATAATTTAGGAAAAAAGGAGAAGTCCCCTATGTTTAAATATCATTGCCTCAATCCAATTGCGAAGGTGGGACTGGATGGTTTTACCGAAGAATATGTAAAAACAGAAGATATCGGGGAAGCGGACGGCATTCTTGTAAGAAGCGCTGCCATGCATGATATGGATCTCCCGGATAATCTTCTGGCGGTGGCCAGGGCCGGAGCAGGCGTCAATAATATCCCGCTGGATAAATGTGCATCCAAGGGTATTGTTGTTTTCAATACGCCCGGAGCGAATGCCAATGGCGTGAAGGAAATCGTGATCGCAGCGATGCTGCTGGCTTCCCGTGATATTGTAGGCGGTATCAATTGGGTGGAAGCCAATAAGGATAACCCGAATATTGCCAAAGACGCGGAAAAAGTGAAAAAGAATTTTGCAGGGACGGAAGTCCAGGATAAGAAGCTGGGTATTATCGGACTTGGTGCAATAGGCGTTAAGGTTGCCAATGTGGCAAAGCATATGGGTATGGAAGTATATGGCTACGACCCCTATGTTTCCGTAGATGCTGCCTGGAATCTAAGCCGCGATGTAAAGCATGTTATCAATGTGGATGAGATTTATGAAAATTGTGATGTTATCACCATCCATGTGCCCCTTTTGGACTCCACAAGAGAAATGATCAATGAAGCAGCTATTGCGAAAATGAAAGAGGGTGTGATCCTTCTGAATTTTGCAAGGGATCTTCTGGTTGATGAAGAAGCGGTCCTGGCCGGAATCGAACAGGGAAAAGTACGTAAATATGTGACCGATTTCCCCAACCTTACAACGGCAGGCAAGCCGGGCTGTATCGTGATCCCTCATCTGGGAGCATCCACCGAGGAATCCGAAGATAACTGTGCGGTAATGGCGGTTAAGGAACTGAAGAATTTCCTGGAAAACGGAAATATCAATAACAGTGTGAATTATCCTTCCTGTGATATGGGAATCTGTGATCAGGCGGGGAGAATTGCAATATTCCATCTGAATGTGGCGAATATGATAACGAAATTCACCGCGCTTTTCGGTGATAACGGCATCAATATTTCCGATATGACCAATAAGTCCAAAGGAGACGTGGCATATACCATGATGGATGTGGAGACGCCTCCCAGCGAGGAGATTATCAATACCCTTCGTTCTATCCCGGGTGTTATCCGCGTGCGCGTTGTAAAATAAGATTAATTTTTGTTCACGGCAAAATGTCCGGAGCGGTTTTAATACCGTTTCGGACATTTTTTATTGCAGAAGCATATTTTATGAAATCACCTTTCAAGTTTTTTATATAATAACCAATGAACTGTTTCAGTCCCATTCAGACGGCCTGATAAGATGTCCGGGAATGCGGGTATTCAGGTTCCCTTTCGCTGCGTTAATCTGTCCCTGCGTCAAGAATATGCTTTCACTTAAATCAGCATTTTGGATATTAGTATCCCGCATATCTGCTCCAAGGAAATTACATCCGGTCAAATCACATTCCTCTAAATTTGCAGCTATCAAGAGTGCTGAACTGAAATCGCAGCCGTTTAGCCGGGATTTTTTGAAATTATGCCCCATAAAATCCTTTTTCCCTGCGATATCTTTCGGATTGCCAACCTGCTGTTTTACCATTATCCAGGCTTTGTTCAGCAATGCATTTACTTTTGTCCTGCAAACCTCCATGTCGAAATCCAAAATATTTTGAGGAGTGGATTTCAAAAGAAGATGTAACTCTTTTATACAGCTGTCAGCTTCGGCCCAGAGCGACTTTGCGGGCAATAAGGTTAAAACCTCTGACATATACCACAATATTTGCTGCAGATAGTATGTTTTCACAAATACATCAAATACCTCCTGTGCTATAGGGGGATTTGATTTCCAGTTTTCATCGCCGTACAGTGAAGTGACTGTCTGTCCTGCTCCGCAGCAATCGTAAGCTAAACATCCTTTCATATGTCTGGAGTGCAGCTCCTTGTGTATGGAGCAGCGGAAACAATCATCTAAATAGCTGCATGGTATCCCGGCTGCTTTGTCGGCAGGAAAGCCGTCATATTTGGAAAAGTATAAGGCTGTACAGCAAAGTCCGCTGCATTTATTGCATTTAATCCTGAATTCATCGAAGATATTTGTATTGTACTGATGAAGCTTCAACTTGCACCTCTTCCCTGCAGACACAATGATACCTCTCACTTGTGCCGCTTTTTCTGTTAATAGTATAATTGATGTAAAATATATCGTCAATCGTTTGAAGCCAAGTACTCCATCCGGGTATCAGATGTGATACAAAATTTCTTAATTACTAACCGCCCTTATATACCCCTTGTATCGGAAATAAGAATCAGTTATACTTATTTATAAATAACTTGATAACGGAGGTAAGAGAATGGCTGAAATCAGACCGTTCCGGGCATACAGGCCGAAAAAGGGCCTGGAGCAGCGAATTGCAGCGTTGCCTTATGATGTATATAACAGGGAGGAAGCAAAGGCTGAAGTGAAGAAGGAACCACTTTCCTTTCTGGCTGTTGACAGAGCGGAGACCCAGTTTGACGACAGCGTAGATGTTTATGCGGACTGCGTATATGAAAAGGCCCGCGAAATGCTGTGGAAAAGGATAGAAGAAGGCAGCTTTGAACAGGAGGAAACCCCGGTTTATTACATATATGAGCTGGTGATGGACGGACGGGCGCAGACAGGAATTACAGCCTGTGCGAGTGTGGACGATTATCTGAACCAGGTGATAAAGAAGCATGAGAATACCAGGGCGGATAAGGAAGCCGACCGGATTCGCCACGTGGATATCTGTGATGCACAGACAGGCCCGATTTTTCTTGCATACCGTTCCCAGCCTGTCATTAACGCCATTGTTGCACAATATAAGGCGGGGGAGCCACTGTATGACTTTATTTCACCGGACGGGATTGCCCACAGGGTATGGAAGATAGACGGACCGGAGGACGTTGATGCAGTACACAGGGCTTTCTCTGAGGTGGGAGAGATTTATATTGCGGACGGCCATCATCGCTGTGCCTCAGCGGTGAAGGTATCTGAAAAACGCAGACAGGAGAGGCCGGGTTATACCGGCGAGGAAGAATTTAATTTCTTTTTATCCGTGCTGTTCCCGGACGATCAATTGATGATCATGGATTATAACAGAGTGGTAAAAGATCTGAATGATTTAACAAAGGAGGAATTTATTGGAAAAATCCGGGAATCCTTCCAGATAGAGGAATTGCAGACCGGTGCGGATGGCAGGCCGGATAAGAAGGGCACCTTTGGAATGTATCTGGATGGAAGCTGGTACCGCCTGACAGCAAAAGAGAATATTTTATCAAAGGATCCGGTAAAGGGCCTTGATGTGTCTGTTCTGCAGGATTATCTGCTGGAACCGGTGTTGGGAATAAAGGATCCTAAAACGGATAAACGGATTGATTTTGTGGGAGGTATCCGGGGAATGAAGGAACTGGAACGCAGGGTTTCGGAGGACTGCAGGATAGCATTTGCCATGTATCCCACTTCCATAGGGGAACTTTTTGCTGTTGCGGATGCCGGACTTTTGATGCCGCCTAAATCCACATGGTTTGAACCCAAATTAAGAAGCGGGCTCTTTATTCACAGTCTGCGGTAGAAGAGCTTAGAAAGTTGAGGAAAACGGTATGAAAGATAAATTATATAAACTGATGGATTGGCGTGAGATCGAAGCTATAGTCTATTCGGAGGAGGATAACCCGCACAGGCTGCTCGGGCCTCATACGGCAGGAAGCTCTACACTGCTTCAGACCTTTCAGCCGGGGGCGGAACAGGTTACGGTGGTGATTCCTGAGACCGGAAAGGAAGTGGCAATGGAGCTGGCGGACGAGGCCGGATATTTTGCCGCGCTGATTCCGGGAAAGAAGATCGGGGACTATACCTTAAAGGTAGATTATCCGGACGGGCGCCATGAGGAAATTATCGATCCATACCGGTTCGGGCCGGTTATTACCAAAAAAGATACGGCTCTTTTTGCTGCGGGAACCCATTATGAGGCCTATAAAATACTGGGAGCCCATATATGCAGTGTGGAAGGGGTAAAAGGCGTGCATTTTGCCGTTTGGGCCCCGAATGCGGTCAGGGTGAGTGTTGCCGGAGATTTTAACAACTGGGACGGCAGGGTGCATCAGATGCGCAGACTCTGGGATTCCGGAATATTTGAAATTTTTATCCCGGGAGATTTGGAAGGGCAGAATTATAAATATGAATTAAAGGCAAGGGGCGGCCTTACTTATCTGAAAGCGGATCCGTATGCTTTTGGGCAGCAGTTGCGTCCTGACACGGCGTCCGTCATCCGCGATATTTCGGGATTTTTCTGGGAGGATGAAGACTGGATTGCCCGCAGGGAGAAAACGGATTATACGAAGGAACCGGTAAGCGTTTATGAGCTTTATCTGGGATCCTTCTGCAAGCCGGAGACCGGAAGAACCTACTGCAATTACAGAGAGCTTGCTCCGAAAATCATTGAATACGTAAAAGAGATGGGGTATACCCACATAGAACTGATGCCTGTCATGGAACATCCCTTTGACGGTTCCTGGGGGTATCAGGTAATCGGCTATTACGCGCCCACTGCCCGGTATGGTACGCCGGAGGACTTTATGTTTTTCATGAATGAAATGCATAAAGCGGGAATCGGTGTAATCCTCGACTGGGTACCGGCTCATTTTCCCAGGGACACGTATGGATTATCCGCTTTTGACGGGACATGCCTTTATGAACACCAGGATCCCCGCCAGGGAGCACATCCTCACTGGGGGACTCTGATCTATAATTACGGAAGGCCTCAGGTATGCAATTACCTGATAGCCAACGCGCTGTTCTGGATTGAACAGTACCATGCGGACGGCATCCGTATGGATGCGGTGGCGTCTATGCTTTATCTGGATTACGGCAAGAATGACGGAGAATGGGTGGCTAATATCTATGGCGGAAATCAGAATCTGGAAGCCATGGAATTCCTGAAGCATGTGAACAGTATGATTCATAAGCGCGGAAAAGGAGCATTGTCCATAGCGGAGGAATCCACCGCATGGCCGAAGGTGACCGGCAGTCTGGATGATGACGGCCTGGGCTTTGACATGAAGTGGAATATGGGCTGGATGAATGATTTCTTAAGCTATATCAAACAGGATCCTTATTTTCGTTCCGGATGCCACAATGAGCTTACCTTCAGCATGGTTTATGCTTACAGCGAGCACTTTATGCTTGTGCTGTCTCATGATGAGGTAGTGCATGGAAAGGCTTCCATGCTCGGAAAGATGCCCGGAACCAGGGAAGAACAGTTTGAAAATCTGAAGGCCAGTTATGGCTTCATGATGTGCCATCCCGGGAAAAAACTGTTATTCATGGGACAGGATATCGGAGAATATGATGAATGGAATGAGGATCGCGGCATAGAATGGGAGCTTCTCAATGAGCCGGATCATAAAGGGCTCAATGAATTTGTAAAGGAATTGAATTCCCTGTACAGGAATCAGCCGGCACTGTATCGGAAAGATACCAGCTGGGACGGTTTTGAATGGGTGAACTGCATCAATGCGAATGACTGCATCCTTTCCTTTGTAAGAAAAGCGGATAAGCCGGAACAGATGCTCCTTGTGGTGATGAATTTTGCCAATGTGGAAAGGAAAAATTACCAGGTAGGCGTGCCGCTTAACGGTAAATATAAAGAGATTCTGAATTCAGATGCCAAAGTCTTCGACGGCGAAGGCAGAGTAAATTCCAGAATGAAGCCTGCTCTTGAGGAGCCCTTTGACGGAAAGGATTATTCCATTAAAATGACTCAGGCGCCTCTCAGTATCAGCATTTTCTCCTATCAGCCCTATACCAAAGAGGAACTGAAGGAAATTGCCAGGAAGAAGGCGGAAAAAGAGAAAAAAGCGAAAGAAGCGGCAAGAAAGAAACAAGGGGCAAAAAAGGCAGCGCCCAAAACCCTGAAGGAAGAACTGGCAGATAAGGTTTTTGAGGCCGATGCGGCCATTTCGGAGAAGGGAGAGGTGGAAAAGCCCGTCAGAGTGATAAAAACCCGTAAAAAGGCGGAGAAAGAATGAACAGATTTATCGTATTGACAGCAGATGTGGCAGAAGAACTGGCGCTGGGGCAGAAGCTTTTAAAAGCGGCGCCCCAGACCATGCTCGATTTGCTTATCCGAGTGGTTATTTGTGTTGTAGTGTTTCTGGTAGGATCCCGGATTATCAATTTGGTGCGCAAGCTGACATCCAATGCGCTGAAAAGGGCGAATGCCAGTAAGGAAGCCAAGCAGTTCCTGGATTCCACACTGAAAGTGGGGCTGTATGCCTTTCTGATTTTCCAGATAGCGGTCAAGCTGGGGATTGATGCCACCACAATTGCCACGGTGTTGGGTTCTGCTACAGTGACTATCGGACTCGCCTTTCAGGGCAGTCTTAAGAATTGTATAGGCGGCATTCTGATCATGCTTCTGCATCCCTTCCGTGTCGGAGATTATATTATTGAAGATAACCACAAAAATGAAGGAACGGTTTCGGAAATAACCATTTTCTATACCAAGCTTGCGACTATTGACAACAAAATAATTCTCCTTCCCAATGGTTCTTTGGCGGATATAAGCATTACGAATGTAACCAATGAGGACAACAGAAGAGTGGAACTGAAGGTGGGCATTTCTTACCGGGCCGATATCCGTAAGGCGAAGGCGGTTATTAATTCTCTTATTGAAGCAAATGACAGGATTATAAAAGACAAGGAATACCGGATATTCGTGGATGATTTGGGAGCCAGCTCCGTAGTGATCGGCATGCGTTTCTGGACAAAGACAGAAGATTACTGGCCGGTGCGGTGGGATATGCTGGAAGAGATTAAGTATGCTTTTGATGAGAATGGTATCGGAATTCCTTATCCCCAGATGGATGTACATTTGGATAGAGGGAATGGGGAAGGGTAGTTGTATGTGAAGCGTATATGAGGAAAGCAGGTATGGTAAAACCAATTAGGGAAGAGGAACTTTTTGAAAGTTTGGAAATTTTTCACCGGGGATATGAAACTGTTGCTGCAGAATTTGGTTTGACGGAGGAAAATTGTCCGGATAGAGGGAGGGCCAGTCTGCCTTATCATAAACTTCTAAGTGAATTTGAAAGCGGCATATTGATGTATGGCTATTTTGACGGGGATAAGCTGACTGGTTTTTTAGGTATGAAGATTTTGGAAGACAGCAGCAAATTAGAAGATCTCATAATATTGCCGGAATACAGAAAATTGGGATATGGCTCCTGTCTGCTGGATTATTGCAAGAAAAAGACCCTGGAACTTGGATTGAGGAAAGTGGTGCTTGGAATGATAGATGACAATGTCCGGCTTAGAAATTGGTATATTAAAAATGGTTTTGTCAATACCGGTTATAAAAAGTATGAGAATGCACCTTTTACGGTAGGTTATATGGAGTGGAATAGTCAAAAAAATTAATGATTACCGATACCGGGATATTTTTGTATACGGGTGTCTTTTTTGATTATTAAATAGTATGTTTTATTGTTAAAATAAATTTGGTAAAAAATTTTAAGATAAAAAGGAAAAATACTCTTGTCAAAAAGTGAATTAGCCTTTATAATGAATAGCGTCGGTAAATTGCTGGAATAGCGCAGTTGGTAGCGCAACTGATTCGTAATCAGTAGGTCGAGGGTTCGAGTCCCTTTTCCAGCTTTGGCAAGATATCTATTTATTGAAAAATTTGACAGATATATAGTTAAATAGCTATCAAACAGGTAATCGCACATACACATTTGGATGTATGTGCGATTTTGTGAAAATAGGTTAATTTAATCCTATAATTACAGAAAAAATTTTTTTAACTACAAGATAAACAGAGGAAAATAATCAGTTTGAATAAATCCGTACTGTAAATGCTATATATGAGCAAATGGCGGCAATTATGATGACAGATGATTTTTAAAAAGAAGAGTGATCTTTTGATTGCTTTTCTTTTTTTATTGGGACAATTGTCTTTTCGTTTAAAAATAAACTCTTTTTATTGAATGATTATAAATAGCATGATATGATTTATTTATCTGAGGTATATGAAGGTAATGAGGTAGAAATATGGCGAAGAGTATATATTTGGAGAAGGCAATGCTGTCAGATGAACTTACGCTTGCTGTTGAAGTAAGCGGGTATAAACAACAATGGGATGAAATCATCCGGTATCTAGCAGAAACTTATGTTGATTTTTCGCAGGAATGGAAATATTATGGTAAAGCATGGGGATGGACTTTAATGCTCAAAAGCAAATCAAAAACCTTATGTTATATAACCCCTGCGCAGGAATATTTCCAGGTATCTGTTATTTTCAACGATAAAGGCCGCGCTTTGGCGGCTGCATATGACCTGCCTGAAACCGTGCTTCAGGCAGTGGAAGCTTCCAAGAGTAACCCGAAAAATATTCCGTACGATTTCGATATCAGGACAAACACTGACACGGATATTGCGAAAAGGCTTATTGAAATACGTTCTAAAACGTAATCTGCTTTTGTTGCAGAAGACTGTTTACAAATATTAGGACAGCTTGATCATTGAGGGATTAGAATGAAATTTATAGTAATTAAAATTATGCAGGGTATGATGGCTGAAGCACAGAAGCCATGTAAAACTGACGAGCGGAATTGTTCCTATATCATGGTAAACAAATATATACGTGCTTTTTGTATTTTGGCAGTTATTATTTCTGTTTTTATATTTTGCTTTATGCCGCAATATATAAATGAATCCGTTGTAATTGCTATAGTACTGCTCGTAATTTCACTAATTATTTTATTCATTACTTTGAGGACATTATTTAAGAGATATACATTAACAGATTCCGGGCTTTCGTGTTCCGTGTCTGCCGGAAAAGTAATAAGCTATGGCGAGTTAAACAAAGCATACATAGAGTGCAGACAGAATGAATTTGATGATGTACTGCATATCGATGGAAAGAAGGCGATCTCGTTACACTTGTTTTACGGCAGTTATGATTTTATCAGGCAGCTCGAAGAAAAAGCGGATATAACGCTGGAACGAAAAGATACGAAGTTTGCCGAAAAACCCAAAATCCTTCCATTGGCGGCCATTCTCATCTTAGGTGTGATTTTATTTGTAATGAAAAATGCCTCATAGGCTTTAATAGATGAGATGCTATCCGAACTCAGCAAGAGATGTAAAGATAAAAGTGTTTCATTCACTTATAATTACAGATGAGAGGAGGGATTGTATGGATTGGCTTAAGGGGATGAACAGTGTAACACAGTATATTGAGAATAATTTGACTCACCCTATTCAGTATGAATCGCTGTCCAGGATTGTTGGCTGCTCTGTGTATGAATTTTCCCGTATATTTTCATTCATGGCAGGAATGTCTGTTTCGGAGTATATTCGCCGCAGAAGATTATCACAAGCTGTTTTCGACATTCAAATAGGTAATGATAAAATTATTGACATTGCTTTGAAATACTGCTATGAATCACCTACTGCATTTGCGAGAGCGTTCAAAGAATTACACGGCACAACACCCTTATCCGCCCGGAAGATGGGCGTTCCTTTAAAAACCTATCCGCCAATTACCTTCGTACTCACTATCAAAGGAGTGAACGAAATGAATTTTAGAATTGAAAAGAAAGACAGCTTCAAAATTATGGGGTTGTCAGGATACGAGAATGGGGAATGCAAAACCGGTGATAGTTTGACAACACTTTGGCGGGAATTTATGGATAATTACAATTTTCGTTTGTGGAACAGCGGTGGGACGGACAATTATTACACGGCACCTTTCTGGCAGGTTGCAGCCTATGATTTTCAGTCCGATGGAGGACAGACAAAGGTTATCATTGGAGCCGAGTATAAGGGTAAAAGGCCGGACGGTATGACGGTACAAACAGTTCCTGCTGCGACATGGGCTGTGTTTACAATTTCGTCACCCACCGGAATTGATTATGTGCCGGCGGCATACACACGTATTGTAACCGAATGGTTACCGTCAAGCCAGTATGAGCGTGATGAATCGGTACCAAGCCTTGAGGTATTTCCCGGGGGTGATGCAAATTCACCGGAGTATCAATGGGAGATTTGGATGCCTGTCAAAAACAAGTAAACTCATGTGTTTTTGTTGAGCAAATGAGAATAAGACGTTTCTAACAAATACCGATACAGTGATTAATAGCTGTATCGGTATTTGTTATTTAATGTATGAGTATCGTTAATTCGGTATAATTAGTCCTTTATGGGTACTTTTGGAAAATGAAAAATGCAGAAGATCATTATTCTTCCTCAGAAACAATATTCTCCAAAACATTGATTAAATCATAAATATCATTAATCTGTACATTACGCTCTAATATATAGTCTTTTAAATTGATTGATAATGTTTCGAATTTTTCCCGAACCTCGGGTGCTACATAGGATGCCATACTTTCATCACCTCTTTTTGTTAGTATTTACAGATGAGAAAAAAGTATGTGAAACAGTTTAAAAAAATTTAATTAATCATAGAAGACTGCAGGGTGTGAATCGCTTTTTTGGCCCACAGAGAATCCTTTAATAAAGCTCTGCCGACGCCAATCAAATCGGCAGAATTATTTTCCAACAGCTCTTCAGCGGCAGCAGCACTTGTAATGCCTCCTGTTAATATGACAGGAATGGAGACGTGCTTTTTTATCTCCCTGGTGATTTCACTGAAATAGCCCTGTTCCTGCGAAGTCGGATTCGTATATCCACAGAAACCGCCTGATATATCAAGTAATGAAACTCCGGCTTCTTCAAATGCTTTTGAGGCTTTGACACTGTCCTGTATGGAGCTGCCTCCGTCTGCATAATCACAGGCGCCCAGACGGACCGCAATCGGGAAATCTGTACCGGCTGTTTCGCGGACAGCATTTATGATCTCCAGGTGCAATTTCATGCGTCCTTCCAAAGTGGATCCTGTATAGGAATCCATTCTTTTATTGGTTAATGGAGAATAAAATTGATTCAATAAATATCCGTGTGCAGAATGAATCTCCACTCCGTCAAAACCCGCCAGTTTTGCCCTCCTGGCAGATTGTGCGAAATCCTGTATCACATTTTGTATGTCTGAGTCTGCCATTTCCTTGGGCAGGGCAGGATTATTTGGTCTGGCATTTGGCAATTGTATGCTGCTGGCGCTTAATTTTTCGCAGCTCGTATTGCCGCCGACAGCAACACCGCCTGCATGATTGATCTGTGCAAATGCTTTTGAACCATTTTGGTGAATGACAGAAACAAGCTTCTTTAATCCATCAATATCTTCATCACATGCAATAGAAAGCTGGTTAGGGCTTGCTTTCCCTGTCAGGCTGACATAGCTGTGTTCCGTAATGATTAATCCTATGTATCCGCCCTGCGATTTTTCTTTATAATAATCGCATAATTCTGTTGTGACCGTGCCATTCTCGCCGGATTTTGCTGTTGCCATAGGCGGCATGACTAAGCGGTTGCTTAATACTGTATTTTTGATTTTCAGCGGTTGTGTCAATAAACTCATAAAATTGGACCTCCTTAAATGATTGTCAGTTCTTATCTGGTCTTTTTCATTCTACCATAATATGATCGAAATAGTAAGAAAACACGATAAAGTGATATACTATTAAAATAAGGCAAAACGTTTATCCCGGTTTCATCCCGGTTTCCTGCAGAATATTGTCATCCTTTTGCAGATATGCTATATTGGTACAGACAACTGAATAATAATGTCTTCAGGGCAGGGTGAAATCCCCGATCGGCGGTAAAGTCCGCGAGCGTGAAACGCAGGATTTGGTGAAAGTCCAAAACCGACAGTATAGTCTGGATTGAAGAAGGTGTGTTGAATGTCAGGATAAGTCTGACTATTTTTACACTCTTTTTCCGTAAGCTTTACTATGGCCGGCCTGCTCTGATGGCATTTATCAATACACCTGAAAATTAACGCCTGAAAGATATTATTATTCTTTCAGACGTTAATTTTTTCAGGAGGTATTGATAATGTACAGTAAAACCAAGAAAACAGCAGCAGTTGGGATGCTCTGCGCCTTTGCATACATAGCGACGGCTGTGGGGCGTGTCCCTGTCGTACTTTTTTTGAAGTATGATCCCAAAGACGTTATTATAGCGATAACAGGTTTCCTTTTTGGACCTCCCGCTTCATTTTCGGCGGCCTTGATTGTCTCTTTTGCTGAAATGCTGACAATCAGCGAGAATGGGGTGTTAGGCCTTATTATGAATGTTATTTCCAGCTGTTCCTTTGCGTGTACGGCGGCCTTCATTTATAAGAGACGCCGGGGGCCTTTAAGGGCATTCACCGGCCTTTTATGCGGCTGGGGACTGATGGTGGTGGCAATGATGTTCTGGAATTATTTAGTCGCTCCGATTTATATGGGCTATCCGAGAGAGGCTGTGGTCAAATTGCTGCTTCCTGCATTCCTGCCGTTTAATCTGCTCAAAGGAGGCCTGAATACAGCAATAACAATGTTGGTTTACAGGCCTGTTATTACAGCGCTGCATCGTTGTCATCTGATTGAGGCGGACGAAAATTCATGAGAATAATTGTGATGAACATGGAGGATGGAGATGAGGAACTGTTACTGGAATTAATGGACTCGGTTTCCGTACATGAGGGAAAGATTGAGGTCATATCATCTGCTGCGGTTCCTTCCGTATCGTTTAAGGGACTGACAATAAATTGCGGGAAAAGGCAGGTATTCCGCGAGGATAAGGAAATCAGGCTGACACGTCTTGAGTATGATGTGCTTTATCTGCTTGCGGCACACGCAGGCCAAATTGTATCAAAAGAACTGATTTTTAAGGCTGTTTGGGGCAGCGCCAGCGAAGATACGATTAAGGTAGTGGCTAATACTGTTTCTAATCTGAGAGGTAAAATGGAACCAAACCGACACTGTCCGATATATATTAAAACTGTCTTCGGTGGGTATCTGTTTTGTGATGAAATGATTACGGACACCCCATGATAAAAGAAAAGATAGCCTGATCAGGATAAAATGAGTTATACTTATAAGCGATGAATAGAATAATAGCCAGCGGAGAATGAGCGGAAAGCGGGTGTATTTATGAAGTACTATATTGTGGATGCCTTTACGGATGAGCTTTTCCGGGGAAACCCGGCGGGTGTCTGTTTACTCGAAAGAGAGCTTCCGGATCGGGTATTGCAGAAAATTGCATATGAAAACAATCTGGCAGAGACCGCTTTTTTGTTAAAGAAAGAAGATACATATTCCCTGCGGTGGTTTACTCCCGAGGTTGAAATGGATTTATGCGGACATGCGACATTGGCGACCGCTTTTGTTGTTATGAATTTTGTGGATCCGGAATTGACAAAGATAGAATTTGAGACGCAGAGCGGGAAATTGTCGGTGGAGAGAGCGGAAGATTTATATAAAATGAATTTTCCCAGCAGGATGCCTTTGGAAACAGCAGCAAATCCTTTGCTGGAAGATGCTCTTGGCTGTAAAGTCCTGGGAACCTATCTTTCAAGAGATCTTCTGGTGCTGGCTGAAAGCGAAAAAGCAGTTGAAAATCTTCGGGTGGATATGGATAAGCTTGCTGCTATAAGCAAAGATATTTCTTTTGCTGTGATTGTTACTGCGAAAGGATCAAGCTGTGATTTTGTGTCGCGTTTTTTTGCACCGAATGCAGGCATCTGTGAAGATCCGGTTACCGGTTCGGCGCACTGTACATTAATACCCTTTTGGAGCCGCAGACTTGGAAAAAACAGTATGACTGCAAAGCAGTTATCTCCCAGAGGGGGAGTGCTGCTATGTGAAGATAAGGGAGAACGGGTAAATATAAGCGGAAAAGCGGTTTGTTATCTGGAAGGCGACATTATGCTTCCTGATTTAAAAGATTAGAGTACATACTTTTAATTCCTGCGGAATGCCCGCATAAATAAAAAAACATGGCTATTATGAAATCTTAATTGTATAATATGATATTGGATGAAACGAATTCTGTCATAAGGTTTGGCATGAAGCAGGAATATTACATAATACGGGGGCGGGAAGATGGGAGATTTTATGATAGCGGCGTTGCCATGGATAATAATAGGAATTGCTGTTGCGGTTATATTAGCCTTCAGGAGCCATAAGAAGGACGATGAACCCCAAAACTGCATGACGGAAGGAATGTGTATCGGAATGTGCCTGGGTGTGGCGATAGGTAGTACAGGTCTTATCAGTCTGGCATTAGGAATAAGCTCCGGAATGCTGATTGGTGAAGTGATTGGATTTATTATTAAAAAATAGCATATGGTACAAAATACTTGAGGAGGAGATGTATATGCATAAAGAGTATATGCTTAGCTGTTTTAACCTAAATAAGATGGAAGATGAAGAGGATTTTTTTGAGTCTATTGATGAGATGAAATCTTATATTGAACAGGGCGGGGAGAATATAATTGTGGAAGGTACCTATCATCTTGATGAAATAAGTATTGATTAGCCGCAGTATAGTATATATTTCCTGTTCTGATCATTAACTTTAAAATTACTAAATGATTCAGAAAAATAGAACATATGTTCTTGAAATATCCGGATGTTTATGCTAATATAAAACAAACAAATGTTTGCAAATTATGCCAGATACTTTGTAATGAATTAACGAACAGACTTATATAAATATATAGGTATGTAAGAAATATACACTAATTAAAGGAGTCAGCAAATTTAATGGACAATATTATGAATCCCCCTGTAGAGCTTGAGTGGGGCCCCGCAGAAATAGTTCTTGCATACAATGACAGTAAGAATACCAAAAGGGTAGCCAAAACTTTTTGCATTACTGATAAGGAAGTTAAAGATATTTTGAAAAAGGCCAAGGTTAAAATCCTTCCGGTAAAAGAAAAAACAGTTTCTGATGCGGAACAGGCGTTAAATGAAATTGGCATGAGTCAGAAAGATTTTTATAAAAGCTAGAGTGGAAGAAACAAATAAAACTATACTATGATTCCCTAAACAAAGAGGCTGTCAGAGAATATAATAAGCTGTTTTCTTCCGGCGGAGAAAACATATAGGCCCGACAGGAAAAGGTACAGGCATGAAAATGGTGTGTGTCAATGAGAATAACCGGGAAATGGTAACATCTTTTATAAAGGAGCACTGGTTTACTACTGAAATGGTAATACGAGGGGATATTATAGATATGACCCGGGCAGAGGGTATCATTACCCTGGACGAGAAGGAAAATATTTCAGGGCTTATAACATATATGATAAAGGATTCCGTATGTGAAATAACCTCGCTCGACAGCCTGCAGGAAAACAGGGGAACAGGGACTGCACTGATTCAGGAGATGATTCGGTTGGCAGAGGACAAAGGATGTGAAAAAATTGTTCTGGTTACCACTAACGACAATATCAATGCCCTTCGTTTTTATCAGAAAAGAGGCTTCGATATGGTTCGTATTTATCGCAATGCCCTGGATAAATCACGGAGCCTGAAGCCTGAAATTCCGTTGGTCGGGGAGAATGATATTCCTTTAAAACATGAAATTGAATTTGAACTGTTGCTGAACCAAGAAAAGGAATAAAAGATAAATTGTTAATTTACAGGTGGAAACGACAAAACAGTAAAGAGATTCTTCAAATAATAAGCCGGGAGAATACCAAAATCAGGTCTTTCTCCCGGCCAACATTATCTAAAATTTTGATTTTTCATAATTATACGTGATACTTGTCCCTACGACAACATCTTCAATCTTGTCGATAATGAGCCAGTCGTCCATATTTCCCTGGTGATCAAAGGGCAGAGGGGCAATTTCCTCAACATCCTCAAATTCAACAAGGCACAGACATTTTTTATGCCAGCGTTCTTTCTGCTTTTCGGTCAAATTCAATTTCTCCTGATTGTCTTCCAGTACCCGGCAGATTTCTTCTTCCGTCAGCTTAACATAATTCTGAACATCCCTGACTTTTGCCTTAGCAGTAATCATTAAGCTTCCTTTTTCCATAAAATAAAGCTCTTCTCCTTTAAAAACACGGCTATGAGGTATTTTTCTGCCGGCAGCGCCCCGGATTATCATTGTCTTTGTGCCGGACAGTATTTTGTCCAGAACTTTTTCTCCTTTTTTTCCTGTATTATCACAATATACTAAATGTACCATTTCATTTCTCCTCTATAATGGGTATCCATATCTGACTTAAGTAGTTTTCATCGTAATTGTTTCCTTCACTGTACCATTCCAGTTCCGGACAGTCCGCATGACGGAAGGGGTATTTCAGGAGCCATTCTTCCGTCAGGTACTTCCAGCCGTCCTGAATGGCCTGCGGTACGGCGCCTCTGCAGTCGAAAACAGCCCAGGTGGTATCCGGTATCAGAATTTCATTATAACCGTCATCTGCCTGCTGTGTGGATTCTACGGCAATCATATAATCGGATGTCTCAGAAGCTTCATCTAAGTATCCAAACAAACCGTAAAGCCCTTTGGGGTTTCCGTTATCCATGGCGAGTAATTCGGCAATGGTTCCGTCCTTCTGGCATTTGCTCCAGAATTCCGGGACTTTGGAATATTGCTGTCCATTACTGCAGTTTATTTTTGTGCGTCTGCCCACCAGCCGGAAAGGGGCTCCGGATATAAGCCTCCAGGAATATTGACGGTTTACGGCAGCCTTCATTTTGGGGAATACCTTCAGTTGGGCCTCCTCATTGCGGGATTGGGCAGGTGATATGCCATGGAACTGCTTGAATGCTTTGGTAAAGGATGTTGGCGATTCATAACCGTATTTATAGCTGATATCAACCACTTTGCTTTGGGTACTTTTTAAATCGTAACCGGCCAGGGTTAATTTTCGGAAACGGATATAATCAGCAAAGCTGATTCCATTCATATAAGAAAAGACTTTTTGAAAGAAGGAATAAGAACAGCCGGCAAGCCGCGATATTTCATCCGGATTGACAGGTTCTTCCGTGCGCTGCAGGTGATTTTCGACATAATCAATGATTGCCTGCAGCTTATCAGTCCATTCCATGTTTAATCTCCTTTCATAGATAGTGTTTCTATTTTACCATTAAAAATGCAATCAGGCATCTCATTTTACGTACCGGCAGGATAGAATCTCTCTTTTGGAAAATTGCAGTTTGAGTCGAAAAAACGCATAGATGGGGTGAAACCCGGTAAGAATGCGGGTAGGAGAAGGAAGAAGAGAAAAATAGAAATACTTGACAAGGCTTCCAAAGTGTGCTTAATATTATAAGAAAAAAACCTGCAGGCAGTTATCAACCGTGAAACGCGCAAAACAGCATAAAAACTGGGATAAAAATTTGGCCGGAGATAAGATTAGTTCCGGCGCCAATATTTGTGTGGAAGGGGCTGATTTCATGTAGAATCAGCTCTTTTTTCTATAATTATGAGGAAAAGAAGGAGAAGTGGAATGAAGGCGTACAAAGACAGAAGCAAGGAAGAACTGCTCACTCTCAAAAATGAACTGGAAGCGGAATACAAGAAATTTCAGGAAATGGGTTTAAAGCTGGATATGTCCAGAGGAAAGCCGTCCGCAGAACAGCTTGATATTTCTATGGGAATGATGGATGTCTTAAACAGCTCTACCGATTTAAAATGCCGTGAAGGAATTGACTGCAGAAATTACGGTGTTATTGATGGTATTCAGGAAGCGAAGGAATTACTGGCAGATCTGATTGAGGTTCCTGCGGATAAAATCATTATTTATGGAAATTCCAGTCTGAACGTAATGTATGACACAGTAGCCCGTTCCATGACTCATGGCGTTATGGGGAGCACACCCTGGTGCAAGCTGGACAAGGTGAAATTTTTATGTCCGGTTCCCGGTTATGACAGACATTTTGCTATTACGGAATATTTCGGGATTGAAATGGTGAATGTGCCTATGACTCCGGAAGGCCCTGATATGGATATGGTTGAAAAGCTGGTGAGTGAGGATGCTGCGATTAAGGGAATCTGGTGCGTGCCTAAATATTCCAATCCTCAGGGAATCACATATTCCGACGAAACCGTACGCCGTTTTGCCAATCTGAAGCCTGCCGCAGAGGATTTCCGTATTTACTGGGATAATGCTTACAATGTACACCATCTCTATGAAGACGATCAGGATAATATCCTTGAAATCCTTTCCGAGTGTGAGAAGGCAGGAAATCCTGATATGGTTTATAAATTCAGCTCCACTTCCAAGATCAGCTTCCCTGGTTCCGGTGTGGCGGCAATTTCCGCTTCTTATAATAACCTGAAGGATATCAAGAAGCAGATGTCCATTCAGACAATCGGCCATGATAAGCTGAATCAGCTGCGCCATGTGAGATATTTCAAGAATCTGGACGGAATCAAGGTCCACATGATGAAGCATGCAGCTATCATGCGTCCTAAATTTGAAGCAGTGCTTGATATCCTTGAAGAAGAGCTCGGCGGTCTGGAAATCGGTTCCTGGCTGAAGCCTAAGGGAGGGTATTTCATTTCCTTCGATGCACTGGAAGGCTGTGCAAAGGCGATTGTAGCAAAGGCTAAGGAAGCAGGCGTTGTTATGACAGGCGCAGGAGCAACCTACCCTTATGGCAAGGATCCTCAGGACAGCAATATCCGTATTGCTCCTTCCTTCCCTCCGATGGAAGAATTAATTCAGGCTACCAGGCTGTTTGTTCTTTGTGTGAAGCTGGTCAGCGTTGATAAGCTTTTGGAAAGTAAATAACAGATTAAAAACACCGGGCGGCAATGGTATGCGTCCGGTGTTTTTTGATTTTATGCTGCATTTACCCGCATTTATTCTTTAGCCCTTAAAACCTGGGCAGGAGTCAGTTCCTTTAGTTTAACCAGCAGGAGTGTACGGATTAAAAAATAGCACAGCAGAATTCCAATGTAAACGACAGAATAGAGAATGGGTGACCAGGAGAGATCCCCTCCGCAGGCAATATTAAAAATAAAAGCAGGGTAAATGAGGTCTATGAGTATTTTGCCGGCAGGCAGCATCAGCAGTGAGCCAAAAGCGATGAGATAAGCACTGCCGTCCAGATAAAGCTTTCTGATCTCTTTGTTCCGGTAGCCGAATATTTTCATGAGAGAAATGTTGTAGGAGGAACGATCTATCATAACCTTTGTCATTTGATAAAGGACAATCAGGAAAACGAATATGGAAACACAGATCAGCATAATCATCAGAGGTTTCATGATTTCCATAAAGATATCAGAGCTTTTTTCTATATCTGCTTTTGTAGAGACGGCATATAATCGTCCGGGTGCAATATCCAGGGGGCTGTCGGAATATACTGCGTTATAGTAGCCGTCATCCTGATTAAAAAGAGCACGCATACTGTCAATATCCATGAAACAGCACAGGCCTGTGGAATATGGTACAATTTCCGTTATGGTAAAGCCATAGAGCCTTTCATTGACTTCGTCTTTCAGTATGAATTCGTCACCTGCAGACAGCCTGTATTTGGCGGCAACGGAAGAAGAGATGCAGATTTCATTCTTCCGGTTTGGGGAGAAGTCAGGGAAAAAGGGATTGTCGTCCGTGAGGCCAATAATACTGACTTCCATGGGAAAGCCAAAGACATCCTTTTTCAGCCCCTTTATGTAAGCGGGATAACCTCCTTCGGGAACGGCTTCTGCAGGATATTTATATTGATACATATAGGAAAAACGGGTATCGGCCGTATTCTGCTGTTTTATGTTAAGGCAGAGTGAATAACAGTTCAGTCCCAGCATTAAAATCAGCAGAGAAACAAACATACCGGCCAATATGGCAAGACAGCTGCGTTTTTCACGCAGAAACTGCCGGATTTGAAATGTACTTAAAAAGGAGAGATGGCGGATCCGGATTCCGTTTTCTTTTTCATCGGATATTTCTTTGCGCAGCAGGGACAGAGCGCTTCTTTTCAGCCGTTTCTGTATGAGAATGCGGGTTACCAGAAAAGCGGTAAAAGGCGGAAGCAGGAGGCCGTAGATCAGCAGCCAGCGGCTGAGGCAGGTTTCTATAGGCGGAGTAGAGTAGTAGGTATAGGACTCCGCTGTCATCATGGACATTCCCAGCTGAGAATAACCCAGAGCGGTACCGGCTGCTCCTCCTAAAAGGCAAAGGAGAACCGGAAGCATGGTATAATGCCAAAGCAGCTGTTTCCTTTTCAGGCCCAGAGCATACAGGGCGCCTATAACAGGGCTTTCCTGATCAATGGAGTGTATGATAAATACGGAAATAACATAGGTAATCAGTATGAGTACGATGATTCCGGCTGTAAGGCCGACTTTGATATTGATTTCCACATCCCGGTTCGCTGCTTTGATGCGGGGGTTATCCTCTGCTTTTACGAAGTCCGTGAGATTTTCCATTTCCAGAGGGTAGATGCTGTCCATAAGATTCCCGGCTTTCGCCTGAAGTTCTTTTGCCCCCTGTTGGAACGCTTCCGGGTTCCCTGAAAGGGCTCCGGCATTCTGAAGCAATTCCTGTAAGCTGTCAGTCAGCGTATCTCTGTCCTTTGTTTTCTGGCTTACCATTTCCTGAAAAAAGGGATCTTTTACTTCATCGGGATTGATTTGGATATTCTTAAGGTAATCCTTCAGTTCGGAATGCGTCATGTTATCCCCGAGAAGATAACTGTAACGGTATTCTTCCGCGTGAAGAGCTTTTCCGCCGGCAAGCAGTTCATTATAAGCTTCAGGGGTGACGAATGCGGTGCCGAAAACATTGCCGTCCGAAGACATGCCGGACATGTTCTGCAGACAGTATTCATAATCGGGGCTGGTACCGATACCGGAAATGGTATAGTCGGTACCGGCAATCTTTATGTTATCGCCTATGGAAAGTTCATGGGCGGCAGCATAAATCCGTTCCACTATAATTTCTCCCGGGAAATAAGCAGGAGCACCCTCTTCCAGATTCACCAGATTAAGAGATTCCCGGTTTTTCATAACACGGAGAGTTGAGGCATCCTCCATGAGAAAATCAAGGTAAAAACATTCTTCCAAAGTTACCCGCATATGTTTCAATTCCTGCAGAGTCTTTTTATCAAGAGGTACAAACACACCGAATTGTCCGTCTTCCAGATGATTGGCTTCGGCTCTTTTATTGACTGATTCAATGACACTTACTGCGGATCCAATGGTTCCCACCACAATGAAAATGCAGAGGATGATGAGCAGAAACAGTGCCATATAGCGGAAAAAATTTGTTTTCAAATCACGCAGGGTACGTTTAAATAATAATTTCTGCATTTTTTGTTCCTCCTACCATGTGAGTCCGGAAGCTGGGATCCGGGAGTCATTTTCATATTCCCCGGAAATTTGTCCGTCTCTTATTTGTATTACTTTATGAGCCATGCTGCGTATAGCGGCGTTGTGAGTGACCATCAGAATGGTAGTGCCATATATTTGGTTTATTTTTTCCAGCAGTATCAGGATTTCCTTTGCTGTTTTGGAGTCCAGTGCACCCGTTGGTTCATCGCAGAGCAGCAGCTTCGGGTTCTTTATCAGAGCACGGGCTATGGCGCAGCGCTGCTGCTGGCCTCCGGAAAGCTGGGACGGGAATTTATTCCTGTGTTCCGTGAGTCCCAGTATATCCAGGAGTTCCGACATGGACAGCGGTACCTTAGACAGATAGCCGCATACCTGAATGTTTTCCTCTGCGGTGAGATTGGGTATCAGATTATAAAATTGGAATACAAACCCCAGGGTATCCCGGCGGTAATCGGACAGCCTTTCCGGCTTCAGGCCGGTGATTTCTTTCCCATCGATATGAATTTGCCCGCTGTCTACGGTATCGAGACCGCCTATGGCATTCAGAAGAGTGGATTTGCCGGAACCGGAAGGACCGAGAATTACACATATCTGTCCCCTGTCTATCAGGGTGCTGATCCCGTCCAGGACTTTGCAGTAGCTCCCGCCTTCCCCATAGCTTTTTGTTACATTACTTATTTCTACATACATAATACTATCTCCTTATAATAAAAATAACGCTGTTATGTAAATGTTATTTAAAAAAGACCATTAAGGTCTTTTTATTTAAGATTATTGGTATCCGGGAGGAGAGACAGAAATCCTCCTCTCATAAAGTGTATCATAATTTTAAGCTGCTCCGTTGCCTGTGGCTTATCCAGATTATGGGACAGAATATGGAGGACAGCATCTATCTGAAGATGGGAAAACCAATGGATGGTACAATCATTAAAATAAGAATTTTCAGGGAGGGGCGGCTTAGCCTGTGACAGAAGCTGTACCGTCTGATAATCGAGCATTTGTATGAGAGTATCGAAGAAAGAACATACCAGAGGATGCTCTCTGTTATTTAAAATAATACTGCATATAGCCGGATTATCAAAAAACAGCTCAAAAACTTCTTCTGCGGCACGGAAATCTTCTGATTCATCCTTTGCGATGCTGAAAGAAGAGCTGGCCAGTTCTCTTTCATAATGTTCTTTCATAAGGGACAGAAGGCGATCCGTGACAGGGGAAATCACATGACCGAACAAATCCTCTTTATCCTGAAAAAAGAAATACAAAGCGCCGGTAGTTACATCTGCCCGGGAACAAATCCGGCGCAGAGAGGCTTTTTCAAATCCAAATTCACTGAATTCAAGAACTGCGGACTGCAGCAGTCTTGTTTTGGTTTCTTCCGGCACAGAACCTGCGTGTCTGCTCATTTCTCCTCCTGTCTTTCCGTGTTGGGATACAAAGACTTTCCTGATAAAAGTATTTTAAATAACAATGTTATTTTAAACTGTATGGTCTGCTTTGTCAACAGTATTGTTTATTTTAGGAAAAAAGAAGTATAATGAAAACATGTCACTGCAGTCCGAACAGAGTTAACGGCTGTTAAAAATATATATTGGCCGGGTACTTGGACTATACTGGAAGGTATGGTAAGATATACAGGGCAAAATGACGATGCATGAAAGATAACAGGAGTAAAGTTTGAAACAAAGTACGTTTCAAATATTGAATTAATATCCGCTGAAGCGGATAAGGGGTATAAAAATGGAAAAAAGAAAAAATGAAACGATAGAATTGCTTATGAAACGCAAATCCATGCGGGTATTTGAAGATAAGCCGGTGCCGCAGGATGTAAAAAGGCAGCTTTTGGAAGCGTCCCTGCGTGCCGCGACGGCTGGAAATATGACATTATACACGATAATCGACGTGACGGACCAGGCATTGAAGGATAAGCTGGCAGTCACCTGTGATAACCAGCCCTTTATTGCAGCGGCTCCCCTTGTCCTGATTTACTGTGCGGATTACAGGAGATGGTATGAGGCATTCTGCCGGGTGGAGACGGAAGTGCGCAGACCTTCTTACGGTGATTTTATGCTGGCGGCGGAGGATGCCGTTATCGCGGCGCAGACGGCTGTTACGGCGGCGGATGCTCTGGGACTTGGCACCTGCTATATAGGTGATATACTGGAAAATTACGAAACCCACAGGCAGCTGCTGGGGCTGCCGGACTATGTGGTGCCGATTGCCATGATCGTGGGGGGATATCCTTCACGGCAGCAGGAGGAGCGCAGGCAGACCCCTCGTTTTGCGGTGGAAGATATCGTCCATGAAAACGGTTATGATATGGAAAAAGCAGGACGTATGATGGAAATGATAGAAGAAAAAGAAGACTGGCATGGGGAGAACCTGACTCTGCGGCTAAAGGCCTTCTGTAAGAGAAAGTGGAACTGCAGCTTCAGCGAAGAAATGTCCCGCTCGGTAAAAGCCATGCTGGACGCATGGGCCGGACCGGAGAGCGGAAAAACCGGCGGCAGGGAATAAGCGGACAGGGAAGGAAAGGACAAAAATGGCATCTGGAAACTGTGAGAACTGTGTGAATTATAAATATGAAGAGGATTACGACTGCTACATATGCGATATGGATCTGGATGAGGACGAGATGGTGCGTTTTTTAAGTGCATCCTTTGAAAATTGCCCTTATTTCCAATTGGAGGATGAATACCGCATTGTGCGAAAGCAAATGTAGCGGAAGCGGAGGAGTTATGGAAGAGACAGAAAAGGAATCCTCGTTGGATAAAGCCGCAGCGGAAGATGCGCAGCGCAGCCTGGTTCTGGAGTGCGCTATGCAGGCGGGAAATATTCTTCTTCAGAACGGTGCGGAAATATTCCGTGTGGAGGAGACGATAACCCGGATGTGCCGCCATTATGGGGTGGAATCCGAAAGCGCCTTTATATTGAGCAACGGTATTTTTATTACGGCCGGAAATGAAAAAGAATCTGTATATGCGCAGGTGCGTCATATTCCTGTACGGGGAGCCCAGTTGGACAGGGTAGCGGCAGTGAACCAGCTTTCCAGGGAAATTGTGGAAGGCCGTTATACAATAGAAGAAGTAAGGGAACAATTAAAACGTATAGAAACCATGCCCCGCAAAACCAAAAGAATGCAGGTGCTGGCATCGGCGGTGGGAAGCGCCTGTTTCTGTGTGATGTTCGGAGGAAGCTTCAGGGACTGTCTGGGGGCCTTTATCGCAGGTTTTCTTCTGTATATTTACGTGCTGGAGCTGAGCCAGCCCAGAATGTCGAAGATCATCGGAAATATCGGAGGAGGGGCGCTGGTTACCCTGCTGTGCATTTTCATGTACCGGATCCATATCGGGGATGCGCTGAACCACATGATCATCGGCGCTATAATACCTCTAGTCCCCGGAATTGCATTCACAAATGGAATCCGGGATATTGCCGACGGAGATTATATTGCCGGTGCTGTCAGGATGCTGGACGCCATTCTGGTATTCATGTGTATTGCGGTGGGGGTAGGTGTGGTAATCACGGTTTACCATCGTCTGACGGGAGGAATGCTGCTATGATTGTGACACAGGTTCTTGCCGCCGCATTGGGAACGGTGGCTTTTGCCCTCCTTTTCGGCGTGCCCCGCAAATATTATCTTTACTGTGGATTTATCGGAGGGGCAGGCTGGCTGCTTTACTGTCTTCTTGAACCGGTCCTGAATGCGACGGAGGCCACCTTTTTTGCTTCTGTACTGGTGATATTCCTGTCGCGGATGGGGGCAGTAAGGGAAAAATGTCCGGTTACCATATTCCTGATATCAGGAATTATCCCGCTTGTTCCGGGAGCGGGAATCTACTGGTCGGCTTTTTATATGGTTACCGATCAGCTGGCGGAGGCCGGAGAGGCCGGTTTCGCTGCTGTGAAAGCTGCGATAGCCATTGTACTTGGAATCGTCTGTGTGTTTGAACTCCCTCAGGGGGTCTTTCGGTTCGTAAAAAAGGATCAGCCGTCCCGGATACGCAGAAAGAGCAGGAAAAAGGAATAATATCCTTCTTCTGCCCTTCCTGCAGTGATGCGTAAAAAAACTGCATTTCTTTTTCCTATTCAGTTTGTATCCGGACTGACCGGAAAGATTCAGATCTGGGCTTCCCGATCCGAATATTCTGCCCTCAGCTTGCGGTTTCTTTTATGCGTTTTGACCAGGGTGAAAAATTTGTTGTAGAACCAGAAAGAGTATACCAACACGGTATTGACCTTTCCGATTTTATCCTTGGTTGTCCTGCGGTAAAGAGTGCCGCCGCAGCCGATTACTTCCTGTGCTTTGATACAATTGATCAGGTCCGTTTCGGTCTGTACCGTATCGGGGACCTCAGTGTAGGCTAATCCCACACAGTCCATTTTATGGGAATCACTTCCGCCGACGCCGGGTTTATGGTACTTCTCGGCAAGACGGCAGGCCGTAGCATTGGATTCTTCATCCTCGCAGGCATTGAAAACCTCTACAAAATCAAATTGTTCCACGATTTTAGGATCCCGGCGGTAAGTTCTGGTATTGCGGAAACTTAAATATTTTTCCCCGCAGGGATGTGCCGGGCCCAGGATTCCTCCATAGGAGTGGACAATGGAAATCAGGATATTAAGAGGCAGGCCGCGCAGCTCAAGAATACGGAGCTTTATGGTTTCAGGCACGATCACAAGAATGTGGCCGGCGCCAAGGGTATCGTACTCAATGCCCTTGAAAACCTTGAAGTCTGTATATTTTTTATCCTTCAGGTTTTTTTTCCAGTAGCGGTAGCCGTTGTAGGTATCATGGTCAGTGATAACCATCCCTCCGAAGCCTCTTGACTGCAGCAGCTGTATATATTCCTCCATGGAGACTCTGCTGTCGATAGAGCCTTCTTTTACATGGCAATGCATGTCGATTTTCATAACAGGCATACCTCCTTTAACATTATTATTGTAGCCTTTTTCCCCGGATTTGAAAAGGGTAAAAGACAATATTTTATTGAAATATATCATTCCATTTTGGACATGTTAATGATAGAATATGTAAGAATAGCAGGAACATTCAATCTTTACAGAAAGGTAACAAAAAACAGATGATAAATTTTATCGCCGGTGAAGCCGGAATCAAGACTTCAGCATTTATTGGAATTTTATTTGCCTTTGCGGCAACCTGCCTTGTGATGTGGAAAGGAATGGGAATGCTGCCCAGAGATCAGGGAAGAGAATTTGCAGTAGACGGGAAAAAGTCTGCCGGTAAACCGAGAGGAGCCGGATTTTTGTTTGTCCTGGTATTTATTGCGGCGGCACTGCTTTTCGGGCAGGTCAACCGTGAAATGATTATATATCTGATTCTCACAGGCGCAGCCATGATTACCGGTTTTCTGGATGATTGTGCCAAAACGCCCTGGGGGGAATATAAAAAGGGTTTTCTGGATTTGCTGATTGCAGTGATGGTGGCGGTCACTTTCCTGAATTTTAATTCCAATGAAGTTACAATACTCCTTACCGGAGCTTCTTTTGCCATACCCCCAATTGTATTCGGAATTCTTGTAGTGGTTCTGGTGTGGGTATCCATTAATGTAACCAACTGTTCCGATGGTGTGGACGGGCTGTCCGGAACGCTGACGATTATAACGCTGATGATTATTTATCTTGTGGATCTGCTGCAGAGCAGGGGAGACAGCTTTTCTTATCTGATTTTACTGTTCTGTGTCTGTATACTGGGATACCTGTGGTATAACGCCACTCCCAGCAGACTGATGATGGGCGATGCCGGTTCCCGGGCCATGGGGCTGTTTATCAGTATTGCCGTATTGAAGACCGGAAGTCCTTTCCTGTATATTCCGGTGGCTTTGGTGCTGATTCTGGACGGCGGGCTTGGGCTGGTGAAGATTTTCCTTCTCCGTTTTCTGAAAATAAGAATCCTTACCAGGGTGAGGACGCCTCTTCATGATCAGGCGAGAAAAGTATGGGCGTGGTCCAATACTCAGACCGTATTCCGGTTTGCCATCATACAGATTATGCTGGGGGCAGCTGTTATTTTTATTGCGATGTGATTCCTTTTGACCGAAACGGAGAATGTCCATTGCCGGATTCGGAGGCGAACCGGGGTTGCGCTGGCGGAGGAAGAATGATAGAATAGCAGATAAGCATTTCGGACCGGATGGCTTCCACCCGGAGGGAATGCGGCTGATACAGCGCATAATCTGCACAGGGAAAGGATAAACATATGAAGAACGAATTACTTTCCATCGGACCGTTTACCATTTACGGCTATGGACTGATGATAGGGATTGGTATTATTGCAGCATATCTTACAGCGGAGAGCAGAGCTAAGAAGCTGAAGCTGGATCCGGATAAGATTTTCGGGCTGGTTATCTGGTGTCTGATTTTCGGATATCTGGGTTCCAAGATCTTGTTCTGTATTACCGTTATTGATAAGATCATTGCCGATCCGGCATACATCCTTCATTCTCTTCAGAATGGATGGGTCGTATACGGAGGCTTGATCGGCGGCATCATAGGCGGATGTCTGTACTGCAGGCATAAAAAAGTGAATTTCATGCCCTACTTTGATTTGGCGGTGCCTTCTGTGGCTCTTGCCCAGGGCTTTGGCCGCATCGGCTGTTTCCTGGCAGGCTGCTGCTACGGACAGGAAACCAGCAGCCCTTTGGGAATAACCTTTACATATTCCGACTTTGCCCCCAACGGAGTGTCGCTGATACCTACTCAGGAAATTTCCAGTCTTTTGAACTTCCTGAACTTTTTTATACTGATAAATATAGCTAAAAAGAAAAAAGCGGAAGGCCAGGTCGGCGGCTTTTATTTGATTTTTTATAGCATCGGCCGGTTTATCCTGGAATTTTACCGAGGGGACTTGGAAAGAGGAAATGTGGGAAGCCTGTCAACCTCTCAGTTTATAGCAATCTTTACATTAATAGCCGGTATCCTTCTCGTGGTGGTTCCGCAGATGTTAGCTAATAGGGGAGTAAAGATTTTTATGGTAGGCCCGGACGGGACTGCCCTGCAGGATGAAAAAAACGGCAGTGAAGAGAAAAACGGAACAGAGATTGCTTCTGAAAAAACGGAATTAACAGAAGAAGCAGAAGTACCGGAAGATACGGCGGAAATTACAGAGCCGGAGGATAATGACAGCGGTGAAAAGACTGCGGATGATGAGGAAAAGGGCGGGACAGCTTGAAAGCTGCTGCCCTTTTCCTTTCATGAATAAAAAATAATATGGGGAAGGAAATGAAGAATGAAAATTTTAGATATGCATTGTGACACGATTTCAGAGCTGCTGGATATAAGAAGAAAAGGCGATGCAGCCCGGATAGAAGAGAATACGCTTCGTTCCAACAGGTTACATATTGATTTGGAGAAAATGAAAAAAGCAGATTACCTGCTGCAGAATTTTGCTTTGTTTGTCCACCTGAGCAGCTGTGAGAATCCTCTGGAGGAGGTTCTGGAGCTGGCCGATGTGTACTATGACGAACTGGATAAAAACAAAGATCTCATCCGCCCGGTATACTCCTATACTGATATTGAGAGCAACAGGAAGGCCGGCCTCATGTCTGCCATGCTGACGGTGGAAGAGGGCGGTGTATGTAAGGGAAATCCGGCCTTCCTGCGCACCTTATACAGGCTTGGAGTGCGGATGCTCACCCTCACCTGGAATTTTCCCAATGAATTAGGCTGGCCCAATCTGGAAGTGCCGGGAGAAGGTGTGGATCACGAATCCTTCCGGCCGGATTTCCGGAAAGCCAATGTAAATCAGGGCCTTACGGAAACAGGTATCGCCTTTGTGCAGGAGATGGAGCGTCTGGGAATGATTGTGGATGTTTCCCATTTATCAGATGCAGGCTTCATGGATGTGCTGCGGGTGACAAAGAAGCCCTTTGTGGCGAGTCATTCCAACGCCAGGGCTGTCTGCTCCTGGGCACGGAATCTGACGGATGATATGATTCGGCTGCTGGCGGAGCGGGGAGGAGTAACCGGATTGAATTTCTGTCCGGCTTTCCTGACAGATGTGCCGGATGGAGAAGCCACCTATGGTTCGATTTCTGCTATTGTGGAGCATGCAAAGCATATCGTCAATGTGGGAGGAACAGACTGCCTGGGGCTGGGAACCGATTTTGACGGTATCAAGACACATGATGAGCTGCCTGATGCCTCCTATATGCCTTTGTTGATTGATGCTTTTGGAAAAGTGGGCTTTACCTCATCCCAGGTGGATAAAATCCTTTCGGGGAATGTGCTGCGGGTTTATAAAGAAGTGTTAGAATAAATTAAGAAAAATGCCCTTTGAAGATTGTTATGCCAATCTATTATTGTTTAAAACAATAATAGATTGGTCAGTCTATAAGATTCTTAATATTTTTAGCATATTTTGGCTTATATGTATATGCTGATGTAATCTTCCATTTGGAATTTCTCTTTTCAAGCTGACACATTACAGCAAAAACATTCTGTGGTTTTTCTAGTGCTATAAATCCTTCAATAAGAATAGAATTACTGCCTGTAATTGCCGAAATTTGTGTCTCATTTATAAAGTAATATCTGATGCCAATAACAAGTTCACCATTTTTATTTATTTTAGAATAATTTTTTTTGTTACTTAACTTCATAGGTTTTATAACTTCATTTTTATTAGTACGAATGACAAAACATTTTGTATAAAAATCGGGATATTCTTTTTTTGTAGCATTATTTATAAATGCAAATTCGATATCTAGTGAGCCATAGCCGAAATTATTATTATTGAGTTCATTAAAGGTCATGTCTTCAAAATCCGAATAAATCCTGCCTGAACTAAATACATAAATATTGCAAGACTTAAGCAGCAATACATTTGGTCTTGGATTTATAGTGGGTTTTGAAGTAGCTTCGAGTGAAAATAATGTAATTTGAGGATCTAGCATAGTATTTCTCCTTAATCTGTGTTCCCGAGGATGCAGTATAAAGCGTTCATGGCTTCATTAGAAAGCTCAGCAGGCCCTCCTTGGGTTGAACTTGATTTGCGAAGTTGGGTGATAAATTCATCCCATCCGGGCAGAGTTGAACTGTTATTACTGATTGTTATGGGTTTTATACTACTTGAAAAATACTTTTCATTGCCATCAATTGGCGGATATTGATATTGGAAGTAGTGCATATAACGTTTGCTGCTTATTTTGTCATCATTATCCATTTCTTTCCAATCCTCAATCTCAAAGGTATCATCATTCAAGTCGCAGTAATATCCCTTTTTTACTTTAAGAATATCCAGACCGGTAAAAGTCCATTGTGTATCAATATAAAACTGTCTTCCATGAGTCCCTTTTCCATAAGTGAATCCATATACAAATATAACTGTATCACCAGCTGTAATATCAAGAATGTTTTTCATGACCGAAGGAGTACTGCTGTAGCGAAATGCCCATACACCCTTATTCCGGCCTCGAAGAGTATAATCATTGTAACTGTCGCCTCCGTTTCGCCCAGCAGAAGGAAGAAAAATAAGCCAGTTTTTGTTTGCTCTTGTTTCATATTCGTTCAGGTAGTTGCCTATAGTACCATCAATTATATGTTTTGCATTTTTCAGAAACCAATAAGAAAAATCTACAGCATCTAATACAGATATATTATCTGTTTCAATAAAGGAATCAGGTCTACAATCATTGTTTATAACTATGAGGAAGCCTTTGGTATCTTTATAAGCCATATCATAGACCTCTTTTCCATGGTTGAATCGTGTAACCCGCCACTCGACTTCAATATTCAGACAGGTATTATCCTTAAATATAATGTGAAAATCTGTTAAGTGTTTACTTTGACCATTATTATATGAAAGAGGATATTCCGGAATAATTACCTTTACTTTTTTCTGAGACCATTCTTCAAATTTAGCAGGAAATAGAGAGTGATATTTTTTCTTACTCCCATAAGTTAATATTTCGTATATATATCTTTGCAAAGTTTTTTCACTTATAAGTTTTTGGCTTTCCATGCATCTTCCCGGCATTTTTTTCTCCTTATACTTTCAAAATATTTTAAGAATCAGATAATAAGAATTATATCACCGAAAACAGGTATTGTCACTTTTGCAATAAACAATTATTATAGTACATATAAAGTATTGATGATTGCACTAAACTGACGGAAAAACAGGAGAAGAAGCAGTGAAAATCGTTATTGAGGAGCCTGGGGATCAGGAAGAGGATCAGGTTATATTCAGATGCCGTGAGATGACACCGGAGCTTCTCCGTGCACTTGCATTGCTGAAAGCGCAGGATGGTCTTGTAGCATACAGCGGAAATCAAATTCACCGTATCGGAACTCATGATGCTTACTATATAGAAGTGGTTGAAAATAAAACCTTTCTTTACTGCAGGGATGCGGTATATGAATTAAAGCAAAAGCTTTATGAATTGGAAGAATGCTTAACCAGCAGCGATTTGCTGAGAGTATCCAAATCTGTAATGCTGAATTTGAGCAAAATTAAATCACTCAATCCTGCTTTAAACGGTAGATTCGAAGCCGTACTTGATAATGGAGAGCGTGTTATCATCTCAAGACAATATGTAGGCAGCTTAAAAAAGCGTCTGGGAATTTAGGAGGAAGCGAAAGTGCCGATAAAAGATTTGCTGAAAACAATGTTTCACTCTTTTTTTGTAATTACCACAGGCGTAACCATGGCTATGTATATATCCTGCCGGCTGTTATATCCGGATACCGTCCTTTCTGTCGGGGATATAGGGGGGATTCTGCTGCTGGCGCTGTTTTGTGATCTGTCTTTTTTAATATTTGCGTCAGGGAAAGAGCTTGGGAAAAAACAGATGGCGGTACGCTTCTGTATCCATATCCCTTTGGAGGTCGCGATTGTTTTATTTTTTGCTTCTAAATGGGACTGGGTTAATATCGATAAGCCGTTGGAGGTTGCTGTTTTTGTACTGTTGATTTTAGGCGTATATGCGGCAGTACTTGCTGTAGCTTATTATCAGGATAAGAAAACGGCAGACAAGTTAAATGACAGCTTGAGAAAGAGATACCATTCGTAATCGTTTTGTAAGGGCGGCAGCTTGCCGTCCTTTTTTTGCAGGTTACCGTCCTGTTTCCGCATCCTGCCTGCCGACATATTGAGAATGAAAGCCGGCTGAGATATACTGTGGGGTAAGCTAAAGGATTAAAATTCAGGCCAAGGCCGGGAAATGCGGAGAGAAGAATGATGCAGAAAGAAAAGAAACGAAGAAAGATTTTACGTACAGGACTTTGCGTAATCCTGGCATTGCTGCTCCTTACAGCAGTGGGTGCAGGGGTTCTTTTTCAGGAGGAATTGGGAATTATCGGTACTATCCGTAAGGAATCTGATGAATTTCCCTTATATTATATGGAGGTAAAAGGGGATTATCATTTTGAGGAGTTTCTGGAGAGCGGAGGCGCGGCTTCGGATAAAGAGGTGGAAGCTTTTCTGACAAAGTGTATTTCGAAAGGGTTTTACCAGATAGAAATTGAAGAAGTCGGCCCGGCATGCAGTATGATATCAGCAGAAGATGAAAATGGAGGCCATGTCTGGGGAAGAAATTTTGACTGGAATGGATCGGTCCCGATTATTGTCAAATGTATTCCGGAGGATGGTTATGCATCAATTGCAACTTGTGATTTTAAGAACATTACGGGCAGCATGGAGACCAGGCCGGACAGCTTTATCAATAAAATGCTGGCAATTGCAGCTCTCTATGTTCCTATGGACGGTGTTAACGAAGCCGGTCTGTGTGTTGCAGATCTGGAAGTTAATGAGGGCGGCATGGAAACGATTGATACAGATAAAACTGATTTGACAATTACAAATGCAACAAGGATGATTTTGAATAAGGCGGCCACAGTGGAGGAGGCCATTGAACTTCTTGAGCAATACGACATTTATGCATCCGGCGGTATCAGCCACCATCTTGCTGTTTCTGATGCTTCCGGTAAATCGGTTGTATTGGAATTTGTGGATGGCAGGATGCTGCCTGTGGAGTCTCCCTGCGTCACCAATTTTAATCTTGCGGGAAAAGACAGTTCCTCAGGAGGGGAAAGCTCACAAAGACGTTATGAAAGTCTCTGTTCCGCCTATGATGCGAACAATGGAGTACTGACCTTGCAGCAGGTTAAAGAAGAACTTATCAAGGTATCACAGCCGGAAGGGGAGTGGACAACACAGTGGTCCATGGCTTATTCCGGAGAAAGTGGAAAGGTGAGCTATTGGTTTCATTGCGATTATGACAGAGAATGGGAATATTTTATAGGAGAATGACACTTACGTTTTATCTATACCCTTGCATCCCCTCAATATTCCCTTTATTATAGAAAACAGATATTGATCTGCAGTTCCCAGGATAAGTAAATGTGATATGGAAAAAGGAAACGAATTGAGGAGAAAAGATATGAGAAGAAAAGACAGAGAGGTAACCGATGCCGGAAAAATCAGGGAAGCGATTGAGGCCAGTCATTGCTGCCGTCTTGGTTTTTATGATGAAGGAGAGGTATATATCGTTCCCATGAATTTCGGCTATACAGAAGAAGAGGAAAAAAGGATCTTCTATTTTCACAGTGCCAAAGAAGGACGAAAGATAGAATTGATATCCAGAACCCATTCTGCCGGCTTTGAACTGGACACCAATTACCAGCTGCATGAAGGGGAAAAAGCCTGCCAATATTCTGCCGGTTTTCTCAGCGTAATAGGAACCGGAAACATTGATTTTGTGGAAGATCGGGAATCCAAGAAATCAGCTCTGCAGACAATCATGCTGCACAACACCGGAAAAAGCAACTGGGAATTTTCAGAGGATATGCTCGATGCCGTTCTGATTTTTAAAATGGAAGTAACCCAAATATCCTGCAAAGAGCATCTGTAAAGATAGGAATCTCTTTCCCGTCCATCCGCAGGGTTTGTACTATACGTCCTGGTTCCCCGATTTCCTGCGCGGGCTCGTTTTCGCTCTGCTAAAATGAAGCGGTACTAAAGTTGGCAAAGGCTGCAAAATTAAGTACCGCATTTAAAGGCACGTGCAGGGAACAGCAGCCGGACATCAGGGCCAGGAAGTGTGGAACAACGTTTACGGAGAGATGGGGGAGTATCCTTCCGGAAATTTTTATAGAAGTTATTAGATAAGTTAATAGATAGTATATTGACTTTTTAACACGTGTATTTTATAATCCAAGAATATAATAAACCTGAAAACTTAATATAGTTTCTTTTTTTTATGTATATAATTTACACGTGTAAACAATGGGAAAGGAGCAGGTAATACTGTCTCAGTCATTACTTTCGGCGCAACAGGAAAGAGCGCGGCAGTAAAGAGACTGGCGGCGGAAAGTATGTGCAGATGCGGAGCTTCAGAATGTATCATAAGCAGGCATTATAATTTATTTAAACATATTATTATAACGAAGTAAGAAGAGGAAAAGCGTCCTCTGTACTTGCGGGCGGATGGAAAACAGGAAAATCAGAGGAAGTGAAATTACCGGACTCATTATGGTTTGGTATATTTTACAGGAGGGGAAATATGAAAGAGATCAGTGCATCGTCGGCTAAAAAAGCAAAAGAGCTTCTGAAACAAATGTCCATGGAGGAAAAGTTATATCAATTGTCAGGATGTATGATATTTGATATCGATGAAACTTATGATCAATGCAGGAATCCATTGTACGGAAATTACAGAAGTGCAGGTCATTTCATGCATTGGAAAAGGAAGGAACCTGCTGTGCCGTCGGAGGTTGCCGCGCGAATCAATCAGGATATACGTGCCAGTATCGAGGCTCAGCCTCATGGGATTCCCCCGCTTATTCATGAGGAGGCTCTGCATGGAGCACAGTGGGGAATGGCGACAATGTTTCCGCAGCCGATTGGCATGGCGTCCAGCTTTGATGATGAACTGGTACAGGAAATAGGGGAGATCATCGGAAAGGAATGTGCGGCGGTAGGTGTGAGGCAGGTGCTTTCTCCTGTGGTAAATATTGCGAGGGACTGCCGGTGGGGAAGGCTGATGGAAACATTTGGAGAAGATGTTCTTCTTTCTTCCAACATGGGAGCCGCCATGTGTAAGGGAATCCGGAAGAATGGTGTGATTGCGACATTAAAACACTATGCGGATAATTATTCCTACGGAGGCAGGGATTCTAATTCCTCCGATTCTTCGGAACGGGTTATGCGTGAGGTTTATCTTCCGCCGTTCGAAAAGTGTATCAAAGAAGGAGATGCTCTTTCTGTTATGGCCGCATATAACAGCTGGAATGGGGTCCCCTGTTCCTGCAGCCGGGAGCTGCTTACGGATGTTCTGAGAGAGGAATGGAAGTTCCCCGGGTTTGTGGTTTCGGATTATAAAGGCGTGGAAGGTGTATGCAGCTCTCATCATATGACAGAGGAAGAATATCAGGCGGCAGCGCTATGTGTTAAGGCAGGGCTGGATGTGAATTTACCGGCCGCATCAGGTTTTTCTCTTCTGAAAAAGGCGGTCGAAGAAAAGATACTGAGTCAGGAGGATGTCGATAAGGCGGTATATCATGTCCTGGCGGTGAAGTTTGAAATCGGTCTGTTTGAACAGCCTTTTGGAGACGAAAAGGAGGCGGAGAAAATAGTCCGCTGTGAAGCCCATAAGAAGACAGCACTGGAAGCAGCGAGAGAATCCATTATCCTTCTCAAAAATGAAAACGTCCTTCCCTTTGACAGAAACAGAACCTGCAGGGTCGGTGTTTTTGGGGCGAGTGCGGCTGAGGTGCCTTTGGGCAAAAACTATTCCGGGCCATATAAACACAGATGGGAGGCGCAGGATGCGAAAACGCCCCTTCAGTTTCTTAAAGAATATCTGGGAGAAGATACAGAGGTTGTATATTCACCGGATTTCAATGAAGAGCTGGCAAAGGGATGTTCGGCGACGCTCTATTTTACGACCATTATCGAAGGGGAAGGACTGGATCGGTGTAATATTTGTCTTCCTTCGGACACCATGGTACAGCAGGTGGACGGCGGCGGACTGATCGTAGATAAAGCAGAAGCATCGGTTTTCGGAAATCAGGAAGAGGATATCCGTAAGATGTTCCATACCAATAGAAATTCGGCGGTTATTCTGCTGAACGGTTCTCCTGTGGATATGACAGGCTGGATCGATTCGGCATCGGCTGTCCTGGAGGCATGGTTTCCGGGAGAACAAGGGGCACAGGCGATCTGCGAAATTTTGTTTGGAGATTATTCCCCTTCAGGAAAGCTTCCTGTTTCGGTTCCCAAGAATGTTGGACAGCTTCCTCTGTTTTATGCACATAAGCCGTCCGGACGGGGGTACCACTATAATGAGAATGACGGGAATCCTCTCTATCCTTTTGGTTATGGATTAAGCTATACCACATTTGGTTTCGGCAGCTTTTCACGGTGCATAAAGGAAGGTGAGATACTAATTTCCTTTGTGCTGGAAAATACGGGACATTATGACGGCACGGAGGTGGTACAGGTTTACGTGTCCGGCAGAAACTGCGATGTGGTTATGCCTGTTAAAGAACTGAAAGCATATCGTAGAGTTACTTTGAATGCAGGTGAAAAGGAGAAGGTCTGTATAACGCTTCCGGCTGCTTCCTTTCAGTATTATAACCGGGAGATGAAGTATGGCCTGCATAACGGTGACTTTACTGTTATGACGGGCAATTCTTCTGAAAACATGTTCAATGAATTTTCTGTTAAGATAAGAGAGGGAAAGATATTTCTGAAGGATTCGGAATAGAAGAGAAGTAATCAATTATAAAAATATATGCCGCAGATAAGTGCTCCGGTGTCAAAAGGCGGGAATGAACAGCAACGGAAAAGATGCATAATCGGTTTATCCATAAAGGTAGGAATTGCAGAGAGCCGGAAAACAGGATATAATCAGTTATAAATAAGAGCGTTGCCGGATCGGGATGCATAAATTTGGAGGCGGGTATGGCAGGAACAATACAGCGGATTGCAGAACTGGCAGGGGTGTCCAGAGGAACTGTGGACAGGGCGATAAACGGACGCGGCAGGGTCAATGAAGAAACTGCGGCCAGGATCAGTCAGATTGCGGATGAACTGGGATATGTTCCAAAGCACAGAAAAAAAAGAGCGGCGGGAGAACAGACCGGTATGCCCGGACAGGCCAAAACAATTGGTGTGATTACGCAGCTGTGCCATTCCTCCTTTATGATAGAAGTGAACCGGGGAATTTCGGAAATCAGTGCAAAGCTTGAAAAACAGGGAATCAGGGTGTGCGTGAAGGAGAGTGCTACCGTTGATGAGGCAGAGCAGCTTGCGGCGATTGATGAACTGGAACGGGAAGGGATTGACGCCCTGGCACTGATGCCGGTGGACAGCGACAGCATACGGATCCGCCTGAACCGTCTTGTCAGTGAAAGGAAGATTCCCCTTGTTACCTTTAATTCCGATATTGTAGGAACAGAACGCATGTGCTTTGTCGGGATAGATAATTGGAAAAGCGGCAGGACAGCCGCGGGGCTTATGGGGCTTATGATGCATGGAAAAGGAAGGGTGCTGGGGATTACCGGATATTTTTCCAACGGAGCCGGCAGCCGCAGGGTGGACGGATTCGTGGAGGAACTGAAAAACAGCTTCCCGGATATCGGGCTGATAGGCGTGCAGAGCAGCTTTGACCATACACAGGAGGTTGAAAAAATCATAGTCGACGCTATGAATGCATACCCGGATCTGGGCGGAATTTTTGTGGCTTCCGGCGGGCAGGAGGGAGTAAAGCGTGCATTTGAGCGGTTAGGGCCGGAAACCCGCCCCTATGTGATTATCTATGACCTTACGCCGAAGAATGAACGATATCTGCAGGAAGGTGTTGTGGATTTCCTTCTCGACCAGGAAGGCTACCTGCAGGGCTACAGGGCGGTTTCCCTTCTGGCGGACAAGCTGCGCTGGGATAAGGAACCGGCGGAAGAGTACATGTATACGGAAATAAGGATCAAAACAAAATATAATCTTTAATTGATATGACCCTTGAAGGGGGCCGATGCTCTGAGCAGCTATGAATCATGGATTGCCGTGATTGATAATTACTCAGAGCTTTTTTAAATGAGTAAAAAACAGACCGAGGTATAAATTGGGGGAATATGAGTGAAACATTTTTTGCTTTGCGTGCTGTTTTGCGGAAAAGCACGCAAAGTAAATATGTAAATACTGACAAAATAAATCCCAAATATTTGTGAGAAACATGGAAAATCAGGAAAGAACACAAACAATATTGCAGACACATAATGCGTGTGATACTATAAGAACATAATCAGGAAAGAGAAAAGCACACACAGACACATAAAAGCACGCAAACCGTGAGAGGAGAGCATAGAATGAAGTATGTGGATTTCGATCAGAAAAGACCGCTTGATATCATTCTTCTGGGCAGGATAGCCATTGATTTTAATCCGGCCTACAATGAACAGGTGAAGGAAGAGTTCAAGCCTTTGAAGAAGGTACATATGTTTGAAATGTTTGTCGGAGGGTCGCCAGCCAATATTGCGGTCGGTGTGACAAGACATGGATTGAAGGCCGGTTTTTTTGCCAGGGTTTCCGATGACCAGTTCGGAGATTTTGTGGTGGATTATTTTGAAGAACAGGGAATCGATACATCCCGCATCACCCGCTGCAGAAACGGAGAGAACCTCGGCCTCACCTTTACGGAAATGCTATCGCCGAAGGAGAGCAGTATTCTTATGTACCGCAACAAAATTGCGGATCTTCAGCTATCTGTGGAGGATATTGATGAAGAGTATATACGGCAGGCAAAGGCGATTCTTATTTCGGGCACCTCCCTTTCCGAAAGCCCGTCCCGTGAGGCTGCGCTCAAGGCGCTGATGCTGGCGAAAAAGAATAATACCAAGATCATTTTTGATATTGATTACCGGGCATATAACTGGAAAAACAGCGATGAAATCTCCATCTATTATTCTATGGCTGCCAGGGAAGCAGACATTATTATGGGTTCCAGGGAAGAATTTGACCTGACGGAAAAGCTGATATGTCCTGGCATGACAGACGAAGAGTCCGCCAGGTACTGGCAGGGCTGCAGGGCTAAAATTGTGGTTATCAAGCACGGCATGAAGGGCTCCACCGCATATACGGCAGACGGGGAGAAATACTCCGTCAAACCCTTCCCGGTAACAGCCAGGAAAGGCTTTGGCGGCGGTGACGGATATGGCTCCGGATTCTTATATGGACTGTATCAGGGCTGGGAGCTTATCGATTGTCTTGAATTTGGTTCTGCAGAAGCATCCATGATGGTGAGAAGCAACAACTGTTCCGACGCTCTGCCGGGGCCGGAGGAGGTCCGGGCATTTATTCAGGAAGAAAAGGAACTATATGGAGAAATGATTGCCAGAGTATAATAATTATGCCTCAAAAAGGAGACAGCAGACTATGGAAAAAACAATAAGATTGACGGTTGCCCAGGCAATCGTGAGGTTTCTGGATCAGCAGTATGTGCTGATGGATCAGGAAGAAACAAAATTTGTGGAAGGCTTTTTTACTATTTTCGGACATGGAATTGCGGTGGGACTGGGGGAAGCGCTGGATACCAATCCCGGTTCCCTGCGCGTGATGCAGGGGAGAAATGAGCAGGGCATGTGCCATGCGGCAATCGCATTCGCCAAGCAGAGCAACAGAAAGCGGATCATCGCGTGTGCGTCCTCCGTGGGGCCGGGGGCTGCGAATATGGTGACGGCCTGTGCTACAGCTACAGTCAATAATATCCCGCTGCTTGTATTCCCGGCGGATACCTTCGCTTCCAGACAGCCGGATCCGGTCCTGCAGCAGTTGGAGGTAAGCGGCAGCCTTGCGGTGTCGACAAACGATGCTTTTAAACCGGTATGTAAATATTGGGACAGGATCACGAGGCCGGAGCAGGTTATGACGGCACTGATCAGCGCAATGAGGGTGCTTACGGATCCGGCGGAAACAGGGGCCTGCTGCATTGCGCTGCCGCAGGATGTGGAAGGGGAGGCCTATGATTATCCGGCCTATTTTTTCCGGAAGCGTGTGCATCGGATTACCCGTCCTGCTGCGGTGGAAGAAGAACTGGAAGATTTGGCGGAGGTTTTATCCCGGGCAGAGAAACCTCTTATCATTGTGGGAGGCGGAGTAAAATATTCCCAGGCAGGAGAAGCTGTGGAGAGCTTCTGCGAAGAGTTTAAAATCCCCTTCGGAGAGACACAGGCGGGGAAGAGTGCCTGCCGATCCAGCCATCCATACTGTCTGGGAGGAATTGGCGTGACGGGGACTCTCGCTTCCAATGTGATTGCAAAGGATGCCGATGTGGTTCTGGCGATCGGTTCCAGGCTGTCGGATTTCACGACCGGCTCCAAGCGTCTGTTCGGCAGGGAGGATGTCCGGTTTCTGACGATTAATAACTGCCGGTTCCACGCTTATAAGATGGATGCCGTAAAGGCGGTGGGGGATGCGAAAGCGACACTGGAGGCGCTGGCGGAAAAGCTGCGCGGACGCGGGTATATATCCGCCTACAGAGGGGAAATAGAAGCGGCGAAGGAAGCCTGGGATGCGGAGCTTAAGCGTCTGGGAGAGATTACATATACCGGTGAATCCTTTGAACCGCTGATTCACGCACGGGATCCTCGTACGATACCGGAATTTGTGGAACTGACAAAAGGGCACATCACACAGACTGCCGCTCTGGCTGTGCTGAACCGCCTTGTGGAGCCGGATGCGACGGTCATTACGGCAGGCGGTTCCCTTCCCAGCTGCATGCAGCGCATGTGGAGGACGGATAAAAGGGGCGGCTATCATGCGGAATATGGCTATTCCTGCATGGGCTATGAGGTGGCGGCGACTCTTGGCGTCAAGTTTGCGGAACCGGATTGCGAGGTGTATTGTGTGGTCGGGGATTCCAGCTTTCAGATGATGCATTCGGAAATTATGACGATTATGCAGGAACGCAAAAAGGTAAACATCCTGATATTTGACAACTGCGGCTTCGGCTGCATCAACAATCTGGAGATGAATAACGGAATCGGAAGCCTGGCGACGGAATTCCGCTATACGGACGGCAAAAAACCGACGGGTGATTTAATCTATGTGGATTATGCGAAGATCGGAGAGGGGTACGGCCTTAAAACCTATACCTGCACAACGGCGGAAGAACTGGAGGCAGCCCTCCTTGACGCTAAAAAGGAGAGCATTGCGTGTCTGTTTGATTTGAAGGTGCTTCCCAAGACTATGACGGATGGCTATGAATCCTGGTGGAACGTAGGAATAGCGCAGGTTTCCGAAAAGGACAGTGTCAGGAAGGCCTGTGAAGATGTCATGCAGGGACGCAGGGAAGCGCGTGCCTATTAAAAACGGGAGGAAGAAGGATGGGAAAAGTATTCGGATATCCTGTGTTCGATGAGAACGGGGAAAAAATTCTGACGACTTATGATAATGAATACAGCGAAATGAGGATGGATATCCGCGTTTACCGGATGAAAAAGGGGGAAGAGAGAAGCTTCCTGAGGAAAGGAGAGGAAACGGCAATCCTTCTGCTTTCGGGAAAAATCCGGTTTTGCTGGGACGGAAAGGAAACATCGGTATCCAGAAAGGATGTATTCTCACAGGGGCCATGGTGCCTGCATATCTGTACGGAAGCCGAAGCCGCCGTAAAAGCGGAGGAGGACAGTGAAATCCTCGTACAGTGTACTAAAAATGAAACAGAATTCGCAGCCGTGCTTTACCGCCCGGAGGATGCGCCCTGGAAATATTCCTGCGTGGGTAAATTCGGGAATGTGGCCAAAAGGCGTGTCAATACGATCTTCGACCATGACATCGCACCCTGGTCCAATATGGTGCTGGGAGAGGTGCTCAATGACAGGGGCAACTGGTCCGGTTATCTGCCGCACAGGCATCCGCAGCCGGAAACCTATTATTTCCTGTTTGACCGGCCGGAAGGGTTCGGTGCCAGCTTTGTGGGAGATCAGGTGTTTAAGAGTACGGACGGGAGTTTTTCCGCCATACCGGGAGGAGAGCTGCATCCCCAGGCCGCGGCGCCGGGATTTCAGATGTATACCTGCTGGATGATCCGTCATCTGGAGGGAAATCCATGGCTGCAGACGGATCGCTGTGAGGATGGAAAGTATACCTGGCTGCATGATGCCCAAATCTGACAGATGCTGCATGGAAAAAAGAGGAGAAAAGGAGAAGAAAATGGCGAGAGAATTTATCGTGCCGGGACGCATTATTTCCGGTGCAGGAGCGTTGGATGCCGCTGGCGCGGCTTTGAAGGAGATGGGAAAAAAGGCTCTGGTGGTAACGGACAAGGTGATGGTGCAGCTGGGAAACTGTGCCAGACTTGAAGCGGCGTTGGCCGGACAGGGGATTGGCTGTGTGGTTTATGATGAAATCACGGGCGAGCCGACAGACATCATGATTGAAAACGGACTTCGGGTATATCAGGAGAACGGCTGTGATTTCCTTGTCGCCCTCGGAGGAGGAAGCCCGATTGATTCGATGAAGGCAATTGCGTCCCTTGTAAAAAATGGCGGAAGCATTTCCGATTATATGGGTAAGATAATTGATGTACCGGTACCGCCCATGGCAGCCATTCCGACTACGGCAGGCACGGGCTCCGAAGCGACCCAGTTCACGATTATAACGGACACCAAAAAGGATATCAAAATGCTTTTGAAGGGGGCCGTTCTGATGCCGAAACTTGCGGTCATCGATCCTCAGTTCACCATGACCGCGCCTCCCAAAATCACTGCGGCAACCGGTCTGGATGCCCTGTGCCATGCAATAGAAGCATATACCTCCAGGAAGGCCCAGACGCTGTCGGATACCTTTGCACTCTCCGCGGTAAAACGTATTTTTGAATTTCTTCCTGCCGTTTATCATGACGGGAAAAATGAGGAGGCCCGGATCCAGATGTCCGTGGCGGCCCTGGAAGCGGGAATTGCATTTAATAATTCGTCCGTGACTATCATTCATGGCATGAGCCGCCCGATAGGCGCTCTTTTCCATGTGGCTCACGGGCTGTCCAATGCCATGCTCATGAAAGAGTGTCTGTCCTTTGCGCTGGAAGGCGCAGTAAGCAGGTTCGCGGAGCTTGGCAGAGCGGTTGGCGCGGCAAAGGAGAGTGACCCGGACGCAGAGGCGGGCAGCAGGTTCCTTGCTGCGGTACAGGAAATGATAACCGGGCTGGAGATACCGACTCTGCAGGAATACGGAATCGACAGAGAAACTTTTTATTCACAGATAGAAAAAATGGCACAGGATGCCATGGACAGCGGCAGTCCCCAGAATACGATGCGGCAGCCGGATCGCCAGGCCGTGATGGATATTTATAAAAAAATCTATGAAGGAGAGTAAGAATATGGTAAAGGTAGGGATTATCGGAGCGGGAAGAATCGGAAAGGTACATATCACAAGTATCAGTACGAGAGTCAGGGATGCCGTCATCAAGACAGTGGCGGATCCGTTCATGAATGAAGAGACTGCGGCCTGGGCCAAAGGAATGGGCGTGCAGCATACAACGAAAGATTATGAGGAGATCATCCGCGATCCCGAAATCGATGCGGTACTGATCTGCTCTTCAACGGATACACACTCCCCCATTTCCCTGGAGGCAATCCGGGCAGGCAAGCATGTATTCTGTGAAAAACCCATCGATCATGATGTGGAAAAAATTAAAGAAGTGGCAGCCGCGCTGGAAGGGACGAAAGTGAAATACCAGGTTGGTTTTAACCGGAGGTTTGATCATAATTTCGAAGCGGTACAGCGGGCAGTGGCAGAAGGAAGGATCGGCAGGCCCGAGATCATCAAAATCACATCCCGTGATCCGGAACCGCCCGGAATTGATTATGTGAAGGTTTCCGGCGGCATGTTCCTGGATATGACGATCCATGATTTTGATATGGCGCGTTTCCTGGCGGGATGTGACGCTGAGGAGGTTTATGTGCAGGCCGCCAATCTGGTGGATCCCAAAATCGGGGAAGCAGGCGATGTGGATACTGCGGTTATCACACTTCAGATGGAAAATGGCGCTATTGCGGTGATTGACAACTGCAGAAAAGCGGTATACGGATACGATCAGCGGGCTGAGGTGTTTGGTTCCGAAGGGATGGCGGCCATCGGCAACGACAGCCAGTCCAGCGTACAGATCAGCAATTCGGACGGCGTGACGGGAGAAAAGCCCCTGTTTTTCTTCCTGGAAAGATACATGGATGCCTATGGCAAGGAAATCGCGGCTTTTATTGATGCGATTGTCAATGATACGGAAACCCCTTTAGGTGTTATGGACGGCCTCAAGCCCGTACTCATGGGACTGGCGGCAAAAAAATCCTGGGAAGAGCACAGACCTGTTAAAATCTCAGAAATCATGTGATGATGCATATGATTTTCAACCGGAGGAAAAGAGATGTTTGATAAAAATAAAGTAAAGCTGGGGATCGCCCCGATCGCGTGGACAAATGATGATCTGCCGGATCTGGGAAAAGAAAATACCTTTGAACAGTGCGTGAGTGAAATGGCACTGGCAGGCTATACCGGTTCGGAGGTGGGAAACAAATATCCACGGGATCCCGAGGTGCTGAAAAAGGCGCTGCAGCTGCGGGGAATGGAAATATGCAACCAGTGGTTTTCCTGCTATCTGATTACCAAACCCTTTGAAGAGGTGGAAAAGGAATTTCGTGCGCAGCTCACTTTTTTAAAGGAAATGGGCGCCAAAATCATCGGTGCATCCGAACAGAGCCACAGCGTACAAGGGCAGCAGGATGTACCTGTATTCGGACATAAATATGTGATGAATGATGAAGAATGGGACATCTTCTGCAGCGGAATGAACAGACTCGGGAAAATAGCGAAGGAGGAATACGGAATTTCCCTCACCTTCCATCACCATATGGGAACGGTGGTGCAGAATCCGGATGAAGTGGAACGGATGATGGAAAATACAGATCCGGCGTATGTCAGCCTTTTATATGATACGGGACATTTTACCTACTGCGGAGCCGATCCTCTGGAGATGGTCCGAAAATATGCGGGCAGAATCCGGCATGTACACTTAAAGGATATCCGTCCTGAAATCGTGGAGAAGATAAAACGGGAGAAGTTAAGCTTTCTGGATGGCGTCCGCCTCGGTGCCTTCACGATACCCGGCGACGGCTGCATTGATTTTGACCCGATTTTCAAAGTCCTGGAGGATACGGGCTACGAGGGCTATATGCTGGTGGAGGCGGAGCAGGATCCTGCGAAGGCAAATCCGCTGGAATATGCCATCAGGGCGCGCAGATTTATTGCGGAAAAGACGGGACTGTAATTTTTGACGACATACCGGATGGAAAAGGAGAAAAAAACGGACTTTAACTATTAAGAAACCTTCATAATATCTTAAGCTTTCCTTATATGGACAATGAATACGGCATATGCTATGATTAACTGTACGTGATAAATTTGCTGCTGCCCGGGAACAGCCCGGAACATACGAAGGATTAACAGATATGGAAAATAATAGAAAAACGTCAGGGAATCATAGAAGAAAAAAAGGGAGCCGCAATCATGGAATCGCCATGTATCCGACTCTTGCGGTGAGATGGATAAAGAAGAATAAGGCGATGTCGGCAGCTCTTGCGGTGCTGCTGATAGTAGTTGCAGGAACCGGCGTTCTGGTGGGCTGGGGAATGGGAAGAGGAAAAGCGCAGAAGGATGCGGGCGAAACGCAGGCTTCGGCGGAAACCATTCCGGAGCAGACCGGAGAAGAGCAGGAGAGCACGGTGTCCCCTTTGCTGGAAAATGAATATCCGGAGGTCAATGATCTGATTTTAAAGTATCACCAGGCGCTGCAGTCGGATGATATGGATACGTTAAAAACGCTGCTGGATTATGCGGAGGACAAGGAACTGCTCCGTATGCAGGAAAACGGCTCTCATATTGAGTCATATAATAATATTGTATGCTATACCAAGCCGGGCCTGGATGCGGACAGTTATGTGGTATATGCCTGCTATGATGTTAAATTCGTTGGTTTCGATACTCTGGTACCGGGCCTGACACCGTTCTATGTAAGCCGTAATGAGGAAGGCAGGTATTATATCCGGGACTGGGAGCACAATCCGGATGAAGCGGCCTATGCCAATGAGGTAACGGCGCAGGAGGATGTGGCGGCTCTGTATGATCGCATCAGGAACGAATCCGCAGAGATACTGGCAGGGGATGAGGAGCTTTCCCAATATCTGTCAAACTATCTGAATGATATGATGGTAGCGGTCGGTGAAGCGCTGAATGAAAAGGAGAATAGTCCGGAAAGTACGGAGGCTCCAACGGAAAGCGCGGCGGCACAGGAAAGTGAAAGCAAATCGGAGCCGGAAGCTTCCCAGCCGGCCCAGACGCCCTCCCGCGGCCTGTCCCAGACGCCTTCCCAGCCGGCATCCACATCTGTTAATGTTCCCAACAGCGGGGAATTTACGGTGTCGGAAACAGTGAATGTCAGAAAGAGCGCAAATGAAAATGCCGAAAGAATAGGGGTATGCTATTCCGGCGAAAAGCTGGAAATACTCATGAAACAGGCAGACGGCTGGACAAGGGTTAAGTTCAACGGACAGACCGGATATGTGAAATCAGATGTTTTAAAATAATAAAAATACAGACAGGCCGCTGTCCTTTTCCGGGACAGAGGCCTGCCTGTATGTGCGGCAGTCCGGATACGTCAGGAGTTATAAGCTTAACTCCGGCCGAATAATTTCTTGCCGACAAAAATGAAAATACATGCACCGATTACGGAAACAATCAGGTTGGCGAAGAAGCCGCTGGCATAAAAACCAACCAGGCGGAACAGAAAACTTCCGATCATTCCTCCTACAATTCCCGTAATGATATTGCGCAGGGTACCGCCCTGCGTATTCATGATCTTACTGGCTATCCAGCCGGCAATCGCACCATATACAATAGATAATATGAAAGATAACATTTTCAGGCCTCCTTTATCGTTTGTCTGTTACTATAATAAACATTTTTTTGAGAAAAAGCAACAAGGATTAATGAAACTGTCCTTCTGAAACCAGGCGGGCTATTTTTCTATTGCATTTTTCGCGCAGAGAGAGCAGCCAGGCGGCTTCATGAGGATAGCTGTTGAAGGTAATGGGAGCCTCCAGGCCCTCCTCCAAAAGAGCGAGAACGGTTTCCCTGTCTGTCAGTTGTTCCAGCAGCTGCAGGGCCCTCATATCCTGCAGGCCTTCCATCAGGACCTCCGCACGTATGGATGCGATCGGGCCGTCTTCTCCCGGATATACAAGGGATGCATCTCCCGAAGGAAATGCGCAGGCGGCATCGGTCACGCAATAGGGATTGATGGGATACCGGGAAAGCATGGAATTCCAGAAATTAAATCCCCATTGCAGAAATCCGTGGATCTGATATTTATAAAGCTGTACGCCCAGAATACGGTTCCTCTGGGAGGGCATGCAGAAGAAGCGGTTTGACACCTCACGAAACTGGCCGCAGCAGTAATAGGTCCACAGGCCCGGCACATGATTTTCAAGAAAAGGCCGGATATGGTCATTGCTGCAAACAGGCACCCCTACCAGGCCCTGTTCATAGAATTCATAATCGGACAGGGCATCCATGATAGGAAGGCCGTCGATCTGTGATTCCAGAAGCTTCTTGGCATACAGGTATGCGGGAATATGCTCCTTGCTCGGTTCGTCGGAAACATGGAAATAGCAGCGATCCTGCAGCTTATGGGTGCGGATGAAGTCCATGAGGCGCGGCAGGAAAGCTTCCAGAAATTCCCGGTATTCGTCACTCGCCGCATCGGTATCCCAGCCGAATATCTGCCTGCAGCCCTCTTTTTTCCCATTTGCCGGAGAGCCTTCCCAGGCCATGATCTTAGGGGCATGTCCGGCTCCCCACTGGGTAAATAAATGAGAAAATTCCAGATAGCGGATGTGGCAGCGTTCACAAAGCTCCAGCCAGCGTTCCAATTTTTCAAAGGAAAAGGTATAACCGTTCTCTTCCTGGTATACATCGATAAGCTGCACCGTAGTGCGTTCTCCCCCCGGGGCGGTATCCAGAGGCGGTGTGAAAAGAGGCGTCAGAATCATGTTGACTCCATAGCATGCGGCGGCCTCCATATATCCGGAGGTAAGCTCCCAGTATTTTTCGCTGAAAACAGGAACCTTATACCAGTCGGCAATACAATCTGTATGAAACCATTCCGTATGGATGAGAGTCTGTTCCGGAAGGCGGGCATTCAGGCGTTCCAGAACAAAAGTACAGCTGTTAAGGACTGTGCCGTCTTCTTCGGTAATGGCGATTGTAAGATCGTAGGAACCGGAAGGCAGGGAACATTCCGCAGGAACGGTGATCCAGAGGCTCCTCCATTGCCCCGGCAGCAGAGTGATATCCGATATGCCGGAATAAAGGGGATCCGGATAAAGGCCGGGTGTGGTCCGCAGCACAAAATCATCCCCGTCCGGAAAAATAGGAAGTTCGCTGGGAGCCAGGCCTACCTGTCTTATAATAACATCATCGGCCAAAGCTCCCGACAACTGGATCCCGGCTTTAAAGGTGAGCGGGCCTTCCCAGCAATAGGCGGCCTGAAAGGAAAAACGCTCATTAAGGAGCATGTCGGCGCCGGTATATTCAGCCTGCGGCTGAAAGGGTTCATCCGGAAAGATTTTCTCCAGAGAACTGACGGTGAGTAAGGTTAATTTTTTACTGTCCATATGCAATCCCCCTGTGTGATTCATTATAAAAATAAGAATATCAAAGAATCGGGGAAAACGCTATATTGCCGCAGAAAATGATGTAAAAAGTGCAAAGAAAAGTGCCGATATGGATAGCTGGAAAATGGAACCTTCCGGTATCCCGAAGCTTGCTGAGAAGTATTCGGCTTAAAGAAGGCTTCCGGCATATTCCCGGGGCGTGCATCCGGTGATTTTCTTAAATGTTTTCGTAAAATAGCTGGGACTGGAAAAACCGCAGCAGCTGCATATTTCGGTGATGTTTTTTTCACCGCTTTTCAGAATGAGGCAAGCGCGTGAAATACGGTAATGAATCAGATATTGAACGGGAGACTGCCGGATGATTTTCCGGAAGGAACGAAGAGCCTCCCGTTCGCAGATATTGGCGCTGGATGCAATTTCTTTCAGGGTAACAGGCTCCTGGTAATGCAGGCGTATATATTCAAGCATAATTTTAAGCCTCTGCATTTCCAGGGAGGTTTCTGAAAAAGCCCCGGTGAGAGAAGCTTTACAATTTTCATATACAAGAAAAATCATACGGGACAGCGCTTCGCGGACCATGAATTCATAACCCTCCCGGCGTTCGGATAACAGCTGCTGAGCCAAAAGAATCTGCCCGATAGCTTCCTTCTGCCAGGGAACAGAGGGGCGGAAAAGTATTGCATCCAATTCCTGGCAGGAGGTGACAGGGCGCAGATACTTCTGCCAGAGAACGCTGTCGGTGGTTCCGTACAGAAGGCGGCCGTGAAAAACAAGATCGCGTTTTTCGCTTGCGGGAGCGGTACGGACGGGAGCCAGAGTGTGCAGGACGCCTGAATTAATAAAAATCCCGTCACCCTCCTGCATAAGAAAGGTTTTCCGGCCTGCGGAGAGCTGAGTGCTGCCCCGGATAACGACTCCGGCTTCGTATTCTTCATGCCAGTGCCAGGGAGTATATCCAAGGGAGGGATTTCCGCTGTAGCAGCCGCAGGGAAAACCGGCGGTTCCGTGTACCCTTAATTCCATCTTGTCCTCCGATACGATCACCGATTGAAAATCCTCCATGCCGGACGCCTCCTGTTTCTGTTTTTGTCGTTTTTGTTATAGTATATGTCCATTCTGTTATGGATGCAAGAAGAACTATCCGATACTATTATCTGGGCATTTTAAGAAGAAAAATTTCTTCCCCGGCAGTAGATTGGACAGGAGGATTAAAAATGACTAAGGATATGACAAAGGGATCCCCTTTTAAATTGATCATAGGATTTGCGGTTCCCATGTTTCTCGGCATGCTGTTTCAGCAGTTTTACAGTATGGTGGATACGATGATTGTGGGAAAGCTGCTGGGCGTCAATCCCCTGGCAGGAGTGGGTTCTACCAGTTCCCTGAACTTCATGGTAATCGGTTTCTGTACCGGTGTCTGCAATGGCTTTGCCATTCCGGTGGCCCAGATGTTCGGCGCGAAAAAAGAATCGGATCTGCGTAAATATGTGGCAAACTGTACATGGCTGTGCGCAGGCTTTTCCGTAATTCTCACTTTGCTGGTGGTCATTTTCTGTAAACCTATCCTGCACCTTCTGAGGACTCCGACGGAAATCTTCGAATATGCCTATGTCTATATTGTGATTATTTTCTGGGGGATCCCCTGTACCTTTTTATATAATATCCTTGCTGCCATAATCCGTTCTCTGGGGGATTCCCGGACGCCTGTGGTATTTCTGGCAGTTGCTTCCATATTGAATATAATACTGGATCTTGTTTTTATCATACCTTTTCATATGGGGGTGGAAGGCGCAGCGCTTGCGACGGTGATTTCACAGGGTGTTTCCGGTGTGGTATGTCTGTTTTATATGAAGAAAAAATTTGCAGTGCTGAAAATCAGCAAAGCGGAATGGAGGCCGCAGCCCCTGTTCATGAAAAACCTGTGTATGGTAGGGATTCCCATGGGGCTTCAGTATTCCATAACCGCCATAGGAACACTGGTGATCCAGGCGGCTGTAAAGGCCCTGGGGGCGGCTGCCGTGGCGGGAGTGACTGCGGCACAGAAAATCTACGCTTTCGTATCCTGTCCCATTGAATCGCTCGGGGCAACCATGGCGCCCTACAGCGGACAGAATATGGGGGCGGGAAAGCTGGAACGTCTGGAAAAGGGTCTGGTGGCGGCTTCCCTCACCGGTTTCGTCTTGTCCGGCCTGGCATTGGTGCTGATGTGGCTGTTTGGGAATAACATGTCCCTTCTTTTCCTGGATAAATCAGAGACTGAGGTCATGGCCTATTCCTATCAGTTCCTGATGACGGCTTCTGTGGGCTTCTGCCTTCTGACGCTTGTAAATACGGTCCGGTTTACCATTCAGGGAATGGGCTTTTCCGGTTTTGCCATGACGGCGGGCGTGCTGGAAATGATAGCAAGAACTCTGGCGGGTACGGTTTTGGTGCCTTTGATTGGTTTCCGGGGGATCTGCCTTGCCCACCCGCTTGCGTGGTTATTTGCGGATGTATTTTTAATTCCTGCATTTTTGCACTGCAGGAAGAAGCTGGAGAGGATGATGAGGGGAGAAGGCGCGGCCGGAGCTTCTGTGAACAGCTGAAAAAGAATACTTACGAAACGGTTCCCGGGTATTTTGGCAGGGAACCGTTTCTTTTTCCGTATTCAAATTCTCTTTTTGCACCAATGCTCCAGCCACTGGATGATCTGGTACAGCGCCATGGCAATGACACACAGGATGATAATGGATGTAATCACCATATTGAGCTGGAAAACCTGGCTTCCATAAATGATCAGATAACCAAGCCCCCTTCTGGCTGCCAGGAATTCACCGATGATAACGCCGACAAGGGCCAGGCCAATATTTACCTTCATCGTGCTGAGTATAATAGGAACGGATCCGGGCAGGACCACTTTAAATAAGGTGGTTCTCCGGTTGCCTCCAAGGGTATAAATAAGCTTTATTTTTTCCTCGTCCACCTGACGGAAGCCGGTGTAAAGATTAATGATAGCCCCGAAGATGGCCACAGAAATACCGGCGACAATTATAGTATTCATTCCGGTTCCCAGCCATACGATAAGCAGCGGCGCCAAAGCGGATTTGGGAAGGCTGTTAAGGACAACGAGGTAAGGCTCCAGGATTTCCGTCAGTTTCGTGGAATACCACAGCAGTGTGGCGCAGATCATGCTGAAGGCGAAAACCAGGAGAAAGCTGAGTATGGTTTCGTATAAAGTAACGCCGATATGCATGAATAAGGAGTTCTTTTGCAGCATAGTTATAAAGCAGGTAACAACCCGGCTGGGGCTGGAAAAGAAGAAGGAGTCAATGATTTTCAGATCGGCACACAGCTCCCAGACAGCCAGAAAGACAATAAGAATGAAGAAACGCATAAAAGTAACCATTCGGTGATGCTTCCTGTGATCGGCTACAAAGCGTTCCTGGGCAGAGGCGGAAAGCTCTGCCGGGGTCATGTTTTTCGTTGATTTTTTATGATTCATCTGTCAGTTCCTCCCAAAGCTGATTAAAATAGTCCTTGAATTCCGGCGCGTTTCTGGAAGCGAGCAGGGAATCATCTTTAAGGGTGAGGTGAATAGGGATTTCAGCTTTTACCCGTGCGGGACGGTTGCTGAGAACAATAACCCTATCCGCCAGGCTGACGGCTTCCGAAAGGTCGTGGGTAATTAAAACTGCGGTTTTCCCGGCGGAACGTATGATCCGGCAGATATCCGCGGACACCGTGAGACGTGTCTGGTAGTCAAGGGCGCTGAAGGGTTCGTCGAGAAGCAGGATTTCCGGCTCCAGGGCCAGTGTACGGACGAGAGCCGCACGCTGCTTCAGACCGCCGGACAGCTCACTTGGTTTTTTATGAAGAAAAGGAGAAAGGCCATAGTCATTTACCATGGAAAGAACCTTTTCCTTCTTTTCGGGAGTCAGCTGTTTGTTGATTTCCAGTCCGAGTGTGACATTTTTATAAATATCCCTCCATTCGAAGAGATGATCATGCTGAAGCATGTAGCCGATTCCCGGCTTTTTATCATGCGGATCTTTGGTATAAAAAGTAATATCGCCGGATTCAGGCTGAAGCAATCCGGCAATGAGGGAGAGAATCGTAGATTTTCCACAGCCGCTGGGACCGACGATGGCCAGGAATTCTCCGGTTCGGACCGAAAAGGATATGTTGTCGAGTGCTTTGATTTCCCCGTTCAGACTGTGATAGGAGAAAGCTATATTTTTCAATGAGAGTATGATGTCTTCCATGTCAATCCTCCAATCTGGCCGGAAAAGAAAATACCGGGTCCCATGGTGGCAATTCGGTTCCGGACAGTTATATAACATATCATATGAATCCGGCGGGAATTTGTTCCTTGCCGGTATTTTTTCGGGAATACCGGCATAAACTGATGGCTTTGCCAATATCCCCGAAATGTATGAACTATGTAAAAAGGATTTATTTTAGTGGTGGAGGAGGGCGTAAAATGGTAAAATAAATTCAGGATAATAACGACTGCGGAAACAGGTGGCTGGCGAGAGAGGGGGCGCGGGAATGCGTGGGTGGAAGCTTGTATGGAAAGTGCTCTGGCCTGTTTTATGGTATTTAGGGGTAATGGGAGCGGCGGCCCTGCTGTGTCCCCGGAGGTTCTCTGTGCTGGAGGTGGCCGGTGTGGCGGCGGGAGCTGCGGCGGTGACATTGCTTCTGGGCGGACGGCTGTACAGAGGAAGAGGCTTTTGGGAAAATCTGGGAAGCGGCGGTAAGGCGCTGGGATATGGATGGCTGCTGATTCCAGCAGGAATAGCGGTGTGCATTATGCTGAACGGCCTGCTTATTCTGTTCGGTCTGGAAAGTACATCCGGCATGTATGACGGAAGGGCGGAAATGATATACGCAAGCCGAATGTGGGAACAGCTGCTGATATCCTGTGTACTGATTCCCTTTGCCGAAGAGCTGGTCTTCCGGGAACTGGGATTCGGAAGACTGCGTAAGGAATGCGGACCGGCTCTGGCGGCAGGCATAACAGCGGTGCTTTTTGGAATATATCATCTTCAGCTGGTGCAGGGCCTTTACGCCGTATGCCTGGGATTGCTGCTGGCGGCGGCCTATGAGAAATGCGGAGGGCTGGGGGCGGCGTTTCTGGTGCATGCAGTTTCCAACCTGACAGCTGTGGTTTTGTCTTTAGAAGGGGAGAAAAGCTGGCTTTGGGGAAAAAGTCTATTTGTAGTTTCAGCCACCCTGATTTCCGGCCTTATTCTTATCCTGTGTGTCCGAAAGATGTTGAAAGCGGAGGGGACGGAGACGAAAACTTTATTGCAATAAAGTTCATTTTATGGTACTATCATTTTTAAATTGAAATTATGAGGTACTTTTTATCGAATAAAGGGCCGGATTTGTGGCGGAATGGAGGATATTATGGCACAGCTCTGGGGCGGACGTTTTACGAAGGAAACGGACAAGCTGGCATATCAGTTCAATGCATCAATACATTTTGACAGGCGTTTTTTTGAGCAGGATATCGAAGGGAGCATTGCCCATGCGGTGATGCTGGAGAAGCAGGGGATTCTTACACAGGCGGAAAAGGATGCCATTGTGAAGGGGCTGACCGGAATACGTGAGGATGTGAAGGAAGGCAGTCTAGTTATTACGGATGAATATGAAGACATTCACAGCTTTGTGGAAGCGAATCTCATTGAACGTATCGGCGATGCGGGAAAGAAGCTGCATACGGGAAGAAGCAGGAATGATCAGGTGGCGCTGGACATGAAGCTGTATGTGCGCCAGGAAATTCTGGAAACGGACGCTTATTTAAAGGAACTCCTGGAGACGCTGATCCGTCTTATGGAAGAAAATATGGAAACCTATATGCCCGGTTTCACTCATATGCAGAAGGCACAGCCCACCACTCTGGCCCACCATCTGGGCGCTTATTTTGAAATGTTTAAAAGAGACCGGCTCCGTATGAAGGATATTTTCATGAGAATGAACTATTGCCCTTTAGGGGCGGGAGCCCTGGCGGGAACCACATATCCTCTGGACAGAAGCTATACGGCTTCTCTGCTTGGCTTTGAAGGACCGACGCTTAACAGTATGGATTCCGTGTCGGACAGAGATTATCTCATAGAGCTGTTATCCGCTCTTTCTACTATAATGATGCATTTGAGCCGTTTCTCCGAGGAGATTATCACATGGAATTCCAATGAATATCACTTTGTGGAGATCGACGACGCCTATTCCACAGGAAGCAGTATCATGCCTCAGAAGAAGAATCCGGATATCGCGGAGCTGACCCGCGGAAAGACAGGACGGGTTTACGGGGCGCTGATTTCCATGCTCACAACGATGAAGGGAATTCCTCTCGCTTATAACAAAGACATGCAGGAAGACAAGGAAATGACCTTTGACGCTATTGATACGGTAAAAAGCTGCCTGGTTCTTTTTAACGGAATGGTAAAGACGATGCGCTTTAATATGGCTGTTATGGAAAAAAGTGCCGTGAACGGATTTACCAATGCCACGGATGCAGCGGACTACCTGGTAGGCAAAGGTGTACCCTTCCGGGATGCCCATGGTATTATCGGCAGCCTTGTCCTTTACTGCATCGGGAAAAACACAAGCATTGACGCCTTAAGCCTGGAAGAACTCAAAACAATCAGTCCTGTTTTTGAAGAGGACATCTATGAGGCGGTTTCCCTGAAAACCTGCGTGGAAAAACGGCTGACCCTGGGAGCTCCGGGGATGGATGCCATGAAGGAAGTTATCGCGATTAATAAGGAATATCTGAAGGAAGAATGGGAGCTTCAGCCCGGCATTTTAAAACAGCCGCTGGAGAAACAGGTTCTGTAATTATCTTTATTTAGAATATATATTTAAGAAAGATGAGGAGAGAAAAGATGAGCGAGAAACTGAAAGTAGGTATCTTAGGCGGAACCGGTATGGTAGGGCAGCGTTTTATTTCCCTGCTGGAAAACCATCCCTGGTTTGAGGTGACCACAATTGCGGCAAGCCCCAGATCGGCGGGTAAAACCTATGAGGAGGCTGTGGGTGACAGGTGGAAGATGACTACCCCCATGCCGGAAGCAGTGAAAAAAATAGCGGTAATGAATGTCAACGAAGTGGAAAAGGTTGCCGCTGAGGTGGATTTTGTTTTCAGTGCGGTTGATATGACCAAAGAAGAAATCAAGAAAATAGAAGAAGAGTATGCAAAAACGGAAACTCCCGTGGTATCCAATAACAGCGCTCATCGCTGGACTCCCGACGTTCCCATGGTGGTGCCGGAAATCAATCCGGAGCACATGAAGGTTATTGAATTCCAGAAAAAACGTCTTGGAACCACAAGAGGCTTTGTGGCCGTTAAGCCCAACTGTTCCATTCAAAGCTATGCGCCCGTGCTCACCGCCTGGAAGGAGTTCGAGCCTGTGGAGGTTGTTGCAACCACATATCAGGCAATTTCCGGAGCGGGTAAAACCTTCAAGGACTGGCCTGAAATGGTGGGAAATATCATCCCGTATATCGGCGGTGAAGAAGAAAAGAGTGAAAAAGAGCCTCTTCGTATCTGGGGTAAGATCGAAGACGGCGTGATTGTCCCTGCGACCTCTCCTGTAATCACCTGCCAGTGTATTCGTGTGCCTGTTCTGAACGGACATACCGCAGCTGTATTTGTAAAATTCAACAAAAAGCCTACGAAGGAACAGTTAATCGAAAAGCTGGTGAATTTCAAAGGCGTGCCTCAGGAACTGGAGCTTCCCAGCGCTCCGAAGCAGTTCATTCAGTATCTTGAGGAAGATAACCGTCCTCAGGTAACTATGGATGTGGATTATGAAAACGGCATGGGAGTTTCCGTCGGCCGTCTGAGAGAAGATACGGTATATGACTGGAAATTTATCGGACTTTCCCATAATACGGTACGCGGCGCAGCAGGCGGAGCCGTTTTATGTGCAGAACTGCTGAAAGCACAGGGCTATATTACAAAGAAATAAGTCCTGGTAAAAGAGGTATAATTTGGGCAAGGATTTATTTATAGCGGAAAAACCTAGTGTTGCCCGCGAGTTTGCAAAAGCATTAAAATATAATATGAGCAATCGGGATGGATATATGGAATCGGAACAGGCTATCGTCACTTGGTGCGTAGGCCATCTGGTTACCATGAGCTATCCCGATGCTTATGATCCGGAATTGAAAAGATGGACGCTGAAAACGCTGCCCTTTATTCCGAATGAATATAAATATGAAGTAATTCCCGCAGTGAAGAAGCAGTTTGATATTGTGAGCGGCCTTCTGAACAGGGAAGACGTAGCCAGAATTTATGTCTGCACCGACTCCGGGCGCGAAGGCGAATATATTTACCGTCTGGTGGAACAGCAGGCGGGTATCGATGAAAATTCAGGAAAAGAAAGACGGCGGGTCTGGATCGATTCCCAGACGGAAGAAGAGATTCTAAGAGGGATCAAGGAGGCAAAGGAGTTATCCGCATATGATAACCTTTGCGATGCGGCTTACCTGAGAGCGAAGGAAGATTACCTGATGGGAATTAATTTCTCCCGTGTCCTGACGCTGAAATACGGATATCCTGTGAAAAATTATCTGAAACAGGATAAAGCCGTGATTTCGGTAGGGCGGGTAATGACCTGTGTCCTCGGAATGGTGGTGAACAGGGAGCGGGAAATCAGGCAGTTTGTCAAGACTCCCTTTTATCGTGTGACAGGCCGGTTCGCCCTCGCTTCTTCCGGGGAGGAGACGAACGGAGGGCGCAGCTTTGAAGGCGAGTGGAGAGCCGTGGAAGGCTCCGCCTGGTTCCAGTCTCCTGCTTTATATAAAGAGAATGGGTTTAAGAAGAAAGAGGATGCGCAGAAGCTGATATCCTTTTTGGAAGAAGAACCCCAAAAAGCGCCGGTCATTGAGAAAATTGAGAAAAAGAAGGAGCAGAAGAATCCGCCCCTGTTATATAATCTTGCGGAGCTTCAGAATGACTGTTCCAAATATTTTAAAATAAGTCCGGATGAAACCCTGCGCATTGTGCAGGAGCTTTATGAAAAGAAGCTGACAACATACCCCAGAACGGACGCCCGTGTACTTTCCAGCGCTGTGGCAAAGGAAATCAACAAGAATATCGGCGGGCTGCGTAATTACCAGCCGGCTGCGGCTTTTGCCGCGCAGGTGCTGGAACAGAAAAGCTGGCAGGGAATTGCCAAAACCAGATATGTCAATGACAAGCAGATAACGGACCATTATGCCATAATACCTACAGGCCAGGGTCTGGGAGCCCTTTCCTCCGTTTCCGCAACGGCGGCTAAGGTATATGAAATCATTGTCAGACGTTTCCTGAGTATTTTTTATCCCCCGGCGGTTTATCAGAAGATATCCCTGGTTATCAGTATTAAGGGAGAACGTTTTTTCGCCAGCTTTAAGGTACTCATGGATGAGGGCTATCTGAAGGTAACCCAGTTTTCTTTTGCTAAGAAAAAAGAGGAGACTCCCAGGCCTGAAGAAGGAAAAAAGGAAGGGCAGGAGAACGACGGCCAGGAAGAAGATATCAAATGTGATGCAGACTTCCTGAAAGTGCTGCAGAGCCTGAAAAAGGGAGAAGAGCTTTCCTGCCAGGGACTGGAAATCAAAGAAGGCGAGACTTCACCTCCCAAACGCTATAATTCCGGAACAATCATCCTTACTATGGAGAATGCAGGACAGTTTGTAGAGGATGAGGAACTCCGTGCCCAGATAAAGGGCAGCGGCATCGGAACAAGCGCCACGAGGGCCGAGATTCTGAAAAAGCTGGTTTCTATTGATTATCTGGCGCTGAATAAGAAGACACAGATCATCACACCCACACAGATGGGGGAAATGATTTACGATGTGGTATCCGATTCCATAAAACCGCTGCTGAATCCGGCGCTGACGGCCAGCTGGGAAAAAGGGCTGACGATGGTGGCGGAAGGCACGATCACATCGGATGAATATATGAAAAAGCTCACTGATTTTGTGGGAAGAAGGACGAATATCGTAAAACAGCTGAATAATCAGCAGATTCTATTCCGGCAGTTCGATGAGAATGCAAAATATTATGCGAAACAGCCTGCCAGGACTGCAGCGCGTAAGGAGGATCCCAAAAAGGAACCGGAAGCCCGTAAGGCATAAGCGAAGGGTGGAAGAGGCAGTCCGGCCGGAAGGAAAACAGCAGTTGGCAAGTGTGGTAGTACACAGATAGGAGCAGACATGGAACAATGTAAAATCATTAATCTGTATGACCTGAATGAAACGATTGCGGCACCTGTATTTGAAGGCTTTACCTATCCATGGGAAGTCCTTCCTGAAATCAAGTCCTTTATTCCGGAGTTAGGCAAAACGCTGCCGGCAGACAGGTTTGACAAAGTGGGAGAGAATGTATGGATTGCCAAATCCGCAAAGGTGGCGCCGAGCGCGTATATTAACGGCCCCGCCATAATAGATGAGGAGGCGGAAATCCGTCACTGCGCTTTTATCAGAGGAAGCGCGATCGTGGGAAAAGGCGCTGTAGTAGGGAATTCCACTGAACTTAAAAATGTGATTCTTTTCAATAAGGTGCAGGTTCCCCATTATAACTATGTAGGCGACAGTATTCTGGGTTACAAGTCACATATGGGAGCGGGTTCCATCACTTCTAATGTAAAAAGTGACAAAACGCTGGTAGTGGTAAGATGCAATGGCGAAGAATGCCATACAGGCCTGAAAAAATTCGGAGCCATGCTGGGTGACAACGTGGAAGTGGGCTGCAATTCCGTATTGAATCCGGGAACCGTTATAGGACGGGGAACCAATATCTATCCTACCTCTATGGTGAGGGGCTTTGTGCCTGCCGACAGCATTTATAAGACAAAAACAGAAATATCCGAAAAAAGCCATGACGAAGGAAAGACAGACTGACAGAGCGGATGAAAAAAGCGGAACCGGCTGGGTAAGACAGCCGGTTCCTTTTTTGGGTTCTTCTGCTGCGGCTGCTGCGCAGAATATACTGTGCGGAATATGGAAATTTATATTGACGAATATATATTTTTCGTGTATAGTAACTGTTAGACGCGTTAATGCTTGCACGCGCTAAAGCGTAAAACCGGAAAGAAAAGAGGAAAATGTTATGAAAAGGTTATTGGCAATAGCGACTGCCTTTACTATGACGGCAGTTATGCTGGCAGGCTGTGGAAGCAGCACAAATGACAGCACAAATACTTCTGCGGCATCAGAACCCGCAGCACAGGAATCAGTACAGCCTGAAGCGGCCGAGAGCAGCGTAGCTGAAACAGGCGAAGCCGCAGATGCCCAGACAGATGCGGATAAGGTATACCAGATTGGAATCTGCCAGCTTCTGCAGCATGATGCCCTGGATGCCGCCACATTAGGTTTTAAAGAAGCCTTAACAGACAAGCTTGGAGAAGATAAGGTAAAATTCGACGAGCAGAATGCATCCGGTGATTCCGCAACCTGTGCGACAATCATCAATCAGTTTGTATCTGCAGACGTGGATCTGATCCTGGCGAATGCCACAGCATCCTTACAGGCAGCAGCAGCCGGAACCGGAACCATTCCGATCCTGGGAACATCCATCACGGATTATGCGACCGCTCTGGAAATAGATGACTGGACAGGAACCACAGGTAAAAACATTTCCGGAACATCGGATCTTGCGCCTCTCAAGGAACAGGCCGCAATGCTTAATGAGCTTTTCCCGGATGCCAAGACAATAGGCCTGTTATATTGCTCCGCAGAAGCCAACTCCGTATACCAGGCAGACACGATTCAGGAATACCTGGAAGGCTACGGATATACCTGCAAGACATTCACTTTTGCAGACTCCAATGATATCGCTTCCGTAACGACCAATGCAACCGGTGAATGCGATGTAATCTATGTACCGACAGACAATACCGCAGCTTCCAACACGGAAGTAATCAATAATGTATGCCTTCCTGCTGGAGTTCCCGTTATTGCAGGCGAAGAAGGTATCTGCAAAGGCTGCGGCGTTGCAACCTTATCTATCAGCTATTATGATATCGGCTACAAGGCCGGAGAAATGGCAGTGGATATCCTGGTTAACGGAGCAGATATCACAACAATGCCTGTTGAGTTCGCTCCTAATGTAACCAAAGAATATAATGAGACTATTTGTAAAGAACTGAATATTACAGTGCCTGAAGACTATGTGGCCATTAAGGCGGAATAACCAGTATTTTACATAACATGCAAAGCGGACAGATGCCTGAACGGCACTCCACAAAAGCGGTTAAAAAGCCCTGCTTTTTACCGCTTTTTGTTGTACAATGCATTTTATAAAAAAAGAGATATCTTTTCAGAATAAATTCCTTTATAATAGATACCTGTGAGGCCTGTCAAGGGCTTAAATATTGAAGATACGGGGAGGTAAATGACGTGAACATTATGTCACTCTTAAATGCGCTGCCAGGCGCCTGCGCCCAGGGATTGATCTGGGGAATTATGGCAATAGGTGTATACATAACCTACAAAATACTGGATCTGGCAGACTTGACTGTAGATGGAACCATGGCTACCGGAGGGGCCGTATGTATTATGATGATACGTGCCGGCCATTCCCTGGGCATTTCTCTTATATGTGCGGTGCTGGCCGGTGCCCTGGCGGGATTGGTGACCGGTATTTTCCATACATCCATGGGCATTCCGGCCATACTCGCCGGAATACTGACCCAGCTTGGCTTATACTCGGTTAACTTAAGAATTCTCGGCAACAGCTCCAACCAGGCGGTAGGAGTGGATAAATACGACTTGCTGGTATCTCTGCGATACATAAAGGGCGTGCCCTTTTACCAGAATACCATTCTTATCTGTATTGTTATCCTTATTATATTGATTGCCTTGCTTTACTGGTTTTTCGGTACAGAGCTCGGCTGCTCCATCCGTGCTACCGGATCTAACCCGAATATGTCCAGGGCACAGGGCATTAATACCAATTTCTGCAAAATACTCGGTCTTATGCTTTCAAACGGAATCGTAGCTTTCGCCAGTGCACTGTATGCCCAGTATCAGGGCTTCGCAGATGTAAATATGGGACGGGGAGCTATCGTTATCGGCCTGGCTGCCGTAATTATCGGAGAGGTAATTTTCAGCCGCGTCCGTGGAAATTTTGCATTCAAGCTGTTTTCGGCGGCATTGGGAGCCATTATATATTATATTGTACTTCAGGTGGTGCTGTGGCTCGGTCTGAATTCCAACGATCTGAAGCTGTTCTCCGCCCTGGTAGTGGCCCTGTTCCTGGCTATCCCTTATTTAAAGGGAAAGTACTTCAATAAGCCGGCAAAAAAAGGAGGTGCTCCCCGTGCTTAGTATATCCGGAATAACAAAAACATTTAATGCTGGTACGATCAATGAAAAAACAGCGCTGAATGGTTTATCCCTCAAGCTGGAAGAGGGAGATTTCGTAACAGTTATCGGAGGAAACGGTGCCGGAAAATCCACCATGCTCAATGCAGTGGCCGGGGTTTTCTCCGTAGATGAAGGAAACATCACCATCGACGGAATCGATGTAACCAAGCTGCCTGAGTACAAACGCGCCAAATATCTGGGACGTGTTTTCCAGGATCCCATGACGGGTACGGCAGCCAATATGCAGATAGAAGAAAATCTGGCATTGGCATCAAGAAGGGGAAACCATCGTACCCTGCGTTCCGGAATTTCCCAGAAAGAACGTGCACAGTACCAGGAACAGCTTAAAATCCTGGAGCTTGGTCTTGAGTTCCGCATGACAAGCAAAGTAGGCCTTCTTTCCGGCGGACAGCGCCAGGCTCTGACACTCCTTATGGCAACCCTGAAAAAACCCCGCCTCCTTCTTCTGGATGAGCATACCGCGGCATTGGATCCCAAGACGGCCGCGAAGGTATTGGAAATCACGGAAAAAATAGTGGAAAGAGATCATTTGACGACACTGATGATCACACACAATATGAAGGATGCCATCGCCCATGGAAACCGCCTGATCATGATGCATGAAGGAAGGGTTATTTATGATGTGGCAGGGGAAGAAAAGAAAAATCTTCAGGTGTCCGACCTCCTCAAAAAATTCGAACAGGTCAGCGGAAGTGAATTTGCCAACGATAGGATGATGCTGAATTAGATACAGAGACAGCGGCCTTGCGGGCCGCTGTTTTGCATTCTTTCCGCTGCTTCGACAATACTTTGACAATTTTTTTCAAAAAGGCTGGATTTTTGACTTGAAATATGAGAAAATAATACGAGCGATTAGGGACAGGTACTTTTGCGGCCTTTTTGCCGTGTAAGTATTTTGTTATCAATAAGGTGCCTGCTATCAGGTACCACTGTTTGCTAATACAATCTACATATCGAAAGGAGTTTTCACATGATCTATTCAAAAGAAGTTGAAGAAATGTGTCCAGTAGCACAAGGCGTTGCTCACGGCTGTGCTCCGATCCCTGAAGAAGCAAAATGGGTAAAATCCAAAGAAGTTAAAGACATTTCAGGCCTTACACATGGTGTTGGCTGGTGTGCACCTCAGCAGGGTGCCTGCAAGCTTACCCTGAATGTTAAAGAGGGTATTATCCAGGAGGCACTGGTTGAGACAATCGGATGCTCCGGTATGACTCACTCCGCAGCTATGGCAGCAGAGATCCTTCCGGGAAGAACGGTTCTGGAAGCTTTAAATACAGATCTTGTATGTGATGCTATCAACACCGCTATGAGAGAACTGTTCTTACAGATCGCTTACGGAAGAACACAGAGTGCGTTCTCCGAAGACGGACTTCCCATTGGCGCAGGCCTGGAAGACCTTGGAAAAGGATTAAGAAGCCAGGTTGGTACTATGTATGGTACCCTGAAAAAAGGCCCTCGTTATCTGGAAATGGCAGAAGGCTATGTAACAGGCATCGCTCTTGATGCTGAAGATCAGATTATCGGCTACCAGTTCGTAAGCCTTGGAAAAATGACAGACTTTATCAAGAAGGGCGACGATCCCAACACAGCCTATGAAAAAGCAAAAGGTCAGTACGGCCGTGTTGCTGATGCTGTTAAGATCATTGATCCGAGAAAAGAATAAGAGGAGGTAGCGAAAAATGGCTTTATTTGAATCATATGAAAGACGTATTGATAAAATCAATGCCGTATTGAACAGCTACGGCATCGCTTCCCTTGAAGAAGCTGAGAAAATCACAAAAGATGCTGGACTTGATGTATATGATCAGGTTAAGAAAATCCAGCCTATCTGTTTTGAAAATGCTTGCTGGGCTTACATTGTAGGCGCTGCAATTGCAATCAAGAAAGGCTGCAGAAGAGCAGCTGATGCTGCAGCTGCAATCGGCGAAGGCCTTCAGTCCTTCTGTATCCCCGGTTCTGTTGCAGATACCCGTAAGGTAGGACTTGGACATGGTAACCTTGGAAAGATGCTTCTTGAAGAAGATACCGAATGCTTCTGCTTCCTTGCAGGACATGAGTCTTTTGCAGCTGCTGAAGGCGCTATCGGTATTGCAGAAAAAGCAAATAAGGTTCGTCAGAAACCCTTAAGAGTTATCCTGAACGGTCTTGGAAAAGATGCTGCTCAGATTATCTCCAGAATCAACGGATTTACTTTTGTAGAAACCGAATATGATCCTTATACCAATACAGTTAAGGAAGTATATCGCAAGTCTTATTCAGAAGGACTTCGTGCAAAAGTTAACTGCTACGGTGCAAACGATGTTTGTGAAGGTGTTGCTATCATGCATAAGGAAGGTGTAGATGTTTCCATTACCGGTAACTCCACCAATCCTACCAGATTCCAGCATCCCGTTGCAGGAACCTATAAGAAAGAATGTCTGGAGCAGGGTAAGAAATATTTCTCCGTTGCTTCCGGCGGTGGTACAGGCCGTACACTTCATCCCGATAACATGGCGGCAGGTCCTGCTTCCTATGGTATGACAGATACTATGGGCCGTATGCATTCCGATGCACAGTTCGCAGGTTCTTCTTCCGTTCCGGCTCATGTTGAAATGATGGGTCTGATTGGTGCTGGCAATAACCCGATGGTCGGCATGACTGTTGCTGTTGCTGTTAGTATCGAAGAAGCGGCTAAAGAAGGAAAGTTCTAAGGTAAGCTATATTTATAGAGTGATTTGTAGACCGCACTAACCTTTGATGGTTGGTGCGGTTTTTCAATTGTCCAAGAAACTTTTGGATATTAATGTTTCGAAGACAGAAAGGAGAATATTCGTCGGTGACGTTTTCTCTTCATGAAATAACCGCTTGACAAGTGTCCTGAATCAGACTATACTACAAAAAAGAATCCGAACTCGGACACTGCCTGTCAGGGAATTTTAATATGGAAAAGAGTTTGGTGCCGCCGCTGCATGAACATTAATGGCTCAGAGAAACAAGCGGTTGAAAAATTTTCATCACAGGAGTAACATTTCTGTCCTGCACTACTTGTAAAAAATATTACTTTTTTGATGGAGGAACTCTGAAAATGGCTGACAAAGAGAATAGTAAAAATCGAATTATAACCATCCCTAATCTACTTTCTTTTTTTCGTATTTGTTTGATCCCGCTCATTGTGTGGCTTTACTGTAAGAAACAGGCATATTTCTGGACGGGAGCAATTCTGATTTTATCAGGTCTGACTGACCTTGTAGATGGCTATATTGCAAGAACATTTAACGCAGTCAGTGATTTGGGGAAAATTCTGGATCCCGTGGCGGATAAGCTGACCCAGGCGGTCATGCTATTGTGTTTACTAACTCGGTTCCCTTTTATGCTATTCCCTCTTGTTCTTTTGATTTTGAAAGAACTGTTTATGGCCATTACCGGTCTATGGATAATCCGAAATCTGCAAGCCTTGAAAAGAGATAATGATATATGAAAACGAAAAAAATGCTCCGGTGCTCAGTCAACATAAGGTGCTGAAGGGGATTATCGGCGGCTTACAGTAACAGGCACATCATTGCTGCTGGTTTGCTATGATTTATATAAGACTAATACCTATTTTTGCAGAGAGGCGTTTGCACAATGTCAATTGATAAAATAAATTTGCTTGTTTCTTTTGATGAAAACTATATCCTTCCATTTTGGACAATGATAAAGTCTGTTTCTGTTAATAACCCCGGGGAATATTTTCGAGTATTTTTGCTGCACAGTGCTATCCCACAGGAAAAATTGGATTGGCTGATTGACGGATGCGTTGCTTTGGGAGTACGATTAACCCCACTGGAGGTAGACCGTAAACTTTTTCAGAAAGCACCTGTTTCAGAACGCTATCCCCAAGAGATGTATTACCGTTTACTAGCTCCGTATCTGTTGCCGGAGGAAGTGGGAAAAGTTATCTATCTTGATCCGGATATCTTGGTTATTAACCGCCTGCGTCCGTTGTGGACTTTGGATTTGAAAGACTGTGCCTTTGCCGCCGCATCCCATGTGGGGGTTACCAACATTATGAACGGGATCAACAGGGTACGACTGGACACCGAACATGATTATTATAATTCTGGCGTTATGGTGATAGACTTAAAAAAAGCCCTGCCATTGGTGAATCCGGAAGTCATTTTTGACAGTGTTCGGGTGCACGCGTCAGAACTATTACTCCCCGATCAGGACGTATTCAATTATCTGTATGGTGCGCAGACCATGCCGCTGGAGGATGAAATTTGGAATTATGATACAAGGTGCTTTTCGGACTATTTACTCCGAAGCAAAGGGATTTACTCGATGGGCTGGGTCATTCAAAACACAGTCATTCTCCATTTCTGCGGGAAAAAGAAACCTTGGACAGAGAACTATACAAGGCAATTTAATGCTTTGTATAAACATTACATGAGATTAGCAGCTTTGGAGGCAAATCCATATTGGAAATAGAATAAATTAATGTCAGGGAGTGAGCACGGGAGTTTTGTTCCGGAAGGGGATTTGAGCGAACAGTATAATGGGGTTATTCGTTCCGCATGGTATGCCAGAGTCAGACCATGGGTATGTCCAATTTCTTTATCAATGTTCCATAGAGAGGCCGATAAACCACATCCGGGGCTGTTCCCCGGATGTGGTTTATGCGTCCAGTGCCGTAGGCAAGGTTTTAAATCTCCTTAAGCGCTACAGGCGGCAGCGGAGTGTACCGTTCTCAAGTCTGTGTTCTCATCAGTCCGCGTTTTCAAACTGGCTCTTATGGAGCGCGGCGTAGAAACCGTTTTGTGACATTAGCTGGGTGTGGGAACCCCGCTCCACAATATCACCGTCGCGCACCACAAGGATCAAATCAGCATTTTGTATAGTAGACAGGCGGTGGGCGATTACAAAACTGGTTTTTCCCTTCATCAGCCGGGCCATGGCCTTTTGGATCTGTACTTCGGTACGGGTGTCAACACTGGAAGTGGCTTCGTCCAATACCAGAATGGCGGGGTCGGTCAGCATGGCTCTTGCGATGGTCAAAAGCTGTTTCTGTCCCTGAGAGACACCGGTGCTCTCACCGGAAAGTACGGTGTCATAACCATTCGCAAGAGTGCGTATGAAGTGATCGCATTGAGCGGATTTGGCGGCGGCCACAATTTCTTCCCGTGTGGCGTTCATTTTACCATAGGCGATATTTTCCGCGATTGTTCCCTCAAAAAGCCAGGCATCCTGAAGTACCATACCGATATGCCGGCGCATTTCTCCTCTAGGCATGTGAGTAATATCCTGATCATCAATTAAAATGGAACCGCTGTTCAGTTCATAGAACCGCATGAGCAAATTGACAAGCGTTGTCTTACCGCCGCCGGTAGGACCGACGATTGCCACCATTTCATTGGGTTTTACCTCCAGATTCAGGTTTTTGATGAGGGTACGTTCCGGAGTGTAGCCAAAGCACACATCACGGAATAAAACATGCCCCTTAGAAATAGCGTCGGCAGAACCGCTTTTGCAGGGAACTTCCTCTTCTGCGTCGAGTAGGGTGAACACTCTCTCGGCACCCGCGATCGCTGCCTGCATCGAGGTAATTACATAGGAAGCGCCGGTTACCGGCTCAGCAATTTGATTGACAAACTGTAAAAATGCCTGTACTGAGCCCAGGGAGATGACGCCTCCCAGAACCATACCGCCTCCGAACACAGCAGTTGCAATAAATCCAAGCTGCCCTAAGAAACGGATAGCAGGATAAATGGCGTAGTCAGCAAATTGTGCTTTACGCTGCGCTTTGTACTGCCATTCATTTAAGGCTTCCGCTTCTTTAAGCAAGGGTTCCTGTTGGTTAAACAGCTTAACAATCCGGTTACCGGTGTATATTTCTTCAATCTTGCCGGTCAGCGCACCCATGGAAGCCATATTTTCCCCATATGCTTTTTGGGCGAGACCGGAAACATAGACAGTGGCCACCATGCTCAGTGTAAGAGAAATCACTACCACCATAAAGAGCTTCGGACTTAACGCCAGCATAACGATTACAGTGAGAACGATTGTAAAAACAGAGGATATGAACTGCATAAGGCCTACCTGCATGACGTAAGACACTTTTTCTAAATCATTGGTAATCCGGCTCATAATGTCACCAGCCTTATGCGTATCAAAGTAACGCAAAGGCAGGCGGTTTAATTTGGCACTGACATCCTTACGGAGAGAGAGCACGAATTCTTCCCCGATACTGGCTGTAATATACTGTTGGATGTAGGTTAGAAGACTGCTTATCAAAAAGATAACGCTCATAATGAGCAAAGGCAAACCGAGGGCCTGCATAGCAGTTCGGAAAATCCCCACTGAACTGTCAAATATCCGGATCGCGGCTACCAGCCGGTCTATGCCAAGTCCCATTGCCAAGGGCATTGCGGTAAATGCGGCAGAACTGAGCAGTGTGGCTGCAGCGACGGCGAGCAGCTTCTTTTTCTGCTGTGCCATGCGATGAAAAAGCCGGCGAACGGTTTCTTTTGTATTATGGGGAATATCTTCGTTTTGAGTGGTGGTTTGGGTATTCTTTCTAATTTCTTTCATGATTTATGCCTCTCTTTCATTCATTTGACTTTCAGCAATGGCACGGTATACGCTGCAGTTTTTTAAAAGTATATCATGAGTGCCAATTCCCACCAGACATCCCTTATCCAATACCAAAATCTGATCAGCATCCAGAATGCTGCTGATACGCTGGGCAATCACGAGCTTTGCGGAAGTTTTTACATTTTGGCGAAGCGCCGTACGCAGAGCAGCATCGGTTTTTACATCCAGGGCGGAAAAACTATCGTCAAAGAGGAAAACATCTGCTTTTTTGACCAAAGCGCGGGCTATGGAAAGCCGCTGACGCTGACCGCCGGAGAAATTGGTTCCTCCCTGAGCAACTGGGGAGTTTAAGCCTTTGGGGAGTCCTTTGACGAAGTTTTCCGCCTGTGCTATGCGCAAAGCTGTCCAAAGATCTCTGTCCGCAGCCTGCTCGTTTCCCATCCTTAGGTTATCGGCGATGGTGCCGCTGAAAAGAAATGCCTTTTGGGGTACACATCCGATTCGATCACGCAGGGACTGCTGGGAAAGAGAGCGTATATCCGTACCGCCTAAGGTGATACTGCCCTGCTGGATATCATGGATACGCAGCAGCAAATCTGCGATCGTGCTCTTCCCGGAACCAGTACTGCCGATTACAGCAGTTGTCTGTCCCGGCATTATTTTAAAGGAAAGATCATGGATGACCGGTTCCTCTGCGCCCGGATAGGAAAACGATACATGGTTGAACGCAACTATTGCGTCTTCTTGCTGTTTTAATTTCTTTCCTGGTGCAATATCGTTGTCTTTAATAGCAGGTTCCATATCAAGAACCTCCTGCAGACGTCCCAGGCATGCAAGGGTTTTCGGCAGTGTAGTGAATGCGGATGCAGCCGAAATAAGATAGCCCATGGTCATGGTTGTATATTCAATCACGGCGGTAATCTGCCCTACCGCCATAGTACCCTTCAGGGAAAACGCACCGCCTAAACCGAGGATAACAAGCATCACAGCGCCCATTGCAAGCCAGATCATGGGAGTGGCTACAGCAAAGAGCCGATTTAAATGTATCATGTTTTCTGCATAGCTTTCATAGGCTTTGCCGGAACGATGTTCCTCATAGGCTTCGTTGCCAAATGCCCGAATGACCCGTACACCGGTAATGGATTCCCGCACTACTTTGTTAATGAGGTCAAGCCGTCTTTGAATGCTGCGGGAGAGTGCATTGGATTTTTTTAAAAGGACAACAGAGGCCAGCATCATAAGTACTATGGAGGCAAACTGAATCAGCGCAATCATCGGGCTGATCATGAATGTCATAATCATGGAGGCCACAAGAATAAGAGGGGCTGGAGCCACTATCTGCAGCATCATACCCAGAGTTTGCTGTAAATTTGTAATATCCGAGGTAGAGCGGGTAAGGAGAGATGAGACACCCAATTGGTCAAATTGATGAACGGAAAGCTCTTGTATTTTTTTGAAAAGTTTTGAACGCATTTCCCGTCCAAAAAGAGCGCCCAAATCGCTGGTGACCCAACTGCTGAAAACAGAAATCGCCGAACCTGCCAGGGCAACCAACAGCATTTGTAACCCAACACGGGTGATCACCTTCATATCACCCTGCAGGATTCCCTGATCAACTACATTGGCAATGAGCGTTGGAATAAGCAGTGTTCCGACCACAGAACACAGAAGCAGGAGTACAGACAGGAATAATTTTCCTTTGTGGCTTTTTAAAAAGATTTTAAAATATTTCATATAAAAGCTCCTTTATTTTTTTTCATAAATTGTTTTTGTTATGCAGAATGTGTTATGAGGGCTTTCTGGATATATTTATAATCCTATCCAGGATTGAAACAAGTATGATTTCGGACTTTATGAGATTATAGTACGAAATCATACTTGAGGCAATGATAAAATTCTAAATAATTTATAAACAGAATATTAAATCAAACAGGAAATAAAATTAAGTATTGACTTAGTACGGAATCGGACTTATGCTTTAAATGTGGGATGTATGAAATCGGACAGGAGGATAATTGTAATGGAATATTCGGAAAAGGATATGGTATTGAAATTCAATTCAGTTTATAGAGAGTTGAATGACCTTTATCATGATATAGCATTAAAACTAGGAATATCAGATAGTGCATTTACCATTTTTTACGCAATTTTCAGAACTGGAGATGGCTGTTTGCAACGGGATATCTGTAAGCAGACTTATACAAATAAGCAAACGATCAATTCAACCATTCAGAGGCTGAAAGATGATGGGTATCTTTATTTAATACAGGGGAAGGGGCGTGATAAGCATATTTATCTGACAGACCGTGGAAAGGAATTTATCAGGGATAAAATTGGTCCTATGATTACAGCAGAGGATGAGGCGTTTCTGATGCTTAGCATAGAAGAGCAAAAACAATTCTATTCTGTTTTTTCAAAATATGTTGAATCTTTCCGCAAAAAAGTAGAAGAATTGTCATGATGAAGGTTGGTTAAGATACTTGGTAATGTAGAGTAAGACATATGATAATATCAAGTCTAAAAAGGACTTATGGTGAAGGGAGGCGGAAATGAAAAATAGCGAAAAGGAACAATTCATGATACTAAAACGTATTGCAAAACAGAAGTATGAATTATACCATTTTATTTCTATACAGCTTAGTATTTCTGATACAGAGTTCTGTATATTATATTATTTTTGTTGCTCAGATAAACTTATTACACAAAATTATCTGTCTGAGTTGTTCCCTATTCCTGAGGAAACCATTCATTCCGCTATCGTCAGTCTTATAAAAAAGGGATATGTTTATCTGGAGGATAAAATGGCTGCATGCGAGGGAAAAGGGTTACGCTTAACGGAAGATGGAACAGCCTTTTGCCAAAATAAAATTGCGCCTGTTCTAATCGGAGAGAAAAACGCATTTTCACAGCTGACAGAAGAAGAACGTAATAACTTAATTTCCCTTTCCCAATTACATCATTTGTTTTTACTAAAAGAATTCAATGGTATTTTAGATAATATAAGGAGCGATGCAAATGAAAGAAAAATGGCTCATATGTCCATTCTGTCAGAGTAAGACGCGGTTGAAAATACTTGAAAATACAGTGCTTGAAAATTTTCCGCTGTTTTGTCCAAAATGCAGACATGAAGCTATCATTGATGTAAAACAGTTTACTATTTCCATTATTAAAGAGCCAGACGCAAAGACGCAGAGCCGATAACTCACAAAATTTGTGGTCTCGGTTCTTTTTTTATTAAAATATAAGTGATTAACAGGAGGGATACAGATGCCTTCAGAAAAATTTATGCGGTTGAAGTTTTATAAGAGAAATGCAATCTTGGAAGGAGCGTGCATGGAACTTGCAGATGAATCATGTGTTAATTTGCGGATCAGCAGACTGGTGATCAGGATGAATATTTCCAGATCAGCATTTTATTCGTACTTTCATAACAAACGCGATCTTCTGTGCTGCCTGCTATACTATCTGTATGATAATGTACTGGCTGATTTTTTGAATTGTCTCCAGGCGGAAGCGGGGGATTTTCAGGAGGCATGCATAAGGGCGGTCAATAAGATGAAAGAAAATGGGAAATGGGAACTATATGCCTCTTTATGCCGGCGGTTCACATATGAAAAGGAATATCATGAGATAGCTGTTTATACAGTAAAAAAATACTATGAATCAGGAAAAGTCAAAGAGTTCATCGAAGCATGCTATGAGAGGCTTGCTCCTGAGAAATATGGTTCCTTGGAACCGGATAAACTTGAATGTGGAATGATGTTTGTTTCGGATATTGTATTGTATGTGCTGTTGACATATGAGGCGGACAGTATGGATGGGGAATGGGAGGGTTTATTATACAGGCTGCGGACTATAGGACAGGGACTGCAGCACATTTCATCAGATCCCCCAAATTACAGTGTATATAAAAAATAAGAAAATAAGCGGAAAGGAAACCTGGCCGCTTGATGCTGTCAGCCTTGCTTGACGGTAAGCTATTCGGATTGCCGGCATTAACTTTTTTAGAACGATGAGACAGTACTTGATACATGGATGTGTGATGATATAAATATTTTAGGGACAGGAGAATATTAAAATGAGTAAAACGGCTTTGGTTCTAGCGGGCGGTGGCTCGAGAGGTTCCTATGAACTGGGGGTTTGGCAGGCACTTCGGGAGTTGGATATAGACATCCATATCGTGACCGGAACGTCCATCGGTGCAATCAATGGCGCCGTAATTGCACAAGGCGATTACGATGCTGCAATCTGGCTGTGGAATAATATTGGAAACAACAAGGTGATTGATACTCCTGTCGATGAGGATGTATCTCTGGAGCAGAAGATATGGGCTACCTACCAATGTTATCTGGTTAATTTCGTTAAAAATGGCGGGACCGAGGTGAATTCTTTAAAGGAAACTCTTGCCTTGTTTCTTGATGAGCAGAAGGTGAGGGCATCTTCTGTAGCCTATGGATTGGTTACGATTGAAATGGATTCCCAAATACCGCATGAACTGTTTATTGAAGATATACCAGAAGGGAAAATGCTCGATTATATTCTGGCAAGTGCCTCAATTTATCCGGCCTTCAAGCCTCATACCATTAATAACGTGCGTTATGTGGATGGTGCATACCATGATAATCTTCCTGTCAAAATGGCATTTGATAAGGGGGCAACAGACATTATTGCTGTGGATTTGGATGCGTTCGGAGTGGTAAATAAGGATATGCTTAAACATGCAGAACACGCTGTCTATATTAAGAGCTATTGGAATCTGGGTCCCACGCTGGTATTTGATCATGTCACCATACAGCGTAATATCCGGCTTGGATATTTGGATACACTGAAAGCTTATGGCGCATATGAAGGATATGCGTATACATTTCTGCCAGGTTTTTGTGAAAAAAATATCTCAAAGTTTTCGGATTGTCTGCCTTTAGAAGATTTTCTGTGCAGAAGCGGCGATGGTGTGTTTGATCAGTTGTTTCATAAAAGCCTGTATAAAATAATTGAGGAACGTTGTGGACAGAAAAATAATGATTATGCAGTTGTTCTGGCTTGTGCGGAATTGGCGGGTGAGATATTTGGATTGAATTGTACAGTCATTTATACTTATGAAGTGTGGCAGCAGCGGCTGCGTCAGAGTGTTGCCGAGACACCATTGCCAAACATCTCCAATTCCACTGAAGTTAATTTACTGGATTCGGTACTTGAAAGCGCCCAAACAATAGTCAACAGACGGTCACGCACAAAACTGGTTGCAGCTATGATTAAAGAGCTGATACAAACAGAATCAACAATATGGCCAGCCGCCAGTTTAATCGTATTACCTGAAACATTTTTAGCCGGACTTTTTCTGGCAGTTACAGGGGTGCTGTAAAAACCGGTGAAATTGTATACATTATAATTGAATAACCATATTATCACAGGTCTGTGTATAGAGATTTCTGAATATCCTATGCACAGACCTACGTTAATACGGACTTTTATTTCATATAGGTACATTTTTCATGACTCACTTTAAGTCGAAGTAAGCACCAGAGGCCAAGAACAGCCAGGGTTAAGATTATATAGATTGCGGTAAACTCAGCAGGAAGTTGGTGATCTGCAATCCGGTATGTTGTCCATACGATCCAATAGGAAAGCATGAGCAGTGGAAGGGAATTTTTTAACAGAGCCATTCTCGCTTCTATACGCCGTATTTTGTCCTGGCACAAAATTTTTCCATTCATCCGATGCCAATATTCCCCATTACCTTCCGAAGCTATTACTGTAAGACTTTCGAAATTGCTGCAGTCCATTTTCACACGCTTACATAACTTCAACAGTTCTTCTTTTTCTCTAATCTCTTCACTAAACTTCTTTTCCTGTAAATCTATCACATTATGGAGTGTTGTCTCCCCCTTTTGTAGCGCTTGTATCTGGAAAACCGGAACCTCAAGCAGGCGCAGAAGCTTAATCCTTTCCAGTGTTTCAATATTTTGCTGATCGTACTCCCGGTAGTTGTTCTGTCCATTTCGCTTCGGCTGCAGAAGTCCTTCCTGTTCATAGTAACGAATATTTGCCTTTTTTAATCCTGTCATTCTTTCCGCTTCTTTTATGTTCATGTCTTGAACCTCCTTACTTCATAATATAATTATGGAAACATATTCACAAAATCTTTGGTGTAAGTATCTCCTGCCTCTATTTTGCACCTTCAAGCAACTGGAATGTCAAGGAGTTATTGTTTTTGCATTCATTTTTTATTCGCAGGCGGAATTAAAAGACTATGATAACAATCAATTATCTATACCAACTAAAATAAGGAAACAGGAAAAAGTAATATATTATAATTCCAAATGTACATGAATCCTGATACTATAAATGACGAGAGCCTCCGTATAAAATTCTCGTGCCACAGGCCCCGCAGGCAATACATTTTTTCAGGAGTATGATACCGGAAGAAAAAGAAACAAATATCGTAAATACTTTGCGAGTATGATATACTGTCTAAAAAGAAGTGGCCCTGCCATATTAACGGACAGGCGGAGGGGGAAGGCCATGGAACAGTTTTATCATGAATCGTTCCGGACAACAAAACAGTTTCCTATGCAGCTTCGTCTGCATCAGGGCGTTATTAATTATGCGGTTCTGGAACACTGGCACAGGAGTATGGAAATTGACTATCTGATTGACTGTGAGGTGCAGTTGATGGTTAGCGGGAAAAAAACGCTGGTGCAGTCGGAGGAAATCATCCTGATAAACAGCGGAGATATTCATGCCCTGTGGCCGGAAAGAAAAATCGGCCGTACGCAGGATGAGCTGTTTGGCGCGTCCATTTTTATATCATATGAGTTTCTGAAGGAAATCTGTCCGCAGTTTGATGAGGTCTGTTTTGTGCTGGAAGGAAATGAGGAAAAGAAGGAAGAACTGAAGCATGTTTTCGATGAAATGATCGGGATTTACAGAAAGGAACAGGAGGAGTTCACCTATCTGAAAATGATGGGGCTGCTCTACCGGATGCTGTACCTTCTTTTTACATATTTCAAACAGGTGAAGAATCAGGCAATCATAAAAAGCCAGAAATATATGGAACGAATACAGAAGGTTATGAATTATGTGGAAGAGCATTATCAGGAACCGGTGACACTTTGCCAGGTTGCCGCTCATTTCAATCTTTCCATGGAATATCTTGCCCGGGATTTTAAGAAGCACACGGGGAGTACATTCCGGGAATATTTGGATAAGGTGCGGTTAAACCATGCATTTGAGCTGCTTTACGGCACAGATTATTCCATGCTGGAGGTTGCAATGATGAGCGGATTTGCGGATGTCCGTTCTTTTATAAAGAGTTTTAAGAAGGAACACGGCATGACGCCGTATCAGTTTAAAAAGAGAAATAAAACGGGGACAAGTGACAGGAATGGGGTGTCTTTTGCAGATTATCCCCACATTATCCTGCAGGATGCACAAAAAAAGAAGGATATATAAAGATAGCCGGGCGAAATGACGAGAAATATGTTGTTTCGCCTGTTTTTATTAAAAATATCAACTTATATATGTCAATAGATGCTATTAATTCGGCTAATTTTTGTAAAGAGAATGCATCTGTGAACGGATACAATGATTTAATCAGATACAGGCCTGTCTGAAGCGAAAAAAGGAGAGGGGATAATAGAAAAAGAGGACTAAGAAAATAATGGGTGGGATCCATTCAAAAAGAAAACAGGAGGATAGGTAAGATGAAGAAAAATAGATGGACAGCGATATTGATGGCGGTTATTTTATGCTTTGGCCTGGCGTTTGCGGGCAATGGAAGGTTGGAGAATGTACAGGCTGAAGAGAGTAAAACGGTTACTTTGTATCTGACCAGACATGGAAAAACCATGCTGAATAATACAGGTCGTATGCAGGGCTGGTGTGATTCGCCTCTGACACAGGACGGCGCCGCGGTGGCGGAGAAACTTGGACAGGGCCTGAAAAAGGCAGGGATCTTTTTTGATGCGGCTTATTCCAGCGACAGCGGCAGGGCGATAGAAACTGCGGATCTTGTGCTCAGGAATTGCGGTCAGGAGGCACTTACGCTGAAAAAAGAACCAATGATCCGTGAAGTGTGCTTTGGTATTTATGAAGGGGCAACCCCTCCGGAAGCATATGGAGCCGCTTCGGAAGCACTTGGGTTTTCAAGTGTGGAGGATATGATGGGAGCCGTTTTTGGCGGAAAAATATCCATATACGATGCGGTGACGGCGATGGCAAATACGGATGAAACAGGATCGGCGGAAACATGGGGAGAAGCACAGCAGCGAGTGGTGGAAGGCATCGTGAAAATCGCGGAGGAAGCGAGATTAAACGGACAGAAAAATGTTCTTGTGGTTTCACACGGAATGGCAATATCCGCATTTTTATCAGCGGTTAATCCGGAAATCGTAGTAGGAGAGCTTGGAAACGCGTCCATTACCAAGATTGTTTATGATGGAAAGACATTTACTGTGGAAAGTGTAAATGACATGAGCTATGTAAAGGACACGGAATGAACTGATCGGCAAAAAGGTAAAGAGCGGGGACAGGACAGTCAGCTATTTGCCGGGCAGGGATAATTGTGGTGGAACGGGTTGAAGCGGAACGGGTGAAAAAAGTATATTGCGGTCCGGCCGGAGTATGGTATAATCAGCTCATGCCATTAAATGGCTTACAAAGCTGATTTCTGCATGGAAGTACGTGGTCATTAGCTTACTATAATACTATACGAGGTAACCGGAGATATGATTTACACCAGAAAGGAACTTCAGAACCAATTGAAAGGAATGTCCCTGCGTCCTACTGACAGCATTCTCATACATTCATCAATGAAAGCTATGGGAAATATAGAGGGAGGGGCGGATACCGTACTGGATGCTCTGATGGATTATTTTTCACAGGGGCTTCTTCTGCTTCCCACGCATACATGGGCGCAGATGGGAGAGGAGTACCGTGTTTTTGATCCTGTGAAGGAAGATGCCTGTGTGGGGATTCTTCCGAATCTTTTCCGGAAGAGGCCCGGCGTATGCCGTTCCCTTCATCCCACCCACAGCATGGCGGCTTATGGCGCCGGGGCGGAAGAATACATAGCCGGAGAAGAGGAGAACAATACACCGTGCACTCCCGGCGGATGCTATGACCGTCTGAAGGATATAAACGGCAGAATTCTTTTGGTGGGGGTTACCCATGCGCGTAATACGTTTATTCACGGTGTGGAAGAGGTGCTGAACATTCCCAACCGTTTGACGGAAAAACCTGTGGAATTCTATACGGTAATGCCGGACGGAAGCCGGAAGAAGATTTTTATGAGAAGACATTATAATGCAGTTCAGCCTTATATTTCAGAGGATTTCGTAAAGCTTACGCAGGCCTTTTATGATACGGGAGCGGCCAGACAGGTTCTGTTTGGCAATGCAGAATGTATATTGTGCGATGCGAGGGGTATCTTCGAGGTTACCAGACATATTCTTGCACCTGATCCGGAATGTATTATCACAAGCCCTGAAATCCCGGCATCCAGATGGAGTGATTTTACCGGCGGGCCTTATTTTCATGTGTGACAGGCCACTATAGAATGTTAAAAATGCCGTAAGGTCATGAAATCTGATGACCCTACGGCATTCTTTTTATTTTCTCTTATTTAGCTGCTGTTACAGAGATAATATGGGGATTAACACCCTCATACCAGTACAGATAGCCTTCCATATCGATAACATCGCCGATCTGCAGGTTCTTGACAGCTGCGTATACATCGGTGGTATTGTCGCAAAGATAAGACTCTACAACGAAGGAATAGGTCTCGCCATTCAGGGAAACGCTGAAGTACAGGTCGTCGCCGTCCGTACCGGAGCCATCCCAGTTGTACAGGTAAGCAACGTCATTTCCGCTTTCATCCTGGCCGGCGGCTTCAACAGTCATGCCTTTGAAGGCAACATACTGATTCTGGTAGTCGATCAGTTCATCGGTTCCGAGCATTGCGGTAACATCCTTGACGGGAGCGAGGTAGGTATCACCTTCCACGATTTCAAAGGCAGCATCAGTGATTTCCACTTCACCGGACCATTCAGACTTATATCCGGTAACTTTGATTTTGGTTCCGGGCACCAGTTTTTCATAATCCTCTTCTGAACAGGCCATATTGTACACGAAGTAAGCGCCATCCTGATCCTGGGTATACACGGTGGCTTTGTCTTCCCACCAGGACTGCTTTGCCTGTACATAGGTTTCTACAACAACTTCGGAATCCAACTCTGCAGCCATGTATTCCTCATAATTCAATACGCCTTCGGACTTGGAAGCTTCTTCTGCAGCAGTGGAAGTCTCTTCGGCAGCCTCTGTTGTGGTTTCTTCTGCGGCTTCGCTGGAAGCTTCGGAAACAGCTTCAACAGAACTTTCTGCTGCGGGAGCATTCTCAGTCTTGGCGCAGCCGGTCATTCCGAGCGCAAGAGTGAGTGCCAGGGATAAAACGATTGCTTTTTTCATAACATTCTCCTTTTTACTGATAAGCATATGTGTCGGTAAATGCCGGACTGCTCTGTAAGGCAGGATGCCTGTACAAAGAATACGGCCGTCCGCTGTTTCCCAAACGGACAAAGCCATTATATACCTGAAAATACCAGGAATCAACATTTTTATTAAGTTTTACCTAATTTTTTCATTGCCTGCCGGATAATGTAGGCAAGAATCAATACCCATGCGCCTGCGAGACAGGACAGCAGGGCGATGGCTGTAGGCGGCAGCGGGCCGAGATCGGCTTTGCCTGCAGAGGCGGGGCTGCTTTCATTTAAGTGGTAGAGGGATGCCACATCATCATAAAGGTCGTCGATAAAAGCCGCGTTGACCTCTTTTTTGCGGCGGACGGCCTTGGTGACCTCTTCCACAAGCTGGCCGGATGCGCTGCGCAGGGAGGCGGAACCGTTGAATACAGGTGTGACAAAGGTATCGTCCACATGATCCAGCAGGAGGCGGGAAGCCTTGATCTTCACGTCATAGTGCAGGGCATTGTCTTCACCGCACCGGGAGAGGTAATCCTGGTAAGCCGGGGAATCCTGCGCCTTGCTTGTCACGGGAACATAGCCTTCCGTTTCGGAATAAGCGATCTGTACTTCATTGGTGAGCAGGTACTGGGTAAAGAGCCAGGAAGCCAGGACCTCCTGGGGATCCTTCTTATTAAATACACAGACGGAGGGCCCCTGGGAGATCATCCGGGGATGTTCCGGATCAAACTGGGGTATCATCATGACTTCGGTCTCAAAATCCACAAAAGCCTCTTCGCTGATATCGGAAAGGGGCGCATTTGTTCCCATCCAGGTAGCACCGGCTGTGGAATCAATGGCAAAAATACACTGGCCGGCATTCAGGAAGTTGGCAGGATAACTGGATATTTTGAAGGTGGAGAAGGCCCCGCTTTTGGCATGCTCCGCGATGGTGTACAGAAGCTGTGTGGTAGTATCGTTGAAAAGCTGGATTTCCCCGTTTGCCGATGCGTAGCCGGCATCCTTTTGCTTAAGCATCTGAATCATCATGTTGTCCGTTGATTTGTAAATAAATGGTATCATGACAGACTGTCCGTTAATGAGATAATTGCCGTCTGCATCCTTCGCTGTGGCCGCTTCGGAAACCTCCCATATAAAGTCCCAGGTCAGCGTATCCGGAAGGGTATATCCCAGTTTTTCCACATAGGTTTTATTAATATAGCAGCTTTCCGTGGAACGCATGAAGGGCAGGGCGTAAATCTGTCCGTTTAAGGAGCATTCCTCCAAAAACTGTTCAATGATTTCATCCTGCCGGGGAGAGTCGAAGAGAAGCTCGCTGCCGCCCAGGCCATATCTGGGATCGGCAATCAGTTCATCAAGGGGAACCACCGTACTGTTTCCTGTCAGATAGGTGGCGATATGGTCGGGGTAGGTGATGCATACGTTGGGCGTGGTATCCGTGGCAATATTGGTGATAACATCATTATAAATTTTTCCGTAATCCGTATACAGACGGAGATTAACAGTGATGTTCGGATACAGCGTCTGAAAATCTGTAATTGCCTTTTTATAAATATCCGTCTGCGTCTTGTTCGTATCATTTTTTGCCCAAAAAGTGATCTCGTACTGCCTGGAGGTATCGAGCTGTTCGGGGATGGAAAAGGATTTTTGGCCTCCTTTGCCGTGGCAGCCGGTAAGCGTCGACAGGGCAAGCAGGAGAAAAAGAAGGGTTATGCCTGTCTTTCTGTGCATTATACTCATCCCTTTGTACCTCCTCTGGACACGCCTTCCATGATTTTTTTGCGGAATACCAGGAATAAGAGGATCAGCGGAACGGAGATCACCACTACGGCGGCCATCATGGCCGGAATGTTCTCGCGTCCGAAGCCGTTTTCACGGATTTCCTGGATCCCATTGGATACCAGATAGAAGCTTGGATCATCGGTAACCAGTCTGGGCCACACATAGGAATTCCAGCATTCGATCATCTTCAGGATGGTGATGGTAACGAGAGTGGGCTTGCATATGGGTATCATGACCTTCCAGAGATATTTGAAATCGGAGGTGCCGTCCGCCTTGGCGGCACGGTAGAGCTCATCCGGCACCAGCTCGAAGTTCTCCTTCAGCAGGTAAATGTAGAATACGGAGGTGACGGAGGGCAGTATCAGGCCGAGAAAGGTATTTCGCATATCAAGGTTTGTAACCGTTGCATAGTTCGTGATGATGACAAGCTCATTGGGAATCATCATCAGGGAAAGAAGCAGGGTAAAGGCGATATTCTTTCCGCGGAACGAAAGTCTTGCAAACGCGTAGGCCGCCAGGGTAATCACAACAAGCATAATCGCTGTGGTTGCCAGGGTGAAAATCAGCGTATTCAGAAGATATCCGGCAAGCGGCACTGTGGTGAAGGCGTCGGCATAATTCTGCAGGGTGGGTGAGATCGGCCAAAATGCAGGAACACGCTCCGCATTATAGGAACCGTAACTTTTTACGGAGGTGAGCAGCATCCAGTAAAAGGGAAACAGAACCACAAGAGCCCAGAATATCAGAAGGATATAGACAAGCGTATGGGTGATTCGTCTATGTCGTTTTTCGGATTTTTCAATTTGACGGTAATCCATGGTTACTCCCATCTGCGCACTTTTTATGCGCGTACAAAAGCCTTTTAAATATAGTGGACATGTTTTCTGCTGATTAACAGGTTGATGCAGGTTATGGTGAGCACAATGGCAAACAGCAGGATAGCGGCCGCTGATGCGTAGGAGGGATAGCCGCCGCTGCTGCCGTAGAGCATATCATACACATAACCGACGATGGTATTCATGCCTGCGGCATTCAGATCCGTGCCGAACAGTGCGACGGCATCGCTGTAAGCCTTAAAGGCGCCGATGAAGCCTGTGATCACCAGATAGAAGAGCATGGGAGAGATCATCGGAAGAGTGATTCTTGTAAAAATCCGCAGCTTCGATGTCCCGTCCACCTGTGCTGCCCGGTAATAATTCTGATTTACGGAGGCCAGCGCGCTGGTGAGGATCAGGATTTTAAAGGGCATTACCACCCAGATGGTGTACAGGCACAGGACAGTCATTTTTGCCCAGTAGGGGCCGTCGATGAAATCACTGGTGATCACGCCGAACCAGTGGATAAGGAGATTCACAAGCCCGTCGGAGTAGGCGGTTTTCTTGAAAAGAACCATGAAAACAAGGCCTACTGCAAGGGTATTGGTCACATAAGGCAGGAAATAAATAGTCTGGAACAGGTCACGCAGCGGCTTGACGGAGCTTAACGCCACAGATATTAACAGGGCCAGGCCGGTGGAAACAGGAACCGTAATGAGCACCAACAGAAAGGTGTTCTTCACCGCCTGCAGAAAGTAGGGATCATGCAGTACGTAGGAATAGTTATAGCCGCCTGTGCCGAAGCTGGTCTGGGATGCAAAGTTGTAGCCTTCCTCAAAGGAATAAATAAATACGTCAATGAGGGGGTATATCATAAAGACACCCAGAAAGAGAAAAGCCGGAAGCAGATACAGCCAGGCTTTCCCGCCGCCGGAGAAAGAATTATCATTTTTCATATCAAGCCTCCCGGATGCGTTCACCATTATTCTTGTCAAAGAGAAATACCTTACCCGGTTTCAGTGCAAAGCGTACTGTTTCCGAAGCGGTATTTACTCCGTTATCTGAACCCGCAATGGCGCGTATGAGCGTATTCTCACAGTCAGGGTGGGTGGAAACGATGCTGATATCACGTCCCATCACCTCCACACCGTTTAAGGAACAGCTTAAAGGCCCGTCCTCCTGCAGAAGGAAGCCTTCGGGACGTACACCTGCCCATACCTCCTGATCGGGTATGCCGGAGACGGGAAGAACCGCCGCTTCACCGATAGTAAGCCTGCCGTTTTGTACCTTCCCATGGAATATGTTGATGGGAGGGGTCCCCAGGAATTTTGCCACAAAAAGATTTACCGGATCGTCATACACCTCCTGGGGCTTTCCTATCTGCTGGACAACCCCCTGCTTCATGACAACGATCTCGTCGGAAATACTCATGGCTTCCTCCTGATCGTGGGTGACGAAAACAGTGGTGATCTGCGTTGCTCTCTGAATCTTGCGGATCTCCTCCCGTGTCTGCAGCCTCAGCCGGGCATCCAGGTTGGAGAGAGGCTCGTCCAGCAGGAGTACATGCGGCATTTTTACCAGGGCACGGGCGATGGCGACGCGCTGCTGCTGTCCGCCTGACAGTTCACTGGGTTTTCTGTCCATCAAATCCTCGATCTGAACCAGACCGGCGGCCTGGGAAGCCCGCTCAAGCATTTCTGATTTGGAGAGCTTCTGCTCTCCTTTGAAATTTTCCAAAGGAAAAAGAATATTCTGTTTTACACTCAGATGGGGGTAGAGGGCATAATTCTGAAACACCATGCCGACCCCTCTGTGCTCCGGGGGAAGTTTTGTCACGTCCCTGTCACCGAAGAAGATCTGCCCTTCCGTGGGTTTTTCCAGGCCGCAGATTAAGTTGAGTGTGGTACTTTTGCCGCAGCCGGAGGGGCCGAGAAGGCCGATTAGCTTGCCGTCCGGGATCTCATAGGTGAAATGATCTACGGCGATCACGTCACCCTGGGCTTTTTTATTGCGGTTCGGGAATTTTTTTGTCAGGTTTTGTAATTGGATTTTCATACGTTTCCTCATTTCTGCATGATTTACCAAAATGTATTATAGCAGATTCTGCCAGGTTTATCACCGGATTTTTTCTAACTATATTATAGCTGACATATTTATCCTGTAAAGGATAATCGTAATTAATATGGAGGTAAGTAAGAGGAAAGGCGGAGTATTGCAGAAGATGGTATCCTCCGTTTTGTTTTCGGTATCATCGGTCTGTCCGACCGCCATAGTATACCTCCCTGTTTATTTCAGTATAAACTGAGACACGGTGTCAAAGTTAAGAAAAATAGTCATGCTGCGCAGAAAAATGGATATGAAATAATAGAGGGTGAATACAGTCCTGGACAAAAGCTGATAAAACCAATTGCAGTTTGGGTATATTTATTACTGGCGTTCTGTCTGAAAATCGTCTATAATCAGATAAATATATTAGCTGTAATTAACTTATCTGTATCTGTAAATTATTAGTACAAAAATAAGGAGAAACCTATATGAATATAATCAGGCCCCCCAGTTAACTTTCAGATAAAACAAGAAATCGAGGTCCTCCAAAACTAAATCATAGTTACTTGTAAACGTGATAAAAAATGGAGGATAAAAAGTATGAAAACATTTAATGTCAGGTTCTTATATGTAAGCAAGTTTATAAGCCAATGCCTGCCAATATATGCGTTCTACACGATTTTGTTTATTAACAGAGGAATGTCGGTTCCCGACATAGCTGTCTTAATGGCTCTCTGGAGTATATTTACCATTATATTTGAAGTGCCGTCAGGTGTTCTGGCAGACCGATGGAACAGAAGAAATATGCTTGCCATTGCAGCAGTTTTACAGGGCTTATGTTTCCTTATATGGTTCATTTCACATACATTTTTAATGTTTGTTTTAGGTTTTGTCTTTTGGGCTGTCGCAGGAGCATTTACTTCCGGGACAGAAGAGGGGTTAATCTATGATAACCTGAAGTGTGACGGACGTGAAAACAGTTTTGCCGAAGTATATGGAAAAGCCAGATTTTATGCAGATGCGGGGATAGCTGCCGGAATTGTAACGGCGGGCGTTATTGTCAGTTTTGTCAGCATTGAAATTATTGCGCTCATATCTGCGGCAGTATGTTTTGTCAATGTAATATTTATTCTGCAGTTAAGAGAGAAGAACTATTATTCAGAGCGGTTAAAGGAAGAATCAGTAGGATTTTTCGGGACATTTAAAGATGCTGCTGTTTTAATAAAGGGGAGCGGCGCTGCTCTGGTTTCCCTTTTGTTTTTGATACTCTTTGCCTGTCTTGGTGACTATCTGGATGAATATGATGCTCTCATTATTAATGACCTTCAGCTCAGCCATATCTGGGTCAGTGTTATTTTGACAATAAGGTTTATATTCGTTGCTTTAGGCGATATTCTGGCATCGGTCATACTAAAGAAGGTTTTTTCAGTCAGACAAATATTTCTTCTTTATGGAGCGGCATGCATTTTTCTTCTGATTTTCACTATATTGTGGAATCGATGTGGGTTCATAATCTTCGGCATGGCTTTAGCTGGAATGGTAATAGCCGAGATTTTGTCAGTAAATATTCTGCAGAATATAATTAAGGAAGAAGGCCGCGCTACAGTAATGTCGTTTTATGGTGTCGGACAGAATGTGGTGATGATCTGTTTCAGTCTGGTCTATGCATCGCTGGCCGGGATATTTACCCTGCAGCAGGTGTACTTTATAATATCGGTTTATGGAATTGCAGGAAGCCTTGTTTTTTGTCTGATTTCTGTAATAATGAAAAACAAAGATGAAAAGTATCCGAGATAATACTTTTTTTAAGTCGGGACGATAAAATGATAACGAATGAATATATTAATCGTGCAATAGACTATATTTTAAACCATATCGATGAAGAGATAACAGTGGAAGATATTTCAAATTATTGCTGCTTCTCCAGATATTATTTCTCCAGAATATTTAAGATGGAAACAGGCGAAAGTATTTATGAATTTATCAAACGGGTAAGGATGGAGCGAAGCGCATTCCGCCTGAAGGTTGAAAAAGACAGAAGCATTACGGATATCGGCAGTGCGTATGGCTACAGCTCGTCCAACTATAGTTCTGCGTTTAAGAAGCATCATAATATGCCGCCTTATAAATTCCGGCGCAGTATTGTGCACAAATCGATGATGAATCCGGTTTTCAGAAACACACAGACAGAGCTTTTGACATGGCAGGAATGCAGTGAAAAAATTTCTGTTGAAATGTTTGAGGACTGTACGGTTATCTTTGAAAGATATAAAGGAAGTTATGGCGATTTGTCCGTTCACTGGGGGGATTTTCTGGATAAATATAAGGAGTATATTACGGAACAGACAAGAATTCTGGAACGTTCCTATGACGATCCGGCAATTACACTCCCTGACAAATGTCTTTGCGATATCTGTATCGATGCTCCGACAGGATGCACCCTTGAAAATATCTGTACGATAAAGGGCGGCAGGTTTGCGGTTTATCATTTCAGCGGCCCTGTAGAGCATATATACAGCGCCTACCAGAATCTTTTCAGTGTCTGGCTTCCTCAGAGCAAATATAAGATTGACGACAGCTATGGCTTTGAAATCTATAAAAAAACGGACTGCGGTTCCATGCATATGGATATAGATATCTGCATCCCGGTCAAATAGAGCACAAAATCAGAAGTTTGAAAAAATGATCTCCGTTATTCTATAGAAAAACAAAGAATAAACGGAGGAAAACAAAATGAACCTGGAAAACATCCAAAGGAACAAAGTAAAAACAATTCTGCAGTTTTCAATCCCATCAATTATTGCAATGGTGCTGACATCGCTGATTACAATAGTTGATGGATTTTTTATCGGAAACTATGTGGGAAAAGAAGGGCTTGCGGCAGTGAATCTGGGGCTGCCGATCGTGTATTTATATCTGGCATTGGGACTTATGATTTCGGTGGGAGGAGTGGTAATTGCCGGAATGGCATTGGGGAGCGGTGATAACCGTACCTGCAACAGTGTGTTCAATCAGACGATGTTTACGGTAATCGTGTTAACGGTACTGCTCAGTATTGTTGTGTGGTTCTGTCTTAACCCCATGCTGCGGGTGCTGCATGCGGACGGAGATGTGGCAGTATTTTTTAAGGATTATTATGGCATTATGCTGGTACAGCTTCCTGTTATGGTAATTAATTCATCCTATGGGATGTTCATCCGCGGAGAAGGAAAGCCTCAATATTTTATGCAGGTCAATATTTTAAATGTGCTGCTCAATATTTTCCTTGATTATTTATTTGTACGCTGGTTCGGATGGGGAGTAAAAGGGATTGCGCTGGCTTCGTTATTGGCAGGTGCTGTCACTCTGGTGTGCATTCTTTACTTCTTTCTTAAAAAATCGAGTGTTTATAAGCTCGGACGGTTTGCATTTTCACGTATGGTATGTAAGGATACCTTATTAAACGGCAGTTCTGAATTTATAGGTGAAATATCATTGAGTATTTCAATGTTTGCATATAACTTTGTGATTTTAAGAAATATCGGAATAGAGGGTGTGACCGCCTTCACTATCGTAGGGTATATTGCTTTTATATTCAGTATGGTGACCATCGGTTTCGGGCAGGGAGCAAGTTCTCTTATCAGCTTTACTTATGGAGCAGGAGAACGGGGGCTCACAAAAGAACTGCGGAGGATAACCAATATAATGGTGCTGGCGGCAGGAGCGGCGGTTATGCTGTTTGTATTGGGCGGTTCCGAATGGTACGGCAGTCTGTTTGTGAAAAATGATACGGTTGTGCAGATGGTGCGTTCGGGAGCGGGTATTTATGCATTCTCCTTTTTATTTTCAGGAATAAATGTGATTAATTCCTTTTATTTCACTTCGATTGGCAGGGCCATGGAATCGGCCGTAATATCTTCATCACGGGGCCTGGTACTGTTATTGATATTTATTTTTATCCTGCCGCCGTTTCTTGGGATGACGGGGGTATGGCTGGTGGCTCCGTTAACGGAAGTACTGACATTATTTTTGGGCCTGTTTTTTATCAGGAAAGCCGATTCAGGGGCCTGAAGCTGCGGTTTGGTGTTCTGTTTTTTGATAGCTTCTGGAACAAAAGATTGACAAGATTCAGAGATGGTTTTATATTAAAAAAAGAAAAAGGAAGAAATCAACATTATTTTAATCGACCTCATGCCGATATATAGGAAGATAATTTTTTATAGAGGCAGGTAAAGATAATGAGTGTTTATATCAATCCGATTGCAAATGGAATTACGGTTTCTTTGATGATAATCTACCTGGCATTTATTCCGGTTCTGATTTATCAATATCGAAAAAATGGTACTTTTCTTGTACGGAAAAATATTGTACTGGCATCTTTTGCAGTATATATGATAACAGCATTTTTTATGACGCTGTTGCCCTTACCGTCAATTGAGGCTGTAAAAAATATGGCTCCCGTCAGGGCAAATTATCATCCGTTTCTGTTTGTTAAGACCTTCCTGAATGAATCCGGATTTATCTGGAATGAGATGGGGACATGGTTCAGAGCCTTCTGCAGTCCGAGTTTTTATACGGTTGCTTTCAATGTGCTTCTGACACTGCCCTTCGGGGTTTATTTAAGAAAATATTTTAATAAAGGCCTGTTTCAAACAGCGGTTTTAGGCTTTTTACTCAGCTTTTTTTATGAAGCGACACAATATACCGGGGTATGGTGGATTTATCCCCATGCTTTCAGGTATCCTGACGTGGATGATCTTATCGTCAATACGCTGGGTACCGTTGTTGGATTTTATGCCGCAGGGTTGCTGGACAAGCTGCTTCCGGATCCGATGAAAGATAAATCCTTAAAGACAGAATATGCCAGCTTGTTAAGGCGGCTGATTTCCCTGCTCATCGATTCCATATTTGTAAATATCGTGTATGAATTGCTGAGAGTTGTTGTTCTCCTGGCGGCAGGGAAGAAAGAAAATACAATTGATATTGTTTTATATCTCATTTCAGTGGTGATTATTTTTATTCTGATTCCCTGCATATCAAAGAAGAAGCGGACTTTTGGCATGACGATATTAAAACTGGCGTTAAGAGACGGAAAGGGAAATGTTCCGCGGCTGTCAGGGATGATTATGCATAACCTGTTTATTGCTTTCTGGCTTAATGTGGCCGTAAATATAATCGGTATGATTGATAATGCGTGGATTATCATATTTTTACAGTTAGCGGTACTGGGCTTCGCTGCGGCATTGTTGATCATAAGCATAAAAAATAAAAGGGTTACTTATTTTTGGGAGAAGTTCTTTGATACTTATATGAAAGCGGATATATAAAAATCTGACAGATACGGCCGTTCCCAATAGCGGAATGGATATTGACATACAGTGAACCGTGTACCGGGAACTCATTCACAGAATAGAAAAGGGAGGAACAAAAAATGGTAAATGTTAAAGGCAAATGGGCGTTAGTTACCGGGTCAAGCAGAGGGGTTGGCCGTCAGATAGCCTTGTTTATGGCAAAGGAAGGATGCAATTTGATACTGCACAGCCGTTCTCTTGCACATACCGGGAAGCTTCTTGAAGAAGTAACGGCAATGGGGGTAGAGGCTTATGCTGTAGAGGCGGAGCTGTCTGATCCCGCGGCGGTAAACCGTATGCTGGATGAAATAGAAGAAAAGGGGACGCCGGTTGATATCGTATTTAATGATGCGGGAGTACAAATTGCATATCGTGACAATTACTGGGAGACACCGGTTGAAGATTTTACCCAGAGCTTTATGATCAATACAATTGCTCCGGCTATTATCTGTTACCGGTTGATTCCTAAAATGATCGAACGCGGTTTCGGACGGGTGATCAATACCACCAGCGGTATCCGGAATGAACCCCAGCAGGCAGGCTATTCGGCAAGCAAAGCGGCGCTCGATAAGTTTACGACGGATCTCGCGTCGGCGCTGCCCGAGGCGGATGTAATGATGAATCTGACGGATCCGGGCTGGCTGCGCACTGATTTGGGTGGGCCGAATGCACCGGGAGCTGTGGAGAGCTGTGTTCCGGGCATTGTTGTCGGCGCATTTCTGGATGACGGCAAGAGCGGACGGCTCCTGCCCGCGCAGGCATTTACGGGTATGACGCTGGAAGATGCCGTTAAGAAGGCACGTGAGATGTGAAAATGTCTTTTTTCTTAAGATAGGTAAGGGCCTGTGCGACAAGCACAGGTCCTTTTTTCAGAGCAGTATACTTTTCCGCAATAAAAACAAGGATTTTCTTTTGCCAGGTCTTAAGTATGTTTTCAGTTAATATACTATAAAAATGAAATAATGGAGAAATCTGTGCATGAACAAAATCCTGGATGAAAATTATCTTGATTTAATAATTGATAACACGTTGTTGGGAGAACAGGTACAGGAAAGTGATATTACCAGGCTCAATAATATGTATTCAATCCTTCATGTATTAAGGGAAGATCCCACGCCTTGTGAGCTTGGTCAGCTTTATGAATATTATAGCTTTCCAAGCCTGTATACGCCGATGGCTCAGGCAGGGATAGATGATGCAGGCGTGAGCAGTGTCCAGAATAACCCTTATTTGGCGCTCTACGGACAAGGGATACTGGTCGGGGTAATAGATACCGGAATTGACTACCGGCATCCGGCTTTTTTGGATAAGGATGGAAATACCCGTATTGTCAGTATTTGGGATCAGTCCATACAGGACGGAACGCCTCCGGCCGGATTTCAATACGGTACAGAATATGGAAAAGACATTATCAACAGGGCGCTCCGGGCTGAAAATCCGTTGGACATCGTACCGACTGCAGATACAAACGGACATGGAACAGCTATTGCCAGTATTATAGCAGGAAGCCTGAATGAAGATAATGGGGTCAGAGGCATCGTTACACAGGCGGAACTGGTAGTGGTAAAACTGAAAAAGCCAAAAAAGAATCTGCTCCAAATATCTTTTGTGCCGGAGGATGCGGAGTGCTACCAGGAAACAGATATTATGCTGGCATTGAAATATCTGGAGGGGGTATCCCGAAGTCTCAGGCGCCCTATGGCCATTTGTTTCGCACTCGGAAGCAGTCAGGGTAGCCATAGTGAATTCAGTACCTTAAACGACTATATGGACAGAATCGTATTACTGCCTCAGATAGATATTGCTGTTGCGGCGGGAGCACAAAAGAACAGCGGGGGCCTTTTTTGGGGGGCGGGGAAAGCCGCTCCATACAGCCACAGCTTTGAGCTGAAGGTCGGAGAGAATGAAAAGCTGTTTGCAATGGAGATATGGTCTGGGCTGCCGGCCAGGCTGTCCATTAAGATCATGTGCCCTACCGGTGAATATACAAGAGTCATTTATCCGCAGCTGGAAAGCTGTAATGCTTTTAATTTTATTTTCGAAGAAAGCAAGATCTGGGTAAACAATATTACATTGGAAAAAGAAAATGGAGAGCAGCTGATTTTAATCAGATTCGAAGACCCTCATGAAGGAATCTGGACGTTTGATTTGGAAAATCTGGAAGAGGAAGCGTATACTTTTCATGCATGGCTTCCGTCAGGAGATCTGATAACGGATGAAACTTATTTTTTGAAACCGTCGCCCTATACTACAGTCACCATGCCGGGAACGGCCAATAATTTGCTGACGGTGACCGCATATGATCCTCAGACAAAGAGTATGCTTGCCCAGTCCGGCTGGGGGTATACAAGAGACTGGAGAGTTATCCCGGATGTGACGGCGCCGGGAAATATGATTGCATGTGCCATGCCCAATGGCCTTTACGGTAATCTGACAGGAACCGGAGCGGCAACAGCATTTACGACCGGAGTAATAGCCATGCTGTTTGAATGGGCGGTGGTGAGAGGAAACTATACTTCAGTAACCGGAAGCGATGTAAACCAGCTGATTATTCGTGGGGCGGACAGAAGCAACGCAAGCTATGTTTTTCCCAATCCCAATTGGGGATATGGAATCCTGGATATTTATGGAATCCTGAGTAAATTAAATTTGTAAAAGGGGCTCCTGGGATAACTCAGGAGCTTTCGTTTTCCATGGATTCCTATTGTCATTGCCGGCTTAAAATGGTATGCTGAAGGCATAAGTAATAAACGGATAAATGAAGAGTTTTCCTGCTAATATTAACCACAGAACAGAAGGTGTTTTATGAAAAATTATACAATAGCAGAGCAGTTTGCGGTAATCGCGCTTAATGCCCAGGACAGTCTGCATGAAAGCGTGGCAAAGAATGTGGCACTAGTAGGAATTGCGGCAGCAAAGACGGTGCAGACCCTTTTATATGAGGAGAATAGGGATGCCGCAGTATTTGAGCTAAAACTGCGGGAACAGCTTGACGGCATTAAAAAAATGAAGCGCAAAGAGCGGAACGCACTGGAGAAGGAATTCACTGATATATTAAAGGCGGAAAGAATTCTGAAGGAGATTCCCAATTTATTAGGCTGTGATATGAACTACTATACAGCCAACGTGACTATGAGAGAATATAAAAGTGATTCTGCACTCTATCAATCCATAATAAAGAAAATCAGGACGTGTGCCCTGGAACAGACCGAATTGCCGGAAGATATTGTAATATTACTTTGGCTGTTCAGGGAAAGCGGCTGTATGCATGATATTTTTTCCCAGGAGGAACAGGAGAAGGTTCGGATTAAGCTGGTACAGGCTGCAGAGGAAAAGTCTCTGTATAAAGCCATTCTGGAACAGGAGTTTCACAGCGCGGTATGGCTTTTGGGGCTGAAGTTTATGAACTGGAAGCATAAGATTTTTACAAATCCTTATCTGGAAGGCGTTAATCTGATGTTTCCGTTTCTGGACAGGCGTCAGGCAATTTTTATTGATATGGTGATTATGGGTACGAGCGTAAAGGATAGAAGAAGTGCTGCAATTGCTTTTTTAGAGAAAAACGGACATACTTGTGAGAAAATAAAAAATGGGACGGAGACAATAGTAAAAGTGGATAATGAATATTACCGCATTTTCCCGTCCACCCGTTCCTTTAAAATCCCTATCCAGGGTGTGGAGCTTTTGCCGGTGTATAAATGAGAAAGAGAAAGGTGTGCCTCTTGTGGCGCACCTTTTTATGATCTCTGTCTATGGGCCGGTATCGCCGGCCTTATGTCACTTATCCTCATGGTACCAGGAATGAGAGGATGTATTTCCTTATCCCAATTATAATATAAACTGCATCAGAAGTGATTGGCGAAATATCCGTTACAAAACGCAAATGTCCGGAATTGGAAGGGGAAAGCATCGGAAACCCCTGTGCCGAGGATTGTTTAAGACGGATATGAATGGCGATCCTTGATAAGGTATGATAAAAAGTGTAATAGGCAGGAGGACAAAGTTATGGATTTACCTTTTCGGATTGAGAAAAAGGAAAGCTTTCGGGTAATAGGTTACATGATTCAGACAACAAATAAAAAGGGTGAGGGAAGAAAGGCTGTCCCCTCACATTGGGCCAGGTTTAAGGCAGAAGGCCTGGAAAAGCCACTGCTGGAATTGACGGAACAGGAACCGCAGGGGCTGTTTGGCATTAATATTTATAATACGGACGAAGCGGATCCCCGAAAATTCGAGTATCTGATTGCAGCTGCAGGCAGCAGTGATGCACAGGGTGAATTCACAGCTTACACCGTACCGGCTATGACATGGGCGGTATTCCCCTGCACGATTGAAGCCATAGGGAAAACGGAAGCGCAGGCAATCACAAAATGGCTGCCAAAATCGAAATACAGAGCGTTGAATAAGGGTTATCTGATGGGTAAAATGAAATCGGGAGCGCCGGATATTGAATACTATGGAAAAGACGGGTATGCTGAAGTATGGATTGCGGTAAAGGAAAAATGAGGAATTTCCTGTAATCCATCAATTCTGGCACTAATATAAAAATAACTCCACAAGACTGCATTTGTGCTGTATAATAATCAAATAGTTTTACATATCTTATTTGTGATACAGAAAAAAGGACAGATGGACAAATGGTCTTTGGACTATTACCTATGATGGATACAGGGAAATCAGACTGATTTCTCATATGATAAGGAGAACATCAATGGCTTTTTTACCAACAGAGGATCTATACGACAATGAAATTTATCTCAGGCTTGACCGGACAGCGGAAGAAAATAAGGAAAAAGGATATGTACCGGCCTATTATTTTACGATATGCCTGAGGGATAACAGTCAGGAAATCGGCAGCTGTGACTTGCGGATAGGCTATAATGACAACACTTATTACGGCGGAAATATAGGTTACCGGATTGAAGAGCCATACCGCGGAAATCACTATGCGGCCAAGGCGTGCCGCCTGCTTTTTAAGCTGGCCGGAGAACATGGGATGAAAAGTCTGATTATAACCTGTGACCCCACAAATATAGCATCAGCCAGGACTTGTGAATGTGCAGGGGGTATTCTGAAGGAAATTGCACAATTGCCGGAAACGAATGAAATGTACAGGGATGGAGCCAGAGAAAAGTGTATTTATCAATTTATGACAGATAATTCTGATAAAAGCTGAAGGTAATTTATTTTCCGGTTATTTATAAGAAATAGAAAAAAGAAAAAGGAATAAACTATGAATTTCTACTTTGCTCCCATGGAAGGGATCACGGGCTACATATACAGACGCGCCTATCACAGCTGTTTTTATCCCATGGATAAATATTTTACTCCCTTTATAGCCCCTAAACAGGATAAAACCCTGAATTCCAAAGAAAAAAATGATATTCTGCCGGAGCATAATGAGGGAATGCGTGTGGTTCCCCAGATCCTGACCAACAGAGCGGAGGATTTCATTCGTACGGCAGAAAAGCTCCGTGAGTTCGGCTACCAGGAAGTAAATCTGAATCTGGGCTGTCCCTCGGCAACAGTGGTATCTAAGAAAAAAGGCTCGGGATTTCTGGGAGAACGGGAAGCCCTGGATCGGTTTCTGGAGAACCTGTTCGAAAATCTGAGTATGGATATTTCCATTAAAACCAGGCTGGGTATGGACGAGCCGGAGGAGTTTTACCGGCTGCTGGAAATCTTTAACAAATATCCCCTGAAGGAACTGATTATACATCCCCGTGTGCAGGCTGATTATTACAGAAACAGCCCTGATCGGAAGGTTTTCGCAGATGCGCTGAAGATAAGCCGGAACAGCGTGGTATATAACGGAGATATTTTTTCCGAAGGTGATTATGAACAGTTTACAGCATCCTTCCCGGAGACCGGAGCTGTGATGCTGGGGAGAGGCATACTGGCAAACCCCGGACTGCCCGGAAGACTGTGCGGGAAAAAGCAGCCGTCAAAGCAGGAGATAAAACAATTTCTGGACAGGCTTGTACAGGACTACAGGGAAGTGCTTTCCGGAGAAAGAGATGTCCTTTTCAGAATGAAGGAGCTTTGGTTTTATCTGGGCTTTTTGTTTACCAATCCTGAAAAATATGTAAAAAAGATTAAGAAAGCACAGCGCCTGTGCGATTATGAGGAAGCTGTCAGAACTCTTTTCCGGGAACAGGAACTGGCAGAAAACGGCGCATTCCGTCCATCCGTATAAAAAGATCAGCTGTCATAAGGACCGGGCAGATATATCCCACAAGGATATGTCTGCCCGGCCCTTATGAAATGCTGACAGTATGGAAAGCGTAAATGCGGAAAGTACAAATGCGGAAAGTACAAATGCGGCTTGCTTTCCCTATGGTAAAATGTTATAATAATAAAGCTTTGCTGCTTTAAAGCGTGTACGCGGCAGCGTGTGTATGCCGGAAGCCGAAAATCCATGCATGCAATACCCAAGATAAAATATCCAAAGGAGACGGAATGATGGGGGAAAACACAGTTATTGTAACAATCTGCGTGGTATATTTTCTGGTTATGATCGGGACCGGAATCTATGCATCGAGAAAGAATAAGAAAGCGTCAGATTTCCTTGTGGCAGGAAGACGACTGAACACTCCGATGACAGCCATAACACTGGCGGCTGTCCAGATAGGAGTCGGCATTGTGCTCAGCAGTGCCACAAACGGTTATAACGATGGCGTATGGCCGGGAATTTATTATTCCATTGGCTGCGGCGGCGGATTAATCCTGGCCGGGCTTCTGACCGCGAGAAAGCTGCGCCAGGAGGAAGGCTATGTGCCTCTCGATTTCTTCGCAAAGAGATATGGGGACAGCAAAGGCATCCGCTTCTGGGCGTGGATCAGCAATGTACCGAGCCTTCTGGGAATTTTCATCGCCCAGCTTCTTGCCTGCGGCGGTATCCTTTCCGGCTTTGGGATTCCTTTTGAAGCAGGTGTTGTCATTACCGCCGTGGTTATCCTTATTTACTGTACGGTTGGCGGCATGTGGGGTGTTGTGCTTACCGATGTAATTCAGACAGGAATTATAATCATCGGGATTCCCATTCTGGCCGTTGCAACCCTGATTCAGTATACTCATGCGGGAGGAAGCATCGGAGCTATCTATGCAACACCGTTTATTCCTCATGGAATGGGCACCAAGTTTATTTATCTGGTGCTGCCGTTTTTCCTCTCCATATCGGTTTCTTATGATGCCTATGCCAGGATTCAGTCGGCCAAGGATGCGAAGACGGCTACCAGGGGATGTATTGGGGGCGGTGTGATCGTTATTATTATCGGTCTGCTGTGTTCTACGGTGGGAGCTGCTTCCACCATGCTTTTCCCGGGAGTGACGGACGGTATTTTTACCATAGCGGCTACCGGCGTTCTTCATCCTGTGTTGGCGGGAATTGTTATTGCGGCTATTCTTTCTGCGGCGATGTCAAGCGCAAACTGTGTTATTCTGTCTTTGGGGGCTTCTTTTTCCAGGGATTTCTATAACAAATTTCTTCACCCTGAGGTGGAAAATCTGGATGAGCTTCCCAAGGCCAAGCTGATATCCCGTGTGGCCGTATTCGGAGGCAGTATTGCAGGAATTCTGTTTGCCTTTAAGATGACGGATATACTGGACGCCATGATTATTTTTAATTATCCGTATATGGGAAGTATGCTGGTTCCTCTGCTGGGAGGGCTTTTGTGGAGCGGTGCTACCAGAAAAGGCGCCTTTGCGGCTGCTTTCGCAGGCGGGATCGTAGGAGTGGTTTCCTTCTTTATCGGAATCCCGGGACCTCTTTATGGTGTGATCAATGTGGATCTGGCGCTGATGATCGCTTATCTGGTATCAGCCGCAGCGCTGGTTATTTTCAGCAGCCTGGATAAAAACGGGAAGAAAGTGCGTGCTTAACCGGCAGCATAACAGGAAAATGTAAAAGGAATGTGAGAAGATATATGAGTACATATCAGTGGCCATATCAAAATGAAATCGGTCAGGAAGAGGAAGCTTCCTGCGATGTCCTGGTTTTGGGCGGAGGGCTTGCGGGATGCTATGCGGCCATCGCCGCCGCCAGAAAAGGGAAGAAGGTAATCGTGGTGGAAAAAGGGGCAACCGAGCGCAGCGGCGCGGCGGGAAGCGGCTTTGACCACTGGGAATCGGCCTGTACCAATCCCTGTTCCCTTGTCACGGCGAAGGAGATCGCCGAAGCATATGTGGAGGAGCAGGATTATTACAGCAATGGAATAGCCCATTATATCGAATGCAGAGAAGGCTATGACCGCCTTCTGGATATGGAATCCTTCGGCGGAAAGGTGAGGGATACGGAAGACGAATTCAAGGGAGCGGAGTTCCGGGATGAGGAAACCAGGCTCATGTTTGCCTATGATTATAAAAACCGTTTTACCCTGCGCGTATGGGGGAGCACCTTCAAACCGGCCCTTTTTCAGGAATTGAAGAGACTGGGGGTAAAGGTTTATGACAGGACAGAGGCCACTGCACTGCTGACGAAGACAGAGAATGGGAAAAAACGGGGAATCGGTGCCATGGGCATGAATGTGCGCACCGGAAAATTCATGGTTTTCAAAGCAAAAGCCACGATTCTTACGATGTCAAGACCGGCCAGGCTCTGGCTCTTTAATCCGGATCTGGTGGGACTGTGCGAGTTCAGGCCGACGCAGAGCATCGGCAGCGGACATGCCATGGGTTATCGTGCCGGGATTGAATTCACCATGATGGAAAAATCCGTGAAAGGAGAGTTTTCTGCGGCGGGCAGAAGCTTCCCTCCCTATGGAACAGGCAACAATCATAATACCTGGTATGCGGCAACCATGGTGGATGCCAGGGGAGTGGAAATCCCCTATGTGGACAGGGACGGCAGGGAGCTTCAGACGGTATCGGAGCGCTATTATCCTGCTCCGGGACAGAAGTTTTTCCTGAAGGGCGGTGTGATCGACGAGGCCAAATATGAATACCGGGGGCCGGAAACCCTTCCTTTTGAGGAATTGATAAAACGGGGCTATCAGCTTCCCTTCTATGCGGATTTAAGCCGTATGCCGGAAATGGAACGGAAGGTGATATGGGGAATGATGGTAGGAGAAGAAGGAAAAACCAAAATTCCCATCCTGGAAAATTATACGAAGCGCGGATTTGATCCGGCAAAGCATATGCTGCAGAGCTATGGAAACGGCTGGCAGTCCGCTGCGTTCCTTGCCCAGGAGCGCCAGCTTTTCGGAGCGCCGGGCGGCATTATGCACGACTGGGATCTGAAAACCAATATTGATGGTATTTACGCCGCAGGTGATCAGCTTTTTGCATCGGACTGCTGCGGATTTGCCGCGGCAACAGGGTACTATGCGGGAAGAAAAGCCGCGGACAGTACGGAGGGCATACCGGAAGCGGAACCGGACCGGCTGGAGACAGAAGCGGAGAAAAAACGGCTCTATGCCCCTCTTTATGTAGAAGAGGGAATGGATTGGAGAGAACTGAATATGGCCGTCTCCAAGGCGATGCAGAACTACTGCGGCGGCGTGAAATGCAAAGCGCTCCTGGAGGAAGGTCTTGCGCTGCTTAACAGCTATGAAAAAGAAGCGCTGCCTCTTGTGAAAGCGGAAAATCCTCATGAACTCATGCGCGCCCATGAAGTATTTGATATTCTGGAGGTTGCCAAAATGATTCTTCAGGCTTGTATCTTCCGGGAATCCAGCTCCAGGCCCCTGTGTTTTGAACGCAGTGATTTCCCGGAAATGGATCCGAAGGAAGATAATTGTTTTATCACCATCCGCCAGGAAAACGGGAAGGCAGTTAAAGGCAGAGTCCCCCTGGGCTATTTCGGTGATTTGGAAACGGAATATGAAAAAAGAAATCAGGATTATATAAAGAGCCGCTGATACGGCTGCAGGGGAGTGTCAGGCACCCCTTGCATTCATTCGCGTGCAGATGCGCGCAGACAGGAGGAACCATGGAAAAGGAAATGACGGCTTCGGTGATTCCCTGCAGTGCAAGGCCGCTGAAATTCGATGACAGTCTGTGTGTGGGCTGTAACCGCTGTGCAGATGTGTGCCAGGTGGATATCATGATACCCAATCCCACAAAGGGGAAACATCCCATTGTAATTTATCCGGGAGAATGCTATTATTGTGGCAGCTGTGTGATGGCCTGTCCGAATAAAGGGGCGATTTCCCTGGAACATCCGCTTATGAACCAGGCGAAATTTGTTCCGGTCAGGTGATAGCCGCTGAACACTTGTTTTGAGTATTCGGCCCTTACGGCAGCAGAACAGGGGGCATGGTATGCAGAAAGAAGATTGCGGAAGGATGGCGGGCTTTTTCCCATTCTGGGATAAGCTGACCGGAGAAGAACAGAAGACAATCTGCAGGAATGCTGCTTCGGCAGAGTATCCGAAAGGGGCTTTTATCCATCGGGCATCGGAGGACTGTGTGGGAGTCCTTCTCGTTAAGGATGGGCAGCTTCGGGTATATATGCAGTCGGAGGACGGCAGGGATATCACCCTGTTCCGGATTGATGAAGGAGAAGCCTGTGTTTTAAGCGCTTCCTGCTTTATGCAGGAAATCACCTTTGAGATCCTCATAGATGCGGAGAAAGACAGCGAGGTTCTGGTAATCCCGACGGCTGTCATCCGAAGGCTTTCCCAGGAAAATATCTATGTGGAGAATTTTATCTACAAACAGGCGGCGGAACGGTTTTCCGACGTAATGTGGACCATGCAGCAGATTCTTTTTATGAGCTTCGATAAGAGGCTGGCGGTGTTCCTTGTGGATGAAGCCGCCAAAACAGGAGAAGATACCCTGACTATGACACATGACCAGATTGCCAGGTATACCGGCAGCGCAAGAGAAGTCGTTTCCCGTATGCTGAAATATTTTGAAAAAGAAAATCTGGTGGAACTGGCAAGAGGCAGAGTGAAGCTGGCAAATAAGAAAAAACTGCAGGAACTGGCCCGGAAATAGCAGTCAGTAAAAAAAAGAAGACCCGAAATCAGACATATGTGACCTGGTTACGGAAAAAAAGCACTCCCCGGAGTAAGATTGTTTCAGGATCTTATTTCGAAGGAGTGTATTTTTATGAGTAAAACAGTGATTATCGGCGGCGTGGCCGGTGGGGCTACCGCAGCGGCAAGACTTCGCCGCAGAGATGAAAGCATGGAAATCGTGATGCTGGAGAAAGGAGAATATATTTCCTTTGCCAATTGCGGCCTTCCCTATTATATCGGGGACGTCATTCACAGCCGGGAGTCCCTGCTGCTGCAGACGCCGGAGGGGATGAAGAAAAAATTCAATATAGATGTACGTATCTGCCAGGAGGCTGCAGCCGTCCGTCCGGAGGAAAATATAGTTACGGTACGTAATCTGAAGACAGGAGAAACCTATGAGGAGAACTATGACAATCTTATCATCGCCACAGGTTCCTCACCTCTTAAGCCGGGAATTCCGGGAATTGACGGAAACCGCATTTTTACCATCTGGAATATTGCGGATACGGACAGGATCAAAGCATTTATGGAAAAAGAGAAGCCGGAGAGCGCTGCAGTCATCGGCGGCGGCTTCATCGGCCTGGAAATGGCGGAAAATCTCCATCGTGCGGGTCTTTCCTTATCCGTGATAGAGATGCAGAAGCAGGTCATGGCTCCTCTGGACTATGAAATGGCCCAGCTGCTGCATGAAAATATGGAAATGAACGGCGTGGAGCTGATTCTGGAAGACGGCGTAAAGCAGTTTTGTCAGAAGGAAAACCAGGTGGAGCTTTTGCTTGCCAGCGGGAAAACAATCCGCACGGATATGGTTATCCTTTCCATAGGGGTGCGTCCCAACAGCCGTCTGGCCTCAGAGGCCGGGCTTGCCCTGAATGCAAGGGGCGGTATTCTGGTCAATGAATTCCTGCAGACTAGTGTTCCCAATATCTATGCTGCCGGGGATGTCATTGAAGTGGAACAGCTTGTCTCAGGAGAGCGGACAATGATACCTCTGGCCGGCCCTGCCAATAAGCAGGCCAGAATTTGTGCGGATAATATTGCGGGCGACAGGAAGCGCTATGAAGGAAGCCTGGGAACCAGTGCGGCCCAATGTTTTGATCTGACCGCCGCGGCTGTGGGCTTAAATGAAAAGGCGCTGTTGGCCTCCGGAAAAATAAAAGACCGGGATTATCATACCATACTGATACAGCAGAAATCCCATGCAGGCTATTATCCCGGCGCGTATCCTCTGACTCTGAAGCTGCTTTTTGATCCGGATTCCCGGATCCTGGGTGCACAGATAGTGGGCCAGGAGGGTGTGGACAAGAGGATTGACACCATCGCCTCCGTCATGCGGCTGTCCGGCACAACCGATGATTTGGCTAAACTGGAGCTGGCATATGCCCCTCCTTTTTCCTCGGCGAAGGATCCGGTGAATATGGCGGGCTTTACGGCGGAAAATGTGCAGAAGGGGCTTGTATCCTTTCTTGGAGTACAGGAACTGGAAAGCATACAGGCGGATGAAAAGAAGAGGGACGACTGTCAGATACTGGATGTGACTGAGGCGGCGGAACGCCTTGTATTTGCTGTCCCCGGTTCCGTGCACATCCCTTTGGGAGAACTCAGGGAGCGGATGGAAGAACTGGATCCCGGAAAACTGATTATCCCTTACTGCTCGGTGGGAGTCCGTTCCTATAATGCGGCACGTATCCTGATGCAGTCCGGTTTTAAGCGGGTGAAGGTACTGGAAGGCGGGACGACATTCTATAAGTCCTATCATTATAAAAATTACAGGATGGCAGAAGCTATGGAAAAAACGATGCGGGAACGAAACGATAAACAGGAAAAAAGAGTGCTGGAACTGGACTGCAGCGGCCTGCAGTGCCCCGGGCCGATCATGAAGGTTAATGAGACTCTGCGCGATATGGAGGAAGGAGAAAGGCTCTGTGTTGCCGCCACGGATTTGGGCTTCGCACGTGATATTTCCGCATGGTGTTCCAGAACCGGCAATACCCTGGCTGCATCGGAAAAGGACGGAAAACAGATCCGGGTTACCATTGAAAAAGGGAACGGAGAAAAAGGAAGCGGGAAAGCAGCCGAAACAGGCTGTTCTGTCCGGGAAGACAGAAATCCTCCGGCGGAACGGGAAGGAAAAACAATTATTGTATTTGACGGTGACCTGGATAAGGTGCTTGCAGCCTTCATTATTGCCAACGGAGCGGCAGCCATGGGGAGGCCGGTAACTATGTTTTTTACCTTCTGGGGACTGAATGCCCTCCGCAGACCGGATAAAGTAAAAGTGAAAAAGCCGTTCCTGGATCGTATGTTCGGCATGATGATGCCGCGGGGAACAGGGAAACTGAAGCTTTCCAACATGAATATGGGAGGCATGGGCACACGGCTTATGAAAAAGGTGATGCGGGATAAGAACGTCAGCTCCCTGGAAGAGCTGATGAAACAGGCCATGGCACAGGGAGTGCGCCTGGTAGCCTGCACCATGTCCATGGATGTGATGGGAATTACCAGGGAAGAACTGATAGATGGCGTGGAATTGGCGGGAGTGGCTTCCTATCTGGGGGATGCGGAGCTTTCCAATGTGAATCTGTTCGTATAATAAGACCGGCCGGAAGAGGCTCTGCGGAAATTTTCTGCAGGACCTCTTTTTATATGCATGGCGGCCGTTTTGCCCTGTCATTTCTGCGTCGGCTTAATGGAAACCATATGTTCGGAAAAAATTGTTTGGAATATGACAGGGAAAAGGATATAATAGGGGAAATAAGAAAAACCGGCCGGGCCGGAGAAGGCGGTAAAGAAAGTTGAACCAGCTGCGAAAGATATTGAATGACACCTTTAATCTGAACACGGACTGTGCATCCCAGGAGGAGATTGCGGAAAGGATAAGGAGCGGAGGGCAGCTTCGGGGAACCAACATGTGCATCATGATTCTTGCCATGTTTATCGCGTCCATCGGGCTTAATATGAACAGCACCGCGGTCATTATAGGTGCAATGCTGATATCTCCCCTGATGGGCGGGATCATGAATATCGCTTATGGAATTGCGGTCTATGATATGGCCCATGTCAGGCATGCGTTTATGAAGCTGGGATTTCAGGTGGTATTCTGTGTGCTGGTATCCACGGTTTATTTTATGCTTTCCCCAATAACAGCCCCGTCCAATGAGCTGCTGGCAAGAACCTCGCCGACGATTTGGGATGTGCTTATCGCCGTGTTCGGCGGCCTTGCGGGTATCATAGGCATAACAAGGGAAGAAAAGGTAAGCAATGTGATCCCGGGTGTGGCGATAGCCACGGCCCTGATGCCGCCGTTATGTACGGCTGGCTATGGAATTGCCCGTCATTCCTGGAAATTTTTCGGCGGTGCCATGTATTTATTTTTTATCAACTGCTTTTTCATCGGCATGGCTGCCGTTGTAGTTCTGAAAATCATGCATGTGACCTCCAAGAGGGAAATTTCCGATAAAGTACTGCGGAAACAGAAGTTCTATGTGTCGCTTGTAATTATTATTACCATACTTCCCAGCTTTTTTCTGGCCTGGCAGATGATTAACAACAGCGCGGTGAACAGCCAGTTCGGCAGCTTTATTTCCAGCCAGTTCGATTTTGATGATACGCAGGTGGTATCCAAAAGCCTGGATGCCAAAAACGGGATTATACGGGTGGCTGTCGTGGGAAAGCGTCTGGACAGCTCCACACAGGAGGCTATTCAGGCGGCGCTTTCGGAATACAGCCATCTGAAGGGCATGAAGCTGTATCTGACCCAGACGGAGTTTACCGGAGGAATTTCCAAGGAAGAGGTGGAAAGCCTGATAAATACGGAGATTGCGGCGGGAGAAGAACTTCAGCTGGACTATGAAGAAAAAAATAAGACTCTTTCGGATAAGGTGGATTTATATTGGCCTGCCTATGCCCAATTTTCCTTCAATTCCTCCCTGAAAGAGCAGCTGATGTCTGAGCTTCCGCTTTTTTATCCCCAGATCCGGGATCTGGATTGTGCGGCGCTTGGAAGCCTTGACGAGGAAAAGAAGGTACAGGTGGATAAATACCTGCTGATCCTTCAGGTGGATGCGCCTCTGGACGCAGAGCAGGTTGCTAAAATTGAAGAGTGGTCATCCAGAATCATAGACGGTGATGTGCTCGCTTCCTGGCGTCTGCTTCCCGGCGTATCCGATAATTCGGTATCCGGAAACAGCGTTTCGGAAAACAGCCCGGAGGAAGTGCCGGACAGTAACGGAGAATGAGGAAACAGAATGACAGATATGAACAGCATTTTCGATAAAAATACGGTAGATTGGTTCGCCGAAGCCCTTGGAGAACCGACTCCGGTTCAGAAGGAGGCCTGGCCCGCCATTGCGGGAGGAAAGAATACACTGGTGTCCGCTCCTACGGGTACCGGCAAGACGCTGTCTGCCTTTCTGGTGTTTATCGACAGGCTTACGAGACAGGCGAGAGAGGGGACGCTGACAAGGCAGCTTCATCTGATCTATATCTCCCCGCTGAAATCCCTGGCTGCGGATATCCGGGAAAATCTGCGAAGGCCGCTGGACGGGCTTGCGGGCCAGGGCGGAGAAGAAATTGAAATCGCCATCCGTACCGGGGACACACCTCCGAGAGACAGGCAGAGGATGATCAAATATCCGCCTCATATTCTTATCACCACACCGGAATCCCTGTATCTGATGCTCACGAGCAAAACGGGGCAGGGAATACTGGCCACGGCGAAGGCTATCATACTGGACGAGCTTCACGCCCTGATTGACACCAAAAGGGGTGCCCATCTCATGCTGTCCGTAGCCAGGCTGGATAAGCTTTGCAGTCAGCCGCTGCAGCGTATCGGGCTGTCGG